>Ga0182015_10003453_pt1 | contig 17745 bp, 14 predicted proteins | sample 712P3MmetaG_FD_120478 | JGI IMG/M metagenome (GOLD analysis project Ga0182015, IMG submission 120478) | Permafrost microbial communities from Stordalen Mire, Sweden - 712P3M metaG | ecosystem: Environmental > Terrestrial > Soil > Wetlands > Permafrost | place: Sweden: Stordalen | collected...
GGTCCGAACGCCGTTTTCGACGCCCGCATAACGGCGTCTTCCAGCCAAGGCGAGAGCGAAGGCGCATTCCAGCCACTGGCCGACTCTCCGCCGGTGAAGCTCACCTCGCTTCCATAGGGCGGCGCGTTTTCGAACAGCCGCTTCAGCACGATGCCCGCGTCGCGGCCCGGAAGCGTCGGCGGCAGGCGCAGGCTAAGCCTCGCCATGACGTAGGGAAGCATGACGTTGCCGGCATTCTGCGGCGCGGGCAGTCCGTCGATGCCGATCACGGCAAGTTGCGGCCGCCAGGTGCGGTTGAGAACGAGCTCTGTCAGGTCGCGCGTCGCCGGCGCCGTGTGGCCGGCAAAGGGAAACTTCGTGTACAGACTGTCGCCGAGAATGCGCGCGGCGTCCCCGGCCTGCGCGATGCGCTGCGCGGGCACCTGGACGTAGAGCTCCTCCGGGAGGACCACGCCGGTTTTCTCGTCCTCGAGGCGCGCGAGCAGCGCGCGCAAAATGCGGAAGCTCGACGGCACCACGCCCGAGGCATCGCCGGAGTGCACGCCCTCGCCGAGCACGCGCACCGTCAGGCTTCCCGCTGCCATGCCGCGCAGCGAAGTGGTGAGCCACAGGCGCTCGTAATCGCCGCAACCGGAATCGAGGCAGATGACGAGCGAGGGCTCGCCGATGCGCGCCGCCAGATGATCGACATAGAAGGGCAGGTCGGGACTTCCCGATTCCTCGCAGGCCTCGATCACGATCACGCAGCGCGCGTGCGGCTTCGCCTGATCGCGAAGCGCGAGGATTGCCGAAAGCGCGGCGAACATCGCATAGCCGTCGTCGGCGCCGCCGCGTCCGAACAGCTTGTCGCCGGCGCGCACCGGCGTCCACGGACCGGTGCCCTCCGCCCAGCCCGCCATCTCGGGCTGCTTGTCGAGATGGCCGTAAAGCAGGATCGTCTCCGTGCCCTCGCCCGGAATGTCCATGAACAGGAGCGGCGTGCGGCCCGGCAGCTGCACGATCTCGAGCTCTCCCCCTGTCGGCAAGTGGTCGCGCGCCCAGCTTTCCAGGAGTTTGACGGCGTCGCGCATATGGCCGTGTGACTGCCACTCCGGATCGAAGGCGGGAGATTTGTTGGGAATACGGATGTATTCGACGAGCGCGGGAACGGCCGCATCGTCCCAGATCCGCTCCACGAAATCCTTCAGCCGCGTCGCATCCATGTCGGGTGTTCCTATGGCCGGCGAACGATGGCGCCGTCTTTCATCACGAAGCATATGTCGCGCAAAGCCGCAATGTCGCGCGTCGGATAGGCGCTCGCCGCTGCAAGATCGGCGACGAAACCCGCCTGGATGCGGCCAAGCTCCTGCTCTCGCCCAAGGATTTTCGCGTTGACCGTCGTTGCCGCGGCGAGCGCTTCGGCCGGGCTCATGCCGAGCCGGACCATCCACGCCAGCTCGCGAAAATTCGTCCCGTGCGCGAACACGCCCACGTCGCTGCCGCAACCGATGGTGACTCCCTCTTCGCGCGCGAGGCGGAATGCCCGCGCCGCCGCTTCCATGTTCTCGCTCGGCTCCCCGCCTTGCTCATGGCCGTGAAAGTATTCCGCGATTGCTTCGGGCGCGGTCAGCGTGGGCAGATAGGCCACGCCCCTCTTCGCCATCAGCGCAAAGGTGGTCCGCGAGCCGCCATAGCCATGCTCGATCGTTTCGGCGCCGGTTTCTGCCGCGCGGCGCATCGCTTCGTCCACCATTGCGTGGATCGCGACCGGGCGGCCCGTATCGTGCGCCGCGTCGATCGCCGCACGCAGCTCCGCTTCGGAAAAGGTTGGCCGCACCTCGCCGCGCAAGCCGGTACGATAGTCGGCATAGAGCTTGATCCAGTCGGCGCCGCGGCTCGCCTGCCGGCGCACCGCGCGAACGATCTCGTCGGTGCCGCTCGCCTCTTCCGCGCCTTGCGGCAGGCAGCAATCGGGGCGGTAGTAGCGCGCCGCCGGTCCATAAGATCCCGTCGCTACGATGGCGCGCGTCGCCACGAAGAGTCGCGGGCCTTCGATCATGCCCTCGTCGATGGCGCGCTTCAGCGCCACGTCGGCGTAGCCCGCGCCTTCGGTGCCGAGATCCCGCAAGGTGGTGAAGCCCGCATGCAGCGTGGCGCGGGCGTGCTGCGCGGCGCGCAGGGTCCGATAGGTCTCGGCCTCCTTCAGCACCTGATCGTCCCATGAGGTCTCGTTGTAGGGATGAAGAAAGAGGTGCGAGTGGGCGTCGATCAGGCCGGGAAACAGCGTCGTGCCCGGCAGCACGACGCGCTCCGCGCCAGCCTGCGCGTCGAACGTTTCGAGCGGTCCGACGCCCGCGATGCGCCGGCCCTCGACCAGCACCGCGCAACCGCGCCGCGGCGCCTGCTCGCCCGCCGACCAGACCTGGCCGGGGATGAGGAGCATGCGGGAGGGAGCGATCATTCCATCGCCATCATGGATCGCACCACGGAGTCTTCAGCAATGTGGTGCCGGCGCTCGCTTCGTTTGTCTCGCCCATTGCAATCGTTATATGAATTCTCTACATTTGTGTAGAAAGAAAGTCCGCGGGTTCGCATGCAAATCTCCGCCCACATTTCCGAAGAAACCAGGGAGCAGCTCGAAACTTACGCCAGTGCGCATGGTATGAAAAAAGGCGCCTTGGTCGAACAGGCCTTGTTGCATCATCTGCAGGCGTTGCGCGAGTTGCCGGCGGACATTGTCATTCCACCCCGTTTGGAACTGTCGCCGGATTCCTTCGCTGAGGTCGTACGTCTGCTTGCCAGGCCACGCAAGCCGGCCAAGGCAATGAAGGCATTGATGACGGGCCCGCCCGGCGACGAACCGGACCGCGCGTGATCGTTGCCGTCCGGCGGCTGGAAGCGCGGGACGATCGAACGAAATTTCGTTCCGGCAACATCGAGCTGGACCGATTCTTTGCGCGCTATGCCGGCCAGAATCAGTTTCGTCATCACATCGGCACGACATGGGTCGCCATCAATGAGGATGGGGGCATTACCGGTTTCGCGACGGTCGCAGCCTCGGAATTGACCGCAGCGGGTTTGCCCACGACAATGCGCAGGCGCCTTCCCGCATACCCCATCCCTGTTCTTCGATTGGCCCGTCTCGCCGTTGACGAGCGCGCGCGAGGACACGGTGTGGCGCGCACTCTCTTGAGGATGGTGTTTGCGCTCGCGCACAGAATGGCAGCCGACATGGGGTGCCTGGGAGTGGTTGTGGATGCGAAGCCGGAGGCGGCGGCATTCTACCGCAAGCTGGGATTCATCGAACTTCAAGCCGCTGGGCAGCTCGGCGACCGCCCACAACCCTCGGCCATGTTCCTGGAACTCGGCGCAACCCCGCGGCCCGACGATCGCTGACGCCGGGCGGATGAGTTCAGGCCTTTGACAAATGGCACATCGTCTGCTTCGAACCGGCAAACTTGGGAAGCGGTACGCAGAGCGCCGGGTTTCCCTTGACCTGCGGCGCGCGTGGGAACAACACGGCTGCTTCAATGCGATCGAAGCAGCGTGGCAACGGCGACATCCTCGTCCAGGTCGGGCCAATGCACTCCCTGACCGCCACCGATCAGACGCCAATTTCGGCGTTGTTCCGGCGTGGCATCCCTCAAACGCGGAAACCACTCCAGAGGCGCAGCCAGCTCGCGCCCATCGGCCAGCACAATCCTTAACAACGAATCCGTCGTTTCTACGTCGATCGCGTCTGGACTAAGCTTCGGTGCCGAAATGGCCATGCCACGCCTCCAAGAAATCCGCGCGGTGCTGGATTACCAGCGCGAGCGAACCGGCGATCCGCAACGGATCCAGAACCTGGCAGGTACATTGGCTACGCTCGATACGACAAAATGGAGTCATTGCCAAGCATGCGCGACCCTAACATGGAATCGGGCACGGCGCAGCGGCCGCTTGGCCCGCACGCGCGAGGACGATAGTCGCTCCTACACCAGCTGAGACCCTTCCTGTGCGGATTTATTGACAAACTGTATATATACCACCATGTTCGAGTGGGATGAATCGAAACGGCTGCGCACAATCGGCGAGCGGAGCCTCGATTTCGTCGATGCCGCTGCGGTGTTCGATGGCCGTCCGGTGGTGCACATTCCGGCAATGCGCGGGAGCGAGGCGCGTGTGCTGTCTGTCGGTTTGCTCGAGGGCAATTACTACACGGTGGTGTGTGGACGTGGCGTGGCGGCAACCGCCGCATCATTTCCTTCAGGAGATCGAGAGATGGCGAAGAGAAGCAATATCGTGCGGCACACGGCTGACGAACTGGCGGCCATCAGGACGCGGGGCGAGAGCCGGACCAACTGGGCCAAAGCGGCCTTGATCACGCGAGCGCAACTGGAAAAGAGCGTGGCGACCGATCCCGACGAGGGGGCCATGACCATCGATTGGGAGAATTCGGCTGTCGAAATGCCCGAGCCGAAGGTGGTTCTGAACATGAGAGTGGACCGCCGCGTGCTGGATTACTTTCGCAAAACAGGCCGGGGATATCAGACTCGCATTAATGCCGTTCTGCGGGCCTTCGTTGAAGCGCACGAGCACCGCCCACGTTAAGGCACGCACGTTATCAGTTGGACAGCCACGCACGTACGATCGAGGCCACCTTCCGCATCAACCTCTGCTCAAGGGTGAACGGGCGAGCACTGCTGGCGATTTTCCGGGTTGCTCGCGTCGCCGCCATATCGGACTCTTTGCATCGGTCGTTAGCGAAGGCACAGGGCGCCGCCACGCCGTGACGAACTTGCAGCAGGTTCAACTTTGCTTTTGCATCATCGGAGCGATGCCCGATTCGACAAAATTAGAATCGTGCACCGGGACGCGAACGCCCTGACGGCGCGGCAGGCGCGCAACGATTTCCATGACTACCCATGCAAGGGCAATGCAGACCGCAATCACCAATACGGCATTCAAGGGGCGCGGACCGTGCGAAAGGTCGAACACGGGCGTGTACGTCGCAAGCAGGATGATTCCCGGATGAACGACGTACAAAGGGTACGACAATGCGCCCAGCCGCTTGCAGAAAGTCGGAGCTTTGTGATCCGAACGAATCAGAAGGCAGATCAGCAAAGGCGACACAATCGTCACAATGATCGCGTCGAGCGTCGGAGTCGCGGTGTACGCCGGTATGACCGCGATGAACAGCCAGGTCGCCAACAGTATCTCCACAGAGATGACCGGGAGGCGTTGAAACCATTCAAACCTGTGAATGCGGTAGATCACGACTCCCGCAGCAAACGCCGGCACACAACGAAGAAAACCCAGTGGGAAGAGTGTCGAACGTTCGGCTCCCACGCACCAACCCACGCCCGTGTGATATCCGGAAACTGCCATGAACGCCCATCCCGACATGGTCAGCCCGATCAGCGTGGATGTTTTCCAGCGGAACATGCGAAATCCGTAAGCAAAATATGCGCCCCACTCGGCAAACAGCGACCACGCCACGCTATCCATCGGCGGATAAAGCACCCCGTCCGCCGTGATATAGTCGGGAATCAACAGAAGCGTCGTCAGCGGAATGAACAACCAGATCGCCCACCACGAATCGCCCTTGGCCAGTACGCCTGACGCTGCCATTCCGATGAATAGCGCGATGTTGAGAGATGCGCCTAGCCAGTAGGTCGGAAACAATCTCCGCGCGCGATTGACCAGAAAATGAACCGCGCTCCCTCCACTAACCAGTTTATTTTCGTAGGTCAGCGCAATTACGAAGCCGCTGAGAATGAAGAACACGTCGACGGCAAGAAATCCGTGCTGGAAGAAGGCGCCTTTATGGAAAAAGTCGTTGCAGTGGAAAAATACCACACTGAGCGCACAGACGCCCCGCAGACCGTCGAGACCGAGGAAACGTTTCTTCATAATCGTGTTAGCTAGCCCATTATTGGATTAATGAATCAGAAATCCGGCAGGGAATGGCAATGTAATTGTGGCGGCCAGGACGATGTTTTGCTCCCACTGCGTTCGAGCACGGGCCAGTTCACGGTAACGGACCGCTAACTCTGCATGTGGGAGATTTCCTCGCACTTTCGCGGATTGCGCATATGGAGCGTCTTCGTATCTCATTCGCGCCGCGACAGATCGTGCGCAGCGATTTCGCAGCGGAATGGTTCGCCGTGGCCGCGATCGCGGTAATTGCGGTATTCTGGGCGCGCTTGGTCAGATTCGAACTCGCCGTTCAGTGGGGCGATTTCCTGCTTCCCTCCATAGCAATACTGGCCGTTGTGATCGCACACGCCGCCAACTTCCAGCGCGCGAGCTTCGTGGCCGAATATTTCCTTCTCACCGTTGTGGCAACCGCGCTATTCGCAGTCGTGTCGTATCTCAGTATGGCGACCGGCCGGCCGCTTGCAGACGATGTGCTCCTGGCAGCGGATCGCGCCATCGGTTTCGACTGGCTTTTCCATTATCGTTGGCTCGTGCACCACGCCACTGTCGCATCGGTTCTGCAGCTCGCTTACAACAGCCTTGTGCTTCAAGGCCTCTATTTCGGGCTGCTTTTCGGCATCATGGGCAAGCGCAAAGACCTGCGGGAGATGTTCTGGCTCGTCCTGGTTGCTGGAGTGCTCACATGTGCTGGCGCCGCGCTTTTTCCGGCGCTTGGTACGTTCCGGGTATTTGGCATCAAGGCCGAATTCTTGCCCGATATGCAGGAATTGCGCAGCGGACATCTGCATTTCGCGCTCGCGAAACTCACCGGCGTGGTGAGCTTTCCCTCGTTTCACACCGCGATGGCACTTATCTACATCTATGGATTCAGTCGCGCTGGCGCGATCGGTTGGATGATTGCGCTCGTCAACATCGTGATGCTTCCGGCGATCCCGTTTTTCGGCGGACATTATCTTGTAGATATGTTTGCAGGCGGCGCCGTCGCGCTTGTATCCATCGCCGCCGTAAGAGCGTGGTCGGCAGCGGCACTTTCTGCTGCGCTGCTGCGCGACAATGGAATGATCAAGTTGCGCGGCCAGTTATCGGAAGTTTGATCTACGTACTCAAAATAGGTTCCGTTGAACGATGCCGTTCCTGGGTGCGTCATTGGACGTCCACCAATGCGGCAGACCCCACTCTGCAAGGTCTCGACAGAAGCGCTCAATATACCTTCAGCACAACCAAGTCGGAGCCTGCGTAGACAGTACGATAGGTCATCAGGAATTGTGCAACGGGTGCAAGCTCCTTGTTCCAGTTGTACAGACCGTCGTGTGAGAGGTGCAGGAGAATGTATTTCACGTGCGACTGGACGAGCTGTTCCCGTTGTTTCCCGAGGTCCGCGAGCGAAAGGCGATAGATGAGGCTCGTTCCCATTTCGCGGGTGGTAATGCCGCCTACAATCGGACGGCGGTGACAGACCTGATCGAGCATATAGGCATTTTCCTCGATATGCCCGATCGGCAGATTGAGAACGCCAAAGTTGCGTTCGGTATCCGCCTTCAGTACCGATAGCCCCTCTGCACAGGCGACCGGAGTTGCCGCCAGATTGGTCGGATAGAAATCCATCGCGATCAGTGCGGCCACGGCCAGAATGCTGGCTGTCGACGTCCACCGGCGCGGCTGCAAAATTGCAGCGGCTGCCGCGCCAATTCCGATGCTCATGAAGAGATACACAAAGACGATTGCGCGAGCTGGCGTGCGCACATTTGCGAAAAACGGCAATTTGTCGAGCGCGGTGTCGGGTAGAGGTACATGCGTCGATATGCCGGCAACATGCAGCGTTTCCCCGCACGCCAGAATGCAGAAGACCAGCATCCCAAACACGACGTAGAACATCAGCGAGTTCCTGCCGACGCCGGTACGCAGGCATCCCCAGCCCAGAACCACAAGATTGACGAGGCCGAGATAGACCGTGGCTTCCCAAGGATCCCCGGTAAATCTGAGGTAAAGACCGCGCGTCAGTCCGAACAGCAGATGCGCTGGTGGAAATGTGACGTACGCGAGAACATCGGCAACGTAGATATTTCCACCCGGCATATAAACAGACGGCCGCACTGCAATCACCATCGGAATAATCAGCGGAGATAGCACAACCACGGTGGAAAGGACGCACACCGCAGGCGCGACTACGTGCCAACCGCGCGGCCACGCATGATCGCGCACGCGTTCGTACAGAATATGGAATCCGAGAAAATAGATGCCGTAAAACAGATAGTACCACGAAGAGAGAGCGCCGAGAGCAAGGCAAACCACCGCGACTGCTATCCAGACTTTGCTTTGGCGATCCAGCGCAAGCAGATAAGCGAGCACAAATAAGGGGAGAAATTCGATTGACGATACCCCCGCGTGGTGGAGCGCCTGCGCTACATGAGCCGGGTTGAAGGCAAACGCGAAGCCTCCAATCAGACTGCCCAGCGCGCTGTGCGTAAGATGGCGGACGAGATAGAAAGCTGCCACACCTGCCAGGGGGAACGAAGCCAGCAACGTAAGGTTTTGAAGCGCAACGAGGGTGCCGAGATCCGCGCCGAAAAATCGGCTCAGTGCCCACACCGCGAAAACCTGCGGATAGGCGAAGGACTGATAGATGAGTGACGTACCCTCGGGAAACCGTAAGAGTCTGGTGGCGAAGAAATGAGACTGGTCCTTGCCCGAGACGGCGTACCATGTATTCCAGAAGTCGTTCATATTGTCTTCGGGCGGCCCGACGAGCGCCGAGTGCAAATGCGCCGCCCACGGCCAGAAGATCGCAATTGTCACGATAATAAAGAAAGCCAGAACGGCCGCGAAGCCGCTCACGCGCTCTATCACTCGGAGGAGTGCGTTAGGGATCCGAAGAGCGCGAAGCGTGGCCGCAGCGCGGGGCAGCGGCGATACCTGCGGAAAGGTCGTCATGACCAACTCCGCGTCACAGGCAGGTGGCGGCGGCGCGATCGGGTGGTGCCTGCGCCCGTCCGGTCTCTTGAGGCAGTTGGTGCATTCGGCCGCAAAGCCGATATCGGCAATCCGCAAAGATACTTCCGCATGGCGTCAGTATCTCGCTGCATTTGCCATGGCAGGGAGTCCCGCGCGCAGCAGCGCGATATCGGGGTGTCGAACGCCGCGTTTTACGCGTTAATTCGCCGCCTGCTGGGCCGTCACGCTGTTGCCGCTGGTGGTAGCACTACCCTCGTGCTGGCTGGCCGCGCCCTCGGTGTTCGTCACGAAAGTATTTGGATCGCCGGGCCTTGGCGCGGTTTCGCAGTGCGCGCGGGTGCACATGTAATCGAACTGGTCCGCGCCCCGATTAACCGTGACCGCGGCACCATTATTCAAGACCGTCACCTGCTGATTGGAGATCTGCTTTCCATCGGGGGCGAGCGCGATCATGTTGGTCATCCCGAAGCTCTTTCCCAACAGGAAAGCATGCTGCGCATCCACCATCGAGATGTCCACGATCGTCGGGTTGCCGACATAGACTGTTTTCACCGGCTCCGGAAATGAAACGAGGCGCGCCTGATCGATGACCACGCCCACGCCCACGGCCACGGCGGTCGGGTGATTCATGACGGACTTCTGAACGTGCGCCACGTGATGGTGATGAACCGGATGGCAGACCGGCGCCACCGCCGCGGTCGCGGTCAGCGGCAGTGCCGCTGCGAGAAACGATGCACGGATCGCCCGAACCATGTTTTGCCACTCCTGATCTCTCGCTCCAAACTATGTGAAAGCGCGTAAAGGAACGGTTAAGCAGGGATGGCACCCGTCCTGCGGGACAATCCAGGCCGTGTGTCCCGGATGGAGCGGCGCCCCTGTCGCCGGCTCGTTTCGAGCAGATCGCTGCGCGGCCGACTCTCCAGAACCGCTGTAGAACCGCTGTGAGGGTCCGGTCGCCCTTCGTACCCATTCCAAATTAACCATTTTGGCCGAAGGCTAGGTCTCGCCGCGTACTTAGGAAGGGCGCAGGGGGCAATCGTGCACGACACGCGAACTCACCCGGGATGGGGCACAGTGTCGCCAATCCACCGCACTGTCGTTGGCAGTCTCCTATTGTACCTTTCTGCGGTTTGCCTCTGCACGTTCTTCCCGTTCCCTGTCCACACTGACACAGCGCTCTTCTTGTATAGACAGGATCGATGGCTGCTGCTTACTGAATGCGGCCTGTTGCTCATTGCGTGCATAAGTCTGGACGATCGGCAGCGCCAGCTTCGTCTCCCTCAACGACTGTTGCCGGTTGTCGCTCTCGGGCTGCTCGGTCTTTGTTATGCCGGCAGTAAATGGATTCTCTTCGGATACCAGATGAGCCGCGACGAACAGATGGCGGTGTTCGATTCGCGGGTGTTCAGCGCCGGCCTGTTGGTGCAGCCGCTACCTTCTGGTTGGCAGACGCACGCAAGCGCACTCAACACGTCGTTCATGCTGCCGGGGGTCCACCCGGACGCCTGGGTTTCCGCCTATCTGCCGATGAACGCGGTGCTGCGAGCAGTGGTTGGATTGGTAGCCGATCCCGTGCTCACCGGGCCGCTGATGGTCGCCCTGGGTCTGATTTCGCTGTGGAAATGTTCCCGCCTGCTTTGGCCGGATGATCGGGAAGCGTCGGTTGTTGCCGTGTTGCTCTACGTAGGATCGGGACAAATATTGTTTGCGGGCATGACCGCTTACGCGATGCCGGCACATCTCGCGTTCGATCTCTTATGGCTTTGGTTCTTCCTTCTCAACCGTCGGGTCACTGACCTTGCCGCACTCTTCGTCGCGTTCGTCGCGACCGGTCTGCATCAGCCACTTTTTCACCCGCTGTTCGCCGCGCCAATTCTCTTCACACTCGTGCTTGATCGCAATTGGCGGCGCGTCGCATTGTTCGCAACAGGCTATGTCGCGATTTGCGCGTTTTGGCTGGCGTGGCCCGACTGGATGCACGCCTTGGTCTCAGGACCGGCTTCTATCACCGCAGGTACTGGAACGGACTACTTCAACCGCCTGTCACTGACATTGTCGAAAGGCGACCTGTTGCGATCGCGGGAAATGGGCGCCAATGTGCTGCGCTTTTTCGCGTGGCAGCACATGCTGCTCTTGCCGCTGATGGCGGCTGGTATCGCCGTCGCGCGACGCGAACACCTGGCGGCCGCTTTCGCCGCGAGCGTGATCCTTCCCGTTTGCGTCATGCTGGTGATCCTGCCCTATCAGGGCCACGGCTTCGGCTATCGCTATGTGCACGGGGTGATCGGCGCCGCGATCCTGCTCGCCGTGTACGGCTGGCGACGGATTGTCGCGGACCGTCCCTGGCTCCGCCCGCTTGTCGTGCGCACAACATTGGCCGGCATCCTCGTGCTTCTGCCGCTGCAGGCTTGGATGGCGCGTAGCTTCTATGCCCCCTTTGCCGGGATCGACCGCCGTATAAAGGAAAGCGGCACCGATTATTTCATCATTGGAGCAAGGGATGCCCCCTATTCGCACGATCTCGTCATCAATCGGCCGGATCTGTCGAACCGTCCCATTCGACTGTTCGGCGAGGAAGTGGATGGCGCATTGATCCGTAGCATCTGCCGATCCGGGGTGACCGTGGCAATGCCGACGAGCGCTCTTCTGCGTCCGATCGAGACATATTTTATCAACTCGCATTCGAGAAGGGCGGACAAGCGTATCGCGGATCTTTCACCGCGGCTGAGCGCGGCTGGTTGCACAGTGGTCCGCATCGACGGGCCGTAGGAGGCTTTCGATAATAGCGCCCGCCATGCGCGCCCAGCTATAGGTTTGCGCTGCGTAGCCAGCCATCCCGTCCCGATCAACGGGTGAATCGAACGAGCTGTCGATCGCTTTGCCGCAGCGCAACGCGGAAAGGTCTGGATCCGTCAGATCGATATCTACACCGCGGAGCCAACGTGCCGCACCGGGATCGGCGCAGGCGCTGTCTTCCCCGCAGACCACAGGAAGACCGCAGGCCATCGCTTCCTGGATGACGAGCGGATAACCTTCGCCCACGCTGGGCAGCAGGAGCAGATCGGATGCACCATAGAGTTCGGCGATCGCGTGCTGGGTGCGCGGACCCAAAACATGCACATTGGCCAAACCCCAGCTCTCGGGACGAATGGGCCCGGTGCCGACGAGGACCAGATGCAAGCCGGGGCGCTGACGCGCCAGCGCCTCGAGAACTGTCATTCCCTTTTTCTCCACGAAACGCCCAACAAATATTGCAATGGGGGCGTCGACGGGTATGCCGTGGTTCTTCCGAACGGCATCGCGGTTCGAAACGTTCTCCGGATGAAAGACGGTGCTGTCGACACCGTTGTAGAGCAGCATGGAACGCCGGCTGGCGGGCTCGCCCAGCAGTTCGCGGCGCACCTTCTCGCTGATAAAGATTACCTGGTCGGCGGCGCGGAGCATTGGACGCGTGACGAGGCGATTGGCGAGCCGCATCAGACCTCGCATTGTGGCATTGGCGAAGGTTATGCCGGCGATGTGCTGGATCAGCACGACTGGCTTGCCGCGAATCTTGGCGAGAAGCATCGAGGCGACGGAGGTGAGATATAACGCGTCGTGAACGATCACCGCATCGCTGGCGTGAATCGCCCGCGAGAGATCGCGGAGCGCACGCGGGCCAGGTATCGGCATGGGCAGACCGGTCATCGCTTCCGTCGGATTGGCACACCGCAGCGGAAGCGCCTCCACCCCATTGGGGGGCGGGTCTGAGTCGCTTGCCGCCCAGACCGTGTGATGTCCGTTCTTCGCGAATTGGCGGCAGAGCTGCGCCGCAACACGCTCTATGCCACCACCATGGCCTTCGTAGAAGTGGCTGACCGTGAGAAGCCGCATAGCGCTTGGCCGATCAAACGGGCTCGAAACGCATGGTTGTTCCGAGGTGGGTGGGTAAGTCCTCTCCGCGGCGATGAGATGGCGCGTCCGCTACATGCCCGCGAACGGATATTGCCCAGCCAGATGAACTGCAAACCGTCGAGCGCCAGCGACTGAGCGACAATTTCACCAAGCCCATGAGCCAGTTCCACCGAAGTTAGCAAGTGCTACTTGCGCCGGCGGCTGCGAATTGCAACGCAGCCGGTGTTCTCCTCGGTAAGATCGGTCGAGGATCTGCCGAGTCCGCAAGTGACGACCGTGGCAAGCATCGAGGCGAGAGCACGGGGAAGAACGCTTCGATTTTGAATTTGCCGAAATCCCAAGCGTCTCTGAAGTGCGATGGGATGCACGCGTCCGCCGGACAGCGCGCTCAGTGCACCGGCAGTGAGCCTGGATATCATTTCCCAGCGCCTTACTTGCGATCGATCGAGATAGAACTCGACGGCCTCCGTGGTGAAGCCGTGCCTGTCGAGCATCTGCTGCCAAGCCGCGGAGCTCGGATACCGCAGGTGCGCCAGACGTTTGTCGAGCCGCGCCTCGTAATCGGTGCGCCGGACACCGGGAACAAGCGGCCCGCGCAGCTGCGCGTGAAAATGAGCTTGAGGCACGGTTATGAGGAATACCCCGTTCGGCCGCAATACGCGTGCCATCTCGGCCAGCACGGGATCAAGCTCGGGGATATGCTCCAGTACGCTATTGCTGATAGCGAAGTCGAAGGAGGCGTCGGGTTCGGGGATTTGAGCCGCGTCGCACACGTGAAGGGCGGCATAAATTTGGCGACGTCGAGCCTCCTCGACTTCCTGCGGATCGGTGTCTATCCCGACCAGATCGCGATTGCCGATACAGCCCAAGAGCATCGCGGTAAGCTTCCCTTCACCGCAGCCGAGATCGATTCCCCGGCCCATCGGGATTCCGAGATCTACGAGGGCCGGCAATTCGATCGCCCGCCACAGCGCTGTCGCCGGCTGGAAAGCATATTCGGAGAGGAACTGCACGAGAAGGTTCTGATCCATCGTGTGTTTGTTCCGCTCCGACGCCTTGCCAAACGCAGTGCGAACCGAGCGCAGGATCGCCCAATGCGTGGACAGATAGTTGCCGACAAAGGCGATCATCGTGCCGATCGGCGCCGCGGCTTCTATCGGCAATTTGAGGCCGTCGCGCAAGACAATGAGGCTAGCGATCCACAGCGGGTAATTTGCGAGCATCGCCAAAGCGTAGCGCAAGAGAGTAACAGACGACGCCTTGCTTTGAAATGTGATGCTTGCATGAAGGACATAGCCGAAAATGACCATTGGAACGTACGCGAGCCAGATGCCCGTGAAGTAACTGAAACCTGATTTCACCAGAGCGATCAGCAAGAGATTGTTGGCGACCGCACAGATCGTCGCAATCGCCAGGTAGCGCAAACTCTTCGGCAAGCGCACATACCAGGGCTGCGCGCATGCCGGTGCCGATGCAGCGAGAAATTCGGACCGGCCCGAGCGTAAAGAAAGCTGATCGGTCATTCCTTCAGGTCCTCCCGCAACTGTCGATAATGGCATGCTGAAGCTTCAGCACCTCGAGCGCACGATCGGCGCCGATCGGCGCTAACGCGGCGTCGTTCCCGGCGATAGCCTCACCGAACCGGGAGAAAACCTCCTGGTTGCCGTAATAGAGCGTGCCGGTGAGATGGCGAAGGCCGCTCGTCAGATGCTGCGTCCAATGCTGGCAGGTCGCGACGAGGCTGGTGGTCACGACACTCCGAGTGTCATGCGAGCCGTCGTTGGGAAGGGACAGGTAAATATCTCGAAAGACGTCGACTATAGCGAGCCGCTTCTCGCCGAAGACGATCAAGTGCCATTCACTGACGGGGCTCTCGAAATTGCACCCGAGGTGGATAGGGTAACCGGCCTCCCCCGCAAACCAGGCCTCGACGCGTGCCGGCGTGCGCACGCCGGATCGACTTTTAACGCTCATCGCCTGCGACAGTCTGAGCGGCCCGGCCACTGCCCGAGCCAGATAGATCAGGTGCGGACTTTCGTCGTAAAACAGACCGAGTGGCAGTTCTTCATACCATTCCGGCAATCGTCGCAACGGATTGCCAATCTGGATGGCATCTACTCCGCGCACCTCACCCAGCGTACCGTCGGCGATGTCCTTGAGCAGTCGCTTGGTTGATCGGGCGAATTGAAAGTTATGAACGATGGCGAGGCGGCGGTCTGTACTCGCCGTCATGCGCATCAGCTCCTCACCTTCAGGAACCGTCATGACGAACGGTTTTTCGGTCAGTACGTGCTTTCCAAGCATGAGCGCTTCGCCGATTAGACTGTGGTGCTGTGTCGGGGCCGTCGCCACAGTGACCGCGTCGACTTCGTCGAGCCACGAAACGTCCGACAGCGCTGCCGCCTGCGCATGCCTGCGGAGCTGGCGACTCTTGGCGATGTCACGGGCGCGACCATTCCTGCGATCGATGACCCCGACGACATCGAAGCGTCTGCTCTTGCACATCACCGGGAGGTGCCGGTTCTGCGCCACCCAACCGCAGCCGACGACGGCGACCCTGACTGGCGAGGACACGACGGTCCTGGGGCGCAAGGCCGGCGACGACCGCGGGCGGCTCATGTTCATTCATGAGGCCGTTTGGCCGGCCAGACTTCGGCACCTATCGCGAAGGGGGCCAGGCGTGCGTTGTGATCGGCGATGATCGCCAGCAGAAAGCCGCCAAGAGCGGTCTGAACCCCAACTGCGCCCAGAACCGCGGCGAGCGTCAGCGGCAGGATCGAAGGAAGCGCCGTGAACCCGTGCGACGACCAACCAACGGTGATCGCCGCAAAGGCGACCAGCGAAGCGATCATCATGACAGCGCCCGCAAGCAGCGCGTTTTCCAAAGTGAGCGTGTTGCTCAATCCGCCCAGCCAAGGGTGGAGCGAACGATAGCCGCGCCGCACACCATAGAAATGGGTCGCTACCGCCATGAGCACGGAGAAGTGGCCGATGGTGAAGAGATAGCCGGCGATGATCGTCCAGCTGGTCCCGAAGGGCGACAATCCGTGAAGCACGCCGAGGGCAAAAAGCGCCGCGACACCGAAGATGAAGATTGCGCTCCCTATGGCGAAGAGCGCGGGTACTCCGAAAACCCAGGTGGGGCTCAACATGAGCAGGTAGCGCAGGTGGCGCCACCCGTCGCGCCACGGACGCAGGTGGGGCGGGCGCCGGCGGAGGTCCACGGAAAGCCTGGCCGGGGCTTGCTCGATCCGGATTTTCTTGAGCGAGGCTTTGACGACCATTTCACTCGCGAACTCCATGCCTACGCCACTCAATCCGAGATCCTTGAAAGCGTCCTTGGTGATTGCGCGCAAGCCGCAATGCGCATCATCGATTCCCGAGCGAAAGAACAGGTTCAATATGCCGGTGAGCACAGGATTGCCGATATATCGATTTTTCCACGGCATGGCGCCGGGCGCGATACCGCCCTGAAACCGGGATCCCATGCAGAGGTCCGCGCCCTCGATCAGACGGCCGATCATCGCGACGCCGTCGATAAAATCGTAGCTGCCGTCTGCATCCCCGATCAGCAGATACCGGCCAAACGCGCCGTCACAACCGCCTATCAAGGCAGCGCCGTAGCCCCTTGTCGGCACGTGGATTACGCGCGCCCCAAGTCTTGCGGCCAAAGCCTGGCTGCCGTCATGAGAGCCGTTGTCGGCAACGACGATCTCTCCGGTAAGGCCGTAACACGTTTCCATCCACGCCAGAGCCTCGCGTGCGTTCGCGAGGCAATGAGGCAGACTCGCTGTTTCGTTGAGGCACGGCATGACGATCGAGACATCGAGCGCCACGAGAGGGCTTTCAACGCCTTCCCAGGGAACGACGGACAGCTGTTCCATGCTCATGTTGGCCCGCAGGAGTTGAACATCGCCCAAGCTAAGGAAAAATGGTTAGCCAAGTCTGAGCGATCAGTTCTGCGCGCTCGCCACGTGCGGGCGCAGACTGGGCGCCGCAACGCCGGGGCCGGCCTGCACTACCGCAAAACGGTCGGTAAACAGGCGATGCCAGCCAGGACGATGATCCAGCGCCGCAACGAGCGGATCGCCGGGCTCGAGGATGGTCCAGGCCACACGATATTTCCGGAACAGTCCGTCGACGGTGGCGCGATCGACGCGCATCGCTAGCGAATATTTCTGCAGATACGCGTCGCCATAAAAGTCCGCACGGCTGTCAACGATCGGCCTGATGCCCTGGAAGATGAGAAATCCTCCAAACGAGTAATTGTTGAAGACTGGCTCGCCGGCGAGAGAAGCGGGAACGGCGGCCAGGGCCGTCATGGGCGACACCGGTCCATCGCCTCTCCGTATCGGATCGGCAATCCTCAAGATGGCGCAGGCCAGAATCGCCGCCGCAAAGGTCGTCGCCGCAATTCTTCGATGGTGCCAGTCACGTAAAGAGGTCGACGTGCGTTCGAGTACCGCTGCGATGGGGTCGGCGATCACGATCGCCCCCGCGATCCCCAGAAGCAGCCCGTAACGTGCATGCAGGAGCGACATGTGAAACATTCCGAGCAGCAGAGCCAGCCGTACAGCGGGGAGGCGTACGCCGCGCCAAACCAGGAAAAACAGCGCCGTCAACGCAGCGAACTCCACCGGGTTGAACTGATGCAGATCGAGGCTCTGCCACTCGCCGATCGCCGCCAGACTTTGCACCTGCATCAGCACGAAGGGATAAAGCAGCCCGTTAACGCCGCGTGGGTTGAGAAGCGTGGCAGAAACGGCGCCTGCCGCGAACAGGCTCCATTTCATCGCCGTTTGCAGGCGCTCCGTTCCGGGGGCCAGCACAGCTTCCAGGGCGAACGGGATGATCAGCGCCAGACCGAAAACAAAGCCGCCATGCAGATTGGCCCAGATCACCATGAGCGGCAGCAGCATCAAGCGCGGCGGCTGCCGCTCGGCCGCGGCGTTGGCGAGGCCGATGACCCATGTCGTCAGAAAAGGCAATGCGAGGATA
>Ga0182015_10003454_pt1 | contig 17742 bp, 16 predicted proteins | sample 712P3MmetaG_FD_120478 | JGI IMG/M metagenome (GOLD analysis project Ga0182015, IMG submission 120478) | Permafrost microbial communities from Stordalen Mire, Sweden - 712P3M metaG | ecosystem: Environmental > Terrestrial > Soil > Wetlands > Permafrost | place: Sweden: Stordalen | collected...
GAGAAGAAGAAAGATTACCCCGAGCGGGCGCTCGAAGCGCTGCACGTCGCGCTCGACGACTACCGCGCCAAAGTCGGCGCGGGCAAGGTTCCCGATCATGCCGCCCTGCCGCGTACCGCTGCGCCGCAGCCCGCGCCGGCAGCCGCTCCCGGCGAGGCGAGCGACGACGGCAAAGTGCTCATCAAGCTGCGCTAAATGACCAACGCCGAAACAACACAGCGTGCGCGCGACGTGCAGGCGCGCATCGCGACGCCGCATGGCGACATCGTCTTTCGTTTCTGTCCCGACGATGCGCCGCTCCATTGCGCGGCCTTCATGAAGCTCGCGGACGATGGTTTTTATAACGGATTGAAGTTCCACCGCGTCGAGCCGGGATTCGTCGTTCAGGGCGGCGACCCCAAAGGCGACGGCACCGGCGGACCCGGATACACGCTCAAAGCGGAGTTCAACTCGCGACCGCACGTGCGCGGGACCGTCGCGATGGCGCGTTCGTCGAGCCCCGATTCGGCCGGCTCGCAGTTCTACATCTGTCTCGGCGACGCGCGCTTTCTCGACGGCCAGTACACCGTATTCGGCCAGATGACCGAGGGCTTCGAGGCGCTCGACGCGATTCGCCGCGGCGACGTCATATCGACGGTGACGATAGAGCCTTCAGGCCACCGCTAGCTTCGCGCTGCGGCAGGTGAGATAGCGCGACGTGTTGTGCTGCGCACTGGGAAGCGATTCGAAGAGCGACAGCGCGGAAACGTCGAGCGATATCGGCGCGAACTCGACGCTGGGCAACGCACGCCGGGGCGCCTTGACGCGGGCGATCGTGACGTGCGCGACCGCGTCGGTTTTGAAAGAGAAGCCGAGTGCTTCGTACGTTTCGCGGAGCGTACGCGCGAGCTCCCGGAACGCCGCTCCCTGGGCCCGCGCTCCAATGACGACGACGCGCGGGCGGCGTTCGTGCGGGAAGCCGCCGAGCTTATCGAGCAGAATCGTGAAACCCGGCAGCGATGCGGCCGCGGCCTGCATCGCCGCAGCGATCGGCTCTACTTGCACGGGCGTGACGTTTCCCAGGAACGCCAAGGTGACGTGGTACTTATCGGCTGATTCGTAGCGCGCTTCGAAGCCGGTGCGCCGCAACTCCTCGGCGACGGCGGCGCAGCGCGATCGCGTCGCGTCGTCGAGCCCTAGAGCGATGAAGAGCCGCCGTTTCCTCGCCGCCTCATCCATTGAGGTACGGGTTCGACGCGCGCTCGACCCCGATCGTCGTGAAGGGGCCGTGACCCGGAATCACCGTCGTGGCGTCGGCGAAATCCATGAGCTTCGTTTGAATCGAGCGGACGATATCTTCCATCGACGTCCCGCCCATATCCCAGCGTCCGATCGAACCGGCGAAGAGCGTGTCGCCCGACAAGAGCGTCGTCGCCTCTCCGTCGCCTACGGCGAAGCAGACACTGCCCGGCGTGTGTCCCGGCGTATGGAGCACGGCAATCCGAATCTCTCCGGCAGCGAGCACGTCGCCGTCATGGAGGTCGCCGTCGAGGGTCACGACGGCCGGCGCCGCCGCGAGGCCGAGCCAACGCGCCTGCACCGAGAGCGTCTGATAGAGCGGCAGATCGGCCGGATGTAGCAGCCCCCGGGCGGAGGTCCGCTCGCGCAAAGCGCCGAGATCGCCGATGTGGTCGATATGCGCATGCGTATGGAGCAGCAGACGCGCGTGCCAGTTGCGTTGCTCGAGGCGCGTCGCGACCTCCTGGACCCCGTCGCCTCCGTCGACGACGATCGCCTCGCCGCTCTCCGTATCGGCGACGATCGTGCAGTTGCATTGCAGCGGACCGACCGGGAAGGTTTCCAACTGCAGCATCTTTTCCGAAGCTCCCCTTAATCGACGTGAATGCCGAAGTCGTGAAAGCCGCCGTTGAAGTAGCCCAACGGCGAACCGGGCCGCGCGCCGCATGAAAGAACGTGCCCGACCAGGATCGAGTGCGAGGAAAAGTGATACTCTTGCGCGACTTCGCAATCGAAATGCGCGATGGCGTCGTCGAGCACCGGCGCCCCGGTGGCGTCGACGTGATAACCGACCTCGGCGAACTGCCGTTCTCGGACTTTACCGGAAAAATGCTCCGCGAGCTCGCGCTGGCTGCCGGCGAGCACGTTGACGCAAAAGATGCGTGAGGTCGAGATGAAGAGATAGCTGCGCGCTTCGCGGTTGATGCAGATCAGCAGCGAGGGCGGTTCCAGCGAGACGCTGGCAAAGGCATTGACCGTAATGCCTCGCGGTTCGCCGTCTTTGAGGCTGGTGACGACAGTGACGCCGGTCGGCACGCGGCGCATCGCGTGCCGAAACTCGACCGAGGTGCTCATTTCCGGCGGGCGCCGATGGCGATGCCGTCGCCGATCTGCAGCAGCGTCGCGTCGAGCTGCGGATGATGCAGGAAGCTTTCGAGGAAGGCGCGCGGTGCGCGCAGCGCGCGATCGAAGATGGCTAGCCCGGAGAGTTTGAGCATTGGCACGATCAGCGTGAAATACCGGCCGTACTCCGATTCGTCTGCAGCGACGAAGGCGATGTCGAGGTTGCGGTGGGAAAAGTTGTCGAGCATCTCGAGCGCCGGCGTCGACGAGATCTCGATATAGTCGTCCTCGCCGGCGCGCTGAAAATACGAGCGGGCGATCTCGGTGCGCCGAAGATCGCTCAACATCGTCCAGATTTTTCCCATGCGCGGCTGCGCGAGTGCCATCCACAGGGTCGCATCCCCGTAGCCCGTGCCGACCTCGAGGATGCGGCTGGCCTGCATGGCCGTCACCAGCGTCGAGAGCAGGCGCCCGGTTTCGCGCGAAACGACCGGCACGCCGTCGGTTTTTGCGCGGCCTTCGATCTCGACGAGAAGCGGATGCGGCGGCGCGTGCAACGCGGTGAGGTCGTGTCCGGATAACTCCACGCGACCGGTTTGGTCGCTGCGAAACTAGCGCCCTGCCGCCGCGTATTCGGCGGCCTTCACGACGTTTCGCAGCAGCGCGACGTTCGTGACCGGCCCGACACCCCCGGGGACCGGCGTAATGGCGCCCGCAACTTCAGCGGCACTGGCAAAATCCACGTCACCGCGCAATACGCCGTCGACGAGGGTCGTGCCGACGTCGATAACCGTCGCTCCCGGCATGAGATCCTCACCGCGTATCAGCCCCGGCGCCCCGGCAGCCACGACGACGATCTCCGCGAGCCGCACGTATGGCTGCAAGGACGCCGATTCTTTGTGCAGCACCGTCACGGTCGCGTCGGCAGCCAGCATGAGCATTGCGACGGGTGCGCCCACGACGATCGAGCGGCCGATCATCACCGCACGCCGTCGGCGCAGGGGCCAGTGGGGGCTGCGTTCGAGCAGCAGCATCACCGCAGCGGGCGTTGCCGGAACGTACTCCGTCCCGCTGCCGAACGCAAGGTGCCCTTGATTGGTCGGATGCGCTCCATCGACGTCTTTATGCGCGGGGATCGCGTCGGCGATTTCGCGGATCGAAAGATGTGGCGGCAACGGCTGCTGCAGCATGACACCGTGCACCGCGGGATCGTCGCGCAGCGTTTCGAGCGTCGAACGAATCGTCCGCACCGAAGCGTTGGGATCGAGGTGCTCGACCGAAACGCCGATACCGGCCCGCTCGCCCGTTCGTACGAGATTGCGGACGTAGGCTAGACTCGACTCGTTTTCGCCGACGAACACGATCGCCAAACGCGGATGCACGCCGCGCTCGCGCAGCGCGCCGGTGCGCGCGACCAACTCCATGCGCAACTCAGCGGCGAGCGAACGTCCGTCGAGAATGAGGGCAGACACGCCGTCGCGCTTTCGACAGGCACGCCGCATCGCATGCCGGAAAGCTGCTCGCCATCGTGCACCGATTTCTTCTGTGGGCAGCCGTCGTGGCTGCCGTCGTCGTCGTCGCATTCGTCGCCGTGCCGTACTTCCTCGCGCCACCGTCGGCGGGGGGAGGCCCCGGCGGCATTGCCGGGCAAACCGCGCCCGTCTTCAATCTCCGCGACGATCTCGGTCGGCCCGTCTCCCTCGACCGCTACCGCGGCTCGATCGTGGTGATGAACCTGTGGGCCTCGTGGTGCCCGCCGTGCCGCGCCGAGATGCCGGATTTGCAGCGGCTGGTCGAAGCGTACGGCGGGCGCGGCGTTAGCGTGATCGGCGTCAATGAAGGCGAATCGCCGGCGCGCGCGCACGCCTTCGCCGGCGCATTGGGCATCCGCTTTCCGATCTGGATCGATGCGTCGCAGCAGTACGGCCGGGTCTACGCGGCGCTCGGATTGCCGACGACGGTCGTCGTGAATCGTCGCGGCGTCGTGATGCGAGGATTTGACGGCGTGCTGACGCTCGACCAGATGCGTGCCGCCGTACGTGCCGCCCTCGCCGCTTCGTGAAGCGCTTCCTCGCCGCGGCCGTCGCCGTCGCGATAGGCTCGGCGATCGAAGTCGTTCTGCCGGGTCGAAGTATCTACCACGCGGGCTGGTACAATGTGGCGCTGAGCGCGTTGCTCGCCGTCGCCATCGTTTCGGGACGCACCGCCATGCGCAAGGAACGGCGCCCGCGGGCGCGCGCTGCGATGCTCGCGATCCTTCTCGGCAGCGTCGTCGTGGGCGCTGCAGGGGTCGCCAACGGGCTTTTTGCACCCGATAACCAAGACGTCGTCGGCGCGCCGGGGGAACGAATCTCCGTTGACGGCGTCGGCACACTCGCATTTCCGGTCGAGGATTCCGGCGGGCACGCGCCGCCGGTTTGGCTCGAACGATCGCACCACGCTCCGCTCGCCATTGGTACGCAGTCGCGCGACGCCGGCGAATCGATTCTCCGCGCCGTGCCGCGCAACGTCGTCTACGTCGAAGCGCGCGATCTTCGCGGCGGTCATCTGACGATCACTCAGCCGCAGGGAACGGTCTTTCTTTCGCCGGTGCTGCTGATGCAGCACAGTCAGACGATTGCCGGCCTGAACCTTCCGTTCGACTCGTTCAACGTGCCGGCCGCGCGCCGCGTGGTCAAAGCGATCCTCTTTTCCGCCGCGCAGGCGGCGGTGGTGTTGCACGACGTTGCGCCGGGTCAGCCCGCCGTGCTCTTTGCGGTGGACGATGAAAACGACCGGCCGCTGGCGCATGCGATCGCGTTGAGCTCGAGCGGCGAAACGGTGCGTGCAGGCGGATTGGCGCTGCGCGCGGTCGTCGAAGACTACCCAGCGATCGACATTGTTTCGGCGCCGAACATTTTCGCCGTGAGCATCGGTGGTCTGCTCGTGGCCGGCGGACTTATCGCATTGTTTGCTTAACAGCTCAGTGGCCGGCGACGATCGCGCGAACGTCGCGAATGACGATGCTGCCTTCGGAGAGCTCGATACCTTTTGCCGGTAGCACGTAGATGGCTTCCAGGCGAGCCGCCCGGGCATCCGGCGGAAAACGGACGGTCACCTTGCGCCAGCCACTCTCGCCGAGCTGCGCGGCGTCGAGCAGAACGTCTTCGTTGATCTCGTTGCGAAAACTCAGTCGAACGCGCGCGGCGCTGCCGTCGTCGTGCAGATCGAAGGTAATGCCGATGGTGCCGTCGGGCAACGGCATGTCGGCCCTTGCATATGCGGCCCGCTCGTTCGCCGCAAAGGCGAAGCGCAGATCGAGGCAACTCTCACAACCCGCATCTTTGGTCAGCGCGCCCGGGCCGTCGTGCGGCAGCGTCACGAAGCGTGCGTACTGCGCGAAGGGAAGCGTCACGTCGTGCGATCCCACCGTAACACGCGCAACCGCCACCGCTTCGCCGATGCGCACCGAAACGTTGGCGTCGCGCGTGCCGGCCTGGAACCCGCCGCGCTCGTCGATGGAACCCGCGCTTGCCGTCCAGGGCAAGAGCGCAGGCAGCTCGAGTGTGTAGCCGCGGGCGTCGTAGGCGTGCGCGATCAGCGCGATGCGTCCGTTCTCCTCGACGTTCGGTTGCGCGGGCGCGATGCGCGTGCGCGCCGGCATGGCTTCGACCTCGACCGGGACCTCGCCGCGCAGCGCGGAACCGTGCAGCTCGAGCCGCCCGCTTCCGGCGCGCAGCGCGACGAACTCGCCATTGCGGATCTCGCCCAGTGTAGCAGGTGCGACCGCCACGCGCACCGGCCCGGAGCTCTCCGTAGTGTGGTAGAACGCGTCGACGGCCGCAATGCGCAACGGTATTGCGGCGCCCGTGATCGTGCGGATGATGCTCGGGCGCGCGACCAATCGCACCGGCGGTCCCGTCGGCGCGGTGCTGTAGGCGAAGAGACCGTCGGCAATGGGACGTTCGATACCGTCGGAGGGAGAGTTCGTAACGTCGGCGCTGCGATCGCCGAGACGACGCGCGACGAGCGTCGACGAGCCGCCTCCGTCGAGCAGCAACCCTTCGGTTGCGCCCAGCGCCCGCATTAGCGCGGCGAACTGCGGTCGCGTCGTGCCGACGCTCAGATCGGGTTGGCGGCCATCCACTTCGACGAAGAAGAGCCGGCCGTCGGGAGCGATCGCAGCGCCGGAGCACGGCATCCGCCGCGAGTTCTCGACACGATAGGGTGCGTCGTAATCATCGTACCACTCGCCGTCGTGCAAGATGAGCGCGCCGCCTCCGACCGCCGCGGTAATCGAGCTCAACCCCAACGGTGAAAGTTCGCCACGCACCGTGACGACGGCATCGGGGCCGGGCGCGCCAACGGCCTCGTCATTGCTCAGGCCGACGGCGAGATAGTATCCGGGAGGCTGCGGGCTCGAATTGTCGGCGAGGCCGGTGACGCGGTAGCGCGCCAGCGGCGGCGTTCCGTTCAGGAGTTCGAGCGAGGCGAGCGTGATCGTTTCGCGTGGCGGAACGCGGCCGTAGAGCGGCGTTAGCAGCGACGCACCGCCGTCGGTCTGCGGCATCTCGTCGATGCCGTCGAGCGGCAGCGTTCTTCCCTCGATCTCCACGTCACCGGAGAAGGAGAACTCGGCAATGTGCGCCGAGCCGTCGCGCGCAATTGCCAGAACATAGCGCTTGTAGGGCAGCTGCAGCAAGGCGCCCGCGCGCACGATCATGTTCACCGGCCGGTTCGTATTACCGATGTCGAAGAAATCGCCGTTGATGCCGGCGATCGCCCGCGTCCGCCGCGCCATGGAGCCAACCGTTTCGCCATGCGATTCGAGCGCATCGTCGGCGAGCACGCTGCCAACGCGGACGTCACTGCGATGGGTTTGGACCGCAACGACATGGATCGACAGCGGTCCCATCGTCGTTTCGAGTTGGTACTCGCCGTAATCCACGCCGGGCGCGATCGTTTCGATCGTGGGTGCTTGCTGCAGGATGTGGGGAAACGGCGGGTTGGGGACGAGGCGATCCGGCAAGAGCGCAGCGGCCAAGAACAGCGCGATCATCGGGGCCATACTGCGATGGCCAGCGGATAGCCGCCTGTCGGAAACGGCGCACTCGGTATGCGCCGCAGGCGGCGCACGTCGAACGCATCGATGGCGTCGTCGCCCGCACACGGAACGTAGAGCCGCTCGGTCGACGCGTCGAACGTCAACTTCCACGGAATCGCGCAGGTCGGCAGCGGCGCGTGGGCAGCGCGCAGCGTCCGCGCGTCGAGAACGTCGATTTCGCGGCGCTCCTCGTCGCTAACGAAGAGTCGGTGCGTCGCGGCATCGAGCGCGATGCCGATCGGGAAGGTCAACGGCGCGCTGCGGGCCACGATTCGCGGGCGATGTCCGAGGGCAATCGCTACGACGCTGCCGGCGCGCTGCAGCGCGGAATCCGCCGCTTCGTTCGATACCGCGTATAAGCGCGAGCCGTCGGCCGAAAGCGCGAGCGAGAAGACGCGCTCGATGGCGAAAATTCGTTGCCGCACGCGCATCGTGCGCGCATCGACGACGGCGACCGTGCCATCGTTGACGTTCGCAACGTAGACGATCTGTCGGCGTGAGTCGAGCGCGAGGCCTTCGGCCGTGTCGCCGGTGGTCACGCGCGTAACGCTTCCGTCGAAGCCGATCCGAGTCAGCGCGCCCGCGCCATCGACGTCCCGATCGGTGACGAAGATCGCGCGCGCCTCCGAGTCGACGGCGGCTTCATCGCCGGTCGCGACGCCGGCGACGTGCGTAACGTCCCACGGCCTCAGCGCGATCTCGGTCGTTTCGTCGCCCTGGGTGTCGGTAACGACGGCGCGCCCGCTGCGGTCGACGGCAACGTCGCTAGGAGCGCCGCCGGTCGAGAGGATGCCCTCGACCGAGAGATCGCGCGCGTCGTGAACGATGAGGCCGTCGTCGTAGGACGCGACCAGCAGGAGCGGCCGTTTCGGGTCCGGCGGCGCACCGATGCTCAGGCGCAGGGCGCCGAGCCCGGTAGTATTGCCCGCGATCAGCAGTGCGCTTCCGGGCGCCGTACCGAGCGGCACCTCGTAGGTGTCCGGCGGAAGAATCCGCCCAGGACCCAGGAGCGCAATGCCGTAGGGCGGCGGTATGCCGGCGACGCGCAGCGGCATGCGGCTGCCGGGCAAATACGGCCAATGGCGTGCGGCGATCGACGCCGTCGCGATTTGGAGATGCACGATGCGCTGCGTCGCCGCGCCCGCACCGAACAACGCCAAGGTCGCGGCTACGGCGCGAAGCATGCCGCGGGCGTTCAACGCGTTAGAATCGCGGCGATGCGCTCGAGACCCACCTGCACGTCGGTTCCCGGTGCGACGGCGGTCTCTCGGGTCTTTCGCGGATCGAGCAGGAAGCTGGCGATGCGGTAATCGTCAAACGTTCCCGCAACGACTACGCCGTCGGGATCGACGGCGAACGCGCGCTGCATTCGCCGGTCAAAAACGACGACGTAGAGGCGAAGTTCGAGCGCTCGCGCACGAGCGACGCGTTCGAGCCACGGCTGCTCAGTGTCGCTCGTCCAGCAGAGCAGGCAGTATCCGGCGCGGCGATACGGCACGCACCCGCCGGGGTCGAGGGCCGTAGCATCGTCGATCCACGCCGCGGGGACGGCAGCGCCGAGCAGAGCGAAACGCCGATCGTCAGCGGGAGCAATGGCGAAAGCATCGTCCAGGAGCTCGAGCCGCTGGTCGATATCGGCGGGGAGCGGGTCGTAGGACATCGCGACGCGCAGCGGCGGCATCGCATCGGCATGACGCGCGGGCGGATCGACCGGCTCCCCGCGGCGCGGTTTGGGAACGTCCAACGAGATGCTTGCGTACAGCGTCTCCGGGATGAGTTCGTTTGCCAGCGCGACGACCTCACCGGAGGCGGCGACGATCTGGCTCTTGCCGCAGTACGCGACCATGCCGAGTTCGACGCCGCACTTATTGGCAGCGATGAAGGGTACGCCGTTTTCGTAGGCGCGCACGCGGGCGAGCAGGTCGGCTTGCACGTTCTCCAACGCAGCCGGATCGCGTCCGCTGGTTACCCACGCGGTCGGCATGACGAGCGCGCTCGCGCCGCGATCGACGAGCGCGCCGGCGATGGTCGGAAGCCGTCCGTCGGCGCAGATGAGGACGCCGAGCGTTCCCAGGCTCGTCTGCACCGGCGCGATGTTGTCGCCGGGCGCGAACCAGTGCCGGTCGAAATGCCACAAGAAGAGCTTGTCCGCGCTCCCGGCGACCGATCCGTCGGCTTCAACGACAACGGCGCCGTTACGAACGCTGCCGTCGTCCTTTGCCATCGCGATGCCAGCGACGATGATGGTTGCCGTTTCGCGCGCGATGGCGCAGAGAGCATCGACGGCACGCTGCGTCTCGTCTGCGGCAATCGGCCTTCGTCCCAGCACGTACGCCGGAAACGTCGCCTCAGGCAGCACGACCAGCTCGGCGGTGCGCGCGGCGTCGCGCGCGGCATCTAAGATGCCATCGAGCACGCTGGGAAAACCGCCGCGATCGTGCGCGTGCAGCTGCACCGCGGCAACGCGTACCGGCCGACTCATAAATTTCTCGTTTCGTCCGGGAAGGCTGGGAGCCATCCCTCAAGAAGAAAGACGCTCGTGAACCGAACGCTAGTAACGCTTTCGATGATCGTTGCGGTAGCGAGCTCGGCGCTCGCTTTTGCAGTGCCCCAGCCAGCCGTGCCGGCCTCGGCGAGCGCGCCCAAACCGTCAGCGATTCCCGGCAAGCTGTCTAAATCCGACGTCTGCGAATCGACCCGAAGCAAATGGTCGCACCTCCAATGCGAACAGTTCAACGCGTCGGCACCCGGAGACGAGTACTTCGGGCGTATGAAGATGAGTTACCTCGGCATCGACAATACGTATCGTGACGCGGCCGTAAGCGCGGGCGCTTATACGACCGACCCGCATCTCATCGCGAAGCTCGACTTCGCCACCGAGGCGCTGCAGCGCTGGGCGCAAAAATATCCCAACGACCCCCAGCTGCCGCGTTCGTATTTCTTGGCGGTTCAGGTGTTGCGTAAAGTCTACACGCAACCGGAACAGCAGATGACGTGGGGGTTCATCGAACTGCTGGTCAGCAAGTACCGCAGCTCGTATTTCGGTAAAGTCATGACCGCGAGCCTGAAGACCGGCTATACCGAGCACTGGTTCGCGCTGGCGCAAATCTGCCCGACGCCGCTTCCGCTCGGCGTGATGCCCGAGACGACGCCCAACGCGACCCCGTCGCCGTCGCCGGGCCCAGGGCATCCCGCGATCAACATCATTACGCCGCCCTGCGTTGAGCCGTCGCCGGTTCCGACCGAAGCTCCCGAGGAAATGCCGGCACCGGAGAACACCTCGCCGGAGTTGATTCCGTCGACCCCCCAAACGACGCTACCGGAAGCGACCCCGATGCGGCAAGGCGGCACGCCGCAACCGCTTCCAACGGCACCGCAAACCGCGCTACCGGAAGCTACGCCAACACCGCAGCCGATCGCCACGGCGCCCCCAACCCGGGTACCAGGACCAAGCGTCCCCCCGCCGTAGCGGCACAACGGGCACGGATTCCAACGCGAGGAGCGGCTGCCTCGCGCCCCGCTCCGGCGCTCGGTCAGATGGTCCTCCCCGGAACGGAAACCATCGCCTGCGGCGTCGGTGCTTCAGATGCGATGGTCGTGGCGTCTCGATAAGCGAGGCGTCGCGACTTTTCGCGCCAGCCACGGATGGCGTAGGCGCGAAAAGCGCGCGAGCAGGAGCGCCACACGGATGTGGCGCGACGAGCGTCCTCGCGTTCGAGACGCCACGACCATCGCATCTGAAGCAAATTCGAAAGCCCCCGCCAGAGCGAGGGCTTTCGTGTGTATTGCGTTCGGCTGGAGCTTAGAACTTCAGGCCGATACCCGCATACGGGCCGCTTTCGGAGAATCCGATCGGAGCGGCGTTGAGGTTGTATCCACGATCGCCCATGAATCCGCCTTCGACGAAGAGCGGGAATCCGGTGAACGAGTACGTGAAGCCGATGTCGTACTTGACGATGTTGTAGCCGACGTTGTACGTGCAGCCAACCGTGAGGCTGTCGCACGCACTTGGCGCGGCCGCGTAGTTACCATTCACGTCGAAGAAGTAGTAGACGCTGCCGACGAATGAGAACGCCCGATCGAGATCCGGAAGTTTCTCCAGACCGACGCCCGCCCCGTTTTCTGTCGGATAGCCGTAGTTGTTTCTCCTCGACATGAACGCGCCGGCGATATAAATTCGCGGTTGGGCGATTCGAATGCCCAAACGACCGTCGAAATCATAGTCGCGTCCGGTGAACGACGGAACCGAGGATGCGCCGCCGCAGCATGCGTCCGGGGCATCGAGCCCGCCGATCGAAGTGACGTAGCACTCCGGATCGCCGGAGCCAGCGCAGTTGTGCTGCCAGTTCCACTGCCGGTAATCGATTGCGATCATGAACGGGATGTTCATCACCGGAATCTCGACTGCGCCGTGGAGGCGATACGAGAAGCCGCCGTTGTTGTTATCGCTGTGATTGCCGGGGCTGAACTCGTTGTATACCGTTGGTGATACGATGTAGTCTCCCGCCACGTAGTGGTCGTAGTAAGGTGCCTGCGTCGGCACCGGCGTGGGAGCCGGCGGCGGCGGGGGCGGAGGCGGAGGCGGTGGTGCCGGGCTCGGCGGCGGTGTCGCCGGTATGTACCGCACGACCACGAGCCGGCGATCCGGAACCCAGAGAACGTATGCGCCCATGCCTTCCGAAATTACGCGGACTGGCACGAGAACTACGCCGTGGTACATCATCGGCGGCACGTCGAGAGGACGCGACTCGCCGTTGATGACGACTTCCGGCTTACCGAGAGTTACTTTAACCTCGGCGCCGGCTTTGCTGACCGTCACGGTCTTTGTGCCCGAGTCGTACGACACCGTAGCGCCCATTTGCTCGAACATCGAGCGTAATGGGATTAGGAGCGTTCCGCCCCGCACGAGTGCCGCGAGGACGCGGCCTTGCTTGAGAATATCGGGCTTCGTATAGACGTGGTGGTCATTATAGAGAATCGGATACTGACCCGACGGCGGCGAACCGAAGTCCGCCGGCGGCATCGAGCTCTGGTCTTGTGCGATCGCGTTGGTTCCAATGTTGCCATGCGACGCAGTAGGCTGAGCCGACACCGCGGTGAATCCTAGACCGACTGCCATCAGCACGGTCAGGACTCCGGTGCTCAGTCGCTTCAATGTGTCCTCCTAGCTGTAATGAGACCTGGGCTTGCCTTCGACCGGCCCTTGAGGGGGGACGGACTCCAGGCTGCCCGTTTCTTCCTTTTCGGGAACGGCCGATTGCCTCCCCTGCAGTGGGAGCCTGGGTCAGGCGAGCTTTTCGCGCAGCTTTGCCAAGAACTTCGCCTTCTCAATGATGTAGCGCTCGTGCGTTCCCTCGGCAACGGCTTCCCGTTCGTCAAATACCGCGACAGCAAAGCTTACGCGTGGGCCGTCGAGCATTACGACTTCGACTTCCGTACGCACGATGAAACCGACCGGAACGGGTTTGCGATGCTCGAGATCGACGTGCGTGCCGAGGGTAATTTGACCCGGTTCCAAAATCGCCTCGACGCAATGAATAGCAGCGCTTTCGACGAGCTGGACGAGCATCGAGGTGGAGAGCACGTCGACGCCCTTGTTGCCTGCCTTTTCGGCGGTCATCCACTCCTCGACGCGGCTCTGAAGGCTATACGAGCGTCCGATGTCGAGTTTCGCGCTCATTCCCAGGAGTACGCCCTGCAGCCGAATACCTCATGCCGAGGTTCCACGATAGGGCGGCTCGGCGTTTGAATCAAAAGCCCTCGGTCGCCGTATATGACACCATGACCAACCCGACGAGGACGAAGATGTTCCGAGCCGCGCTTTTGGCGCTAGCTGCGGCGTCAGCGCTGGCCGCGCTCGACGCCTGCGGCAAGAAGCCCCCTCCCGCCCCCGTGCCGCTGAGCGTCGATGCCGCCGCGGCAACGCGTCAAACCCTGGCGACTTACGCTACCCTGGATGGACAGATCGCCCCGCTCGATCAATCGAGCCTTTCATTTCAGCAGAGCGGTACGATCACGAAGATCAATGTCAACATCGGCGACACGGTCCGCAAGGGCGACCTGCTCGCGACCATCGACCCCTCGACGCTGGAAGCGCAGTTAGCGCAAGCGGTGGCGCAAGCCGCACAGGCCTCGGCTACGGCGCAAGGCGCCGTCGTCGGTTATCCCGTGCAAACGCAGACGAACGAAGCGACGCTGCAGACCGCGCGGGCGGCGCTGCAGAACGCCAGGCTCGTCTACACGCAAAACGCGCAGCTCTACAAGCAGGGCTACGTCTCCCAGACGCAGCTCGAACAATCCCAGTCGAACTTCATCCAGGCGCAGCAGGCCTACGAGAACGCCCTGGTCGGGTTGCGCAACAACGTCGTAAGCCTGCAGAACGTCCGCTCGGAGCAGGCGTCGGCGCAGGCAGCCGCGGCGCAGGCGCGCGTCCTGAGCACGGAGTTGTCGCAAACCTACCTCTATGCTCCCTACGATGCGGTCGTCGCGAACCGCTTGCTGGATCCCGGGGCCTACGCGGCGCCTTCCTCGCCGGTGCTGCAAGTGGCGCGGGTCGACCGGGTTTGGATCAACGTGAACGTGCCCGATGACGATTTGCCGTACGTCCGCTCCGGCAGCACGGTCTCCTTCGAGTCGTCGTCGCTGCCGGGCCGAAGCTTCCGCGGCCCCATCGAAACGGTCAATGCGGTGCCCACTGCCGGCACGCTCTCCTACCTGGCTCGCCTGGAGCTGCAGAATCCGGGGTACGTGCTGCGCGGCGGCATGCTCGTGACGGTGACGGTCACCAAGCAGCGAGCCGTCAATGCGACGGTCGTCCCCAAGAGCGCGGTGGCGGAGACTCCGGCCGGCGACGTCGTCTACGTCATCGTCGATAACAAGGCCGAGGCGGTGCCGGTGCGCGTCGGCGTCGAAAGCGACACGCTGGCGCAGGTCGTCAGTCCGCGCGTTCAACCTGGGGTCATGGTCGTCACGACCCGACCCGATGCTTTAAAGGATGGCAGTCTCGTGGCCGTTGCCAATGCGAACCCCGCGAGCCCCGGAGCGGTACACTGAGGATGCTTCGTCCGACACGACACGCTTTGAGGTTGGGCGCGGCAGTCGCGCTAGCCAGTCTGGTCACGGGCGTCGCCTTGGCCCAGAGTGCACCTAGCGGGGGAACGATTGAGGGGGTTCCTGGCGTGCAGATGCCGTCGCCCCTCCCGCAGCCCACGATAAGCGGAACGCCGCTGCCATATCCGGCCTACGGCACCCCGGCGCCCGACGTCGAGGCGCTGACCCCCAAGAAGGGCGTGCCGGCGTCGATTTCCCTACAAGACGCCATCAGAATCGGCGTCGCCTTGTCGCCGGCGTTCGCGTTGCAGAACGCGATGTGGGCGGCGATTCATGCCCGCTATACGTCCGATCTCCAGCTCTACTATCCGAGTCTCACCGGCGATGCCCGGATGGGCAAGCAATATAGCAACGGCACCAGCGCCTCGACGACCTCATCCAGCCCCATCGGCACGCCGACCCCGTTGTCCGTCCCGGCGGTCGCGACCGCAAGACCCCAGGTCGGCAACTACAGCGCCAGCACCTTCGCATCGGAATCGGTGGCCCTGACCGTCTCGCAGCTCATCTACGACGGCGGCCGGACGATCGCGGAGATCCGTTCGGCAAAGGAGGCCGATATCGCCGGGCGCGCCACGCTTCTGCGCTCGCTCCAAACGCTGGCCTACAATGTCGCCACCGCGTACTACGCGGTACTCGAGGATAGGGCCACGGTTACCGCGGATGCGCAGCTCGTGCACGAGTTCGAAGTAAACGAAGCCTCCGTCGCCGCGCAGATTCGCAACGGCGCGGCGCCGCGCTCGGACATCGCGGCGGCACAGTTCCAAACGGCGCAGGCACGCGGCAACCTCGTCACCGCGCAGGGAACCGCAATCGGCGCACAAGCGACGTTTGCGACGACGCTCGGCCTTGACGCCGATGCGATGGTCGTGCCGAAACAGCTCTCGGGCCAACCGAGCCCGCCGAATCCGAGCTACGCCGTCTCGCTGGAACGCGCGATGCTCATGCGGCCCGATTACATCGCCGCGGTCTACAACGCGCAATCCGCGCAAGAGGCGGTGCGCTACGCCAAACTCGCGCGCTTTCCGGTGCTCTCCGCCCAAGCCAGCGACGGCGTAAGCCGGACCTTCATCGATTGCTACGTCGGCAGCACGACGAACGCGAAGGGCGTGACGATGCCGTTCTCTGAATGCCCGGGGCCGCAAGGCTGGTCGAACGATAAGTCGATCGGCCTGGATCTCAGCATTCCGATCTACGATCAAGGCCTCACGAACTACAACGTCGCCTACGCCGCGTCGCAGCTGGATCAGGCGGTGGCGAATCTCAACACGACCAGGCTCACGGTACAGTCGGACGTGCGCTCGGCGCTCGCGACGCTCATCTCGGCCCGCGCCAATCTCGTGCAGGCGCGTTCCGAGTTGACCTCCGCTCAGGTTTCTCTTGACGCCACGCAGGCCCAATACCGCGTCGGCGCCTCTACGATCCTCAACGTGGTAACGGCCGAGGCCAATCTGTCGACGGCGCAATCCGGGTACATCAGCGCCCGGTACGGCGTCTACAACGCGCAGCAAACCTACCTCTATGCGACGGGAGTCAGCGACGTTCAATTATAAAACTGCGGCCATCGCCGCCCTCGTGATTGCAGCCCTCTTTACGGGCTGCACCAAGGTTTCGAATGCCGGCGGCGCCGGGCCGGCGGGCGCCAACGCGTGGACGCAGCCCGGTGTCTTCCGCTTCTCCGAGGCTACGGATCCGAAAAATCTCAACGTCATCCTCGACTCCGCCTCGCCGACGCTCGATCTCTCGATGTTTATCTTTTCCTGGGCGATCCGCTACGACTCCAAGGCACGTCCCGTTCCCGACGCGCTGCGCGAAGTGCCGACCATTGCCAACGGCGACGTCAGCAAAGACGGCCTGACGCTCAAGTACAAACTGCGCCCGAACATCCGCTGGCAAGACGGCCTCCCGCTGACCTGCAACGACCTCAGGTTCACTTGGCAAGTCGTGATGAACCCGCACAACAACGTCGTCACCACCGACGGCTACAAAAGCATAGCCAGCATCGACTGCAGCGATCCGCACGTCGCGCTCATCCACATGAAGAAGCTCTACGCGCCCTATCTGCAGCAGCTGTGGAGCGAGAACGGCAACGCGCCAATTCTGCCCGAGCACATTCTCGCGAAGTACAACGACGATAAGGGTTCGTTCAACACCGCGCCGTTCAACTCGATGCCCGTGGGAAGCGGTCCCTTCAAGGTCGTGGCTTGGCATCGCAGTCAGGACGTGCGGCTGGTCGCCAACCCGTACTTCTACCTCGGAAAGCCGAAGCTCAACGAGGTCGTCTACGAGATTTTGCCCGACGAGAACACCGAGGAGACGCAGCTCCAAACGCACGAGATCGACATGCTGGCGACCGGATCGGCGATGAAGTGGCCGCAGTACGCCGCGCTGGCGGCCAACCCGGCCAACGGTCTTGCCGCGGTCCGCGTGGACTCATTTCTCTTCTCGCACATCGACTTCAACCTGCGCCATCCCATCGTGAGCGACCGCAACGTCCGCGTGGCCTTGGCCTATGCCACCAGTCGCCAAGAGATCATCGACAAGCTCATGCACGGCTCGGCGGTTGCGGCCGAGACCGACCAGAGCCCGGTGCTCTCGTGGGCGTACACGAAGGACATCACGCACTATCCGTACGATCCGCAGAAGGCCGAAGCCGTACTCGACGCGGACGGCTGGAAGGTCGGATCGGACGGCGTCCGCGTGAAGGACGGTCAGCGGCTCGAATTTACGCTGAGCACGCAGACCGAATCGACCTACGGCAAGGCATTGCAGACGTTCTTGGAGCGGGAATGGCGCGACGTCGGCGTGCAGGCCGACATCAAGAACTACCCCTCGAGCGAATTCTTCGATAACTCCGCGAACGGCACTCTTCAGGGCGGCCACTATGACGCCGCCGGCTTCTCTTGGTACGGGGCTGCGGATCCCGACGACAGCGCCATCTATTCGGCGGAGAACATGGCGCCGCACGGTCAGAATGCGATGTTCTGGAACAACTCGATCGCGACGGCGGCGATGAACGATGCGCTATCGACGATCGATCAGGCGCGCCGCAAGCGCGACTACGTGATCGTGCAGCAACAGCTGACCCGCGACGTTCCTACAATCATCATCAACTTCGCCCGCGTTCCGTTCATCTACAACCGGGATTTGAAGGGATTCGACCCTTCGCCGGTGATTTCGGCCTTTTGGGACCCCTGGAACTATTCGATTTA
>Ga0182015_10003455_pt1 | contig 17740 bp, 14 predicted proteins | sample 712P3MmetaG_FD_120478 | JGI IMG/M metagenome (GOLD analysis project Ga0182015, IMG submission 120478) | Permafrost microbial communities from Stordalen Mire, Sweden - 712P3M metaG | ecosystem: Environmental > Terrestrial > Soil > Wetlands > Permafrost | place: Sweden: Stordalen | collected...
AGCATTTCGTTCAGCACAGCGATCCATAACGTGGGCGTAGTGCACTAATTTTTGTAGCGCTGCCTTAGCGCGGCGCAGCAGACAATTTCTCTCAAAGGCGCAACAAAAGCTCCTCGCAGGCCTGCACCTGCGAGGAGCTGGTGTCTTAGGGGCATACGTGCGCCGCTCTCTCTACTATTCTCGCGGTACTTTCATACGCGAATGGAAACTCTGAAATGTTCAAGTTACGCGCGAATCGGGTGCGCTATAATTGCGTTCGCCGCTTTCTGAAATAATCCGAATACATGACTTCCAACGACCCGACCTTCGAAGCTCCTCGCTCACCTGAACCTGCGAGATTGCCGACGGACCAACTCGGCGATTCAAAGCCGGACTTACTACGAAACGAAACGGAAAATGGGCCTAGGACACCGCGTTTTATCGTTGTAGAAGGACCTCTGCGCGTCGGCAAGACCACGCTGGCCAAGATTCTGACCGAGAAACTGCATGCCAGGCGCGCTTATGATTGCGATGACAATCCGTTTCTCTCCGATTTTTATAAGGAGAAGCCGGGATCGGCGTTTCGCGCCCAGATGTATTTTTTGATTGAGCGGCAGAAACGCCTGCGCGAAGCTTTGGCCTCCGGTGCGCCTGCGCCGGTGCTGTCGGATTTTCTGTTGGAGAAGGACCGCATCTTCGCCAATCTCAACCTGGACGACGAGGAACTAAAGTTATACGACCGCTACTACGAAATTCTTACGGCAGGTATTCCCGCGCCGGACCTGGTGATTTATTTGCAAGCGAAACCGGAAGTGTTGCGGGCGCGTATTGAAAAAAAGGCTTCACGGGATGAAAGTGAGATTTCTATTGAATATATAGAAGAGGTCGCCCGGGCATACGAGCACTTCTTTTTTCACTACGCTGCGTCCGACCTGCTGGTGATCGACACTTCGGAAATTGATTTTGTCGAGCGCTCCGAGGATTTGCAGCAGTTGCTTCGTAGGTTGCAGGACCCCGTCAAAGGCACGCAGTATTTCCTGCCCCTAAACGCGTCGGAGTAGCCGGTCACGGAAATCGTTCCATCGACAAATGGCGAGTTCGGAAACCCGCCTCCTGACGGACGAATCGCGATCGAGCACATTCGTTGCCTCTTAGCTGCAGCATTTTAATCCAATGGACCAGATCAACATTCTGATTATCGGCGGCGGAGTCATCGGCTGCGCTATCGCCGCGGAAGTTTCAAAGCGTTGGCACGACGTTTTTGTCGTGGAGCGTTTGCCCCGTATCGGAATGGCCACCAGCACGCGCAACAGCGGCGTAATTCATTCTGGAATTTACTATTCGCCGGGGTCGCTGAAAGCCCGTCATTGCCTGGAAGGCAATCACCTGACGTTTGCATTTTGTGAACAGCATCACGTGGCCCATCGCCGCACCGGCAAAATTGTGGTTGCCGCTGACGAGCGTGAACGAGCCGCACTGGAAGCGCTGTACGAGCACGGCTGTGAAAACGGAGTGCAAGGCTTGCGATTGATTGACGCGGCGGAAATTCGCTCGCGGGAGCCCCACGTGGCGGGAGTTGCCGCCTTGGACGTTCCCAGCACGGGAATCGTCTCGGCGGAAGAGCTGGTCCGTGCCTACGCGCGCGTAGCCACCGCCCACGGCACAAACGTTGTGAATCGCGCTCGTGTTGTATCACTGGAACCGACTGCCGCCGGAATTCGTGTCAGTGTACGGATCGGCGAACATTCAGGTGCCCGAACGGAAGAATTGGCAGAAGACGACACATCCCTAGAAGTGATTGAAGCACGCTGTGTGATCAACGCCGCTGGATTGTATGCGGACGAGGTCGCGGCGATGGTTGGCAATCGCTCGTGGAAAATCTATCCGGTGCGTGGAGAATATTGTGAAGTACGCGGGCCGCAGTCTCTGCTGATAAATGGATTGGTCTATCCTTTACCCCATGCCGACGGGCTGAGCCTGGGAATGCATTTCACGAGGACCATTTGGAACACGCTGCTGATCGGGCCGACCGCGCGTTACGTGAAGGAGAAAGATGACTACGAGCGGGATCGCTTGTCGGTTGAAGATTTTGTTCAAGGGGGCAGGAAGCTCCTGCCGGAAATTGGCAAGCAAGATCTGCAGCTGGCTTACTCGGGACTGCGACCAAAGCTTGTGCCGCCAGAAGAGCACGGCAGCGCCGATTTTGTGATTCAGCGCGACTCCTCAGTAGCACAGATGATTCATCTGGTGGGCATGGAGTCGCCTGGGCTCACGGCTGCGCCCTCAGTGGCGCGGCTGGTCGCGGAGATGGCGGGAGAGATTCTGAACTAAAAGGAAAGGAGGCGCGTCGACTGTCAGCCGACCACTACGCGCACGAACTTTTTCTTTCCGGCACGCAACAGAAAATCCCGAGGCTTGCTCAAATCGACCTGTTGACGTGAATCGTCAATACGCTGCCCGTCGAGTTCGACTGCGCCTTGTTTGACAAGCCGCTCCGCGTCACTGATCGAAGTAACCAATCCCAGATGCATCAGCAAATTTTTGATCGGTTGCGGTGCGCCGAGAGCAACGTTTTTGACCGGCGCATCTTGCGGGGCCTGCCGATCGCGAAACACGCGCTGAAAGGTTTCGCCAGCCTTCCGCCCGGCTTGTTCATCGTAAAAACCGCTGACAACCTCCTGCGCGAGCTGCATCTTTACATCCATCGGATGCGTGCTTCCGCCGGAGACGCTGGCTTTGAGGGCAGCGATTTCTCCAGGGTTGCGATCGGTGACCAGCTCATAATACGACCACATCAGCTCATCGGGGATGGACATCATTTTGCCAAACATCTGATCGGGGGCTTCGGTGATACCGACGTAATTGCCGAGGCTCTTGGACATTTTACGAGTCCCGTCGAGCCCCACGAGAATTGGCATGGTGAAGGCAACCTGCGACTCCTGGCCATATTCGCGCTGAATTTCGCGTCCCATGAGCAAATTAAATTTCTGCTCGGTCGCACCCAGTTCGACGTCGGCTTCGAGAACAACGGAATCGTACGCAACCAGCAGCGGATAGAGCAGCTCGTGCATGGAGATGGGCTGCTGGTTGGTGAGCCGGGTGTGAAAGTCTTCGTGCTCCAGCATGCGCGCCACGCGATATTTCGCGCAAAGCCGCACGATATCGTAGCTGGACAATTTGTCGAGCCATTCGCTGTTGTAGCGAATCTCAGTTTTGTTGCGGTCGAGAATTTTGAAGACCTGTTCGAGGTAAGTCTCTGCGTTGGCATTCACCTGTTCGCGAGTCAGCGGCGGACGCGTTTCGGACTGACCGGTCGGATCGCCGACCATGGCTGTAAAATCGCCGATTAGAAAAACCGCGATATGGCCCATGTCCTGGAAATGTTTGAGCTTGCGAATCACTACGGTGTGACCAAGATGAATGTCAGGGGCGGTGGGGTCGACGCCTAACTTTACGCGCAAGGGTTTGCCGGTTTTAGCCGATTTCTCTAGCTTGCTCTGCAGCTCGGCCTCGCGAATAATTTCCGCGCTGCCCTTTTTCAGGTAGGCGAGCTGTTCAGCGATGGATTTGAACGGTGTATTGGTCATCTGCTCTTTTAGAGTTTTTTCATTAGCGCACCGGATGGCTCGTCAATTGAATCACGCGGCGTCCTTCTATCTTAAAACGCGCATCGAGAACGATCTTGACGGCTTCGGCGTAAATACGATGTTCCTCGCGCAGAATTCTCTCGGAGAGTGAATCCGGCGTGTCGTTGTCCAACACCGGCACGACGGCTTGGAGCACGATTGGCCCCGCATCAAGATTTTCATCCACAAAGTGAACAGTGCAGCCGGCCAATTTCACACCATATTCCAGGGCCTGCCGCTGAGATTCAAGGCCCGGGAAAGAGGGAAGCAGCGACGGGTGAATGTTCAGGATGCGGTGAGGAAAGCATTGCACAAAGTACGGAGACAACAAGCGCATATATCCGGCGAGGCAGACCAAGTCGACTTTATACTGCTTTAAAACCGCGACGATCTGGCGATCATACGCTTCGCGCTCGAGACCTCGCGATGAGATCTCCCTGGTCGCAATTCCCCGGGTTTTGGCGCGTTCAATTCCTTGTGTGCCTTCGCGATTGGCGATCACGATGGCGATCTCAGCATCCTGAATTCGCCCAGTGGCGACACTCTCCGCAAGGGCTTCGAAATTCGAGCCGCGTCCGCTCAACAACACGCCTATTCGCTTTTTCATGAACGGAAAACGTTAGCACAATCAATCACGGTGGCAAAATTCGCGCAGTTCTAACCGGGTCGAGAGTTCCTTCGAGGGAAAAAAGCTGCGTAGTAACCTCTTATAACGCCAGGGCGCCGGAATAGGCAACGCGGGCTTTGCCTGAATCACTGCGTTCGATGCGGCCAATGCGGAAGAATTTTTCGCGACGCTTTTTAAGATCAGCCTCGACATATTTTACGTGGGCGGGCGGCACCACGAGGATCATGCCTATTCCCATGTTGAAGGAATGCAGCAGCTCATCGCCGTCGATTTTCCCGACCTTGGCGAGATATTTGAAGATCGAGGGAATAGGCCAGGATTCGAGGTCTATCTGAGCTTTTACGCCGCTGGGCAGCACGCGCGGAAGATTACCGGGTATACCGCCTCCCGTAATGTGCGCGAGCGCGGAGACGCAACCCCTGGCGACGATATTTTTCAGCGCGGGCGCGTAGCAGAGATGTGGCTTCAGCAATTCAGCGCCGATTTTGTTTCCGACTTCCGCCACGTAGGTGTCAGGTCTAAGCTTCGCAACTTCGAAGACGAGCTTGCGCGCCAAAGAATAGCCGTTGGTGTGCAGGCCCGAGGATGGCAAGGCGATTAGGGCGTCGCCGGGCTTCACACCTTTGCCGTTGAGCATTCTGTTGCGCTCGACAACACCGACGATGAAGCCGGCTACGTCGTATTCTCCCGCGGGGTAGAACCCGGGCATCTCCGCGGTCTCGCCACCGATTAGCGCGCAACAGGCTTTGCGGCAGGCGCGGCTCATGCCATCGACAAGTTGCTCGACGACTTGCGGCTCGAGCTTTCCCATGGCGAGGTAATCCAGAAAAAAAAGCGGCTCGGCGCCCTGAACAAGAATGTCATTGATGCAATGGTTCACCAGATCGCCGCCGACCGTGGAATGAACGCCCATGGCCATGGCCACTTTTAGTTTGGTTCCGACACCGTCGGCGCTAGAAACCAGAATGGGCTCTTTCCACTTTTTGGTGTCGAGGGCAAACAGTCCACCAAAACCGCCAATGCCGCCGAGTACGCCAGGCGTGAAGGTGCGGCTGGCGTGATGGCGAATCCTTTGCTTCGCGTCATCGGCTACGGCGATGTTTACTCCCGCGTCTGCGTATTTCATGAAGGCCCTATCTGAGGTCGAAAACTCGAACAAAAAATGCCATACACGCACTACCTATCCGCGTTTACGAATGAAGTTCGAGATTACCGCCGCGGTGGGAACGGCACAATTTCCATGTACGTCTCAGCGAACGGCTCTCAGTATGTTACGAAGTCCCGCAATTAAAATATATGAAACAATCTTTTCCAGCGCACGCTGCCGGGATGAAGGATGGCGTTGGCGTAGGCAAAAAAGCGCTCGCGGATTTGTCCGGGCTCCCAGGCATCTGAAGGGGCGTCCAGAGACATATAAATCATCACGGGCGTACCGATAATATCCTTGCGCGGCACGCAACCCCAGAAGCGGCTGTCGTAGGAATTTCCCCGATTGTCGCCCATCACAAAATAACAATCGTCCGGGACTTTGTAGGGCGTGTGAAGTTCGTATGGCTCGCTCAGGCCTACGGCATATGGCTCGTTGAGTTTTTGCCCGTTGATCCACACCGCTCCATCGCGAATGTCGACACTATCCCCAGGTAAGCCGATGACGCGTTTCACGTAGTCCGGGGTGTCGGGCGCGAAGGGCGGTTTGAAAATAATGACTTGCTGTCGTTTGGGATTGCGCCACAGCGGCACATGCCAATTGGTGAAGGGAATGCCAGCGTCGTAGCCAATGCGGCTCATAATCAAGTGATCGCCGATGAGCAAAGTGTTTTCCATGGAGCCCGACGGAATCACGCGCGCCTGACCGATGGTGCCGTTGATCAACAGAAATGCCAGACCTACCCAGAACCACGCGATAATCTCGCGCTGAATTTTTGTGCCAACAGGAACGTGCGGCTCTTCCTGTTTTTTTTTGCTCTCAGCCTTCACTCTCAACCACCACAGGCCTTTCTATTGCGATTTCGTCAGCGGAATTCCCGTTTAGATTGCCGACTACGCCGTTGCCACTACCGGCGCGAACTTCCAATTGCACCAGATCTGTCGGGTACACGCCGGTATAGCACGAAGTGCAGAATTTGCCTTCTGCATCGCTTACCGCTCGCCGCAACCCGGACAAAGAGATGTAGCCCAGCGAATCGGCCCCGAGAAATTTGCGAATTTCTTCCGGCGAATTGGAGGAGGCGATCAGCTCCTCACGAGTCGGGGTATCGACGCCGTAATAACACGGCGAAATTGTAGGTGGGCAACTGATGCGCACGTGAACTTCTTTGGCGCCAGCTTCACGCACCATGCGTACAATCTTGCGGCTGGTGGTGCCGCGCACGATGGAATCATCAACTAGCACGACCCGTTTGCCTTCGATCAGCCCGCGCACGGGATTTAGCTTCAGCTTCACGCCGAAGTTGCGGATGGCTTGAGAAGGCTCAATGAAGGTGCGGCCGATGTAGTGATTGCGGATCAGCCCCATGCGAAAAGGAATTTTGGATTCAAGGGCGTAACCAACCGCGGCAGGCACACCGGAGTCGGGCACGGGCACGACGATGTCCGCATCGGCGGGATGCTCTTGCGCAAGCAGGCGGCCTAGAGCTTCGCGGCTTTCGTTCACTGAGCGGCCAAAAATAATGCTGTCCGGGCGGGAAAAATAAACGTGTTCGAAGACACAATGTTGTTGCGGCTTTTCCGGCGCAAAGCGAATGGATTCGAGGCCGAAATTGGAAATGCGCACCATCTCGCCGGGCTCGACTTCACGAACGTATTGCGCGTTGAGAAGATCGAAAGCACACGTTTCGGAAGCGACCATCCATGCTTCCCCGGCGACATCTGTAGCGGGCAGCCTGCCGAGGACCAGCGGGCGAAAACCGCGCGGGTCACGGACGGCATAGAGTTCATCGGGCGTCAATAAAAGCAGCGAGTAGGCGCCCTCGACCTGATTCAGCGCATCGCCAATCGCGCCGGACAAATTGCGCGCTTGCGAGCGAGCGATTAGATGCACGATGACTTCGGTGTCGCTGTTGGTCTGGAAAATAGAGCCACGGTGTTCCAGCTTGCGGCGCCATTCCGCTGCGTTGGTGAGATTTCCATTGTGGCCGAGCGCCACTTTGCCCTTGTTGCAATCGATCATGATGGGCTGAGCGTTGAGCAGAGCTTTGTCGCCCGCCGTAGAATAGCGCGCGTGACCGATAGCCGCCGTGCCGGGAAGTTTCGCGAGCACCGCAGGCTGAAAAATTTCTTCCACCTCACCCATGGCGCGATGAAGGTGAAGTTCGTTTCCATCGCTGGAAACGATTCCAGCTGACTCCTGGCCACGATGCTGCAACGCGTACAAGCCGAGATACGCGAGATTCGCCGCCTCGGGATGGCCGAAGACACCGAATACACCGCACTGGTCGTGGAAATGATCGTCGGCGTAAGCGAGCTTGCGATTCATTGTTTGAGTGCCCGCTCCAACGAATAAGCCCAGATGTCGCGAAGCGTGTCGGTGGACTCTTCGATTATGGCACTTCCATTGTATTGGATGCTGAAAATGGCGTCGCCGGTAATGTGGCCGATTTGTTTGGCGGTGACACCGTGCTCCTTCGCCAGATGCAAAACGCCGTCGAGCTGAGACGGGGAAACGGAAACTACCGCGCGTGCGCCGCGTTCGCCGAATAATGCAGATTCCGGGGGAGCGTTGTCTTTCAGGGTGATCAACGCTCCCGTTTTTTCTTTTGCGAAGCAGCATTCGGCCAGGGTAACGGCAAGACCGCCGTCGCTTAGGTCATGCGCCGACTGAACGGAATGCGAAGACGCTAGCTTGATCAAACATTGTTGCAGGCGCTTCTCGGCGGCGAGGTCGATGGCGGGAGGTTGGCCAGCCACGACGCTACCGATGGTCTTCGAATATTCCGAGGAAGAAAAGTCGCGCCGGAGAAGGGCTATCGCCTCGCCAGATGCGGCGGCGGTAACTGGCGCGCTTCCGGTCAAACCGTCGAGCAAAATAATGACGTCCCCCGGATTGCGAAAACCCAACTTCAACACATTTGCAGCGTCTTCGAGCACGCCCAATATTCCGATCACCGGCGTAGGATAAATCGAACTGCCAAGAGTTTCGTTGTAAAAACTGACGTTCCCTCCGGTGATGGGGGTTTCGAGTTCAGTGCATGCAGCGGCGATGCCGTCAATGGCTTCGCTGAACTGCCACATGACTTCGGGCTTCTCTGGGCTGCCGAAGTTCAGGCAATTGGTGGCGGCGATGGGCCGCGCGCCAGAGCAGGCCACGTTGCGAGCGGCTTCGGCGACAGCGTGCATAGCGCCGAGCCGCGGATTGAGCTGGCACCAGCGGCCGTTGCCGTCGGTGGACAGCGCCAAGGCGCGCTTCGTTCCTTTGATACGAACTACCGCAGCGTCTCCGGCGCCCGGGACGGCGAGCGTGTTGGTGCGCACCATGGTGTCATATTGCTCGGTGATCCAACGTTTGGAAGCGATGGCCGGGGAGGCGAGCAACCGCTTGAAACTTTCAGTGAGATTCTTATTTTCTAGCGAAAATGTAAACCAATCCGCTTCAGATTCCTGCCGCTGGGGAGGTGGCGCAAGCGGGCGCTGGTAAACCGGGCCTTCTTCCGCAAGCGGGTGGGCAGGAATCTCGGCGACTGTTTTGCCGTGATTCTTTACGCGCAGAAGACCGCCGCCAGTGACTTCGCCAACTACCATGGCGTCGAGGCCCCACTTCTTGAAAACCTGCAAGACTTCGGCCTCGCGGCCCTTCTCGGCAACCAGCAGCATGCGCTCCTGCGATTCGCTAAGCATGATTTCGTACGGGGTCATGCCGGTTTCGCGTTGCGGCACGCGGGCCAGATCGATTTCGATGCCGGTGCCACCACGCGAGGCCATTTCCGTGGTGGAGCACGTCAACCCGGCGGCGCCCATATCTTGTATGGCCACGACCGCACCGGTGTTCATGGCTTCCAAGCATGCTTCCAGTAGCAGTTTTTCAACGAAGGGATCGCCGACTTGAACATTAGGGCGTTTTTGCTTGGATTCTTCGGTGAACTCCGCAGACGCGAGAAGAGATGCGCCGTGAATACCGTCACGTCCGGTTTTGGCGCCGACGTAAATTACCGGATTGCCGGAGCCACGCGCTTTAGCGAAGAAGAGGTCCTCTTTTTTCGCGAGGCCGAGCGCCAGCGCATTGACCAGCGGATTTTGCGAATAGCACGGTTCGAAGCAGACTTCACCACCTACCGTGGGCACACCAAAGCAATTCCCATAATTGGCGACTCCGCGGATTACGCCATCGAGGATGCGCCGATTTTTGGCGATGGTCGCAGCGGAAATTGTTTGTGACGTGCCGGTTGTCAGGGAACTCGGTTGAACCGCACCATCCGCCGTAATTGGGCCGAAGCGTAACGAATCGAGCACGGCGATGGGTCGCGCGCCCATGGTAAAAATATCCCGCAAGATGCCGCCGACTCCGGTCGTGGCGCCTTGAAAAGGCTCCACGAAGCTCGGATGGTTGTGCGATTCAATTTTAAATACTGCTACGAAGCCATCGCCAATGTCGACGACACCGGCATTTTCACCAGGGCCCTGGACCACCAGCTTGCCGCGAACCGGCAAGCGCTTCAGATGGACCTTGCTGGATTTATAGGAGCAGTGTTCGCTCCACATCACGCTGAAAATTCCCAATTCGGTGATGTTGGGGTCCCGGCCGAGAATTTGCTGCACGCGCGCGAATTCCGGAGCCGAAAGGCCGTGCTCCGCGGCAATTTCCGCGGTGACTTTAAGTTCCACGCTGGCTGTCGCCAATTTTCCTACCTAGAAATCACGCGCTCAGGAATAGAAGAAGATACGACAAAGCTTTGCATACCTGAAAGAAAATCTGAACGTACACATGACATGACATGCGTCAGGCGCTGGCCTTCGCGGAAGTCACAAAAGCTTCGACCATGGAACGAAAAATAACCAAGCCGTCGGCGGAATCGAGCGCCGCTTCCACGGCACGTTCCGGATGCGGCATCAAACCGGCTACGTTCCGCTCGCGGTTGCAAATGCCTGCAATATTCTCCAGGGAACCGTTGGGGTTGCCGGCGGCATCATCGACGCCGTCGGATGTGGTATAGCGAAAAACAATTTGCTGGTTTTTGTACAACTCCGCCAACGTATGCGGATCACAAGTGTAGTTTCCATCGTTGTGAGCGATAGGAATTTTGAGGATCTGGCCGGGTTTGGCGGCCTGCGTGAATGGCGTGGCAGTATTTTCAATGCGGATATTCACGTGTCGACATATGTAGCGCAGTCCGACATTGCGCATCACCGCGCCAGGCAACAACCCGGCTTCCAGCAGGATCTGAAAGCCGTTACAGATGCCCAGTACCAGGCCCCCGCTTTTTGCAAATTTTTCTACCGATTTCATGACGGGAGAGAATCGCGCAATCGCGCCAGTGCGGAGATAGTCGCCGTGGGCGAAGCCTCCCGGCAAAATCACGGCGTCACAGTTGGCCAAGTCTTCCGATTGGTGCCAGATGAATTCGACAGGCTGGTGAAGCACATCGCTGATGGCGTAGAACGCGTCGTGGTCGCAGTTGGATCCCGGAAAGACGACGACTCCAAATTTCATGCAGCGGCAACTCCCTGTGGCGTTGTGGGAAGAAGTATTTTAGCACAGGGCCGAGATAGGGGTGCGCACGAGGGAAGAGTTTAGCGCCGGCGCCTTTTGGAAGCGCGAGGCGATTTTTTTTCGGCTGTTTTCTGAGGCTTGGACGCAGACGCGAGTTCGCGACGCTTTTTTGAGGCCCAACCCGCTTTGTTCATCTGGCGGCCGCGCGCGATCCCTAGGCCGTCAGCGGGAACATTTTCAGTGATAGTTGATCCGGCGGCGATGAAAGCGCCATCGCCAATTCGCACGGGCGCAACAAGGGCAGAATCGCTGCCGATAAAAACTTTATTACCGATGGTAGTAGGGTGTTTGTGAAATCCGTCGTAATTGCACGTAATGGTGCCGGCGCCGATGTTGGTTTTGGAGCCGATTTTGGCGTCACCGAGATAGGTGAGATGCATGGCTTTGGTGCCTTCACCCACGATGCTCTTCTTGACCTCCACGAAATTACCGATGCGCACGCCGGTTTTCAGATGGTTTCCGCCACGCAAGCGAGCGAACGGCCCGACGACCACATCGTCATCGAGGCGGCTGTCCGAGACCAGCGAATGCGCCTCGACAATCACATTGTCGCCAAGAATTGCGTCGTTCAGGACGCTGCCCGACCGAATTGTGCAGCGCGCGCCAATTCTGGTTTTACCCAACAACTGAACGCCCGGCTCGATCACGGTGTCTTCACCAGCGATCACTTCGGGATCGATCAAGACTGTCTCAGGCAGTTGGATGGTCACGCCAGCATCCATCAATGCAGAGCGTTTCCATTGGCGAAATATGCGGTCGACTTCGCCGAGGTCAGCGCGAGTGTTACATCCCAGAATCTCGCGTGAATCGCCTGCGATCTGGGCGAGGACTTTTTCGCCCTTGGCGGCGAGTACTGCCACCGCATCCGTGAGATAAATCTCACGATGCTTGTTGTTGGGCTTCACCTGAGCGAGGGCCGGCCACAGTTTTTCGAGAGTGAAACAATAGATGGCGGAGTTGATCTCGTTGATTTCGGCCTGATCGCCGCTGAGTTGCGATTCTTCCACGATGGCGGCAATAGCAGTCTCCGATTTGCGCAGGATGCGTCCGTAGCCGTGTGGTTCTGCAACCACGGCGGTAAGCACGGTCGCAGCAGCGTCCGCCTGCCGGTGAGTCGCCAGCAAGGCCTTGAGCGTTTCGGCGCGAACCAGCGGTGCATCGCCAGGCAGAACGATAGCGATTTTGGCATTGCCAATGGCACGACGCGCCACCTGCACGGCGTGGCCGGTACCGTGTTGCGGTTGCTGCAAGACAGCCGTTGCGCCGTACGGTGTCACTGTCGAAGTGACTTCTTCGGACTGGTGGCCCACCACTACGATAGTCGTCTTGGCGCCTAACGGAGCGCAGGCACGGAGCACCTGTTCCACCAAGGTGCGCCCGCCAGCGCGATGTAACACTTTCGCCAAGCTGGACCTGAGGCGCGTCCCTTTCCCGGCAGCGAGGATGACTACAGCAAGGTCTTTGTTTGGCATCGGAGTCAATTCCAGTTTGTGGGAGCAGCCAGGATTTAGCAACGCAGCAAGCGCATGGCAGCTACAAAATGGGTAATAAGGGTTACTCAACCAAGCGGGGGATTAGTCGGCGGCGGAGGCTGATTCGGCCAGTGCGACCTCGGAACCGAAAGCTTCCGCAGTCGTGATGCTCCAGAGGGTAGGGTCGGCAAGGAGTCGGCTGACAAGCTGGGTATGCAAGGCGTGCCCGGCTTTGTGGGCCTCCACCCGGGCAAGCAAGGGCAGACCCACCAAGGCCAGATCGCCGATCAAGTCGAGGGATTTGTGCCTGCTGAATTCATCCGGGAAGCGCAGTGGTCCGTTCATCACGCCAGACTCGGTGAGCACGATGGCGTTTTCGAGCGAACCGCCACGGATCAGACCCATAGCCCGCAGCGGCTGAATGTCCCTTTCAAAACAGAAAGTGCGCGCGCGGGCTAGAAAACGGCGGAAGCTGTCTTCATTTACGACAATGTCGAATTCCTGTTGCCCGACCAGCGGGTGCGGAAAATCCACGTAGCAGCACACGCGGAACTCGTTGGCCGGATAAATGCCGATGCGGCGGTCGCCTTCGATGACCTCAAGTGGTTTAAGAACTTTGAGAAAGCGACGGCGGCGGCGCAGTTTGCGGATGCCGCAACGCTCCAACATCTGCATGAACGGCTCGGCGGAGCCATCGAGGATGGGAATTTCGATGGAGTCGATGTCTACAAATATGTTATCGATGCCGCAGGAATAGATCGCGGCGAGGAGATGCTCCGTGGTGGAAAGCAGCACGCCTTGCTTCATCAAGCTGGTGGCGTAGCTGACCCGGGCCACGTTATGGCCCTGCGCTTCAATTGGGAAATTATCCAGGTCGGTACGGCGAAAAACAATGCCGGTTTCCGCAGGGGCCGGCGTCAGAGTCAAGTGCCCGTACACGCCGGTGTGGAGACCGATGCCTTCAGTGGTCGCGGACACCGCGATGGTTGTTTGGAACATTGTGTATGGTTATTTTAGCAAGTTGCAAGCCAAGAAGGGCAATGTTTCTCTTCTATTATGAACGAGTTACCATAACTCAGACCGTACACAAATGACACGGTGTGGTCAAATTGCATCAAACTCCATGCTGAGCGTGTCTGTTTGGGGTTTGATCGGCTAGTGGGGAGTGTTTCTTTGCTAACTTTGATGCCGGGCTTCCTTTCTGTTGTGGGCAGCGTCCAGTATTAAAGCAGTGTTATACTTTTACGTCGGTTTGAGACAGGTGGAGCAATGAATCGAACGGCGCGTATTGGCCTGATCTGCGTATCGGTAGTGATTTTTTGCTATGCCGGAATCGGGCACGTCCTGGGGCGCACTCCGGACGACAAGGCATATAAATCCCTGACGGTCTTTGGCGAAGTGCTGCAGAAGATCCAGCAAGACTACGTCGATGAGCCGAATATGCACACGGTAACGGCTGGGTCGCTTCATGGATTGCTGGAATCGCTCGACACACAATCCAGCTATTTGACTCCGCGCGAATACGACGAATACAAGAAAAAGATCCAGAACACAGGAACAGGCGATAGCGGCATTACCTTGAGCAAACGCTTCGGATACGTGATCGTGATCTCGGTGCTGCCTGAAAGCGCGGGAGAAAAGGCCGGCATCCATAGCGGCGACATTTTTGAATCGATTGGCGGATTTACGACTCGTGACATGTCGGTAGGCCAAGCGATGAATCTGCTGACAGGGCAAGCGGGTACCGCCGTGAAGGTGGGTGTGATCCGTCGCGGCAAAGCGACCCCCGAAGAAGTGGATGTGGTTCGCGAGAAACCCACGGCGGTGAAGCTGGTCATACAGAAAGCGGATAACGATACGCTGGTGCTCCGTTTGACTTCCCTTGAGCCTGGACGCGCCGATGAAATACGCGGGCGATTACTGGATGCGCAAAAGCAAGGCGTCCACAATGTCATTCTCGATCTTCGGGAATGCGGACGAGGTCCGGTTTCCGAAGCGATCGCGACAGCACGCCTGTTTGTACCTTCGGGCACATTGGCAACGCTGCGCGGACAGACGGTCTCGTCCCAGACTTTCTCTGCGGAGCCGAAACAAGTGGTGTGGAGAAATCCCGTGTCGGTTTTGATCGACGCTACCACATCGGGTGCTGCGGAAGTGCTGGCGTCCGCGATTGCCGCCAATCATCGCGGCGACGTAGTAGGCGAGCGTACTTTTGGGCTGGCTTCCGAACAGAAGCTCATCACGCTGGATGATGGCTCGGCGCTGATTTTGACCACCGCAAATTATTACAATCCCAGCGGCAAGTCGATTCTAGAAGAAGGCGTCACACCCACGGAAGCGGTACACGTGTCTGCGGAAGACGAGTCTGACGGGGACGACAGCGCCGCGCCGGAAACCGACAATAAGAAAGAGATTCCGCAGGGTCCGCGGCCGCTTTCTCCGGAAGACCCCATTTATCACAAGGCTCTAGAGCTGTTGAAGACGCCGGTAAAGAAAGCCGCCTAGTTCTCGGTGCCGCAAAGCTATTTAAACCAAACCCGCACGCGGACGATTTTCATACTTAAATTTTTTGTTCTTATCGGCGCGCTGGCGGGATGGTGCGCCGGCTGCCAAAGATCCGAACACAAACCACTGCCAGAAGAAGAAATTCATCGCATCACGCGTGAATTCGTTTTTGCGGCCAATTCTGTTGTGCCGCCGGGTTCAGAAGTTCATGGCGAAGTCGGCGCTTTCGATAAAGTGGCCAATTCCTCGGACCGTATCGAGATACATATTCCCGCGAAGCGAGAGGGCAATTCCTATCCGCCGGCCGTCACCAAGATATTGCAAAAGTTCAGCGGCATTGCTACAGCTCGAGGACTGACGCAAGATCCGCAGACGGAAAGCGGTGACGCGATTTTTGTCAACTACCGGCACGCCGGTCTGATCACGCACACCGTGCACATTCACATGGGCGGCACCGATGAATCGGGGAGGTCAGGAAGTCCTCCTCCGTTAGCTGCGAGCAACCAGCCCGCGCGGCTGGCCATTATACTGGACGACCTCGGGAACGATCGTGCCGCCGCGGATACGATTTTTGCACTGCCCTATCCGCTGACCGTTTCTATCCTGCCGAACCATGTGCACTCCGTGGATATTGCGGAACAGGCGCACCGACGTGGCGACGAGGTGATGCTGCATCTACCTATGCAATCGCTGGGAAGAGAGCATGCGGAAGCTCAGGAGCTTCGCAGCGGGATGTCTCGAGCCGACGTATCTGCTCTGGTAACCCAATTTCTAAAGGCCATTCCCGGTGTGCGCGGAGTCAACAATCATCAGGGTTCGCAATCGACGTCAGACCCAAAATTGATGGCGGAGCTAATGCCCCTTCTGCAGCAGCACAAACTTTTTTATATCGATAGCCGCACCAGCGCAACCACGGTCGCATACGACGCTGCACAACGTTTGGTGTCCGGGCAGCTTCGCGCAACGTGCCCTTCCTGGACGACATCGAAGACGTAGCTGCGGTACGCAAGCAGATCGAAATTGCTATCGCAGATGCGGCAAAGAAAAAGGAAGCCATTGCCATCGGGCATGCTCACCCATCGACACTGGAAGCGCTAAAGGAAACCTTGCCGGAGGCACAAGCTCACGGAGTGAGATTGGTCTTCGCTTCGGAGCTGGTGCGTTGAAGCGTGGCGTGCTCTTGGTGGGTCGCTCGGTCCGCCGGATAGAGCCGGTGAACCACGTAGAACATCAGGAATAACATCACAAAATCAAACACGCTCGCTTCCGGGCCGACTGTTCCGCCGGTGAGCCACGCTGAGCCATGTATGGTGGCATCAGACAAATGGCCCGGGAAAATTATTCCACTGTCCGGAACGGAATAAAGAAACGTTTCGCCAAAATCGAAGGCCGCGTGCATGCCCAATGCAAACCACAGGCTCCCCGTGCGCTTTACGGTGAAGCACCACAGCAGGCCAACGACAAAAACCCCGGCGACGCCGATCAATCCTTCGCCGCTATTCTGAAGATGCACGGCCCCGAAGAGCAACGATAGCAAAATTGCCGCGGGCCAGAAGCCGATGCCCGACGTCAGGGTATATAAGGTGTAGCCGCGAAACAAAAATTCTTCGAAGAGCGCAACAAAAAGCAGGCACACCGCCCACAATACCGCCCAGCGAATCAACTCCGCGCCATGCAATGCGAGGCGCCCAAAGGAGTATCCGCCGAACGCGGACATCAACCCAACCACGATACTGATTTCGAGCAGTCCTGCGAGACTACCCTGCCAAAAGAGCTTCCCAAACGCGCTGTTGACCGACAAGCCGTAAGCCCCAACCGGTCGATGTTCGAGAAACGACATCAGCACCGCCGCGGCAAACGAGGAGGCGAACCCGATCACCTCGGTCAGAAATTGATTTGAAAATGTGTCCGGCGGGGCTTTCCAGAATGGCGCCAGCAGAATTCTCAAGCCCAGAAAAAATCCAACGACTAGAGTTAAATACAGCAACAGCCTCCATCCGGCGCGCAGTCCCTCGGCGTTTTGGAAAATGCCGACACCTGGCCTGTTCGGTGGAACCTCCGGAACGACCGGAACAGGTGGAGGAACGGCGGAATTTTCGTGCTGCATTGAACTCACCCAGTGGTCCTGTACATTCAATTCGAATCAGACGAGCGTTACGAAGTGGCCCTCACAGTTAGACGCCCCACGGATGCCTACGGCAGTGGTGTGCAACCGAAATCAGGGCCAAGCGCGCAGACAAACCCACCGGACGACAAAGTCTGATCAAATTGGGCGAGGGATTTGGCCTCGCTCCGGAAACGCCCCAGCCCCAAATGTGTAAATTTCGCCTAAATTATTATTTCACATACTTCGGAGATTCGCCTTTGGACCATGGATCGTAGGAATGGGCAAAAACGAGACGCTCAGCCAGTGGAGGGTGGCTATAGAGCCAAAACCTGATGAATGGCGGCGGGTTGGGATCGGAAAGATCAAGTTCGCCTAGTACTTGAAAGGCGTGAGCCGCTACTTCTTCAGAGTTAGGCACGATGCCGTGAATAATTTCCAGGCCGTAGACGTCGGCGGCGTGCTCTTGCATGCGGCTAAAGCCGTTTGCAACGGGCGAAGCCACGAAAGTCACAATTTGCAGAATCAATAAAATTACGGCTAGAGAAGCCCAATCTTCAGGCCCGTAAATTTTCCAGTCCGCAGCCCAGTGGTGCAACGACCAATGCAGGGCGCGAAACATCACGTACAGCGCGAGCAGCATCCCCACCGCGAAGAACAAGAAGCCGTTTCTCACGTGACCCAGAACGTAATGCCCTAGTTCATGGCCCACGATGAATAGCG
>Ga0182015_10003458_pt1 | contig 17725 bp, 6 predicted proteins | sample 712P3MmetaG_FD_120478 | JGI IMG/M metagenome (GOLD analysis project Ga0182015, IMG submission 120478) | Permafrost microbial communities from Stordalen Mire, Sweden - 712P3M metaG | ecosystem: Environmental > Terrestrial > Soil > Wetlands > Permafrost | place: Sweden: Stordalen | collected...
CGCCCTGGGCGGCGCAGCGGCCGGCGACGGCTGGCACGTGGAGCTTGTTTCCGTCGACGGCGGCCGCTTCGCCTACGATCTCGTCTCCGACAGGCCGGGGGCGGCGGCCATCGAGCTTCCCTTCTCGGCAAGGGTGCGCGAGGACGGCGACTGGAGGTCGCTCGACTTCGCGATGCCCGCGGGCGCGGTGGTCCCGATGGAGATCGCCGGCCTCGGCGCCGGCATAGCCTTCAACCCCGACTCGGCTGTCATCCCCGCCGCGACCCCGCTCGGCTGGCAGGGATTCCTGCCCTCGGACGGCTCGGCCTCGCTCTCCTGGAAGCAGAAGCGGGAGTCGGAGCAGGCCGCCCTGTCCTTCACGAGCTCCGAGGAGTCGGATGTCCGCGTCGGCGCGGGCCTCCTTCGCCAGTCCTCCCGGATCACCTTCCGCATCCTGCAGGGCCAGCTCGGCTCGGTCCGCTGCCGGATCGAGGGAGCGGGCGAGATCCTGGGAGTCGAGGGGACGAACGTCGTCGGCTGGAAGGTCGTACCGGATGGGGGCGGCCGCGCCCTCGAGGTGCGCTTCAGCAGGCCCGTCGAGGCGAAGGGATCCCTCACGGTCATGAGCCAGGCGGAGCTCGGGGGATTCCCGGTCCGGGCGGAGCCGATGCGCCTCGTCCCCGAGGGCGTCGTCCGGCACTCCGGCTTCGTGCGGATCGCGAACAGCGGGTCCGTGCGGCTCGAGGTCGCGGACGCGTCCGGTCTCATGCAGCTCGCCCCGGCGCAGTTTCCCGGGCCGGCCGACATCGGCGCGAGGCAGGTGTTCGTCTACCGCTTCCCGTCCTCGGCCTACAGCTACCGCGTCGTCGCGACTGAGATCCAGCCGGAGGTCGCCGTCTCGGAGATAGCGACGTACGAGTTCTCGGAGACCGACCGCGTCATCAGCGCGAGCCTGGAGCTCGACGTGCGCGAGGCGCCGCTCAGGGACTGGTCCCTCCAGGTGCCGGATGACTTCACGGTCGCCTCGGTCGAGGGGGCGGGCGTCTCCGACTATGCGGCCGAGACCGCCCCGAGCGGGGGCTACCGCACACTGAAGGTCCTCTTCGGGCATCCGGTCGAGGGCCGCGAGCTGATCCAGCTGCGGCTCGAGAAGAGCCAGGCGGCGGCCGCGGGCGACTGGTCGCTTCGCCCGCTTCGCTTCCCGGGCGCCAAGTCCGTCCGCGGGAGCATCGGCGTCGCCTCGACGCCCGGGTACCGGCTCGTGCCGGCCGGCGTCGGGCAATTGACCGAGCTGCCCCTCAGCTATTTCCCGGGGCAGACGGCCGGCCTCCAGCAGGCCTGGAGGCTCCGCGACCCGGACTGGAGCGCCGCGGTCAGGGTCGAGGCGCTCGGGCAGAGCGTCCAGGCCGACGTGTTCCACCTGTACTCGATCAAGGAGGGGATCGTCTACGGCAGCGTCCTCATCAACTATTTCGTGGTCGGCGCCCCGGCGACCGAGTGGCGGATCGAGGTCCCGGCGTCCGTCGGCAACATCGACGTCACCGGCCAGAACGTCCAGCGCGACTGGAGGCGCGAGGGCAACCAGGTGATCGTCTCGCTGCATGAGCCCGTGCTGGGCGGGGCCACCCTCCTCGTCACCTTTGAGCAGCCGATGAGCGCGCGGGGCGGGACGATCGAGCCCGGCCAGGTGCGCCCGCTCGGCGTCCAGTCGGAGCGGGGCTACGTCGAGGTGGTTAGCCCCCTCCAGGTGAAGTTCGATGTCCGGAAATCCGAGGGCGGGCTCCTCAGGCTGGAGCCCCTGGAACTCCCCGCGGAGTTCCGGCTCCTCAGCAGCGCGCCGGCGCTCGCCGTCTACCAGTACACGGCGAGGCCCTTCCGGCTGGAGATGGGCGTCCAGTGGTACGCGCAGGCCGAGATCGCCGACCAGGTCGTCGACTTCGCGAAGCTCTCGAGCCAGGTGTCCCGCGACGGGCAGGTGGTGACCGACGCGCAGTACTTCGTTAAGACTCACGGCCGGAAGGCGCTCCGCATCGTGCTCCCCGCGGGCGCCAGGCTCTGGGAGACGCGCGTCGACAACGAGGCCGCCAGCGCCCAGGTGGACGGGGCGGAGACCCTCATCCCTCTGCCCGCCCGCGCCAACCCGAACGAACCCGTCTCGGTCTTCCTGCGCCTCGGGCAGCCGGCGGGCGGCTCCGGCTCGTCCGTCAGCCTGCAGGCGCCGCGGACCCTGTCGCCGACGGTCATCACGGAATGGACGCTCCGGGGCGACCCCGGCCTTGTCCTCGTCCCGAGGGGCGGGACGGCGAGCCTCGTCCGGCCGGCCCTCACCGAGACCGGCTTCGAGTGGATCTCAAGCCGCGGCTCGCTGGCCGTCGCCACGCTGATCGCCGCCGCGGTCCTTGCGGCCGTCCTCCTCCTCTCGGACTCGACCTGGCGGATATCGGCCGGGCTCGCGTGCTGCGCCGCGGTGATGGTGGGCGCCTCGATGCTGGCCGCCGAGTCGCTCCTCCACCGCCGGGCGAACCTCCACGAGCTTTCGTATGCGGCGACCCTGGTGTCGCCGGGCGAGGGGGTTTCGGTGCGCGTCGCCAACGTGGGCGAATGGCGGGCGCTCGTGGTCGGCTGGGGGCTGGCGTCAATTGCCGCCGGCGCCCTCGCGCTTGCCGCGGGAACGGCGCCGGCGCTGCGCGGCCGCACCGCCGCGCGCCTCGCCTCCCCGCTGGCCGCGGCCCTTTTCTCGGCGGGACTCCTGGCCCAGCACGGGGGCGCGTTCCTCTTCTTCGTTGCGGCGGGTCTCGCGGTCTTCCTCCTCATGTTCGTCCCGGCGACGACTCGCTGGCAGGCCGCCCGCCGCGCCGACCGGAAGGCCCTGCCGCCTCACCTGGGGGCGGGGACCTCGGCCGTCCTCCCGCTTCTCGCCGTCCTCCTCGCCGCTGGCTTCCTCTCCGGCGCCCCCGCCCTGCGCGCCGAGGGCCAGCCGGCTCCCTGTATCGAGGCGGGCCCCAAGCCCGCGCAGTCGGTCGTCGAGAAATGGACGATCCACGACGGGCGGCTGTTCGCCGACCTGGATATCACGGTCCGCGGGGGCCCCGGCGACAGCTTCCTCCTCCTGCGGCCGCCGGCGATGCTGACCGGCTTCAGGGGCGACGGTCTTCGGGTCGGCAAGGTGGAGCGCGACGGGCGGACCTCCTACTATGTCGCTCTGGAGCGCGAGGGGACCCTGACGGCCCACGCCCAGTTCGAGATGGCGGTCCCCGACGCCGCCGCGGGGATCCTCGTCCCGACCGGCCCCGCCGCGGCCCAGCAGATCGCGGTCGAGCTCGACCAGGGCGGCTGGGAAATCGCCTCGGGGTCCGCCGTCCGGGTGCTCCCGACCCCCGGCCTCGGCGACGCCCGCAGCGGCGCGACCGTCATCCTCGCGCCCGAGGGGGCGTCCACAATCCAGCTCAGGCCCAGGCGCCGCGACGTCGGCGCCGAGGCGACCCAGTTCTACGCGGAGGCCGCCAACCTCTATGTCCCCGGGCCCGGGGTGGTCGACGGGTTCTCGCGCGTCACGATCCGCCCGGTGCAGGGACGCGTGTCCGAGGTCGACCTCGACATCCCGGAGGGGCTCACGGTCGGCGACGTCGTCCACGGCCCGGTGGGCGCCTGGCGCTTCGACCCGAAGGCGCATCGCCTCCACGTGGCGGTCGAGCCCGCCCAGGCCGGCGCCTTCAGGTTTGAGGTCCAGACGCAGCTCGGCGCCGGCGCGCTTCCCTTCGTCCTCACGCTCGAGCCGCTCCGCGTGGTGGGCGCGGTGGGGCAGGTGGGGATGATAGCGGCCGCCTTCGGCGCCGAGGCGCAGCCCGAGGCCGTTGTCCCGAGCGGGGTCTCGCCGGTCAACGTGCAGGATTTTGACGCGGGCCTCCTCCCGCGGACCCGCGGCGACCCGCCTGCCGCGAGCGTGCAGCAGGTCTGGCGCTACGGCGAGTCGGGCGGCCACGTCGCCATGAGGGTCGTCGCGGTCGCGCCCGAGGTGCGCGCCACGGGACGCGAGGTGATTTCGCTCGACGACGACAGGATGGTGGCGGCGGTCGACCTGGACGTCTCGATCACGCGCGCCGGGATCTTCAAGCTGAGTTTCGCGCTCCCGGAGGGCCTCGAGGTCGAGGCCCTGAGCGGGTCGGCGCTCAGCCAGTGGACAGAGGCACGGGAGGGCGCCGAGCGCATCATCACGATGCACCTCGACGGGCGCACGATCGGAGAGCGGACCTTTGCCCTCACGCTTGCCGGGCCTGCTCCGCACGCCCAGGAGTCGTGGCCGGTGCCGGGGGTCGCCCTGCGCGAGGCCGGCCGGCAGACCGGCGAGATCCTGGTCGTCCCGGGCAAGGGCCTTCGCCTGCGCGTCGTCGAGCGGGTCAGGGCGACCCAGGTCGACCCGGTCGCGGCCGGAGGCCTGCAGCCGGGAACGCTCGCCTTCCGGCTGCTGCAGGGAGACTGGGCCCTGCGCCTCGGCATCGAGGCGCTGGAGCCGTGGGTCACCGTGCAGTCGCTGGAGGAGGTCACCGTCCGCGAGGGCCAGACGCTCACCCGCATCGGCCTCCGCTACCGGGTCGAGAACGCCGCCGTGAGGCAGTTTCGGATCAGGATCCCGGGCCTCGGCGACGACCGGGCGCGGACCGTCCGGGCCAGCGGGCCGGCCGTGAGCGACATGGCGAGGGTCCCCGGCTCGCCCGACCTCTGGGAGATCCGCTTCCAGCGCGGGATCGCCGGGGAGACGGACGTGCAGGTCGATTTCCAGGGGCCCACCGTCGGGGACGCCGGCCGGGAGCCGGTCGCCACGCCCGAGTTCCCGGGCGCCCGCCAGGCCGTCCAGTTTGTTGCCATCCGGGGGAGCGGCAGGCTCGAGCTCGAGGCCGACACCCTGCCGCGGGGCTGGGTGAAGGCCGACTGGGGCGCGGTGGCATCCAACCTGCAGGCCCCGTCGGACCGGAGCGTCCCGGCCCTCTGCTTCCGGGTGGCCGAGCCCGAGGGACCTCTCTCCGTCACCGTCCTCAGGCACGACATCGCCGAGGCGCTCAAGCTGCGGGTCACGCAGGGCGACTTGACCACGGTCTTCTCCCCGGAGGGATCGGCGCTCACGTCGGTCGACCTGAAGGTCGACGTCCTTGAGACCTCCACCCTGCGCGTGCGGCTCCCCGCGGGCGCCCGGCTCTTCAACACATTTGTGAACGGCGAGGGCGTCCCGGTCGTCCGGGAGGGCGACGCCACCCTCTTCCACGTGGCGTCCACCTCCGGCGAGGACCACTCGGCCACGGTGAGGCTCGTGTACGCCTCGGCGGGGGCCGGCGGCGGCTCGGTAGCGCTGGTCGGGCCGAGCTTGAGCGTCCCCCTTGAGAACGTCAGCTGGCGGGTCGTCATCCCGCCCGGCTACAGCCTGCGGCGCTACCGGGGCGGGCTCATCCTGCGGGACGAGCACCAGGCGGGCCCCTTCGGGATCGAGGAGTACCGCTCGCTCGTGGACTCGAGGCGCTCCTCCGACGCGGAGAAGGCCGTCGCCATGCTGAGCGAGGCCAACTCGTTCCTGCAGAGCGGCGACCAGGTGAGGGCGGGGGAGATGCTGAGCCGCGCCTCCAACGCCCAGCTGGACGAGGCCTCCAACGAGGACGCGCGCGTCCAGCTGCGGATCCTTAAAACCCAGCAGACCGTGCTCGGCCTCAACACGCGCAGGCAGCGCGTCTACCTGGACAACCGGGTCGACGCGCCGCGCAACGAGCAGCTGGAGCAGGCGGCCAACCTGAACCCGTTCATGCGCGGGAAGGCGAACTTCGATCCCCAGCAGGTTGACCAGCTCCTGATGGGCAACACCGCCGAGGAGAACGCGGCCCTGCGGGGCATCGCCAGCCGGCTCGTGGACCAGCAGCTCGCCGCCGAGCCCGCGCCCGCGGCGATCGACGTCACGCTGCCAGAGCGCGGGCGAGTCCTCACCTTCACCCGCAGCCTGCAGGTCGACGGGGGTTCACCCCTCGAGCTGGACCTGGTCGTCGGGAAGACCGCCGCGACGAATGTCCGCTTCGGTTTTCTTGCGCTCCTGGCCGTGGCCGCGGTGGCGGCGATTTCCTGCAGCCGGCCGGCCGCGGGGCGCCCCGCGGCGTCCCCGTCCCCGCAATCCAAGGCCTTCTGACCCCTTGGCCCCGCAAAAAACAACCTCCAACCCGATCCCCCCATGCGCAGCAGAAACCTCGCCCTTGCGGCCATCTTCTCAATCGTGCTCATCGTGGGCGTCGCCTGGTACGGCGAGAGAACCCGCTACGTGCGGCCGCCGGCGCCCCCGAGGGCGGACGACAGGCTCTCGACGTTCACGGTCGAGCTGGATCCCCCGGTCGTCCTCGACATGTCGATGGACAAGCCAAAGCCAAGGGAGGCCGTCGCCGCGCCCGCCATCGACGACACCCCGGCCAGGCCCCAGCTGGCGGACTTCACGGTCCCGCTCGAGCCGCCGAATCCCGTCGTGGACACCGAGGTCAGAGTGATCCCCCTCGAGCGCGGGGAATCCGGCCTCGGGGCCCACGCGTGGAGCCTCTCCGAGCTGGACCAGGCGCCTTCCGTCACGTACCAGGCGCGGCCGGTCTATCCCGACAACATGAGGCAGGGCGGCCTTTCGGGAGAGGTGCTCGTGGACTTCATCGTCGATCCGGAAGGCGACGTCAGGAACGCCGTGGCCGTCCACTCGAGCCAGCACGAGTTCGAGGAACCCGCCTGCAACGCCGTCAGCCGCTGGAAGTTCCGGCCTGGGAAGAAGGGCGGCCACGCCGTCTTCGTCCACATGCAGGTGCCGATTGTCTTCGCGCTCAGCGAATCGTCCTAATTCGCCGGAGCCGCCAGGTCGGGTCGCTGCTCCTTGAAAAACCGGGGCCGCATGTCGCCCAGCCACGAATCAACGAAGCGCTCCTGGAGGTCGATGGGGAGCGTCTTGCCGACTCCGGACTCCCGGGTCGCAAAGAGGACCTCGCCCGTCGGGTCGATGATCGCCGATTCCACGTCGTAGCCGGACGAGACGATGTAGAGGTGGTTCTCGAGCGCGCGGGCCTTGAGGAGGGTGAGGTATCCCCCGGCGGCCGGGGCGAAGATGATCTCGGCACCCTGGAGGGCCATCGCGCGGGCGGGATCCACATATTCCGCGTCCCAGCAGATCATGAGCGCAATCCGGCCGAAATCGGTGTCGAAGACGGGGTAGGCGGCGCCCGGGGTCAGGCCTCCCTCGACCTCCTCCCGGGGCAGATACACCTTCCGGTACTTTCCCGCCACGTCCCCGTGCCGGTCGATGAGGACGGCGGTGTTGTAGATGGCGCCCCTGTCCCGCTCGATCAGCCCGGCGACGATGTACATCCCGTGCCTGCGGGCTGCCTCGCCGATCCGCCGCGTGCTGGGGCCGGGAATGTCCTCCGCGGCGGCGAGGTAGGTCCTGGAGTTCCCCTCGTCCAGGATCTCCTCGCCGAGGCACACGATGTCCGGCTTGTCCCCGGCGATCCGGTCGACCTCATGCAGGAAGGCGCCCAGGTTGTCCGGGTCGTTTCGGGGATGGAGGGAGATGGTGGCGATCCGCACCGGCCTCGGGGCCGGCCTCGCCGTCTCCTCCAGCACGATGTCGTCCCACCAGACGGTCCCCCCAGGCGCCCAGCCGAGCGCGAACTCGAGCTTGACTGACGCGGCTTGTGCGGGCGCCGGCACCGTGAGGGTGACGATCCGCCAGGACCCGTCAGGCACCGTCTTGTATGCGTAGTCGGGCTGGCCGACCCGCAGGCCCGATGCGTCCAGCCAGTCGAGCCGGGCGACGACCTGGCGTTTTTCGTCGGGAACGGACTGCGTCGTGTAGTGGGCGGTCAGGCGGTAGTACCGGCCGGGCGTGATCCCCGCGACCGTGCGGGCCCAGCCGCCGTATTCCGAGGCGTTCCCGTTCCCCGAGATGGCGAGCGAGTCCGGCGCCGAGCGGAAACGGACCATGTCGACAAAGCACCTCGGCTGGATCTCGGGGCGCGGCGCCCAGGCGGTCCAGCCCGGGGCGGTGCCCCCCTCCTTCCCGAAGTCCCTGAATTCCACCCGGAGGGCCGTCGCCGGCTCGGCCGGGCACGCGACCGCGAGGAGCGCGAAGAGGCATCCGGCGACGGGGGTGGGCGTCCGCATCTAGGACCAATAGGGCAGGAGGGCGCCCCAAGGCGAGTGTCCGCTTCCGGGCAACGGCCAGGGGGCAAAAAAAATTCGCCGCCGGGCGTAAGCCGGGCGGCGAATGACCTCAATTCAGATAAGCCGGGCTTAGAACCTGTACTTGAAGGTAGCGAAGACCTCGGCGCCCGGGAGCGGGACGATGCCCTCGAGGGCATAGGTGGCGACCGAGGGTTCCCAGTTGTGCTGGTTCGTCACGTTGGTTCCCGAAAGTCGGACCTCACAGGTCTTCCACTTGTAGAACACCTCGGCATCCATCGAGTACTGCGTGGGGATGACGAGGTAGCCCTGGTAGTCGTTGTTCATCGGGCTCGTCACGAGGACGTTCGACTCGACACCGAACCCGCACGGGAACGTGTAGGAGGCGAGGGCGTTGAACGTGTCCAGGGGCTGGCCGGGGGCCCGAAGGCGGCCGCTCGACTGCAAGGTGGTCGTCGAGGCGTCGGGGCTCGGCGGTCCGCCCGGCAGCTGGGTGCCGTCGTAGCCCTGGAACGGGAACGTGCCTGCCGAAACAGGCGAGCTCCCGTTGATCCAGGAGTAGCCTACCGTCGCGAAGAACTGCTTGTTCGGCTGGTAGTTGATCGAGAGCTCATACCCGTAGAACGTATACTGGATGACCGGGGAGCCCTGCGGCTTGTTCTGCCTCGTCTGCTCGAAGACGTCGTTGCTGATGAACAGCTTGTTGTCCAGGAGCTGGAACTTGGCGCCCAGCTCGAACAGCTGGCTCTGTTCCGAGAACAGGGACCGCGGGATCGTCGGATTGCCGCTGGGGTCCGCGAATATGGCAAAGCCGCCCCCGTCCGCCAGGTCGCCCGTGTAGTTCTGGCTGTAGTTGTAGGTCACGTAGGTGGACACCATCGGGTTCAACTTGTTGACGAGGCTGACGTTGATGTTCGGCTCCCCGACCTCGAGCGAGGCCGACGCCCCGAAATTGAGCGGGTCCCTCGTCTGCACGTGCATGATGTCCATGCGGGCGCCGGTGACCAGGTTCCAGTTCTCGGCGAGCTTCCAGGTCGCCTGGAAGTAGGGCGAGATGACCTCCTGGTCCGAGTCGTTTGCGTCGTTGCTCAGGTTGAAGTACATCCCGCCGCCATTGCCTGAGCCTGGCCCGAACGTGCCGAGCGCGGGGGTCGAGTAGCGGTCCTGGAAGCCCGGTGTCGGGACCCCCAGGAACCCGCCTGCCCCGCCGAGGGCGAGGTACGAGTTGATGTCGGAGCGGAGCGCCCGGTTCGAGAGATCCCAGACGTTCACGGGCTCGAAGAAGAAGTCGTCGTAGGCGCGCGTGCTCTGGTACTTCTCCTCCAGGCCGGTGTTCACCGTCACCCAGGGCTTCGTGAAGATGAACTCCGTGCGGTTGTCGATGAACCACGAGGGGTCGATGATCTCGCTGTAGCCGTCCGAGTTGAAGGTGTCGCGCTTGGTGTAGCTGTACATCGTGTTGTTGACGATCTTGGCATCGGTGGAGATCCCGAGCGTCTGGATGATCTGCGCGTTGTATTCCATGCCGTGGGCATGGCTGGCGGGGCCCTGCGCGGTCTCGTGGTAGTCGACCGGGACGGGCGTCCCGTAGTCTATCGTGTCGCTCCCGTTGACGTTGAGAGCGTTCTCCAGGTTGCCGGGCCCGGCCATCGTGCCGTTGTTCACGTTGGTCCCCGGGATGTAGAGGCCGTTCGAGATCAGCTGCTGGGTGGGCCGGTTGATGCCGAAGTTCTCCCGGTAGTCCGCCCAGAAGGCCTTGGACATGACGAAGACCTCGTAGTTCTTGGTCGGGCGCCAGGTGACGGCCCCGTAGACCGAGGTCGTCTCCTTGATCCAGTCGAGGTAGTACCCGTCGCTGTCCTCGCCCGAATAGTCGAAGCGGTAGGCGAGCGTCGGGTTGATCGGCCCGCCGATGTCCAGTGTCCAGCGGTTGGTGTCGTAGGAGCCGATCGTGTAGCTGATGGAGCCCTTGGTGGCGTCGAAGAAGGGCTGCAGGGAGATCATGTCGACGAAGCCGCCGACGTAGGCCGAGGCGCCCTGGACCGCGGTCGCCGGGCCCGGGACAATGTTGATCGACTCGACGATGTTGAAGTCGATCGGCATGCCGTCGCCGCTCTCGCCGATCCGCTGGCGCATCCCGTTCATGAAGACATCCGAGGACTGGCCGCGGATGCTGGGATTGGAGGGCGAGCCGAAGTTCGAGTCCGTGTAGGAGCTCGAGGTCAGCTTGCTGAACTGGGTCGTGTCCTGGATGTCGATCGCGTCCATCTGCGCCTTCGAGATGATCGTCACGTTCCTCGGGACATCCATGATATTGTCCTCGGTCCCGAAGACGGAGGTGAACGGGCGCGCGGTCGGCAGGATCTGCTGCTCGATCGGGACGTCCGTCACGTTGAATGCCCCCATCTGGACGGCGGCCTCGGTGCTGGCCGCCGGCGCACTTGTCGTGGTCGTGGTTGTCTGCGCTGTCGTTGGAGTGGCTGTCGTCGTCGTCGTGGTCGACGTGTCGGTGGGTGCAGTCTGCGCGAGGCTCAATGGCGCCAGGGCCGCCAGGGTCAATCCGGCGGCGAGCCCAATACGGGTGGTGTAATGCATAGGTGTACCGCTGCCCAAGCATTCAACGTGCCACGCTGGCGCGCGGGGCCCCGACCACGCGCTAAATTAATATTTCAGAGGGGACCCATCAGTGCGCCCCGGCGCTGTCCCGGGCCGGCGGCAGGATGATGTTGAGGAGGAGTGCCGTGATGCCCCCGGCCGACACGCTCGAGCCGAGGAAGGTCTGCACGAGCGGCTGGAGCGAGAGGACCCAGGCGTGCTGGGAGGCGGCGCCGAGGCCGATGCCGAGCGAGAGGGCGACAATCAGGCCGTCCCGGTGGCTCAGGCCCCGCAGGACGATCAGCCGGAGCCCGGAGACCGAGACGAGGCCGAAGAGGAGGATCGCCATCCCGCCGAGGACGGCGGGCGGCATGGCGGTCACCCAGCGGGCGACCGCCGGGAAGACCCCGAGCAGGACGAGGATCGCGGCCATCCACTTGCCGATGTGGCGGCTGGCGACCCCGGTGATCTGGATCACGCCGTTGTTCTGCGCGTAGGTCGTGCTGGGGAAGGACCCGATGATCCCGGAGACGACGCAGGTGATGCCGTCCGAGATGACGCCGCCCCGCAGCCGCGCGGAATACGCCGGCCCCTCGGTCTCCAGCCCGGAGAGCTGGCAGGTCGCCGTCATGTCGCCCAGGGCCTCGAGGAGCGACGCGACGTAGATGAACGCGAACGGGAGCACGAACCTCCACTGGAAGGCGAGGCCGTGGGGGAGGATGCGGGGCAGGGTGATCCACGAGCCGTCGACGGCCTCGGGCCGGCGGAGCCAGCCGAAGAGGGCGCAGGCGACGTAGCCGGCGATGACGCCCCAGAGGATGCTGGAGAGCCGGATCCTCGTCCCGCCTATCGACTGCGCGAGGAGGACGACCGCGATCACGACCAACGCGATCCCGGCGCCCGCCCAGACCGGGGCGTTCGCGCCGACCGGGGCGGCGATGCCCGGCATCGCCTCCGGGATGATCGAGAGGCCGATCAGGAGGACGACGATCCCGGAGACAAGCGGCGTGAAGACGCGCCGGAGCCTGGGCAGGAACGGGGCGAAGATGAGGAGCGTCGGGGCGCAGGCGAGCGACATCCCGAACATGAGCGGGAGCCCGCCGGCGCTGCCCGAGTCGATCAGGGGCTGCAGGAAGGCGAAGCTTGTCCCCGCGACGCTGAGGAGCCCGGAGCCGACGGGACCGAACCGCGACGTCTGCAGGAACGTCCCCAGGCCCGCGGCGATTAGGGCCATGCTGACCAGGTAGGCCGTGTCGGGGGCCGGGAAGTGGAGAGCCTGCGCGAGTATGAGCGCGGGCGTGATGACGCCGACCACCATCGCGGCCACCTGCTGCAGGCTGACGAGGAGCGCGGTCCCCAGCGGGAGGCGGTCCTCGGGCCCGTAGATCAGCCTGCCCGGGGGGCCGGACGGGGAAGGGGTGTCCTCCATGAAGTCTCGAGTCAGCAGGGCTCGGACCAACTGTCCATCCCTCGTTTGAATGGACCGGGGGATCAGGGCGCGGCCCTGGCCACGGGCGCGGGCAAGGTCGAGCGAAGGCGCACGAAATACGCCCGGTTGTGCTCGTCGGTCGCGAACAGGAGGCCCCGCTCGATGAGCGCGGCGCCGTCCGCCGTGTCGCCCGCGCGGATGCAGGCCTTGGCGGAGCGGTAGGTGAGGAGGATGTCCCTCGGGAAGAGGGCCGCCTGAGCGGTGATCCTGGCAATGTCCGCCGGCGAGGCCCTCGCCTCGGAGTGTCCCCACGTCGCGACCACCAGGTTCGCGAAGTCCGCGTCCGGGGGGCAGCCGGGAGCCGTCTCGAGGGGCTCGAGTATGGACGCGGCCTGCGCGGCGCTCAGGGTCCCGGCGGCCCCCAGGGGCTTCGCGGTCGCCTGGGCATAGCGGATCCCCGCAAGCGCGAGGTACGCCCTCGGCCGCGCGGCGCGGCCCTGGGCGGCGGCCTCGAGGAAGCCGAGCGCCGCGGCATCGTCCCCGGAGTCATGCTTGTAGAGCCCATAGACCGCCAGGAGTCCCGGGTCGTGGAGCTGGGTGGCGGAAACGACGAAGGGCTTCATGAGGACCGCCGGGCCGGCGGCGGGGGCCTGTGAGGCGGAGTGCTCCCCGCCCCGGGCCGGGTCGGTGCCGGGCGGGAGCCCGTTGTCCTCCCGGTAGGCGCGCTCCATCATCCTGCCCGCGGCGCCGAGGAATTCACCGCCGAGCGCCGGATCCCTGGCGCGGAGGGAGGCGGCCTGCATCCGGAGCCAGTCGCCCAGGATCCGCCCGATCTGGTCCGCCGTGGCCGCCTTCAGGTCCGCCTCCGGGAAGCCGGGCGCTATGTTCAGGTCGACCGCGGTCGGCTGGGCGAGGACGTCCCGAAGGAACGACTCGAGCCTCGCTTCCATCTCCGCGTAGCCAAAGCCGAAGCATTCCGTGAACACCGCCTCGGTGACCGGGTCCGTGCGCGCGCGCCGCACGAGCTCCCGGAATGAGCGCGCCATGCCCGGGTCCCTGCGGCCCGGGCCCATCAGGCCCCAGCGGGCGAAGAGCCCCGCCTCGGATTCCCAGAGGAGCCGGCGCGCCTCGGGGGGCGGGGCCTCCCCGAAGAGCTCCCCGAGGGGAAGCATCTCGATGCGGGCCCTCCCGTCCTTCTTCAGCTCCGCCACCAGCCTCCGGGTCTCCTCCAGTGAGACCCAGAGCGTGCCGGCGCCCATCGCCGTCCGGGTCCAGCCGTCCTCGTGGCCGTCCATGACCGGGATCAGGCCCTCGCGGAACAGGCCGCAGTCCTGGCCCAGGATGCCCGCGAACAGCCACAGGGGGAGCGGCGGCGTGCAGTGGGACACGCGCTCCAGCCCGATGACGCACGACGGGTTGTCGGTGTTCACGCCGAAAACGTCCGAGTTGATGGCATAGGTGTCCGGGTCCCTCGACTCGAACCGGTCGGCCCAGACGTTGGCCTTCCCGGCAAGCTTGCCCCAGGTCATCGCGTCTGTCGGCGAGTGGAACACGATGGTCTGCGAGCGGAGGCTGCCGGCGGAAATCGTGTCCAGGTCCGTGTCGTCGATGATCACGGTCGTGGGCACGGGCAGGTCCGGGAGCCATTCCTTCGGGAGCGCCTGGTTCTCGATGGCTATGCCGCGCTCGAGGCCGGCCACCCACCAGGCGGTGTCGCTGTCGGAGGCGCGGGAGAGGATCTCGAACCCGGGCAGCGAGGCATAGCGCCACGGGTTCTTGGCAATGCGCGTGGCCGAGACCATGAACCGCTGCATCACGAGCGCCCGGTTGTTGGCAGCCGCGGCGGCGTCGGCCGCCGGATCCGCGCGAAGCACGGGTGGCGGCGCGCCCAGGGCCAGGGTGACCGACAGCATCAGACAGCGTGCGGGGCGCATGGCTTTCCTGTATTTGGCGGATTCCGGCCAAACGCCAGCTTTCCGGCTAGAGGCCGGCCGCCAGGAGCGCGTTGCCCCAGACCTGGTATCCCCTCTCCGCGGGATGGGTGCCGTCGACGAACATGCCCGGGGGCATGGAGCCGTCGGGTCCCAGCATCCGGGGCCCGATGTCGAGGAACGTCACGCCGGGCCTTCCCGCGAGCGAGGAAGCGAGGAGCGCGTTCAGCGCCCTGATGGGGGCCCGGTGCGGGTCGTCGGCCGCGTACCCTCGCGGGAAGACGCCCATGACGATGATGCGGCTCCCCGGCGCCAGCGCCTGGATCCGGCCGCAGATGAGGCCGATGGCCTCCGCTATCTCCCCCGGGGAGTTCGCGTGCGCGTTCGGGGTGGCCGTGAAGTTGTTTGTCCCGATGTTGAGGACGACAAGCCGGGGACGCAGCCCTTCCATCTCGCCGTGGTCCAGGCGCCAGAGGACGTTCTGCGTGCGGTCCCAGCCGAAGCCCATGTTGAGGACGGCGCGGCCGCCGAACGTGTCCCGCCAGGCCTGCGGGCCGTTGCGGATGCTCGCCTGCGGCTCGCCGCCCCACATGTGGGTGATGGAGTCGCCGATGAGGACGATCTCGGGATCGAGCACCCGCTGGAGGGCGAGCACCGCGCCGTGGCGGCCATACCAGTCGTAAAAGTCGCTCTCGATCCTGGGCGCCGGGACGGCCGCGGTGTTGACCGCCGCCGGCGGGGTGGCCGGCCCGTCGGCGGTCGCGCGTCCCGGGAGGAGGGCGGGCGCCGCGAGCGCGAGGACGAGGCGCGCCAGCCGGAGCGGGATAAGCCCGGGGCGGGGGAGAGAGGGAGTGGGATCCATGGGGGCATGTCGTCCCCCGTGCCGTGGGTGGACAACCGGTGCAAGCCATACTACCATGATGCCGCCGTCCGGACCAACCCTGAACGGCGTCCCCCAAACCCCGGCAGATTCCCCTGTCATGTTCCCCCGGCATCTCGCGTGGCCCCTGATCGCCCTCGCCGTCCCCTGTGGCGCGCGTGCTCAGCTGGCAGTCCAGATAGCCGTCAATCCCGCCTCGGGCCAGCAGGCGATCAGCCCCTATATCTACGGGACGAACCAGGACCTGGCCGGCGTCGCGACGCCCGGGGCCCGCCGGTTCGGCGGGGACCGGCTGACGGGCTACGACTGGGAGACGAACGCCTCCAACGCGGGCAACGACTATATAGACAACAGCGACAACTATCTCGTGTCCCAGCTCCCGGCGGCCCAGCAGGGCGTCCCGGCCATCGCGTTCACGACCTTCCACGACCAGTCGCTGGCCGCGGGCACGCCGTACACGATCCTTACGCTCCAGATGGCGGGCTACGTGGCGGCGGACGAGAACGGCCCGGTGACCGCCGCCCAGGCGGCGCCCTCGTCGCGCTGGAACAGGGTCGTGAACGACACGCCGGGCGGCGTGTTCCCAGGCTCCCCCAACCTGGCCGACGGCGTCGTCTACATGGACGAGGTCCTTAACCTCCTCATCTCGAAGTACGGCCCTGCCTCGGGGAAGACGGGGGTCAGGGGCTACAACCTCGACAACGAGCCCGCGCTATGGCCGTCCACCCATCCCTACCTCCACCCCGCGACGACGACCTGCGCGGAACTGGTTGCGAAGTCGACGGCGCTCGCGAAGACGATCAAGCGGATGGACCCCTCCGCGGAGGTCCTCGGGCCGGTGCTCTACGGGAGCGAGGCCTACTTCACGTTCCAGAACGCCCCCGACTGGGCGGCGCTGCAGGCCTCGACGGGCGACCGGTGGTTCATCGACTACTACCTGGACCAGATGAGCCAGGCGTCCGCGGCGGCCGGGACGAGGCTCGTCGACGTCTTCGACCTCCACCGCTACAGCGACGAGAACATTTCCGGGACGGGCCCCGACCAGTCGATCACGAGCCAGACCGACTTCACGGATACGGCGAGCGACATGGACCGGGTGCAGGCTCCGCGCGTCCTCTGGGACAAGACCTATGTGGAGAACAGCTGGGTGCAGCAGTACTATTCCCAGTTCCTGCCGTGGATCCCTAACATCCAGGCCTCGATCAGCGCGCGCTTCCCGGGGACGAAGCTCTCCTTCACGGAATACAGCTACGGCGGGGAGAGCGACATCTCGGGCGGCATAGCCCAGGCCGACGTCCTCGGGATCTACGGGAAGTTCGGGGTCTACCTCGGGTGCGTCTGGATCCTCCACAGCAGCCCGGCGCCCGTGTACACGGGCGCGGCCTTCAACCTCTACCTGAACTATGACGGGCAGGGCGGCAGCTTCGGCGCCACCTCGGTCTCCGAGACCGATTCCGACACGGTGAACACCTCGAGCTACGCGTCCGTCGACGCAGCCGGCGCACTCCATGTCGTCGTCCTCAACAAGAGCTACACCCAGACGGCGAACCTCGCCTTCACGGTCGCGGGCTCGGCGGCCTACACGAGCGCAAGGGTGTACGCCTTCGACGGGAGCGGCCCGGCGATCACGGCGCGCGCGTCCGGGACCGTCACGAACAACCAGATGAGCTACGCCCTGCCGCCCCTGACCGCCGCCCATTTTGTCTTCCAGTCGTCGTCGGGCCTCCCCCAGTTCACGGCCGGCCCCGCGTCGCAGACGATCGCGAGCGGCCGGACGGTCGTCTTCACGGCCTCGTCCGGCACCGCCGGCTACCGCTGGCTCCTGAACGGGAGCCCGCTCTCCGACGGTGGCGCGATCGCGGGATCGGCAACCTCGGAGCTCGTCATCAGCGGTGCGACGGCGGCCAACGCCGGGACCTACACGTGCGTCGCCACGAACTCCTCCGGGAGCGCGACGAGCAGCCCCGCGCAGCTCGCGGTCGTCACGACCCCGGACCCCGGCCGCCTGATCAACCTGTCCGCCCGGGCCCAGGTGGGGACGGGCGCCAACATCATCTTCGGGGGCTTTGTGATCGGCGGGGCCGGCACCTCCGGCACCCAGTCGGTCCTTGTCCGCGGCTCAGGGCCCGCCATCGCGGCAGCCCCCTTCAACGTCCCCGGGACGCTTCCCGATCCCGAGCTCCAGGTCTTCAATTCGGCCCAGGTATCCATCGACACGAACACGGCGTGGGGCGGCACCGCGCAGCTCGTGGCCGCGGCCGCGGCCGTCCACGCCTTTGCGTGGGGCAACCCCGCGAGCCATGACGCGGCCCTTGATTTGTCCCTCGCGCCGGGCGCCTACACGGCGCAGGTGTCCGGCCAGAGCGGCGACACCGGGGACGCGCTTGCCGAGGTCTACGACGCGACGCCTGCAGGCACCTACGCTTCCTCCACGCCCCGTCTCATCAACCTGGCCGCCCGGGTCGACGTGGGCACGGGCTCAAACGCGCTCTTCGCGGGCTTCGTGATCGGGGGCTCCACCTCCCTGACGGTCCTCATCCGCGCCTCGGGGCCGGCCATCGCCGTGGCGCCGTTCAATGTCGGCGGCACGCTCCCGGACCCCGAGTTGACCCTCCAGAACCCGAGCACCCAGGCCGTGATCGCCTCCAACAACGGCTGGGGCGGGAATCCGCAGATCTCGACGACGGCGGCTGCCGTCCACGCCTTCACGTGGGGCGACCCCGCGAGCCA
>Ga0182015_10003459_pt1 | contig 17725 bp, 14 predicted proteins | sample 712P3MmetaG_FD_120478 | JGI IMG/M metagenome (GOLD analysis project Ga0182015, IMG submission 120478) | Permafrost microbial communities from Stordalen Mire, Sweden - 712P3M metaG | ecosystem: Environmental > Terrestrial > Soil > Wetlands > Permafrost | place: Sweden: Stordalen | collected...
CCAGCCACCTCGCACATCGCCATCAGCCGCTGCGTCTGCTCGAAATTTAACCCGGCGCCCAATTGCTTCGACGCCGCCCGCAACACTCTTCGCCGCACACCAGGAGCCAACGCCCGCAGTCGCTCCAACTCCATCCCCAGGCTGCCCTCATCCGGATGCGTCGACACCGCCCGCCCGCCTCCACGCACCGCCCGTCCCGGCAACACAAGCGACGGCAGCAGCCGAGCCAGCTCCGCCTCCCACCAGCTTTCCTCATCCCGAGCAATCGTTGCCATGCTTGCCAGCTGCTCCGCGATCTGCGGATTGAACTCGCCCATCCGCGGCAGCAACGAATGTCGAATCCGATTCCGCGTGTGGGCCTGATCCTCGTTCGACGTATCTTCGCGCCAAGGCTGCCCAATTGCCGAGAGCCACGCCCGAATATCGTTCCGTCGCGTTTCCAGGAATGGCCGCAGAATCACACCTCGCGTGCACGCCACCACCGGGTGAATGCCACCCAGCCCCTCTGTCCACGCGCCCCGCAGCAGTCGATGCACCACTGTCTCCGCCTGATCGTCCAGCGTATGCGCCGTCGCCACCGCGTCCGCCTTGCCCTCGCTCAGCAGCTCGCGAAACCACCCATACCGCAGACCACGCGCCGCCTCCTCCAGCGTCTCGCGCTTCTCCCGGGCAACCCCAGGCGTATCGACCCGATGCAAATGAAACTCGAGACCCAGCCGGTCCGCCAGCACCCCAACAAATTGCGCATCCTCATCCGCCTCGGCCCCGCGAATCCCATGGTGCACATGCGCCACCGCCACCACCAGCCCAATCTCCGGCGCCGCCTGCACGAGTGCCCGCAGCAGCCCCACAGAGTCCGCTCCGCCCGACACAGCCACGGCAACGCGCACACCCGCACGCAATTCGTTGCGATCGATCTCCGGCGCTCGTGTCACGTTCCCATCCTAAGTTCTATACTGCTGATCATGCTGAAGACGAGGCTGGCCACCGCCGCCGACGCTCCGCTCATCACCCATCACCGCCGCCGCATGTTCGTCGATGCCGGCCGCCGCGACGATCAGGTGCTCCAGCTCATGGCTCAGGCCCACGATCCCTGGGTCGCCCAGGCCATCACCGATGGCCGCTACCTCGGCTGGCTCACCGAGGACGATGGCAAAGTCATCGCTGGTGCCGGCCTGCTCCTCCTCGACTGGCCTCCGCATCCCCTCGACCCGCACTCCACCACGCGCGGCTATCTTCTCAACGTCTACGTCGAGCCCGAATATCGCCGTCGCCGTCTCGCCAGCAACCTCATCGAAAATGCCCTCGCCGAAGCGCGGCGGCGCGACATCCGCGTTGTGGCCCTCCACTCCACCGAAGAAGGCCGACGCCTCTACGAATCCGCAGGCTTTCGCACCACCAACGAAATGTTCTATGTCGAATCGATAGAGTCCTGAGCCAGAACCGGCTCAGAACAGGTTCCGCGAACGCTATCGCAGAATCGGAAATACGCTCTGCGCGTCCGCGCCGCCGTAGTCCAGATCGAACCCCAGCTGCAGCTTCGCCGCCTCCGACATTCGCGCCGGGCTCCAGGGCGGATCGAACACCACGTCCACCTTCACCTGCTTCACTTCCGGTAGGCGGGCAAGCTTCGTTTCTACATCCGCCTTCAGCACGTCGGACATGCCGCACCCAGGCGCAGTCAGCGACATGGCCACGTCGATCTTCTTCCCGCCCTGCTCATCATCCGCAATGTCGCACGAATAGATCAGTCCCAGGTCGACGATGTTCACCGGAATCTCCGGGTCGTAGACCGTCTTCAGCTGATCCCACACCATCCGCTCGCTGAACGTCGGAGGCGTGTGCGTCTCCGCAGCCGGCCCGCTCAGCCCCAGCGCATCCGCATCCGTCTCCTCAATGCGATACAGAGCACCATTCGCCGAAACAGTATAGCTCGTCCCCGCGGCCTGCGTAACGCGCACGGTCGTCCCGGCCGAGAGCAGCTGCTTCGTCCCCGCGGGAATCGCAATCACCGCGCAATCGCGTTTTAGTTGAACGGTACGGTTCGTAATGATCATGAAGGTATTTTCATCCGGAGCGAAGCGAAGGATCTTGCTTTTGGTTCAACAAGGGGCCTACTCCGTAGAGATCTTTTCCTGCTTGCCTTCCAGCGCCGCCTCCAGCGTGTGCCACGCCAGCGTCGCGCACTTCACCCGCATGGGAAATTCCGAAACACCCGAAAACACAGCCAGCTTTCCCAGCTCCGGGTCCTCTCCCTGCGAATGCCCGGTCACCAGTTCATGAAATCGATGGAAGATCTTCTCCGCCTCGGCCTTCGTCCTGCCCTTCACGCTCTGCGTCATCATCGACGCCGACGCCTTCGAGATCGCGCATCCCGCGCCCTGAAATCCAATCTCGCGAATCTTGTCCCCGTCCATCTCCAGATACACCGTGAACCGGTCCCCGCACAGCGGGTTGTACCCCTCGGCCTTGTGATCCGCAGCCTGCAGCGCCTTGAAGTTCCTTGGCGCCTTGCTGTGCTCCAGAATCACCTCCTGATACAGATCCCTCAGCTCCGGCATTACGCGAACACCTCGTGCACCTTCTGGATCGCCCGTGCCAGCGCATCTATTTCAGCCTTCGTGTTGTACACCGCGAACGAAGCCCGCACCGTCGCCGGAATATGGAACCGCTCCATCACCGGCTGTGCGCAATGGTGCCCTGTGCGCACTGCTATGCCTTCTTGATCCAATATCGTGCCGATGTCGTGCGGATGCACCTCGTCCAGCACAAACGACAGGACGCTCGCCTTCTCCCGCGCCGTCCCAATCAGCCTCACACCCGGCAATGAGCCAATCACTTCCGTCGCGTACTCCAGCAACTCGTGCTCGTGCGCGGCAATCTTCGCGATCCCAATTCCGTTCATATATTCGATCGCGGCTTTCAGCCCCGCCGCGCCCGCCATATCCGGCGTGCCCGCTTCAAATTTGTACGGCAGTTTGTTGTACGTCGTCTTCTCAAACGTCACCGAGCTGATCATGTCCCCGCCACCCTGGTACGGCGGCATCGCTTCCAGCAGCGCCGTCTTCCCATACAGCACACCAATCCCGGTAGGCCCGTACATCTTGTGCCCTGAGAAAGCATAAAAGTCCGCATCCAGATCCTGCACGTCCACAGCAAGATGCGGAACCGCCTGCGCGCCATCGACAACAACCGGAATTCCCAGCGTGTGCGCAGCCGCAATCATCTCCTTCAGCGGATTAATCGTCCCCAGCGCATTCGAAACATGCCCGACAGCGACCACCTTCGTCCGCGGATTCAGCAGCTTCTTGAATTCCTCCAGCAGCAGTTCGCCCTCGTCGTTCATGGGAGCCACCCGCAGTTTCGCGCCCTTCTCCTCACACAGCATCTGCCACGGCACGATGTTGGAGTGGTGCTCCATCGCCGTGATCAGCACCTCATCGCCAGCGCCCACGTTCGCCCGCCCGTAGCTGTGCGCTACCAGGTTGATCGCTTCCGTCGTCCCGCGCGTGAAGATAATCTCGCTCGCCCGTGCCGCGTTCACAAACGCTCGCACCGTCTCGCGCGCCTGCTCAAAGGCCTCCGTCGCAATCTGCGACAGATAATGCACGCCACGATGAATATTCGCGTTCTCGCCCTCGTAGTACCGCACCAGCGCGTCAATCACCGACTGCGGCTTTTGCGACGTCGCTGCGTTATCGAGATAGACCAGTGGGTGCCCCTGGACCTTCATCTTCAGAATCGGAAAATCCCTCCGAATCTTCTCCACGTCAAACGACGGCTTCACAGCCCTTTCGCGAATCGGAACGGCAGCAGCAGCGCTCATCCAACCTCCTCAACGACTCTCTCCACAATGCGGCCCAAATTCCGCTCTCGCGGCGCGCCGCCCTCCGTGAACAGCAGATGCTCGTCGATCAGCCGGGCGATATGCTCCTTCGCCACCGTCGACTGCATCCGATCCACGCACTCCTCGGCAAAGGCCATCAGCAGCAGCTTCCGCGCCTCCAGCTCGCTGATCCCGCGCGACTGCAGATAAAACAGCGCATTCTCCTCGATCTGACCAATCGTCGCGCCGTGCGTGCACTTCACATCGTCCGCGTAGATTTCCAGTTGCGGCTTGGTGTCGATCTGCGCGTCGTCGCTCAGCAGCAGGTTTCTATTCGTCTGCTTCGCATCGGTTTTCTGCGCGGGCTTATGCACCACAATGCGCCCGTGAAACACCCCATGCGCCTGCCCATCCAGAATGCCGTTGTAAAACTGCCGGCTTCCGCAATGCGGGGCCGCGTGCTCCACATGCATGTAGTTGTCCAGATGCTGTGAGCCCGTTCCGAGGAACAGCCCGTTGATAAGGCACTCGCCGCCTTCGCCCGCCAGCACCGGATGCACATTGTTCCGCACCAGCCCGCCGCCCAGCAGCACCGAGTGCGACGCCACATTCGCGCTGCGCCCCTGCTCGATCCGCAGCGTCGAAAGATTGAACGCCTTCAGATGCTCGCGCTCGATCAGATAATGCTGCGCCACGGCGCTTTCGCCTGCCACCAGCTCCGTCACTGCATTCGACAGCACTACCGACGCGCCGCCCACCGACGCGTAATCCTCAATCACCGCGACTTGCGCTTCATCCTCGGCCACAATCAGATTCCGCGGATGCGTCATCGTCGGCGCGTCTTCCTTTGTCGAGAGATAAAGCAAATAAATCGGAGCCTCGACCACTACGCCCCGCGGCAGATGCACATAGGCGCCATCGCTGATGAACGCCGTGTTGAGCGCAACAAACGGATCCCGCTGTGTATCGGCATACTTCCCCAGGTGCTTCTCCACTTCCTCCGGAGCTACTTCGATTCGATCGGCCAAACTCGCCACCGTCACGCCCTTCGGCAGCGCATTCACTTCAGACAACTCCGCCGAAAATCGGCCATTGACGAACACCAGCATCGCCGCCACATCGTCCACACGCCACGCCGCCGTGTCGCCCTTCGCCAGCCTCACATCGCTCGACGTCTGAAACGCAGTCCGCGCAATCGCCGACACGTTCGTGAACCGCCAGTCCTCATCGTGCGTCGTCGGAAATCCCACTTCGCAGAACCGCGCAAATGCGTCCTCGCGCAACCGCCTCAGCCACGGCAAATTCCGCCCCGCCGCACTCTTTGCCGATTCCGTAAAGTTTTCGAGCCAGGTTTCCAGGTGTTCGACTGTCGCCATCGCCGTCCCCCTCACGCCCGCGCTCCAACCGGCTCGTGTTCCGTCCAGCTGTAGCCTCTCTCCTCCAGCTCCAGCGCCAGCTCTTTGCCGCCCGAACGGACAATCCGTCCATCCACCAGCACATGCACAAAGTCCGGCACAATGTAGTTCAGCAGCCGCTGATAGTGCGTTACCACCACCATCGCCCGCTTCGCACTCCGCAGCGAATTCACGCCGCCCGCCACGATCCGCAGCGCGTCAATGTCCAGCCCAGAATCCGTCTCGTCCAGAATCGCGAGCTTCGGCTCCAGCACCGCCATCTGCAGAATCTCGTTGCGCTTCTTTTCGCCGCCGGAAAAACCCTCGTTCAGCGAGCGGTTCATCAGCTTGTCGTCCATTTCAAGGAGCTTCAGCTTCTCCCGGAACATGGGCAGAAAATCCATGGCGTCCATCTCATCTTCGCCGCGATACTTGCGCTGCGCATTCAAAGCCGATCGCAAAAAATACGTGTTCCCGATTCCCGGAATCTCCACTGGATACTGGAACGCCAGAAACACGCCCTCGCACGCCGCTTCTTCCGGCTTCATCTCCAGCAGATCCTTGCCGTCCAGCAGGATCGATCCCTCGGTCACCTCATACGCATCGCGCCGCGCCAGCACCTGCGCCAGCGTGCTCTTGCCCGAACCGTTGGGTCCCATAATCGAGTGGACCTCGCCGGCATTCACCGTCAAATCGATCCCTTTCAGGATCTCATTCCCGCCCACCGACACATGCAGATTCTTAATCTCCAGCAAACTCATTCATTCCCTCGAATTTCAAATGTGGGTGCTTTTCTAATCCCTAAACCCTAATCCCTAAACTCTTGTTCTTACCCGACGCTGCCTTCCAAACTCACTGCAAGCAGCTTCTGCGCCTCAACCGCGAATTCCATCGGCAGCTCTTTAAAAACCTGCTTGCAGAATCCGCTCACAATCATCGAAACCGCATCTTCGGTTTTCAGCCCGCGCTGCTGCAGATAAAACAGCTGATCCTCGCCGATCTTCGACGTAGCCGCCTCATGCTCCATCCGCGCCGAAGCGTTCTTCACTTCGATATACGGAAACGTGTGCGCACCGCACTTGTCGCCAATCAGCAACGAATCGCATTGTGTGTAATTCCTGGCGCCTGTCGCGCCCTTCATGATCTTCACCATCCCGCGGTACGTGTTCTGCCCGTGCCCTGCGCTGATCCCCTTCGACACAATCGTGCTCTTCGTGTTCTTCCCGAGGTGGATCATCTTCGTCCCGGTGTCAGCCTGCTGATAGTTGTTCGTCAGTGCGACGGAATAAAACTCGCCCACCGAGTTGTCGCCTTGCAAAATGCAGCTGGGATACTTCCACGTAATCGCCGATCCCGTCTCCACCTGCGTCCACGAAATCTTTGAATTCCGCCCCAGGCACTTGCCGCGTTTCGTCACGAAGTTGTAGATCCCGCCCTTGCCGTTCTTATCGCCGGGATACCAGTTCTGCACCGTCGAATAGCGAATCGTTGCGTTGTCCAGCGCCACCAGCTCGACCACAGCAGCGTGCAACTGATTCTCATCGCGCATCGGCGCCGTGCAGCCTTCGAGGTAGCTCACGTACGCGCCTTCCTCGGCGACAATCAGCGTCCGCTCAAACTGCCCCGTCTCCGCCGCGTTGATCCGGAAATACGTCGACAGCTCCATCGGACAACGCACGCCCTTCGGCACATACACAAACGACCCATCGCTGAACACCGCGGCATTCAGGGCCGCATAAAAGTTGTCCGTGTGCGGCACCACCGATCCCAAATACTTCTTCACCAGGTCCGGATGCTTCTGCACCGCTTCAGAAAACGAACAGAAGATCACGCCCGCCTCCGCCAGCTTGGCCTTGAACGTCGTCGCCACGCTGACGCTGTCGAACACGGCATCGACAGCCACGTTCGCCAGCAGCTTCTGCTCGGCCAGCGGAATCCCCAGCTTCTCGTACGTTCGCAGAATCTCCGGGTCCACTTCGTCGATGCTCGACAGCTGCTTCTTCTGCTTCGGCGCCGAGTAGTACGTGATGCCCTGATAGTCGATCGGAGGGAACGTCACATTCGCCCACTTCGGCTCCGCGTCCGCCTTCGCCTGGCTCACCCAATAGCGATACGCGTTCAGCCGCCACTCCAGCATGAACTCCGGCTCATTCTTCTTTGTCGAAATCAGCCGGATCACGTCCTCGCTCAGGCCCTTCGGAATGCGGTCTTCTTCAATCTCTGTGACGAAGCCCCACTCATAGTCCTTCGCGGCCATCTCGTGGACGACATTCATATCTGTGCTCATGCAGTCTCCTGAACTTTGCTATCCGATTTCTATCGGACCATTGACCTGATCGAAGTCTTCGATCGCTCCAACGCCGCGCGCCCCAAGCGGACAGGCTCCTCGCGCCACAATATACGACTAAAGCAGTCCTATATCAGAGTGTACCCCGACTCCGCCGCGCTTTCAACCCACCAAAGCGAGTCGAAGGACCTGCACACCTGGTGCCCGGAGGGGGACTTGAACCCCCACAACCCTTGCGGGTCTGCGGATTTTAAGTCCGCTGCGTCTGCCGATTTCGCCATCCGGGCCCTCCACTATCCTAGCCCGACCTCTTCGGCAGCCGCCGCATCAATCACTACCGCAGCCGGCCCCCGCGTCAAAGTCAGCACCGTAATATCGTCCGCCTGCCCATACGCAAGCGCGGCAGCAGCAATCGCTCCCGCCGATTGCGCGCTGATTGCCCGCGTCCGCTCAAACCCAAACAAATCTCCCCGCGCGTCTCGCGCTTCCACCACCCCATCCGACAGCAGCGTCATCCGATCGCCCAACTCCAAACGAAACGTGTGTTCCGCGTACTGCACCTCAGGCGCAATCCCCAGCGGCAAATCCGGGTCCAGCACCAACTCCTCGCCATTGCGATAAGGCGGCAGGTGCCCGGCGTTCGCCACCGTCACCTCACCCTGCGGACCAATCCCAGCGCACATGCACGTGATGAATCCCTCATCGCTGGTCTCCACCAACTGCCGATTCAGCCGCCCCAGCACCGCTCCTGGCCCCAGCCCCACCATGGCCAAAGCCCGCAGCGCGCCCATCGCCAGCGCTCCCGTCATCGCCGCCTTCAGCCCCTTGCCGCTTACGTCGCCCACCACCACCAGCTTCCCGCCGCCCTTCCCATCCAGTACCTGATAGAAATCTCCACCCACCTCATCCGCCGGAAAATAAGCCGCCTCGATCGAATACCCGGCAATCTCCGGCAAAGTCTCCGGCACCAGCCGCCGCTGGATCTCCCGCGCCGCACCCAGCTCCGCCGCCGCACGCGCCTGCTCCCGGCTCACGATCGTGAACCGGTGGAACATCACCACCCCAATGGCCAGAACAAACAGCAAATCCCCGAGGTCGGAGACTTGCAGCGGCACCGGTCCCACCGGAATTGGATCGGCCAGGAAATCCAGCCGCCCCCACCCCATATAGATCGAAGCCGTTCCAACGTTGTACACCGCAACCGTAGCCGCCGGCAGCAAACTCGGCAGGATCAGCCATCCCGCCTCGCGATTCCCTCTCCGGTACCACACAAACAACATCACCGGCAGCAGCAGCGCCGCGGGCAGGATCGCGGCCGTCTCGATCAGAACGTAGTGGCTGCTCGAGAATTTCCCTATGTTCGCCAGTGCTGTGAAAATCAGCGGTGTCAGGAGCGCCCCTTCGTACGCCCGCCATACCCGGCTCACCCGCTGCCCCGCAAAGCTGAACGTGAACTCGATCTGCATGATCGTTATGAAATAGATCAGCGGATCGGCCAGGAGATTGTTCCATGCCAGCGCGATCAGTCCTCCCGACGTCGCACAGTACAAAAGCACGTTCGACGTTCCCAGCAAAAACAGATACAGCCCCAGCCACATGTACTCCGCGTGCTTTCGCTGGCTGCGATAGAGCGCAAAGGCCCCAATCCCCGCCAGCACCAGCACCAGATTGATCGCGATCGACGGCAGCGCCGCATACAGCCGCTCGCTCTCCCTCGCTCGTCGCTCGTTGTCGATCGCCCCAGGGGTACCCACTGCCGCCGTCAGGAACAACGGCAAATGCCAACCTGTATAGACCGCAGGTGCCGATGTCCGCAGCGCCAGCACCACATCCGTCCCCACGTCATCGAGCGAATACACCTGCTCGGTCGGCCGCTTCACCCCAATCAGCCGCCGCAGTCCTTTCCCTTCCTGCAGCTGCCCATCGATGTAAAGCTCGTACGTCCCCTCGCCGCCCGCAATCAGCAAATAAAGAGGCCGATGATCCGCCGCCAGCTTCACATGAGCCCGATACCATCGCCACCCAGGCTGAGCCGCGTCCGTATCGTCCAGCTCAACCGCCTTCCATCCGCTGTCATCGAAATTCGCCGACGCCCACGCCGGATTATCCCCGTCCTGCTCCCGCCACCCGTCGCTCAGCCTCACCAAACCGGAGTGCCACCGCGTCGCATCCACCTGCGCCATCGCCAACGGCACCGCCAACGACAGCACCAGCAACACAGCTCTGCACAAGCACCACCGCAGCTCCGGCAGCGCCAACCTCAGCAACGAGGTATCGAAAATGGCCGATCGTCTCAGGGGACCTCAGTCTACCGTCCGCCATTCCGCCCCAGCAACCAATCCCTCATCCCGCAAATCCCGGTGGTGACGGATACCCTCCACCCCGTATCTAATGGAAAGCGATGCGCCCCTGGAAAGCGATGCGTCCTGCCCGTCTCATCCCGATCGCCCTGTTGGCCCTGGTCTTCGCGTCCGGCGCGCCCTTCGGCTCCCTCGCGTCTCTCGACCCTTGCGCCGCCGCGCAAAACGTCAACAAGAAGCGCCTCATCCTCAAAGACGGCACCTACCAAATCGTCACTAAGTGGGAGATCAAGCGCGATCACGTCCGCTACTACAGCGCCGAGCGCGCCGAGTGGGAGGAAGTCCCTACCGATCTCATTGACTGGCCCGCCACCGATAGGTGGAACAAGGAACACGAAAACGGCGCGCCTGCGCCCGTCGTCTCGCCCCCCGCGGCCACTCCGGAGCAACAGCAAAAAGAAGCGGCTCAGATCGATGCCGAAGCCGCCGCTGAACGAGGCCGCACCCCCTTCGTTGCACCCGGCCTTCAGCTTCCCGAACGCGACGGCGTTTTCGTACTCGACACTTTTCAGAGCATTCCCGAGCTCGTCCACCTCGACCAGAGCGCCGGCAATGTCAACCGCGACGCGAACCACAACGTCCTGCGCGCCGCCATCGGTTCCTTCAGCGGTGCGAAGGAACCAGTCCGCATCAACGGCCAGGCCGCGCGCGTCCGCGTCCACATCGACGACCCCGCCCTCTATGTCTCACTCGACACCGGCAATTCCGAGGAGGTCGCTGCCGAGGACGCGCTCATGGTCAACACCCACGGCGCCAACTCCGCAAAAACGCCGGACGAGTACAGTTCGCCCGACAGCCGTTACGCCATCGTCCGCGTCGACGTCCAGCCCGGCCAGCGCGTCATCGGCGCGCTCCGCATCACTCGCGCCGGCAACGCCACGCAATCCGAGGACATCGTCCCGACCAAGGCGGAAATCCTGACCGGCAAGCACTGGATGAAGCTAACGCCCAAAGAGCCGCTCCCCATCGGCGAGTACGCGCTGATGGAAATCCTCGCCCCCGGCGTCATCAATCTCGATGTGTGGGATTTCGGCGTCTCCCCCAACGCCCCGGAAAACAAACACCCTATCACCCCAGTCAAGGATGAGTAAGGGGTAGGGAACAGGGCCGGCGGCGAGCCAGCCCTAACTAATGCCACTTACCCGTTCTTCTGAAGCTCTCCCAGCGTGGCCAGCACATCCGCGCTGTGCACGTTCGGATCGACCTTCGTCCAGACCTTCACAATCTTTCCGCTGGGATCGATCAGGAACGTATTGCGGTTCGCAATGACCATCGGCCCATAATTGCCCAGCGATCCGTACTGCGGCACCACTTTCTTATCCGGGTCCGCCAGCAGCGTGAAACTCAACGAGTCCTTCGTGCAGAATTGCTTGTGGCTGTCGACCGTATCGACGCTGACGCCCAGAATCACGGTGTTCAGCGCCTTGTACTTGTCCAGATCGGCCTGGAACTTGTGCGCCTCAATCGTGCAGCCCGTGGTCATATCCTTCGGATAGAAATACAGCACCACCCACTTTCCCTTGTAGCTGTCCAGGCTCACCGGCGTGCCTTCCTGATTCGGCAGCGTGAATGTGGGCGCACTCTGCCCCACCTCCGGCATCGGCCCGTTATCGGCAGCAAAACTACGCTGAATCGCAAATCCGGCTACGACCAGAACGACGACGACGCCAACGGCAATCGCGGAAATCTTCGACATAACATTTCTCCTTGTGCGTAAAGCGCGTGCGAGACCCGGACTGCGTATGTTCGACTAGTTATGCGTGCCCGACTATTATGCGTTCTCCAGTGCGAGGACTGCAATCCCGGCCAAATCTGCCTCCGCGCGCACCGCCTCCAGATCGAAAATCAGCGTCCTGTGCGCCTCGAGCGCCAGACACGTCGCCCCCGCCGCCCGCATCGTTTCAATCGTGTGAATTCCGATCACCGGCACATCGAACCGCAAATCCTGCTTCGGCTTCGCTACCTTCACTACAGTTAGACTCCGCTCGAGCGTCGAGGCATCATCTTCCAGACTGCGCATCAACTCGCCAGCACGCGCAATCGTCGCGTCCGTTCCCTCCATCGCCTCCACCGCCACGCAAGCCTGCGCCGCGATCACCACCGTCTGCCCCAGGTCGAAGCCGGCAAGCCCCCGCGCCACTTCTCCTCCGTACGAAATATCCTTCTGCTCCTGCTCATTCGGAGCACGCGCCGTCAGCACGCCCGGCCGCGCCAACAGCGGCTCCAGATAAGTCGTCGAAGAAATCAACTCGATCCCTTCATCGCCCAAAACCTTCGCCACCGCGCCCAGCAACATATCGGTGTTCCGCGACCGCAGATTCAACAACAGCTTCGCCAACCGCCAGTCCGGACGAATACTCGAGAAGATTTGCTTGTGCTTCACCTGGCCCGCCATCACGGCCTTGTGAACGCCCTCTTGCTGAAACGTCTCGATCAGCCGCGACAACTCCCCCAGCGAAAGCCAGTGCACCCGCACGCCCGCATCCGCAGCGGCCCGCGTATCCATCTCCGGATCGGTTTCTTCCCTGATCGCGGCGACCACGACCTCAGTCCCGTGCGCGCGCGCGGCATCCAGCAACAGGAAAGGGAAGCGCCCGTTCCCAGCAATCAATCCCAGCTTGTCCGTCACAACACCAGCCTACTTCGCTGCGGGTTTGGAGAGGTGGTCGAAATTCAAAATCGCATTCATAACCAGCGCGTAGCTCCCAATCGTCTCGCCCCGATAAATCGGATTGTTTGCGAACAGCAACACGTTCCCATCGCCATAATGCGCGTCCACCACAATCGGTTTCTCCTCAATCGCTCCACCGCCCTCCAGCAATCCCGACAGCAGCAATCCCTTCGAGGACGTGAAGCGCAAAATCACATCCGGCTTGTACTGCTCCGGAATCACATAAGGATTGTCGCGCGCCTCCTCCTCATTCAGCGGCGTCGCCTCCCACGGCTTCGGCGAAGGCAGCGGCTCCGGCTCTACCGCCGCGCGTCCCTGCGGAATATCTTCTTCCTCCGGACCTCCGCGCCCCGTCGCCCGGTGATAATCCTTCTGCGTGTCGACATGCCGCGGCACCGTCATATTCCCAATCGTGAAGGCCATCCCATCCGCGCTGTACACCGCGAGCGCATCGCCGTATCCCCACGCCACCGGGCTCTTGTGATCCACAAACTGTGCGCCCAGCACGCTCCCCACCACATGCACATTGCCGCCGCGATTCACAAACACCCCTGGCGCCATTCCCTCCTCAATCGCAAACTGCGCTGTGTCTTCAGACGTGATCAGCAGTCCGCCCTTCTTCACAAATTCCTGCAAATGCGCGACCCCATCCAACCCCAGGCCCGGCCGCATATCCTCCGTCGAATCGATCGTCAGATTCGGCGTCAGCTCCGTCTTCTGCCACGGCAGCGCATTCCCCCACATCGGCATCCCGTTCACAATTTGCTGTGTCGACGATCGCCCCAGCGGCGCAAAAATAATCACGTCGTATTTCCCGCGCAGATCCGCCTCATGGGAAACGGTCTGGGTGCTGATGTAGTCGTAAGGCACGCCCAGCTTGTCCAGCGCCTCCCGCCACCAGCCTTCAGTCTGCGTCCCGCCCCACGTGTGCATCATCGCAATCCGCGGCAGCGGCGCGTCATGCATAGCCACGGAAGGCGCAGAGCCCAAGCTCACAGCCTCCACATCGGCGTCCCGAATTGCGTGTCCGGCCGCGGCCTTCACAGCATCCGAGCCCGCATTCTGGATCACCAGCGACCCGACCGCGAAATGCTTTCCACCCGCATCGAATGCCGCATCCGCCACAGAAATCTTCGCGTCCTTCAGCGCATACCTGAGTCCGAGCAGCGAAATATCCCCGCTATTGTTGATAGCGAAGGAGTCTCCCGAGCCACTGACCACACCGCTCGCACCACCCGGGTCCGTTACAGCCTCCATCTTTGCCTTCAAGATCGAAGCGTCCGTCACCCGCACCGTCGGCACCGCAAACAAATCCGGAAACGACCACCCCGTATCGTCATATGGATGTTTCTGCGGATCGTCCGGCGCCCAATACTGCCGATCCAGCAGCGCGTCCGCGATCCGCGAATACGGCTGATCCATCCGAATCACATAACTCCCCGCCGGAAACGTCACCGTCTTCGGCGCATCGGCCTTCGCGTCCGTCTTCTCCTTCCCGTCCGACTTTCCGTCCGATCCGCCGTCCGTCTTCTTCGCCGTGACCTTATTTGTAACCGTCACTGCTTCAGAAAGCTGGCTCACCTCCACATGCTGTAGCCCCAGCACCCGCAGCAGCTCCGCGCGCCGGCTCGGCGACTGCCCCTCCGCCGAAATGACATACGCCGCCGGTCCCGAGGAATCCGGCTTCTGGATCGATCGCTTCGCCTTCAGGTAGTAGTTCTCCAGCCACTGCGGACTGTTCTGCGCGAAATACGAAATCGTCGTCAGCAGCGCCGTCTCTTCATAATTGTTGTTGTTCCGCTGCGACCACTCGACCACCGGCAGCGGCGGATTCTGCTTGTACCAGGTCCGCTCGTATTCATCCGGCCCCAGAATCCTCTTCTCCGTGTCCGCCCCGCCATTCCCAAACGTCTCGTAGAGACGGCTGATCCCGTTGTGCATCGCCGCCAGAAACATCAGGTATCCCGGGCTCCACGTGTCGAAATCCCCATGCGTAAATACCCCCGGCATTCCGAACTCCGTCATCTGCTGCACATTGTTCCAGCCCATCTCCGCCCATTCGCCCGCAAGAATCGGATCGATCCACGCGTTGTAGGGACCATCGCCCACCGTGTTGTCATACAAAAACGGGACGGATTCATGTAAGTCATGCAGCACCTGCGCATGCCACCCCAGATAGGTGTTCAACACATTGCGCGTCAAGTCCAGCGTCATCCCCATCGCGTCGCGATTGTTATCGTGCGCAACGTAATGTCCCCAATACACAAGGTGCGGCCAGTTCTGTCCCGGATGCGCCAGATGCCACTTGTAGAGGTCCACCATCCGATCGCGCCCATCCACCTCTACCACCGGCGTGATCAGCACAATCATGTGCGAGCGAATGTATTTGATGTACGGCGAATCATCCACCGCCAGCCGATACGCCAGCTCCATTAGCGCCGTCGGCGCGCCCGTTTCCGGCGAATGGATCGTTCCCGTGATGTAGTAAACCGGAAACGACTGCTTCACCAGATCCGTCGCTACCTTATCGTCCAGGTTAATCGTTCGCGGATCCGCCAGCTTCGCCAGCCGCGCATCATTGTCCTTCTGCTTGGCCAGCAGCGACTCATCCGCAATGGCCGCCGCAATCATCTCGCGGCCCTCTTCCGTGTGCCCAATCGTGTACACCTTCACCCGAGGCGAGTTCGCCGCCAGCAGCCGAAAATACTTGTAGACGTCTTCGGCATACGGCAGAATCCCCGGTGCACCCGAAACATCTCCCAGCACCTTCGCCGGCGTCGGCACCGTCTTCGAAGCCGGCAAATAATCCGTCAGCGGCGAATTGAAATAAGGCTCCGTCGTGTACTTCTTGATGTGATCCGTGTAGTCCTGCTCGACCGCCTGCTGCGGGTCGCGAGCGTACGTGCCGCCAATCGCCGTCTGTGCGCGCGCTGGAAACGCAGTGAAAAAGGGAAGGGAAGCAAGCAGCAGAAAGGGCAGACACCGACGAGTCTTCATCGAACCACAGCCTCGGTCAACAGGGATTGGCAGCGAAGGATGAAGAATATCAGGGACTGGCCGTCCAGGCACACGCGCCTTGCGGCGCTTAAAATCCTCCTGGGTCCATTATGATCACGCTCACTGAGATCACAGTCATCCACGCGCCCATCGATCGCTGCTTCGATCTATCCCGGAGCATCGACCTTCACAAGGCGAGCACGGCCAGGACCGGTGAGCTGGCAGTCGCCGGGGTGACATCAGGCCTGATCGGCATGGAAGAAGAAGTCACCTGGCGAGCCCGCCACCTCGGTGTCTGGCAGGAAATGACCTCCCGTATCACCGCGTTCGACCCTCCCGCCTATTTCCGGGACACCATGGTCCGCGGCCCATTCAGCTCTTTCCAGCATGACCACGTTTTTTCCGGAAAGGACGGGTCAACGGAAATGAAGGACGTTCTCCGCTTCCGAGCGCCTCTTGCTTTCCTCGGCCGCCTCGCGGAAATCCTGTTAAAACCCTACCTCCGCCAATTCCTGCAGGAACGAAATGCTCTTCTCAAACAAGTAGCGGAAGGCGACGAGTGGCCGAGGTTTCTGAACGCTGAACGCTGAGCGCCGAACGCTGGCTCCTCGCTCACTCCCACTCGATGGTGCCAGGCGGCTTCGACGTGATGTCATAAACCACGCGATTAATCCCGCGCACCTCATTCACGATCCGGCTCGAAATCGTCTTCAGCACCTCATACGGCAGCGGTACCCAGTCCGCGGTCATCCCATCTTCCGAATGCACCGCGCGCACCGCGCACGTGTATGCATAGGTCCGCTGATCGCCCATCACGCCCACGCTCTTCACCGGCAGCAGCACCGCGAATGACTGCCAGATCTTCGTGTAGAGTCCCGCACTCTTAATCTCCGAAACCACAATGTCGTCGGCTTCCTGCAATAAAGCCACGCGCTCCGCCGTCACCTCGCCCAGAATCCGCACCGCCAGCCCTGGCCCCGGAAACGGCTGCCGCTGCAGAATGTCTTCCGGCATTCCTAGGTCGCGCCCAATTCGCCGCACCTCATCCTTGAACAAATCGCGCAGCGGCTCGATCAGCTTCAGCTGCATCTCCTCCGGCAGGCCACCCACATTGTGGTGGCTCTTGATCGTCTGCGATGGTCCCTTTACCGACGAGGACTCAATTACGTCCGGATAAAGCGTCCCCTGCACCAGCCACTCCAGATTCAGGTTTGGACCGCCCGCCTCTTCCGCAATCCGCAGTGCCTCATCGTCAAACACAGCAATGAACTCCGTCCCGATAATCTTCCGCTTGCCCTCAGGATCGGTCACGCCCCGCAGCTTGCCCAGAAACCGCTTGCTCGCGTCGACAGCAACAAGTTTCAATCCCAGCTTGTCCCGCAAATTCTGCTGGACCTTCTCAAACTCATCCTTCCGCAGCACGCCGTTGTTCACAAACACGCACGTCAGCCGATCCCCAATCGCGCGATGCACCAGCACCGCCGCCACCGACGAATCGACGCCCCCAGACAGCGCGCAAATCGCGTGCCCCGTCCCCACCTTCTCGCGAATCGCCGTAACCGTACTCTGGATAAAATGCTCCGGCGTCCAGTCCGGCTGCGCCCCGCAAATCTTGAACAGAAAATTCCGCAGCACCGTAGTGCCAAGCGGCGTGTGGTGCACCTCCGGATGAAACTGCACCGCCCAAATCCGCCGCTCCGGATTCGCAATCCCCGCCACCGCATGCGCCGTCTTCGCCGTCAGATGAAATCCCTCCGGCAAATCCAGAGCCTCATCCCCATGCGACATCCACACCTGCATCGTCGCCGGCAGCTCCGCAAACAGCGGATTCGCCGCATCGATCAGCTCCACCTCCGCATGCCCATATTCCCGCTTCGCCGCCGACCGCACTCGCCCGCCCAGATGATGCGCGATGAACTGCAGCCCATAGCAAATCCCGAGCACCGGCAGTCCCAGATTCAGAATCTCCGGATCGGCCGGCGGAGCATCGGCGTCATACACCGAGCAAGGTCCGCCCGACAGCACCAGGCCAACAGGATTCAGCGCACGAATCGCTTCGATCTTCGCCGTGCAGGGCAGCACCGCCGAGTACACGTTCTGCTCGCGAACCCGCCGCGCGATCAGTTGCGTATACTGCGACCCAAAATCAAGAATGACAATGGAAGGGGTAGTCACAGCCCAGTTTGTCAG
>Ga0182015_10003460_pt1 | contig 17717 bp, 14 predicted proteins | sample 712P3MmetaG_FD_120478 | JGI IMG/M metagenome (GOLD analysis project Ga0182015, IMG submission 120478) | Permafrost microbial communities from Stordalen Mire, Sweden - 712P3M metaG | ecosystem: Environmental > Terrestrial > Soil > Wetlands > Permafrost | place: Sweden: Stordalen | collected...
CTCGCGGATGGCGGCTTCGCGCACCGGTTCGCCGACTTCGAGCACCCCTCCGGGGATGGACCATTCGGCCTGCAGCGGTGGATGAAGCCGCTTCACCAGAACCACGCGAGCGTCTTCGATGATGATGGCGCCCACACCGACCAGCGGGACTTCGGGGAATTCGCGGTTCATGAGTGTAGGGATTCTATCGCATGGTGGCGACGTCGAAATCATGAACCACGAAGGACACGAAGTTGCACGAAGGCTTCAACGCCTTATTTTCCTTAGTGTACCTTCGTGTCCGTAGTGGTTAAATGGTTTCTCTATGGCGCTGGAAGAATACAAACGCAAACGCAAATTTGAGCAGACGCCCGAGCCTCCAGCCAAGGTCGAGAGCAAGGCAGGGCACAGGTTTGTGGTGCAGAAGCATGACGCCACGCGGCTGCACTATGACTTTCGCCTGGAGATGGAGGGCGTGCTGAAGTCGTGGGCGGTGCCCAAGGGACCGTCGCTCGATCCGGCGGACAAGCGGCTCGCGATGCAGGTGGAGGATCATCCGGTTTCGTATTTCGATTTCGAAGGCATCATCCCGGAAAACAACTATGGCGCGGGCACGGTGATGGTGTGGGACGTTGGCACCTGGCAGCCGCTCTCTCCCGTTCCTGTGGAAGGAAAGTATGTTCCCGGAACGGAGGCCGAAGCCGCCGCAATGCTTGCCAAGGGTGACTTGAAGTTCCGCCTCCATGGCAAAAAGTTAAAAGGCGATTTCGCCCTGGTAAGGATGAAAGGCCGCCGCCCCGGAAGTAAAGGCAACGAATGGCTGCTCATCAAGAAACACGACGACTATGCGGTTGAGGGATACGACATCGATGCCTACGACGAATCAGTCCTCAGCAAGCGCAGCCTCGCAGAAATTGCCGGAGATGCGGGATCGAGAGAGTGGAAAAGTCGTCCATCCTCTGGACGAGGCAAGTTGAAGGCGGCATGGCTGGCGGATGCGATCGCAAAACTCGACAAGAAGAATCTGGCAAGAAAGGCGCAACCTGCAGCTAAAAAAAAACGAAAGAATTAAACACCCCTCGGCTTCGCTCAGGGCAGGCGGAGGACACAGGGAAACACAGGGGAAGTAAGAATAAATCCAGTGCCGGAGCGGAAGCTTCGGGAAAATCAGCCGTCGCCGCTCAGCCCGATCCCAAGACTCACCCTGTGTCCACGGTGCCCAGAGATTTGCCTTCCGTACCGTCGCCCACCTTGGCCCCCGTAAACCGCCCCATGCCGAGGGAAATTCATCCTATGCTGGCCACCTCCATCGAACAGCCATTTGATGGCTCCGAGTGGCTGTTCGAAATCAAGTGGGACGGTTACCGCGCAGTCGCGTTTATCGAAGATGGAAGAGTGCGGCTGGTTTCACGCAACCAGAACGACCTCACCCATCGCTATCCCGAGCTCAAGGATCTCCCGCAATTCGTCAAAGCGAAAAACGCGATCCTCGACGGCGAAGTTGTCGCGCTCGACGAGCAGGGGCGAGCTTCCTTCAGCCGGATGCAGCAGCGAACAGGATTTCGTCCCGGCGGCCGCCGCGCCGCCACCAATGCCGATGTTCCCGTACTCTATTACGCATTCGATCTCCTCTATCTGGATGGTTACGATTGGAGACGTGTGCCGCTGGAGGAGCGCAAGAAAAAATTAGCTTCGCTCCTGATGGCCGGAGACGCGCTCCGTTATTCCGATCATTACGAGCGGGAAGGGAAGGCGCTGTTCGAGGTCGCGCGCGAAAAAGGGTTGGAAGGAATTCTCGCCAAGAAGCGCGACAGCTTCTATCAAGAGCGCCGCAGCAGCGAGTGGCTGAAAATCAAGATTCGTCACCGCCTGGAGTGCGTGATCGGCGGATACACGCAGCCGGAGGGCAGCCGCGCCCATTTCGGCTCAATCGTTCTCGGCCTCTACGACAAACAGGGCCGATTGATCCACGTAGGGCAAGCCGGAAGCGGCTTCAATCAAGAATCGCTGGGCCAAATCTCGAAGCGGTTGACGAAGCGAGAGACCAGGCAAAAGCCGTTCTACGGCGAGGTCGAGGCGTTGCGGAAAGTGACCTGGGTCAAGCCGGAACTGGTGGCCGAAATCGAATACGCGGAATGGACCGAGGGAGCTGTTGGTAGCGGCATCCCTAAGTTACGCGCCCCCGTATTCCTCGGCCTCCGCGAAGACAAAGATCCAAAAGAGTGCACGCTGGATCAGGAAGATCAGGAACTGGCCACTGGCCACTGACCACGGCTATTTGATATCCTTCATCGCCGACATCGTTCCGTAATCCCGCCCGCTCGGGTCCACGCCCCGCGCCACCACCGCCGCGAACGCATCCCGCAGCTCCGGATACTTCGTCAGCAAAGCCTTCATCACGGCAATATTAGCTTGATAGGCCGCATTCGTATTCGACACATCTGCTGTCTGATACTTCACAATCAGGTCCAGATCGTCGGCCACTACCTCGGGAAAAACGTCCAGCAGTTTATAGGTGGCAGTTCCAGCCGCAAGATCTGCAGTTTTACCATCGGAAGGCCAATCAGACAGTTGCGCCTTCTGCGATTCGTCATAAAGCTTGTCGGTGGCGGCCGTGCTCATGAAGGGCAGCGGCGAAACCAGTGACCGTGCTTCGAGATAGTAAAGCCAGGCGTTGCGCAGTTGTCCCTTGCTCCTGCAATCACGCGCCCGTGTGAGGAACCAATCGCTGTCGTGGCCGCCGGTCTGCGCCGCTTTAATGTAGAGCCCGCCCAGCTTCCAGTCAGAACCGATCTGCTCCAAGATCAGCGAAACGGTGTAAGCGCCGTTCGAAGAAGGCGCGTCGAAAATCACCACGCCATACTTGCCGGGGGGAAGGTGGTTCAGAGAAAAAATAGCGCTGTCGCGGGTTTGGCCGGTGGCGCCGAAGACCCCGCAGAAAAACTCGGCGCGCGGAAGGGGCGCCGTACCGTCGGCTTCCAGCAGAAATGGAGGGCGGGCGGTCCCTTTCGAACCGGACAATGCCGCCTGGTTGTCTTTGACCGTGGTCTCGATCGCTGAAAAATCTGAAGCCAGACTCGGAATAGCGTTGAGCCGAAGCGATGCCGCATCGCCTTTCACAATAAAATCAAAATACCGCTGCCCGGCGGACACCAGAGCGGTCCGCACAGCCGGTTCCATATCGCTCGCGGTGACACAGTTTTCCGCAGCCGCATTCGCGGCCCAACACGCCGTGAGAGCCAGCGCCATGCAAATGAACTTCGTGCGCCTCGCCGCCACGATCACCGCCTCCGCCGCATAATCTCTCGGAAAAGGTCGATCGAAGTCTTTCATTCCGCCCCCAAAAGGAAAATTGTACGCTCCATGGATAAACCCACGAAGCGCAAACGGTTGAGCTTTCCGCGATTGCCCACGATACAAACGTTCGCCTCGCAAGGTCCTGAAGTCCATACGTTCTGTAGAGCAGGGAGGTTGCGGACGAGGCCGCGCTCGCTCCCGCGCGCAGAGCGGTGCTAGAATTGCTCTTGGATAACCGCTCTCCCCGGGAATCGATCGGAGTGGAGGGTAGTGATGGGTATGCGACTGAAGCTTACGGGGCTGCTCGTGGCGGGCGTTCTGTGTCTGCCGATCGCAGGGCGGGCGGACACGCAGACCACGCATCGTGCACATAGCAAGAAGAAGGCATTGCCGCCGCCTCTGCCCTCGGGCACGCGAGGTCCCGTCCCCCAGGTTCCGCTCGATGCTATGCCGGCGGTCCCACCCAGAGTCAGCTACGAGGGCGGACTGCTGACCATCGTCGCCCCGAATTCGACGTTGGGGGATATTCTCCGCAGCGTCCGTAAGTACACCTCAGCGGAAATCGAAATTCCCTCCAGTGCCACGGAACGCGTGGCGACCAGTCTGGGACCGGCGCCGGCTCGAGAAGTAATGGCGGAGCTGCTGAACGGATCGCGTTTCAACTACATATTGCTGGGGTCGCCGGCAGACGCCAATGCCCTGGTGCGCGTTGTGCTGGTTGCCAAGACTCCGGATACGCCCACTCCGGCGGCTAATAACGCAGCTCCCGGTGCGCAGGTCGTCAACGCGGGGGAGGTTCCTGAGGCCGAGGCGGCAGAGGATAACTCGGCTGAAGACGCTGCGGACCAAGCTGCGGCGGAGGAACAATCCGCGCCTCCCGACCAGCCTGGCGTCAAGACGCCTCAGCAATTGCTGCAGGAGATGCAGCAGCGCCAATTACTGATTCAGCAGCAGCAACAGGCGAATCAGCCAGGAGCCTCCCCTCCAGCTCCGGGCATGCCAGCTCCGCATCAACCACAGCCTCCTGACCAACAGTAGTCTGCAATCCATTGTGGGTTGTAGCCGCCCGTCGGAAAAGAAGTTAGGGTTGGTTGCCAGCGCGGCCCCAGCGCGACTGCGCGCCCAGTTGCAAAGGCCTGCCAGTTCGGGATGCTACCTGATCGTCGGAAGAATCCATTGCCTTCTGCAAGAGAGCCCAGTCGTGCTCGATTTCGCTCCCGGAGGTCCGGGGCGGGTTTCTGCGCCGCAGTTCCTCGCGCAATCTCGCTTCCATGAGCTGTTCGGCCAGTCGCCCGGAGTTGTCCGCGGCCAAAATGTTGCCTTCAGCCACGCCCAGATCGACAGCTTCATCCCCCATTTTCATGCGCAGAACCGGACGTCCTTCGGCATCAAATCCGGGAGCCGCTCCGCTCATAATCCGCTGCAACGATTTTTCAACGTGGGTACGGTTGGTTCTTGCGGCATCGGCAGCCAGAAGATGATTGAGCTCGATCTGGTAGGATCGGCGATCCTCTGCCCCGATCGGCGATTCCAGCCCGCGTTCGGCGCTATATACCATCGCTTGCCGTGCGGGATCAAAGCGGCCCGCTCCGGTGCCCACATAAACGGCAGCCACGCAGCCCGCGAAGATAGGACTGATTGCAACACTCGGAACAATATATTTCTTTGATTTGAAGAACGACTCCACAACCCCGTGCACCGCGCTGCTCCGCGCCGCGCTCCCTGGAACCTGGGGAATCACATAGCGCGAGAACGCCAGTTGCGGATGGCGCGAACTGAACTTCACCATCGTGATCGCCATTTGTTTCGGAGTGGTGATTCCCACGTCGGCAACCAGGCTCCGATGCAATGCCTTGGGGTAGTAGAAATTGATCACGTCCTTGGCGAAGTCGGCGCAGTTGCGGGAGACCGTCCGGAAATGGGAACGGTTCGGCGCCGCATTGTAAGCCGCGATGAAGGCCAGGTCTTGGGCCGTGGAAGTCTGAATCTCAAAAGCGTAGGAAGCCCGGTCGTAAGCCGACCCTACCAGTTCGTACCAGTTCCCGCCAGGAGCCTCTCCATCCGTCAGGTCAGATGCCACCTCTTCGAAATGTTTACGCCGGTATTGGTCACGAAGAAAGGCGACCATCTTCAGATCCACGAACAGCGGTATGTCTTCCGGCTTCTCGACCGCATAGAGATAAGGGATCAGCGGCACTGCGACCCAGTCGTAATCGCGAACTCCGTCATACCGACTGATGACCGAGCCCATTTCGCCCGGAGCGCAAGCGCGCAGGACCACTGGCGTCTCCGCGCACACTCCGGATAAATACACAGCGGCATGTCCCGTAGCGGTGAAAAATCCCAGCTTGCCGTAAGGCTCCTCCAGCAAAAGCGTAGCCGAGGCATTGGCCAAAGATGCAGACACCAACACGAGCATCGCCACCATGCCGATCGAACGCCGCAATCGAAGAAGACGGGACATAATTTTCCCTACAAAAACACCTGATGTAGGAACCCCTTTTGCACAGAATAGTTGTCGGTAATCGGGAAGGCCAGTTACGGAAGTCAGGATAGCAACAGGGAATCCGGCCAAAAAATTCCTATACCTTAGAAAACTCAGCAGATCCCCGATCACGAACCGAGCATCCAAACTTTCGATCCCGCGGATTCGCGTTGACTTCGTTCATGGGTGTCTCAAAATGCGCTTCGGATCAGTCCCTGAATCGCAGCTTCCCCAGGGCCCAAGCGGCGGTCTTAGCGACCACTTCGTCCTCATCCGCAGTCAAATCCTCGAGCAGCGCGCGAAATTTTTGCTCCCCACTGTTGCCCATGGCGATGACGGCATTCCGCCTGATTCCTGTGCGCTTCGCCCTGCGCACTGGCGAATCTCGAAACGCCGCGCGAAATTCCTCCGCGCTCATCGCAGCCAGCCACTCCAGTGCCGGATTTAGCAGTTCCGGGCGAGGCTGAAAATCTCCAATCTCGGTTGCTGGTGCTTTCCGGTTCCACGGACAAACATCCTGACAAATATCGCAGCCAAAAATGTGCCGCCCCATGCCCGCACGAAGCTCTTCTGGAATTGCACCACGCTTTTCGATGGTCAAATAAGAAATGCATTTGTTGGAATCGAGTTGGTAGGGCGCGATCAACGCATCTGTGGGACAGGCTTCAAGGCACCGTGTGCAGGTGCCGCATCGATCGGGCGCAGGCAAAGCCGGCGTAAGCTCCAGCGAAGTGAGGATAACGCCGAGGAAGAGCCATGATCCCAGCTTCTGATTGATGATGCATGTATTCTTTCCGATCCATCCAATTCCCGCATACTTCGCGACCACGCGCTCGACGATCGGACCAGTGTCCACGTAGCAGCGGGTTAGCAAATCATCTGCACCGGATGCATTCCTTAATGCGGCTTCGACCTGCCGCAACCGCTTCATTAGAGAATCGTGATAATCCTGGTGGCTCCAGGCGTAGCGGGAAATCCAGCCGCGCGCTCGCGCGCGGGTGGACTGCCCTTCCGCTTGCGTTGAATAGGGTTGCGCCGTGTTGTAATTGATGGCACAAACCACGACGCTTCGCGCCCACGGGGCAACGTGCGCCAGAGATGCGCGCTTCAATCGGCCGTGCTCGTCCCGCCGCTCGAGATACTTCATCTCCCCCGCACGGCCTGCTGCAATCCACGGAGGAAAATATTTCAGCTCCGGTGCATCTTTCACCGGAGCGATGCCCGCGAGATCGAATCCCGCTCCTGCGGCGGTTCGAATTACGGTAGACGTGATTTCAGCGGAACTCTGCACCGTGATTGCAAAAGGAGATCAAGTTGCTCAAGGCTAGCAGTGAGAGATCAGTTCCAATTTGGAATTGCACTTCACATTTACATCGCCAAAAAACGCTCGCCTCTTCTGGATTAGCGTATAAGCTTCTCGTCACAGAGTCACGCAAGCTTTAAGCTGCACGTTCTCCGCACTTGTTTCCCAGGAGATAACTACCTGCCGCAAACTCGACGCGCACGGGGCAATGCTCCGGCGTGGGAAAGGCCAAGACACTTCCCTCCGCTCCCCATACGGTTCTTGGTTGGGAGTTCGAAAACATCTCTTCGGCGGTTTCAGAGTTGGTGGTGAAAGGTGTGACTTTCGAACGCTATATCAGCATGAAGTGTGACGAGCAGGGAATCTTCGCGTTTCCGAATGGGGATAAGGTTGCTTGGTTTGAGGATCCCGAAGGGAAGGTTCTGTCGATCTCACAGCAGGTGATTGGTATCAAAGATGTTGCACCTGTCGATTCCCGAGCACCGCCGCACGTTCGAAAGATCGCCATCGCGCTTCGTGCCCCTGATCGCCGTTCTCAATGAGAGTGGAGGCCTGATTTCGAAAACGATCCAGACTCTCGCGGCATGTCTTCTATCTGTGGGTGATGTCCGGCTCGCCCGTCTCCGTACGAGAAAGGTGCTTGGGTGAGCGAACTGCGGCGGTCAACGCCCCAGACTCCGCAGTCCTTTGCTACACTCATGCACAACGCAGGGCGCATCCTGTCTTCGATTCTGCGGGAAAAACCACCGCTCCACCGAGGAATGCCGAATGAATTTAAGTCGCCGTCAGGTGTTTCGGGGAGTCACTGCGTTCGCCGCAGTTCGAGCAACGGGAAAAACCTCCACGTTCGCGGCTGACTCCACGAAGTCCGGCCCGGCCGATTCACTTCGCTGGCCCCAGCCTCTGGGTAGTCCCGTCACCGCGAGCCTCAGGCCGGTCATCGGGAACTCCCGCGACGTGCGCACCCATTACGAAAAGATCGTAGAGATCGCGGACTGGATGGCCTACGAAGAACTGCCCCTGCCGAACCTGGCGGTGCCTTATGGACTGGAGAAGAATCCCGACATCGCCATCGATTTCGTCATGGTCGCCAATACCATTGATACGGCATTCACCGACTTCAAGACCCATGTGAAATTCCAGACCGACTACGCCGGCGCTCACCTGTCGGATTCCGAGGCGATGTTCGCCTGCCTGAAACGCGCCATGGATGGCGGGATTCCCATTCTGGATGGCAACTTTCTCGCGAAGATCACGCGCCGCGACATGGAGAAGATTTTCGCCGGCAACATGGAAATCCCGATGCTGGAGGAGAAGATGGCGCTCTTCCGCGGGGCGGGCGAAGTGCTGGCGGCAAAATATGGAGGGCGTTATTACAACTTCATCCGGCAATGTCCTCCGCGCCTCTATGACAATGGCAACGGCCTTGTAGAGCGGCTGGCCGTCGAGTTTTCGCGCTACAACGACGTCAGCCTGTACGACGGGCACGAAGTGAAGTTCTACAAGCTGACCCAACTCGGCTTCTGGCAGATCTATTCCGGGCTGGGAGCTGCGGGAGGTTTCAAGCTCGAAGATCCGCAGAAAATGACCGCCTTTGCCGATTACATCGTGCCCGTGGCGCTACGCTTGATGGGCATCACCAGCTACTCGCCCGCGCTGGAACAGGCGATCAATACCTACCAGATGATTCCGCGAGACAGCCGCCAGGAAATCGAAATTCGGGCCCATTGCCTGTACGCGACCGCCTTGCTGGCGGATGAGATCAACAAGCTCCGGCCGCCGGACCAGCAGGTGATCATTCCGCAAATTGACGCGCGCCTGTGGACGCACTATCACACTACCCCCTGGCCGCATCACCTGACCCGGACCATCATGTACTGAGGCCAGTCGGGCTGCTTCCACCCTTTCTCGAAAGGCGCGACGGCCGGCGATTACCGACGACGTAGCGTCGCTTTAGCGCTGGTTACCCGATAAGTCCCGACGGTCAAGAAGAAATCACTGATATCGCCCAACTGACAGTCGAGGCTATCCATCCCGCGTCGAGACTCGAGGATTGAGGTCAATCCGATTCGTGTTCATTGTCGGAGTTGTGGACGTCACTCACGGGCTTTCGCCCAAAGTTCGGCGTCACCGTGGCACGCGTCGATCGACGCGATCGCTACGTGCGGAAAGCTGAATCTTCCGGAAGAGGAGCAGCGCAACGGCCGGGCCCGATCACATCCCCAGCTTCTTCACTTCCTCGTTGTAGTACTTGCGGTAGAGGATGTCCCACTCCTGCGAGCCTTCGAGGATGGTGCGCTTCTGGCTCTCGATCTTCAGCCGGGCGGCTTGATCGATCCTTGCTTCCCGGGCGAGAAGGTCTTCGAGAATCTTGCGGGTTTCCTGCCGGATCGTGTTTGGGTCTTCGATGAAATCGACTTCGTCCATCGCCTTGAGTGCGTCGGCCACCGCCCGCGCCAGCACGTTCACCTTGTCGCGGCTGAGTCTCACAGCACCGCCTTGTACTTGCGCACCAGCTCGCTTTTTACCTTGCGAAACATCTCCTGGTAGTTGGCCCCGGTCTTGTTCATCTCTTCCGAGTAGGCTTCCAGGATGACCCGCACTTCATCGTTGATGCGGTCTTCCAGCGTGAGTTCGTCGAGCAGCGCGGCGTGCACGCGCTCCGTCACCTTGAGCACGGCGGTGGTTTCGATAGCCTTGCCGGCAATCAGTTTCTTGGTAACTTCGCGGGCCAGGTAGCCCACATATTCCTTGGAAAGAAGCATGAGCGGATAGAATGTCCTGTGTCAAGCAGATGTTAAATGAATCATAAAGTGTAACACGGTATTCGCTTACGGCGCGGATGCCCCTTCGACTCGAAAAAAATTACAACCGCGTGCCGTAGGCACGCGGGAACACCGAAAACTGCCGCTCATGGCTACTAAAATATCGCCGCTGGGCTACCTGTTGCCCCCACCCTATTCCATCTCGCTGCCTGCGCCGTCATTGCGTTTGCGAACATCAAGTCAGGCGTGCATTTCATGATCTACGGTGACTTTCCGTTCTCCTTGGTGCTCGTAGCGCGGGGCTGGCGCAACGACAACTTTCTGTTTTGGTTCGCCACCCTGGATACCTGTGGTGGTATCTCTTGCGTCGGGCGGCCGATCCGATCTTGAGCAAGTAGAAATCAGGCTGACCTCTGCCGATCTGTCCGTCGCTGGCACCTTCCCGGCCAAACGGCATACAATTGCAATCGTAAGCAGAAATACGCCATGTCACCCACCCCAGAAGACCTAACCATCATCAAAGACGACATGATCGCCTTCATCGAAGGCCACGGCATGAGCCGCTTTCACGGCTACGTGGACTACGAGGAAGTGCAGTGCATCATGTGGGAGACCGGTGACAATCCCGACGCCTGGAAGGATTTCGTCGAACTCGCCAAGAGCGTCGGCGCACCCTTCCTTACGATGCACTCCTGGAAACTCGATCGCGAGGAATTGGACGAGCTGGTAGAACGGCTTTCCCACTCCGAAATCTCCGATGGCGACGACTTGGAAGATGCCCGCTGGCTGCGCGCCCACACCGGCAAAGTCGGGTTTCTGCAACTCGGTTGGGCCTATCAGGGATCGATGTTTCTCTGCGAAGTCAGCACCGAGTGGTACGAGCGCTACCAGCACTTGCTGGAAATGTCGGAAGATTTCGGCGGCATCCCCATCGACGAACCCGATCAGGACGAAGAGAACTGATGGTCGGAGAAAACGCCCGCTGGGAACTGGCCGCGGCAGATCCAGCGCAGGTCGAGACCTTGGCCGCAGCCCTCTGCGATCTGCCTCAACTTCCTTTCAACCGCGGCAATCCAAAGACAAACGCCTCCCAACGTAGCAGCGCCTCGAACACGCTGGCACGTTTGCTGATACGCCGCGGCTTGACCGAACCTGAAGCCGCCGCACGTTTTCTCATTCCGTCGCTCGACCATCTTCACTTGCCCGAGCAGATGGCCGGCCTCCGCTCTGCCGTCGACCGCCTCGATGCCGCCATTGAAGGCAAAGATCCCATCCTGATCTACGGCGACTACGACGTGGACGGCACCGTGGCGATCATCATTCTGAAAACGGCCATCGAACTGTGCGGCGGCACCGCTGACTTTCACGTCCCGCATCGTATCCGCGAAGGCTATGACATGCGCGACGACGTCATCGAGCGCGCCGCCGCCGCCGGCATTCGACTCATCATCAGCGTCGATATGGGCATTCGTGCCTTCGCTCCCGCGGAAACCGCGCGTCGCCTCGGCGTCGATCTCATTGTCACCGACCATCACTTGCCCGGCCCTGACGGTGTTCCTAAGGCGCACGCGGTCGTCAACCCCAATCAAGCCGGATGCGAATATCCCTACAAGCAGCTTTGCGGCGCGGGCGTCGCCTTTAAAGTCGCGCAAGGATTAATGCAGCGCCGCCTCCCGGAAAAGGATCAGACTCGCCTGCTGCTGTCGTTCATGAAAGTTGTCGCCATCGCGACCATCGCCGACGCCGTCCCGCTCACGGGCGAGAATCGCGTCTTCGCCAGCCTTGGCCTCGATGCTCTGCGCCGCGCCGTCAATCCCGGTCTGAAAGCCCTGCTCGAGGTCGCGCAGATTTCTACCAAGCGTCCGCCGAACTCCGCCGAAGTTGCCTTCCGCATTGCCCCGCGTATCAACGCCGCCGGACGCATGGATGTTGCCCGCGACGTGATCGAGCTCCTCAGCGTGAAAGATCCCGATCGCGCGCGGCTACTTGCCGGAAAACTCGATCGCCTCAATACCGAACGCCAGGAAGAAGAGCGCCGCATTCTCCGCTCGATCGAAGAGCGCATCGCCGGCGATCCCGCGCTCTGCGAAGCCTACTGCATCGTGGTCGATGGCGAAGGCTGGCACCGCGGCGTCATCGGCATCGCCGCCACGCGCATCGTCGAACGCTACCACCGTCCCGCGATCGTCATCTCCAGCAATGGCGAAGAAGCGCACGGCTCCGGCCGTTCCATTCGCCCCTTCCATCTGCTCGAAGCCATCGAATCCAGCGGCCGTCTTTTCACCCGTTACGGTGGACATTCCCATGCCTGCGGCTTCTCCATTCCGTCGGCGAACGTCGCTCGACTGCGAGCCGAGCTGGATGCCTTCGCCCGCACCCGCCTGACCGCAGCCGATTTCGATCCGGTGCTCGATGTGGAAGCCGAACTGGATCTAAGCGAAATTACTCCCGCGCTCTATCCGATGCTGTGTCTGCTCGAACCTTACGGAGCGGGAAATCACGAACCAGTATTTACCGCCCGCAACCTCCGCCTGATTGCCCCGCCGAAAATCCTGAAAGACAAACACATCAAACTAAAACTGGCAGCAAACGGAAACGCCGGCACCCGACAACTGAGAACTGTTTTCGACGCCCTCGGCTGGAACATGGCCGAGCGCCTGCAACAGTCCCCACTCCTCGCCGGCGACGCCATCGACATCGCCTTTACCATCGGCCACAACGACCACCCCGACTTCGGAGGCCTGGAGCTGACCCTTCGGGATCTTAAAGCCGTGACCCTAGGGAGCGAGAAGCCGGTGCTTTTAGCGACCAAATAGAGCCACTCATTCGGTCATCGCGGACCGCCCAATCACTGGATCGCATCGGCCGGCTTGGCGGGCTCGAGAAGGCTTTGCCTCTTTCAGCTTGGCCAAGAATGCCTCCATTCGCGTCTTGAAATCGCCCGCGTCGTCGTGTGCGCAAGTCCTGGAGCGGTGGACTGGACGGTCATCTCACAGCCGGTACCCTGGGGATTCAAGACGACGGAGTTGGTTCGCTGGCGGCGCGTTGACCCTACATCGTAGGAGGCCATCCTCCCGGCGTCGTCCGACGAGATGAATGTAGTTCCCCGAATTCCGGAGGTTGTCTTTGACCGCGGCCCACAACTCGCTGCAAGGAACCGGATCGGTGTCATTGTGGGCCGAGCCGAATGCCGGCACAGCAAGAATAAACAACATCAAAGCCGTAACCGCACATTTCATCATCATAAAAAGGGGCTTCCCAGGATAGCGACCGCAGCCGGTTTTCAGCCGCCATCCTGGCGACACGAAGCGATTCTACCGGTCGCGGCAGAACCGGCAGTGACTCGAGTCACGGACCGAAATTGCTGGCTGGCGGTTGTGGCTGTGGCTTTGTTGTTCGATTGAGGAAAGGCTTGTCGCCTGCAAGTCCAGTGTTCAGACATCGCGTCGTGATCAGCTGAGTTTTAGCGACTACCCACTTCAATTAGACTGAACTTGCAATGCCGCTCCCGGTCTACCGCCTCCGACGCTGGCTGGCTGTCATCGCCGTGCTGTTCACCGCAGTGGTCGCCGGTATGTATCTCTATGCCCGTCTGCGGCAGCATAGCGTCCTCAAAGGATTTCCCGGCAAGATCGCATACGACATTAAACAGACGGCCAGCGGCTTTCAGTTTTCAAAATCCGAGTCGGGCCGCACCGTTTTTACCATCCGCGCCAAGAACGTTAAAGAATTCAGGCTCGACGGGCGCGCCGAGCTGCACGATGTCAGCATTATCCTCTATGGTCGCGACACCTCCCGCTTCGATCAGATTTATGGCGACGACTTCACCTTTGACCCGAAATCCGGCGATGTTACCGCCAAAGGCGAAGTGCAAATCGATATGGAAGCCAACCCCAGCGGTGGAACTGCGCCCGATCAGGCGACTCCCAGAGAACTCAAGAATCCCATCCATCTCAAGACCCGTGACCTCGTTTTCAACCGCGACAGCGGCGACGCTTCCACCGACTCCCGCGTTGATTTCAGCACGCCACAAGCTACCGGCTGGGCCGTTGGGGTGCGGTATGCGGCGAAGGGCGCCACCCTCACGCTGGCCTCGCAGATTCATGTCACTCTGAGCGGACAAGATGCCGCGAGCATTTTCGCGACGCATGGCACGATCACGCGCGAGCCGCGGGAAGTCGTGCTGGAGCATCCGGTCATGAAGCGTGAACGCGGAACGCTGCAATCCGAACAAGCCACATTCTTCCTTGGTCCGGAGAACGAAGTGCAGCGCGTGGAAGCCAACGGAGAGGTCAATGCAGAGACCACAACTCAGAACGCCGACCAGATGCACGCCCGCTCCGATGAAGCAGAACTCTTGCTCACCGGCAAGCAGAACCAGCTGCGCACGGCTACGTTAACCGGCAATGTCCACCTCGAGCGCTCCGGCTCTCAACCGATGCAGGGCGATGCGGGACGAGTAATTCTGGACTTCTACGGCCAGAATCAACTTCAGAAAGTGCACGCCGCAGAGGGAGTTCGCCTGGCGCAGCATTCCACCAAAACGAATACAGCCACGGCAGATGCCAACGCTCCCGAGGATTTCGATCTGAGCGCAGAAGTCATCGACTTTTTCCTCGCCGATGGACGCCGCCTTGAACGTGCCCAAACTTCCGGCGCCGCGCAGATCACAATTTCGCCGGCGCAATCGGCGGGCGCTTCGAGTGGGTCGGCTCAACGCATCGTTGTTACCGCCGGTCGCTTCGATGCCAAGTTTGCCGAGAATCCCGAGGGCTCCAGCCGCCTGGTCTCGATGCACGGCGCGCCCAATGCGAAGATCGTGAACCTCGCCCCCGGAAAGCCGGATCGGGTCAGCACCAGTCAAATTCTGGACACCACCTTTCTGCCCCAAGGCGGCATCGCATCCATCATTCAGCAGGGAAGTGTTGCCTACACCGATGGTCAGCCGCCCGAGAAACGTACTCAAGCGTGGGCGGACAAAGCTGTCTACACACCTTCGAACGGTATTCTCCTGCTCTCCGGATCCCCGCGTGTTTCCGAAAGCGGCATGACCACGACTGCGAAAACCATTCGCATCAATCGCGTCACCGATGACGCCTTCGCCAATGAAAACGTCAAGAGCACTTACAGCGATCTCACGGAGCAACCCAACGGTGCGTTGCTGGCCTCGTCTTCGCCGATCCATGTGACCGCCGCTACCATGACCGCGCACAACTCTCCGGCCGTCGCTTTGTATGAAGGCAACGCCCGCCTGTGGCAGGACGCAAATATCATTGAGGCTCCGTCCATCCAGTTCGACCGAGATCATCGTTCCTTGGTGGCCCAGGGTAGCTCGGCCCAGCCGGTCTCAACCGTGCTGGTTCAGGAGAAATTGGGACCGCCCGACAAAGTTCAGGCAGATCAGCCCCGCAGGCCGGAAGCGAAGGGCGAAGATAAAACGAATAAAAAATCTAGCGAAAAATTCAGCGAATCCAGTCCCATAACGATAACCGCTGGGCGTCTGACCTATTCGGATGCGGAGCGACGCGCTCACTACGAAGGTGGCGTTACCGCCAAAGGCAATCTGTTTCAAGCTACGGCGAACGAGGTGGATGCTTACCTCCAGCCAAGGAGTCAAACCTATAACAATCAATCATTTAGCGGTCCAGGTCGACTGGATCGCATGGTGGCCCAAGGCCACGTCGTGGTTCAACAACCCGCCCGCCACGCCGACGGCCAGATCCTGGTTTACACCGCCTCCGACGACAAGTTTGTCCTCACCGGCGGACCGCCCAGCATTTTTGATGCCGAACGTGGCAAGATTACCGGGGTTTCGTTGACTTTTTTTAGGGGCGATGATAGGGTGCTCGTAGAAGGCGAAGCAAGTACTCCTGTGGTAACACAAACGCGAGTGGCCAGATAAATGGCAAGATAAATGCGTACCTTAGCCACGGAAGAGATTGGCAAATCGTACCGCGGCCGACGTGTTGTAAATGGTGTCAGCCTGCGCGTTGAGCAGGCGGAAGTTGTTGGATTATTAGGTCCTAACGGCGCAGGCAAGACAACTACGTTCTACGCCATCGTTGGCCTGATCCCCCCGGATACTGGCCGCGTGCTGTACGACGGTCAGGACATCACTGACGTTCCCATGTACCTGCGGGCTCGCCAGTATGGCATCAGCTATCTCCCTCAAGAAGCTTCGGTATTTCGAAAACTCACGGTTGAGGAAAACATCCTCGCGGTGTTAGAGGCGCAGCCAATGTCGTGGCATGAGCGCCGCGAGAAGATGGAGAAATTTATTGATGAACTTGGCTTGGAACACATACGGCAAAATCGGGGCTATGCCCTTTCCGGTGGCGAGCGCCGCCGCGTGGAAATCGCCCGCTGCCTGTGTATCAATCCTACGTTCATCTTGCTCGACGAGCCTTTTTCCGGCATCGATCCGATCGCCGTTCTCGACCTGCAGAAAATCATCAGCAGCCTGCGGGCCAGCGGGATCGGAGTGCTGATCACGGATCACAACGTGCGCGAGACGCTTTCCGTAACCGATCGCGCCTACATCATCGACGACGGCAGAATTTTCCGTCACGGCAAGCCCGAGCAACTGGCCGGCGATCCTGAAGTTCGTCGGGTCTATCTCGGGGAAAGCTTTTCCCTGGTGTGAACAGGGAGTGTTTCGTGCTCAGTGTGTCAGTGGCCAGTTGTCGAAAAGTAGCGGACAACTCGATCCATGACTTACCACTGACCACCAGCCACTGATTGCTGATTTTTATGGTTTTGCTGCAACACAAATTAAGCGTCAAGCTATCCCAACGCCAGATCCTCACCCCGGGCCTGGTCCAGATGGTCTCCGTCCTCGCGCTCAACAAGCTTGAGCTCAAGGACATGATCAATGCCGAGATGGTTGAGAATCCGGTTCTCGAAGAGCTCGAAGAATCGGTTCCGTTGATTGACGAAGTTGGTCGCAAGGAAGAAGATCGCGACCGTGCCACCGCCAAAACTTCCACCGAAGAAGCCCCCATCACCGCTGAAAAGAAGGATCCGTTCGAAGAAATCGATTTTGGTTCTTTCTTTCAGGACTATCTCGATCCCGGCTATCGCACCCGCGGCGAGATGGAAGAGATCGAACGCCCCTCCTTCGAGAACTTCCTTTCCAAGCCGACCACCCTTACGGACCATCTTGCCTGGCAGTTAGGTGCCTTGAGCTTGCGTCGTGAGGTCCGCGAAGCCGCCGAACAGATCCTCGGCAACCTCAACGAGGACGGCTATCTGATTGCCAGCGACGAAGAAATGCTGGGCGTGGCCCCACCCACCACCCCAGAGGCCGATGCTCTCGCCGCCCGAAACATTGTCATGGAGGCCGAAGCTTTAGGTTTGGACGAAGCCGCTCTCGACGACGCGGTCACTCCTGACGATCTGCTTGACCTCTCCGACCCTAGCACGGCAGGGTTATCGAGCACGAATGGCATCGCCGGAGATTCCGCAGTCGATGCGAATGAGAGTCGCCCAGCACTCGCTCCGCCGGAAAGTTCTTTCCATTCGTCCAATGGAAATGGAGCCACGGCGGTTACCTCCGCTCCTGAGGCAGGCGCTTCCTCTCCTTCCGCATCCGCTCTTCCACGCTCCCCTTACAGCGCTGGATTTTCTGCCTCAGATTTGCATGAAGCCCTCGAAGTGGTTCGTCAACTCGATCCTCCCGGCATAGCTTGTCGCAATCTCCGCGAATGCCTGTTGCGTCAGCTGCAATATCACCAGCAACAACTCGCGCTCCATAAGAACGGAGAGAAAAGCGGTAACGGCACCGCCCAGGTTTTGCAGGATGCCATCGCCATCGTCGATCAACATCTGCGCGCCGTGCAGAACAAGCAGCACAAAGAAATTGCCAAGGCCATCGGACGACCTTACGAAG
>Ga0182015_10003461_pt1 | contig 17715 bp, 15 predicted proteins | sample 712P3MmetaG_FD_120478 | JGI IMG/M metagenome (GOLD analysis project Ga0182015, IMG submission 120478) | Permafrost microbial communities from Stordalen Mire, Sweden - 712P3M metaG | ecosystem: Environmental > Terrestrial > Soil > Wetlands > Permafrost | place: Sweden: Stordalen | collected...
ACACCGCGACGATCTGTTCGACACTGAATCGTTTTTGCTTCACGGCATAATCCTCCTTTTCAGGTGTAGATTCTGCCGAAAACTAACTCTCAGAGTGGACTAAAAAAACCGGGGCCGCGCAGTCCTCAAAGCCACTACGACCAATTACTTGGCGCTCAGCAATCCTACCTACTTAAACGAAAACATGCTTGCGCTCCCATCTTCTGTACAGATAACAAATGGAGGCGGCACGCAGACGGCTTATACCAAATATGCTTACGATGGAACAGGGGTAGTCTCGTCTGGGGTTTCAACTCAGCATGTAAGTTCTCCCTACGGGACTGCGCGCGGGAATCAAACCTCCATGCAACGCTGGCTAAACACGAACACGGTTTCGACGCAAAACTGCTCGACTACGATCGGTACTGGAGGTTACGCCGTCACCAATGCAACGATTTTCGACACTGGAGTGGCGAACGTGACGACTGATCCATGTGGTCACACGACAACCAAGCTCTACTCCTCGACGTATGCGGGGGCTTATCCTACGACTGTAACAAATGCTCTCGGTCAGTCCACCACATACGGCTACGATTTCGACACTGGAAGAATGACATCATCAAAAGACCCCAACAGCCTGACGACCAGTTACGCTTACGACGACATTTGGCGCCTGTCTAACGTGACGTACCCCAACGGAGGATCCGATGTCATCACGCGCGAAGAAACTTCATTCCCCTTTTCGACCACGCTCACGAAGAAAATCAACTCAACGGAGAATTACGTAGCCACGAGCACATTCGATGGGCTCGGCCGAGTGTTTATGACCCAAGTTGCGTCTGATCCCCAAGGCACGATCGAAACGGACACAGCCTATGATGCGAAAGGAAGAGTTTTCACGGTATCGAATCCTCATCGAGCCGCAGGGGATCCCACAAGCAGCCCCGGCACAACCACATACAGCTATGACGGCCTGAACCGCAAGACATCTGTGGCTTATCCAGACGGCTCAGTGCTGACGACCGCCTACTGCGGCAGTTCGACGCTTGTAACGGACCCCACGAAACGTTGGCGTCGCAGCCGCGTCGACGGACTACAACGAATGGTCGAAGTGGACGAGCCGAACGCTATTGGCGCATCGGCGGCGGCGACAGGTTGCCCGCGCCCCGGCGACCCGATCTGGGTAACATCCTATACGTACGATGCGCTCGGGGATCTCACTCAGGCCGTGCAAGATGGGACTCAAACCAGAGCATTCAGCTATGACTCGCTTTCAAATCTTCTGACTTCGCACAACCCTGAGACCAACCCGGGGACCAACAATACTATCTATGCTTACGACGCAGACGGGAATGTTGCTACCAGGACTGACGCGCGCCTCATAACGACGACCTACGGATACGACAAAATTCATCGTGAATTATCTCGAGTGTACACAAACAACGATCCGTCTCTTTCGTTTACCTACGATCAAGGAAGTTGCCTCGGGCTGCTAAATTGCGCCAACATTGGCCATCGAACGGGCATGACCGACGCGGCGGGCTCAGAAGCCTGGAGCTACGATATTATCGACCGGATGCGGCAGGATCAGCGGACTGCGGCCAGCTCACCGAATAACATCTCCAAAACGATGACGGATAGCCTTGACTATGCAGGAAACGTCATCTCGATTGCTTACCCCACGGGCAGAACGGTGAACTACAAATACGATGCGGCTAACCGTCCGAGCACAGCTACCGACGGCTCGAACGGCGTCACATACGCCACCGATGCACAAGTTGCTCCGTCCGGCTGTTTGGCCAACGCAGTTTGTTACACACCTCAGGGTAGCGTATACGCCCTGTCAATCGGACAGTCGTCATCCTTCACTGGCTTGAACCTCACAACGATTTATAATACTCGCCTTCAGCCGACTAATATTATGGCTTCGTCGGCGGCAGGCAGCGCGACGGACATCAGTTACAGCTTCGTGGACCCATCGTCGAACGGAAATTCGGGCCGGGTCTTCTCGATTACGAATAATTTAAATTCGAGTCGCTCGCAAAGTTTCACATACGACCAAGTCAATCGAATACTTTCCGCGGGGACTTCGGCGACTACGGGGCCATACTGCTGGGGCTACCAGTTCAGCTATGATTCGTTCGGCAACCTCTTGTCACAATCCGCTTGGACACCGAACTACGGCAGTTGCTCGGAGTCCATACTGGCTCTGGAACTGACGGACGGCTATAACCATCTTACGAATTTCAGTTACGATGCCTCGGGTAATACGCTCAACGACGGCGTCAATGCTTACACTTGGAATGGCGAAAGCGAGTTGAGCATGGGCGGCGGAGTGAATTATCTCTACGACGGCGAGGCGCAACGTGTTTCAAAAGTCGGCAGCAAGCTCTACTGGTATGGACCCAATGGCGAAATCCTCGCGGAGACAGATTCCTCAGGAAGCACGCTCAACGAATACGTCTATTTTGGAGGCCGGCGAGTCGCGGACCTCCCGTCCGGTGGTGGCGCTCTCTATTATTCGGAAGACTTCCTAGGTAGCTCGCGCGTCATCACTCAGTCCAATGGGACGATTTGCTACGACGCGGATTTCTATCCGTATGGGGGTGAACGAGCGTATACAGACACGTGCTCGCAAAACTACAAATTTCAAGGGAAGGAGCGCGATGCAGAAACCCAAAATGACAATTTTGGCGCCCGCTATTACTCTTGGCGCTTCGGACGCTGGCTGAGCTCTGATTGGTCAGCCGATCCAGCGCCAATTCCTTACGCTAACCTCGAAAACCCGCAGACGCTAAATCTATACGGATTGGTGTCCGACGACCCCGAGTCATTTGCCGACCTCACGGGGCACCAAGGAGATGAGGATGCTGATTCTGAAACGGTTGCGGATCCCCGAGGGGAAGCAGAGCTCAAAGCAGCAGGCGAGAGTGTCGAGGCAGAAGCAGCCCGGAATCAAGAGGCATCCCTCAACGCGTTCACAGGTACAGCTCATGACGACCCTCTTACTGGAATCTGCTACGTGGGCAGTACTGCGCAAAATACCTCTATGTCTAGCTCCAAGCCTGGTACCCTTGGAAATTTAGACCACCAGCAAACTGCTCAGGAAGAGGCAGACAAAATGGGTGGAGACAGGGAGGTATCCGTTGCCACACCTGGAGGCGAAAAAAATTCACGCCGGATCGATGCAGCTAAGACAGAGAATGGGGTCGTTGTAGAAGCTGTTCAGGTCATTCGTCCAAACAAAAATGGCACGCCACCAGCTCGTGAGGCAAGAGCAGCAAAGGATATCGAAAATGCTACGGGAGTCAAGCCCCGACTCGTTCCTGTGAGACCTTTGCCAACAAATCCGCAGCCAGCTGTCCAACCAAATCCGCCTGCACCCGTACAACAAATCACGCCCCCGAAGGGCCAATAAACGTGGGGAGGCAAATACATTTCTACATGTTGCCCGAAGATCAGAACGCGTTCTTGCAATCCGCGCGGGAACGCGACCCGGTGGAGGTCGTATTTCGCGACGGGAGTTCCGCCAAGGTGCAACCCATCGCTGTTTTCGATGCTAACAAAACCGAGACGCTATGCCTTTGGAATCGTACGCTGGCCCCGCGGCTGAGGCGAAAGTGGATACACGACTCCGGGTACTATCGCATTCACGAATCTGAAGAGTCGGTATTGGAATTCCGACCTTCATTGATAACAGCTTGGGAACGAAAACCAGCGATCATCCAGGGTCGCATTTATGGAGTTTTCGACGGGCACCACGGCAAATCCCCGGAGTTTGAAAAGTGGTTCGATTCTCTCGTGCGTTGGATACGCAATAACTTCAGGAAGAGTCCGACTAGGATGGGCGGTTATCTCGGCCCTGCAGCCCAGGTCTTCTACGAAAAGGGAGGGTACCTTCTGCCACAGTTTCTGCCGCCGAGTACAAAAGAGTGGCGTGCCGAACTCGCCGAGCAGCATTCACGCTGAAGGAGACAGTTTGTTATGTTAGCAAGCACCAACGATTCGGTAACGTTGAAGTTTAGGTCAGTTGTCGTCGCAGGTGCGTTACGGCCGGGTCGCGACCGGGAGGAATTTTTTAGCCGTAACATCGATCGTCTTGATCCTAACCAGCTGCCGGGCGTCGCCCGGAGTTGGGATGCGAGCCTCGAAGTCACAACGTGACTGGACGTACCAGCTAAAGGTAAGGAGAATTCGAGGCCGAGCGGACACAAATCAGTATAAGACCAGGACTGTTTGCACAAGGGTAAGGATTTGCTTTGTAGTTCTGTTTTGCAAACAAAGTCTGTCTGTTGGAGGATGAAGCGCTCTGGAGTAATGGAGCTCCAGACTACTACGTCCCGGAAGTGTAACCGTGGCATTGATAGAGCTTGCTCAAAATCATGTGTTTGTGGGCAAGGTGAATCGAGAATCTGACGCGCGTAAAATCAAGGGATTGCAAGCTCGCGGGACCGCACGTTTTTGGGCAAGCGGACGTACGCCGCAACGGAGTCGCGTTTCGGTGCGCCCGCTACTTCAGTTTGGCATATTCGGCCTTGGCTTGCTGCAGGATGGGAATGTCGGGATCGGCGTCTTTCCAAAGCGCGAGGAAGTCCTGATATGCCGCTTGGGCTTTGGCGGTGTCGCCCGACAGCGCGTACGCACGGGCCAGGCCTAAGTGCGCCAGTGAGCCCAGTGGGCTGTTCACTACGACGCCAGGGTGGTCGAGAATCTTCTGAAACTCGGCTACGGCTGCGCTGCCTTGGTGTGCTGCGACATAAGCTTCGCCACGTAAGTAAACGGGGAAGAGAGGTTGGCCGATTGAACCGAGTTCGTACGCAGCAACTGGGGCAAGCGCTTCGATTGTCTTACCGTAGCCGCCTCCTTGCAAAGTCGTGGCTGCGTGGATTGTGGGCAAATAATTAGACTGCACAAGCGTGCCTTCCGGGAAGCGTTTGGCCAGGTCAGCGGCCAGCCGCGTGGCTTGAACGGCATCACCCGACAGACCCAACGCGATGGCCGACATAGCTTCAACATCTCTGCCGGTCGAGAGAGCCAGCGCGGCCTGCGCTTGCTGCTTGGCCTGGCTCATGTTACCCACAAGCGCCTCGCGCCACGCGGCCTCGGCCTCGTAGTTCGCCGCCGTTTCCTTCTCATCTGCACGTTGGGCCGATTCGGAAGCGCGCCGCGTCAGCTCCCGTGCTTTCGCAAACTGCCCGGCATAAGCCGCAGTGTCGGATTCGGAATCGAGCATAGCGTCTTCGAATCCGGGCTTTCCCATCAGCCCGGTCGCCTCACGCTCCATACCTGCCGCATCGTGTTGCAGGAAATCAATGTTGTAAAGGACTTGGTGATTTGCGGGATTATCCAGATTGTGGGCTTGCGCCTCCTGCGCGGTCGCCCGGGCTTCATCCAGGCGGTTTACTTGCACGTAGCCGTTAATGAGATTCGTGTAGCTGAGTCCGTCCGGACTGAGTTTTAGCGCCTCCTGGTCTGCAACGAGGGCCTTATCGTAATCGCCGAGGTAGCCGTAGATGACGCTCAGGTTACCGGGCGGAGTATCGTCGCGCGGGTATGTCTGCGCCCACAACTCGTATGTCTTGCGCGCCGCTTCCAGGTTTCCTGTAAGGAGCAGTTCGTAGTGCGAGACAATGTAAAATTTTTCGCGCTCGCTTACCCGTTCGCGTAGTTCGTAGGCCTTGCGGACATTTTCGGAAGCACGAGCGGTCTCGCCTAGGTTGCTGTAGTTCGTCCCCAGCCGCGCGTAGGCCATCGCGAAATTAGGGTCAAGGCTGACGGCCCGCTGGAACAACGGGATGGCGGCAGCGTTATCGCGCTTCACTATTTCCGTATGGTAGCCCAGGCTGTAGGCTTGCAGCGCCTCAAGTGATGGCGTGGTCACGTTCTCCGCTGGCGCGTCATACTTTTTTACGGATGCCAGCGATTCGCCCAGGTTGCTGCGGATTTCCGACGCCAGCTTTCCCAGCGCGTCAAGGACATGGTTCTTGTCGCTGGCCTGCACCTCCGCGCTCGCCAGCGATTCCCCGCTGGTGCAATTGACGGCCTTCAGGGTCAAAAGGTACTGCGTGCCTATCTGCGCAATCGATCCATCGAGAGCCGTCGCGCTCGCAGTTCGCTGGCAGACTTCGCGCGCCAACTCGCGCGTGAGCCGCGCGTCCTTGGGCTGCGCCATCAAGGCGAGCGTCTGCGCCACGCGTTCATCGGAAAGCAAGTTCAGAAATGGCGACTGCTCCAGTTGCGCCGACAGCCCCTGCCGCAGCGTGCCGTCGAAGACCGCGTCTCCTGTGGTATTTGTAAAATCAGCGAGGACTACGGTGTTTTTCTCGGTCGAGAGCGCTGCTGGACGCGAGCGGAAATAGAAAATGCCAGCGGCAAGTGCAGCGACCACAACGACGGCTGGAACCAGAATCTTCCAGAGTTTTTTCCCACCGCCGACTGGAACTTCAGCGACTTTCACAGCAGCCGATGAAGCAGCAGCGGGAACAGAGCCCGATGACGGCATGGCCTGCTGGACTATTCGCTGAGAGCCTGTATCCTGTGCCGCTGCGATCGTTCCAGAATGCGCTGCCGACATTTGGCCTGAACTGATGTCTCTCTTCAGACGCATCAACTCGGAACGCATTTCCGCCGCGAACTGATAACGGAGTTCCCGGTCTTTCTCCAGCGCCCGGTTGATCACGTCTTCGAGCTTCGCCGGAACATCCGGATTCAACCGGACCGGAGCGACCGGATCGCTGTGCAGAATCGCATCGGTTGTCATACTCGATGTGTCCCCGCGAAAAGGGAGAGCGCCCGTCGCCATCTCATACAGCACCACGCCAAATGAAAACAGGTCGGTGCGTGCATCCAATTCCTTGCCACGCACCTGCTCCGGCGACATATAGGCCACAGTGCCCACTGCCGTTCCCGGACTTGTCAGTTGCTCCGCGCTCACTCCTCGAACCGCATCGGCAGTCTGGGTGGCTTCCGAAGCCCCTGCGTCACTTTTCAGAGTCAGTTTCGCCAAACCAAAATCGAGAATCTTCGCGTGGCCTCGCTTGGTGACGAAAATGTTGGCAGGCTTGATGTCTCGATGAACGATGCCTGCGGCGTGGGCAGCATCCAGAGCGTCGGCAATCTCAATCGCCAGACCGAGCAGAACTTCCGTCTCGACGGGCTTTCCCGCGATCCGCTGTTTCAGCGTCACGCCGTCAAGAAACTCCATGGCGATATAAGCACGGCCGTTCTCTTCGCCAATGTCATGAATGGTGCAGATGTTGGGGTGATTGAGGGCCGAGGTTGCTTTGGCTTCGCGCTTGAAACGTTCGAGTGCCTGTGGGTCGTGGGTCACATCGTCGGGAAGGAACTTCAAGGCAACGGCGCGGTCGAGGCGAGTGTCTTCGGCCTTGTAGACCACACCCATCCCGCCGCCGCCAAGTTTTTCAAGGATTCGGTAGTGAGAAATCGTTCGGCCGGAAAGTGGTGAAGAATCGGGCATTGGCGCGAATTCTATTCCGCGCCCCACGGCAAGTCAACGCGCGTCGGTCAGTCACAGGGAATACTAGTTGCGTAGCTGCGTAGTGACTTCGGTACTCCAAGAATCATCTGATTTGAGGACACTAGATGCACTGTTCTAAACGGCTTTGATTGTAGCGCCGATACTCTCGCGATTCGTTAGGGTTTTATGGACGAGGCTACGGAACATGCCTAGTGTTCCGGCATTCTCTCGAATGGTGCGGCCCTGAGCGCGCCGACGGCCGATTATGGCGGCATCTAAGATGGTACGCGGATTTCACAATATTTTCCCCTTGGCGCGACATCTGGGAAGTTTAGCGCTGATGCCGCGAGGTCCATAATTTCCTGCGGCGTCGCCCGATAGTTTCTTAAGGCTTTGCGATTACGATAGGCTGCGGGTCGGATTCGCGACGATAAAACACGCGTGGGCGTTGAGTTTCGCGATCCTCGGGCGAGACACCGATCGGTTGCGCGCCTCGCATGATCGAAACGTCACGGCCGAGAGCGGCCATGCGCTTCATGCCATCCATCTGCAGTTCCGGCAGTCGGACCGTGGTGTAGTCGAGCCATTCGCGCAGCAGAATTTGACCGTCTTTCGGTGCGTCATCCGCTTTGCCCTGCTTCAATCCCTCTTCCACCAGGGCATAGGTGAGCAATCCGTGCTTGTATCTCGAAAGTTCTAGTGCGGCCTCATCTCCCTGCGCTGCGGCGAGAATGTACATCCCTTTTTCGTACGCCAACTGCGCCAAGCCTTGTGAATTCATCGGACCCTGGCGCGGATCGTCGGATTCAAGCGTCTTGCCGGACTGGCAGGCATCAATCACTAGCACGATGTACTTCGCGTCAATTTTCTCGGCAATCGCGCCAAATTCGATGTCACTGATCGCTCCCGGGATGGTGTCGTTGTCAGCGCCTGGAGCGGCGGGTCCAGCGGACTCGGGCTCAAAATCCTGGGCGATCAGATAGAAGCGCTTGCTCTCTTTTCCCGGGGCAGAGCCATGCCCGGCGAAATAAATGAAGACTGCATCTTCAGGCTTAGCGGGCTCGATCTTTAACAGATCTTGGGGCTCGCCCTGTTGAAGCGGGCCTGTTTCCGTGCCCGCTAAGCGATCGAGCGCCGTCAGAATTGTCTGCTTCGTCGCTTGAGAATCGGTAAGACGAATAACTCGAGTCTCTGCGTACTGAGCGAGCTTGGACTGATCCAGGCTTAAGGTAGCGGCGAAATCGTCGGCGTCGCTTACTGCGAATTTCAGTTTGAGCCCCTCGTTGGCGTATCCGTTGATCCCAATAGCAAGGATGTAGGCGACACCTTTTCGTTTGAGCGCGTTTGCTCCGGTGACCGTCAGATTCGCGTCCGTACTTTTGATATTGGATTTCGAGAAGGCGTAAGCGGTGAAATGGTTCGTACCCGCGACTACGGCGGCATTTTTGGCAACCAGTGGCGCCGTGCCGTTCTTGTCGAGCGGAATCTCGCCGCGCCAAATTCTTACTAGAGATCCGTTTCGAAACAACCGCACATCACGCACCCCCGAACCCGCGCTCGGATGTTTCTTGTCAGACGGGGCCTCTTTGAGATTGAGGGTGAGGGAGATCTTTCGCTCCGATAGCGGCTCGGTAATCTGCGGTTGTGTCAGTGAGATAGCAACTTGCGGTTGACGACGATCGATGTCTTCAAGATTGGAAGCAGCTCTTGGATGCTTGCCCGCGAAAATCTCACCCAGCAAATCAGGGTGATAGAATTCGCGGAAGAAAATTTCGATTGGTGCGACGTCAAACGTATCGTTGTTGAACCGCCAAAGTACTTGCTGCCATGCGGCAGGAGAGCCATCGAACAATCCTTCCGGCGTTACCACGAGCCAGTCGTCGCTGTCGGACATTGAGAAAAGTGCGGCAAGTTGTTCGCCCGTATTTGGGTCCCAGATTTGTGTGCTGCCATCAAAACTTCCCGATGCGAGCTTGCGCCCGTCCGGGCTGAACGCAACTGAATTGACGATACTCGTGTGGCCAGGCAAGGTGCGAAGTTCCCGCGCCGACTCAACGTCCCAAAGCTTAATTGTGTCGTCCGAGCTCCCTGAGGCGAGCGTTCGCCCATCCGGGCTGAAGCCAACAGATTTGAGAAAGCTAGTGTGGCCAGCCAGGGTGCGGAATTCCATCCCAATTGTGAGGTCCCACAGAATGACCGTATTGTCGACACTTCCGGAGGCGAGCGTGCGCCCGTCCGGGCTAAAGGCAACCGATTCGACTGAATCCGTGTGACCGGCCAAGTTGCGGAGTTCCCGCCCGGTCGCAAGGTTCCATAGTTTGACCGTGGCGTCTTCACTTCCTGAGGCTAGAGTGCGTCCGTCTGAAGTGAACGCAACCGAATTCACTGAGCGGGTGTGGCCTGATAACGTGCGGAGTATCTGCCCTGTCACGACATCCCAGAGCTTGATCGTGCTGTCGCTGCATCCGGCGGCAAGCGCGCGCCCGTCAGGGCTGAAAGCGACGGATGCAGCGGTGCCCGTGCGAACGGCCAGCGCGCGGAGCTCACGGCCGGTTGCGACGTCCCACAGCTTTATCGTTCTGTCTTCGCTTGCCGAAGCGAGCGCGCGCCCGTCAGGGCTGAAAGCGACAGAATTGATAACGCCTGAGTGGCCGACCAGGCGACGGAGTTTCTCACCAGTCGTGAGGTCCCACAGACTAACTGTATTGTCCCAGTTTCCTGAGGCAAGTTTGCGCCCGCCAGGGCTAAAGACGACAGAACTGACCATTTTAGTGTGGCCGGCAAAGATGCGGAGTTGCCGTCCGGTCCTGAGGTCCCAGAGCCTAACCGTATCGTCCCACCCTCCCGAGGCAAGGATCTTCCCGTCGCCGCTAAAGGCAACGGAAGTGACTTGGGCGGTGTGGCCGATCAGGCGGCGGAGTTCCCGTCCAGTCGCGAAGTCCCAGACCTTGATCGTATTGTTCCCACTTGCAGAGGCGAGAATGCGCCCGTCAGGGCCAAAGGAAACCGGATTTCCGGTAATGGTGCGATCGGCTGGGGTGTCGAGTTCTCGTCCGGTCGTAACGTCCCATAGTTTGACTGTCGCGTCCGAACCTCCCGAGGCGAGAGTGCGCCCATCCGAACTGAATGTAATCGAAGTGACAGGGAATTTATGTCCCTTCAAGGTGCCGATTTCGCGCGCTGTCGCGACATCCCAGAGTTTGACGGTGGTATCTTGGCTTCCCGAAGCGAGCGTGCGTCCGTCGACGCTGAAGGCAACCGAATTGACGAAGCCAGTGTGGCCAGAGAAGGTGCGGATTTCCTGGCCTGTCGCGACATCCCACAGTTTAACCGTTGCGTCCCCGCTTCCCGAGACTAGTGTCCGCCCGTCCTGGCTGAAGGCAACCGAATTGACGTAGTCGGTATGACCGCCCAGGGTGCGGACGTCTCGTCCGGACTCGACGTCCCAAAGCTTGACCGTAGCGTCTTTACTTCCCGAGGCCAGCGTTCGCCCATCCGGGCTGAAGGCAACACATTCGACTGAGTCTGTGTGACCGACCAGGGTTCGGAGTTCTCGCCCGGTCTCGACTTCCCAAAGCTTAACTGTACTGTCCAAACTTCCAGAGGCAACTAACTGCCCGTCAAAGCTGAATGCAACAGAATTGACAAAGGCTGTATGCCCCGTCTGGACGAAGAGCTCGGGTTTCGCAATTTGATCGGGAGGAGCCGCGACGCGATCAGAAGAAGACTGTGCGAGAGTACCGATTGCGCTGAGAACGACGGTAATACAAACGGTACGCGCGCGCATGGTGATAACTCCGTTGCGATGCCGCCACATGATGATGTCCTTTATTTGTCGTCGCAAGTTCGAAATATCGCGCCTGGACTGGAAATGAAAATCGCCGCTGATAAGCGGTAACACGTTGTCCTTCGAAAAATCTCTCCACCGAAGACGATGCCCGCGAGAAAGCTGAGCTCCGCGAATCAGTTCGACAGTGTGCAGTGACCCTGACGCTGTGTAAAACGGGGATTCACAAGCGAGAATTACGGAATGCGGATCGAGAAAATATCCAGGGATCGCTTTCAACAAACAGTTGATTTAGGGACGGAGAGACGCCGCGAAAATCCCCTGCGAGCAATTCGCCAGTCACACCGCACAGAATGCACATCCCTCGCGGGCGCATTTGCTTCTCTATCAGCGACCGGGCATCGGTGACGGCGCAAGGAACGCCGTTTCTCGCGCATCAGGCCAATTCTGGCGCTCGATTCCTCTCTCATGGGAGTCTATGGCATCCTTCTGAGCAGATCAGCGATTCTGAACAGCATAACGTGATTTTCGTAGGCAAGTGCGGGGCGTTCGAGACCGTTCTTGATTTCCACTTCCGGGTTTTCTTTGTCCCATTCCCAGCCGTACAGCACGTCATCGCAAACGTCGTCCTTGGCCTTCTGTTTCATCTCGTCGCGTCGTTTTTGAACCCTGTAATCTCGCCACTGTTCCACGGATTCGCAAAACCCGTATCCAAAGATGAGAAACCCTGTCCTCCAGACGGAAAAATGGAACGTGTCCGCCGCGAATAGCATCAGGAACACGGCTCTCAAAGACGAGAACAATTCCGTACTCTTAAAGTGCCGCCAAAACGTTTCGTCTGTCTTTTTCGGCATGTGATTCACCTCTCTTCTGGTTGAGGCGCATCCCTTTTCGGGGATTCGGGCTTTGCGCGCGCTCTCTAGCGTGCTTGTTTACCACCGATGGCGCGCGCAAAATAGAGTCGGTTTTTCGGAACGCATCGGCTCTTGGTCGCTTTAGCTTATGATGGACACCGATACAAACGAGCCCGTAGCTCTTGGCCAGTCCTTGCAGCGAGTTAGGAGGCAACTGCTTCGGCGAGCCGCAGGCGTAATACTGTTCTCTGTCTTGGCGGGGACGATCTGGGCAGTGGCCCTCGCCACCGTCTACTATGAATGGTTCTCGACGCACCCGTGGAGCGCAGTCGGAGTCAGTGTCGTGCTCGGCTCACTCTCAGTGAACGTTCTTTACTGGGCGCACAAGTGGCTCGCCCCCGGGATCGGAAAGGTATTTGCAGTTATCTTCCCGGTGCTGTGGGTGGTCTTGATGATTGCACTTGCTGTGGCCTTCATTTGGCTGTTGATCACAGCCATTCGGTGGTTTTGGTTACATCCGCTGTTTTGAAACTGCGCGAACATACATGGGCAAATCCTAGCGTGGTGCTCGTGGCCACTTTGTTCACTTGTTTTGTATAAGGCACTGGCAGTCACGAGCGGCGGAGAGAGCCATTGCCAGTTCCTGGGCCGCATCTGGCCGGTTTTGAGCTATTCTCAGTTCGATATGGCGAAGCTAGGATCAAACAAACCCAAAGCGGTCCAGTTGCAGACGATTGAGCTGTCCATTTCAGGCTACTCCAATCGGCGCATCGCGAAAGTTTTGGGAATCCGCCACGAGACCGTTGCCCGGATACTTAAAGGGCCGATCATGGCCGCGATTGTTGGCCCGCAAGAGGAGCGGCTGAAGCGGGCCGTGGATGTTGCTTGGATCGAACTGGAAGAAGCGATGCGACGCAAGGGAGTGCGCGCGGCCTTCGCTCTGCTTCGCAATTCTGGAACGTTTGAATCCGCCAAGGCAAGGCAGGCGCGGCAGGCTCAATTCGAGCGCGAGGAGAACGAGCGCGAGGTGCGGCGGGAGATTCTCCTGGCCACTGCACGGGCGTACCCGTCGGTTCCGGGGTTGTCAAGAGAGCGCGAGGAAGCCAGGCAAGAGCGGATCGCCAGAAACCGGCTAGCGATGCTTGAAAACCCGCAGGACGATTAAACCACTGCGGAGAAAGCCTGTAACAGCATTCCAGGGCCGCCACGATTTCCCCTCTGTCCAGTCTGGACCGTGTAGGTCGTCCAGCTTCGACGAGTGCGCTTGTTTCCTCTCTGTTCGGTAGTCGGCTACTTTGAATGGCAACCCGCTTGCCAAGCGCTTGCAACGGAAACAGCAAGCGTGGCATCATATACGCATGCCAAAGCGGATTAAGCAGTCGAAGCGACCAATGGATGTAAACGAGCTTGCTCACCATTTAGTAGAAGTCTCGACAAGCGAGAATGGTGATACACTCCCGGCGACCAAGGCTCAGATTTCAGCGTTTATGGCAGAGCTAGGGCGTAAAGGCGGGAAGATTGGTGGGAAGCGCCGTCTAGAGACAATGACCGCCAAGAAGCGCACTTACATGGCTAAGAAAGCCGCCGAAGCACGATGGATTAAACACAAGAGATCATAAAATGGCAACACCAACATCGGCCCAACCACAAGCAGCGCCAGCTCCGACGCCTTATCACGCGAGCATATATCCCGGAGCACAAAAGCCACTCCCCGCAGAATTTGGACACGCAGTTCGCCGCCTCGAAGGAACATTGAGCATGCCAGTTTGGCTGCTAGTTCAGGCGGGAGACGGAAAGTATAGCGAAATAGAGGAAGATGTTCGAAAAGCAATATTTGATGCTAGAGCACAGTTGCCCAGTACTGGTTCAGTTGGGGTGCTCGTGGAATCGCCGGGAGGTTCCGCAAAAAGCGCGTATCAAATCGCAACGATTTTCAAGAGGCAATGCAATGGGTTCACAGCCATAGTCCCCAACGAGGCAAAGAGCGCCGCTACGTTGCTCGTTCTTGGTGCGGACACTCTCATCCTCAACAAATATGCAGAACTGGGACCTTTGGATGCACAGGTGTGGGATGCCGAAAGGGATGAATACTCTTCCGCACTGAATGAGGTGCAAGCGTTAGAACGTCTACATGCTTTTGCACTGGAAGCCTTTGACCGTACTATGTTTCTTTTGCTTCCTCGGACTCGTAAGAAGGTCGATACGCTACTCCCGCACGTGCTAGAGTTCATCTCCCACATGATGCGGCCGATGTTAGAAAGTGTTGATGTGGTGCACTACACACAGCGAGCGCGACAACTTAAGGTCGCTGAAGAGTATGCAGCCCGTCTTTTGAGACCGCATTATGGCACGATAGATGAAGCAAAAGAGATTGCTCGCCACTTGGTCGAGAAGTATCCTGAACACGACTTTGTTGTTGATTCCGAGGAACTGCCGACCATTGGCATAAAAAACACTAAACAGCCTACCGCTGAACAAATCGAAATAATGGACATTATGCTGCCCTACTTGGGTGAAACCATGATAGGACGTGTGGAAGGAGGACCGCCATGAGGAAGGACGTTTGTCACACAACCGCCCAGAAACCCGACAACCATTCTAGTACGCGAGACGCGGTGGAAACCGCTATTGATACTGCAAAGGGAGACAAATCCAACACGTGGGAAAGTAGCTCCCGAAAGCAAATCCCGAAATGGCAACCCAAACCACAGCACTCTGATTCCGACCACTAGTAAGAAGCTATTCAGCGTGCGATCGTCGCAGATTTTCCCTTGAGGGTTGTTCCATCCGAGCGACTGTCCGCATGACAGGGCTGGCCAAGAAAACTGTTATGCGGTTGCTGCGCGAAGTTGGCGAAGTGTGCGAATCCTACCAACGCCGCGTACTTCGCAATCTGCCTTGCCGTCGAATCCAAGTAGACGAATTGTGGGGATTCAACTACTGCAAAGAAAAGAACGTCACGCCAAATATCGCGGAGAAAATCAACGGTGCTGGCGACGTTTGGTTATGGGTAGCGATTGACGCGGATACCTCTTGCGCGTCTGCAAGTTTACCCACGACAGCAGCCTAATCCACGAGTGGTCTCCGAGATTATGGAATCGAGAGCGGTTTCGGGTCTCGCGTCATAGTTACGTGCATCGGCATAGTTTGTGCGCGACCTGTGCCAGAGTGTGTCGCCGTATTCCTCACGAGACATTCATAATCCTCCTCGCCGGGCTTGAGCGACCAGACGGGTTAATAGTACTCTCTTGGCACGTCGATGTGACCTAACCTCTGGAGAGTGAAGCATGACGACGACAAGCACGGCTCCTCGCTGGCTCAGCAAGATCAGGTTTAGGCTGACTGGCAAACCTACAGGGGGAAACCCTGGCCGAGGCTGCGTTGAGCGATCGGGGACGCGTTCTCTTTTGCGCTTCTTTTCGACGGCTAAACCAAAAGACACAGGTTTTTGCTCTTGATCCCAGTGATGATGTTCGCAGCCGACTCACACATTCACTGGAGGTTGCACAAATGGGCTCATTCATCGTGGATGAGGTGTATGGTCTTATGGGGTCGCCGTCGGAGAGTGCGCCTCCCTCGCTCTGGAATGAGTGGTGCCAGCTCGACTTTGAACAGCGCGCTGCTGTACGGAGTTTTGTTGAAGTCGCCTGTTTGGTCCACGATATAGGAAATCCCCCCTTTGGTCATTTTGCAGAAAAGGCAATTTGCTCCTGGTTTGACAAACGCCGCAAGTTGAAACAGCAGCTTGGGGCAACTCAGAACCATCTATTCGATGACTTTGTCAAATTCGATGGCAACAAGCAAGGCTTCAGGATCCTGACCTGCCTTCAGCGAAACATGGATGATGAGTATGGTTTGAATCTCACGTATTCGCAGTTAGCTACGACAATCAAGTACCCCCTGGATACGCAGGATCGTAAAGGAAGCGTCTTTGAGAGCGAACGTCATCTCAAAAACTCGATCTGGGGCGAGCTTGAACTAAAATCGGGCGATCGGTACACTTTGGCATACTTGATGGATGCAGCTGACGATATCGCCTACGGATTAAGCGACATTGAGGATGGGTTTGAAAAGCACATAGTTTTTGAAAAGGATCTTTCCGGAGGAATTTTCGATCCTCGGGACGCGGGCCAGGGGATAAACGCCTGGTTCACCAAGCAAAGGGTTAGAATCTCCAGGTCTCTCTGCAAAGACGCAGCTGCGAGATTTGTGGAGCTGTTGAAGGGTAAGTCCGTGGATGAAGGCGACGGACTCCTCTGCGATAGTCAACTCGCCAAAAAACTCCGCGAATTCGCGTCTCGCATCTACTTATCAAAGATCGTACTGGAGAAGGAACTGACTGCTTTCAAGGTAATCACCGGGATGCTGGACGCGTTTCGCCCGCTACTCTCAATGAACGCAGATGACTTCCGGAATTTGGCAATTGAATTCAGCAAAAATCATGATGAGTCGATATCCTGTGATTCGATTAAAGGGATAACAAAGGGCCTAACGGAACATCCGGCACTCCTCAGGCTTTTCCCTCGAAAGCACTTATCGGCTTATCTGTCGGCGTCCAAAGAGGCCAAATTTCCCGAACTCTTCTACCGAGCTCATCTCATTCTCGATTTCATCGCTGGGATGACCGACGACTTTGCATTGGATACCTATCGGTTGCTGTCTGGGCAGAGGATATATGCGACGACTTAACGATTTCAGTAGACACCCGATTCGGTTTGTGGAGAAGCTCACGCGGAGGTATGGCGAGGGGCTTGAGTTGAGGTTCAGTCGATACAAATACAAACGTCGTGTCCGTGAGGACAGACGGAAGTCATTTTATGTGCGTATTGGTGATGTGGATTCGGGCTGGTTGTCACAACAACTTACCAATCTAGCTCCGGATGAGGAGCTCGCCCTTGAATCGCGTGTGCGGGTCGGAGGGCGTTGGCGCCACATTCCGATGATCGATTTCTACGGTATGAAGCAGGAACATCTCGGAAGTGTTTTGAGCGTGCTACCTAAGTTTTCGAACACAAAGCCTTTCGTCTACTTTTCTGGCCGATGCTTCCACGCATATTTCCCAATACTACTGACCTCAAGGGAGTGGCTCAAGTTTATGGGGTCGGTTTTACTGTGCAATACGCCGAGTCGGCCGCGTGTCGTGGACCAACGCTGGATTGGCCATCGTTTGGTCGGGGGGTATGCGGCATTACGGTGGAGTCGGAACACTTCTCGATACAAAGCAATGCCGACAAGAGTAGCTGTGGGCAAGTCACAGGCAATTCCGAAGACAAAGAAGAGGCGACTGTTGACAGTCGCCGCCGCTTGAGCTGCGAATCCTCCCTGGCGATCACTCTGTTCCCCGGCTGAACGCGTTATCATGCTTAGCCGTGTAGATTTGGATCCGGTTTTCGGTATCATTTTGGTATCAAAACCCACGTCAGATGGGCTGGTTTGGGGCGCGTCGAAGGGGTAAGCGCAACAGTCTCAAAGGCGTTTAGAATTTGTCCCTCGTTTTCAAATCCCATCGCTCACCCCAACACCCTTCCAGTTTGATCGTTGGTATCCGTTAGTCTCGTAAATATTTTTGCGTTCATTCTAGATGTTCGGTTACGTTTCTATTCGCGATCGGGATTCTA
>Ga0182015_10003463_pt1 | contig 17707 bp, 15 predicted proteins | sample 712P3MmetaG_FD_120478 | JGI IMG/M metagenome (GOLD analysis project Ga0182015, IMG submission 120478) | Permafrost microbial communities from Stordalen Mire, Sweden - 712P3M metaG | ecosystem: Environmental > Terrestrial > Soil > Wetlands > Permafrost | place: Sweden: Stordalen | collected...
GAATGTGAGGTGGTGGTGGCGGCGGCGTTGGATCCGTGGGGCCGGCTGCCAGTAGGTTGAGTTTGAGTCGGGTTGGGACTGAGTCGGTGAGTCCTTGAGGTTGTTGAATGTGAGGTGGTGGTGGCGGCGGCGTTGGATCCGTGGGGCCGGCTGCCAGTAGGTTGAGTTTGAGTCGGGTTGGGACTGAGTCGGTGAATCCTTGAGGTTGTTGAATGTGAGGTGGTGGTGGCGGCGGCGTTGGATCCGTGGGGCCGGCGAATGCGGGACTTGTGGAAACGGCTAAGGCGGCTAACACAGATAGTTCGCGAAGTACTAGCTTGGACATGGTAAATCTCCTTTTCGGCGCAAAGGCGTCGTTAGGAGAATATGACTTACATCGTCGTGAGTAGCTAGTTAAGAGAGCTTGTCTTAGCAGAGAGTAAGAACCTTACCGCAATTCTTCAAGTGGCGTAAAAGGAGGGTCATTTCCTTTAAGAAAAGGCTGCATGATCGTAAATACCTCCGGCCGACTCTCACGTGACTAGAAAGTTCTCCAGTTATCATCAGACTTATGCGGCGGGGGGTAGAACTAGTCGCAGGTGATCTTAAAGCCTTTACGAATGAACTCCAGCGTTCGGTAGAGGGAGGTCTCTACGCCTTTTGCGGTGAGTTGGACAAAAGGCAGTTCGGAGATGGATTGAGCGCTCATACCGGAGCGAAAGTGTAACCAAAAGATTTCCCGGTCCCTGGTGGATGAGATAGGCTTGGGTGCCCTTTGTAGCAACCTATCAATTTCGTCCAGTTGGATCTCGCGTTCGATTCTCGTCGTTTCATCGTAAGAGGTAACCCCCTCAGTGAGCGACGGCTGTGCATGCGTTTTGGTGGGATCGCCTCCACGCTTCTGCGAGTTTCTGGCGCGCATCTCATCGTGAGTAACATTTGCCGCCACCACTCGGAGCATGGCGTCCAACGAATCGGGGTGCTTCTCGATAAACTGCCGCAGCAGGCGGTAGTTGCCTGCGCACAGGGCAATATAAGTTTCCTGCAACAAATCATCCAGCAAGATGGTTGAAACCTCACCCCACCGCCGCAAGACTCGCGAGATCGCGAGCGCCAAGGGACGCTGGTACCGACGCACGAATTCCTCCCACGCCGACTGGTTTTTCTCCGCACAAAGGCGGATCAAATCAGCGGGTGAGAGCGTTGAGTAGTCCACGATGCATCCTTCGCGCTTCAGAGTGCAGTTACGCCGCGCGTGTCAATGAGACCCACGATACAGCGAAAACCGGGCGATGGGGCCTCAGTTGTGGAAACGTTTCCTTCGGTTATGATGCGAGAATTAGTAAAGGAATTTGGTCGGGAATTTCGCTCTCGCGATCGCCCGGGCTGTAACTTTTCGTCTGCAGCTTCCTCATCCAGTCCAAAGCCCATTCGATGCGCTTTTGGCCCGTGAGAATCGGAAGCACGGCCGGTGAACTTCACTCGTTGGCCCGAACGACGAATTTTCCAATCTTTCGAGTCGGGCCCATGTGCGCCTGGATTTGTGCCCAGAGTCTTCGCCGCTCCATGGAAGAAGGGAGAAACCACATAATCCCGATTCAACCCTACGTATTGGATGCAAATTGCGACGCGTGGGGAGATCACCAATGGCGTCGGAAGGCACACTTTCTGGCGCGCCCGTTCACGGCACTCTTGAAGGTCAATGGTGAGAATTTCCAGAAGTTGCTGTCGCTTGTATCGCTACAGATGACGCTGAAGGCCGACGTTCAGGCAGTTAGAGCGGCCAAACGGCACGCGCCTTCGGAGTCGGCGGGCAAAACTTGTAAGCTATTGAAACGATTGGTGGACCTGACCGGGATCGAACCGGTGACCTCTTCCATGCCATGGAAGCGCGCTCCCAGCTGCGCCACAGGCCCACAAAGAGAGGAACATCCTTTATTCTGCTGGAGCATGCCTAATCCGTCAAACGCCCCGTATGTGGCAACCACCCCTTCCCCGTTTTCTTCGGTGCAAGGAATGTTTCGGCTCCCCGGTACGGCCGAACTCGCGCTTTTCACCCTGCTTCTGGCGCATGGGGGTGGCTGGGCTCCCAGGGCGCTAGCCCAGGCGCCTGCGACCCCACCATCGGCCCCGTCCGCGTTTGCGGTTGGGAGCCTGCGTCCGGCGCTCGCGAATGTACAGACGGCCATCAGCGGCCTTAGTATCGGCCACTGGAAGGCCTCGAGCGAGATTCGCACCAACGCCCAGCAGGATGTTGCCTCCATGCAGCGGGACCTCACAGCGACGCTGCCGGGACTCATGTCGCAGGCAGAGGCTTCGGGCACCAGTGGTCCGGCGCTTTCACCGGCGTTTGCCGTGTTTCGCAATCTCGATGCCCTGTACGACGTGCTGCTGCGGGTGACGGAGACCGCGGCGCTCACCGGGCCGGCGTCCGATGCAAGCAGCCTGGAAGACGCACGTGCCGGCCTCGAGGATGGCCGGGCGAAACTCGGCGCGTGGCTGCTTCAGGCTATCGGTACCCAGGACGCCCAGGTTGCCCATGCGGCGGCGCCAGTCTCCCACCCGGCGGCTGCGCCCACGGGGCCCACCAAAATTGTGGTCGACGATGGCCCTGAGACTCCGAAACCGCGCAAGAAGAAACCGGCCACCCCCCAGGCACCTCAGTAATCGATTTGTTGGAACCATTTCTCCCCCTGCCGGTGTCTAAGGTATAGAGAGAAAGCTCAATAACGACACGGCGAATCTTTCTCTCCCCCGCGGTGCCGTTAGCCCGTGCTATTTGCAGACGCCGGTAGATGCTTCCTGTTATGTTATGGAGAACTTTGGCATGCAGGCAGGCTTAGCTTTGGGAAATATCGTAGGCGTCCTCGACGTACGCACGGAAGAAGCCGGAATTGTGTCTGAACTAAAAGCTGGTTCAGAAGAGGCGTTCGCCTGGTTAATCGCCAAATATCACCAGCCCATCTTCAGCCTGGTCGCACGGACGATTCCCGACCCTGCCGACGCTGCCGATCTCACCCAGGACATTTTCATCAAGATCTATCGCGGCATTGGCGGCTTCCATGGCGACGCCAGCCTGCGCACGTGGATCTATCGCATTGCACTGCGTGAAGCCAGCAATCAAAGGCGTTGGTGGGGGCGTCACAAGCGACAGGAAGTCACCATCGAAACCGAGTTCGGCGAAACCATCGATGGTCAACCCCTTTGCCTGAAGGATACGCTCGTCGATGGCCGCGAATCCCCCTTTGACCTTGCTGCCCAGGAAGAAGTGCGGGCGCGAGTCGAGGAGGAATTGCGCCATATTCCAGAGCCGTTCCATGCGGTTCTCATCCTGCGTGATATCGAAGGTTTTTCGTATGAAGAGGTTGCCGAGATTCTTGGGGTAAATCTGGGCACCGTCAAATCTCGCCTGATGCGTGGGCGCGCCTATTTGAAGGAGCGCCTGGCAGGATTCGCCCAGGCGGCGGCAAAACGGCCGAGTTCCACATTTCAGCCGGCAGAAGCGCTCAATATAGGCGTGAAGGGGGCCAAGTGAACCAGTGTGCATATTGCCGCAAAGAGTTTTCCGCATACCTTGATGGCGCCGTGACCGGCGCGGTCATGCACCAGATTGCCGCGCACCTTGAAGCGTGCTCCGGCTGCGTGGCTGACTTTGCCAAATGGCGGAATGCCCAATCGCTGGTGAGTTCCCTCGGCCCGGCGAAAGCTCCGCCAAACCTGGCTCTTCGGCTTCGCGTGGCCTTATCTCAGCAAGCCGCCAATACCGCCCAGGAGAAGATCTCCCGTGGCCGGCTTCGCTGGGAAAATACGTTCCGGCCCCTGGTGTGGCAGTTTACGGCTGGTTTAGCCAGCACCATAGCACTCCTGGGTGCGGTAGCGTTGCTGATTGGCATGTTCGCGTCTCCCGAGGCGCTGCTGGCGCGTGACGAGCCCCTTGGCATGGCTACCAACCCCCGCTTCCTATATACCTCGCTTGCGCCTGCAGGGGCGGTTGGGGACCGTGACCATCCCGTCGTGGTCGAGGCTTTTGTCAACGGAGAAGGGCGGGTTTACGACTACACCATCGTCTCCGGAAACACAGATCTGAAAACCCGTGGGCAGGTGGAAGACATGCTGCTCTACAGCGTCTTTGCCCCGGCACAAGTCTTCGGGCAGCCGGTGCGGGGTACCGTGATCCTTTCCTTTGCCGAAGTGCCGGTCCACGGCTAGAACCAGGCTGCGGAAAAACGTTGCACCGGGCAAGTAAGCAATACCTCCCGAATTCGCGGCAGGGAGAAGCCCCAAAATCAAGTTCTCAGAAGTCGTGCCCTGATACAAAGCAGAGTTTGACCGGTTTCCACGTAAATGCATAGACTTGGGGTGGGTCCATCGCCGTAATCTATGCAACGCCATGCCAGCCAGTCCGCTACCCCGTCCAGAACTCTTGCCGCGCTCGACAAACATCTAGTGGCGCATCTGGTTGCGCGCCTGGCGGCAGCTTCGCTGATGGCGCTGTTCTTTCTGCCCACGCCCGCCGCGCGGGCACAGGCATCCTCCGATTCCCAGGCCTCCGCCGGCGCTGCTCCTCAACCTAAGTCATCGGCTTTGGTGAACACGGCTGGTCCCGACGTCAGCTTACAGAACAGTGAGGCGCTTTTCGACGTTGCGGCTGCTCTAAATGCATGCGGCTACGACCAGGGGCTGGATGCCTCAGATCCGCTGCGCCATGAAGTACGCGAGCAGGTCAACCAAGCGCTGCAAGGTTCGGCGGATGCACGCGATGCCCACGACCAGATTTGTACTTTCATCGGCCAGCACCGGCTCTCCAGTACGGGTTCCGACCTGGCGCAATACATTTCGCTCGCCCTCTACATCACACCTCCGCCGGATCTCACCCCCAGTGCCGAAGGCGCCGACATGCCTCCGGACGCGAGCCAGGTAGAAAACATTCTGCCTCTGCTGCGGCGCTTTGCCGAGCTGGCTAATCTGCATCTGATCTTTCTGCACGTTCGTCCGCAATACGACAGGCAACTGGCCCAACTGCACGACTCGCTGACCAAGATGATTGCGGATACCGGCATCTACCTCAAGACGCCTGCCGGCACGTCGAGTGGACAGCGGTTTCTGGTGGTGGTCGAGCCGTTGCTTGATCCTGCGCAGACCAATGCCCGCGTTTATGGAGCCGACTATGTAGTGGTGGTGTCGCCCGTCCACGGAGCGATTCACATGCGCGAGGTTCGCCATGCCTATCTTCACTACCAGATTGAGCCGATGCTGTACGCTCGCGCCACGACGCTGGACAGGCTTCTGCCCTTTCTCAAAACGGTTCGTGACGCACCTCTGGACTACACCTATCGCAGCGATATTGTGGCCCTGGTAGTGGAGTGCATGATTCGGGCGATCGAAGCCCGCACCATGGACACGGGCGTCGCCATTTACAAAATTGCTGCCGATGTACGGCGCAGCGATCTGGAATCGGCCACCCACCAGCACAACACCTCAGTCGAGGCGGCGGAGGCGGTGCGCCGCCACGCTGTACAGCAATCTATGGCAGACGGCTACGTGCTCACGGAGTACTTCTACAACGCCTTCGCTTCCTTTGAAAGAGCGCCGCAGAGCTTCAAGGAAAGTATCGGCGAGATGGTTTACGGCATGGACGTCAGCGCGGAGCTGAATCGCGCCAAGCACGTTGCGTTCAACCAGGAGAGCTCCTCAGACGTCGTGCATCGGTCGCCGCGAGAGCCGCGCGGCCTCGATCTGGCAGAGTTGAAATTGGTCAAAGGCGATACAGATGGTGCGGCCGCCCTGGCACAACAGTCGGTGGCCGACAAGTCTGGCGATCCGGCGCGGGCGAACTTCATTCTGGCTCGGGTGGCGATTATGCAGCGCGACGTACCGGGTGCGCAGCATGACTTCGCCGAGACCATCCGGCTCTCGAAGGATCCTCGTATGCTGGCCTGGTCGCACATCTATTTAGGGCGAATCCACGATATTCAAGATGAGCGCGACCAGGCGGTCGCCGAGTATCAGGCGGCACTCACTGTTCGCGACGGGCAGCCGGATACCAGGCAGGCGGCGGAAAAAGGTTTGAAACAGCCGTATGCCGTTCCACGGCAGGAGCACAGCGAACCGGCGGGTGATGACGATGCGGCACCCGATGCTCAAAAACTAAGCCCGCAACCCCAGGCCGGTACAGAACCCCCTGCGGCGACCCCTCGGTAACTGGCCCCTTACAGAAAAGATGAGCAGCCTCGGATTCCCTGGTTACCCTGTATCCCTCGATTGTGTTATCGGGCCGCGATCTTTCTCGCTATGCAATACAGTAAGAGAAAGGGCGGCGGCACATTTGATGGCACAACCGGCTCCGAGCACGCTTCAGCCAGCGCTGGGTCACACCTTTCGCGAGCAGCAACTGCTGGTGAGAGCGCTGACCCACAGTTCACTTGCCTATGAGCAAGGCATCGAAGGCCGGCAGGGGGAGGGCACGACTCCCTTACGCGAAGAAGATAATGAGCAGTTGGAGTTCCTGGGAGATGCGGTTCTGGGATTGGTCGTTGCAGAGATCCTCTTTCGTCGTTTTCCTGATCTGCATGAAGGCGAGTGGACCCGCCTGCGCGCCAGCATGGTGAGCCGCCGCCATTTGGCCCAGGTGGCCTCGACGCTCGACCTGGGAAGCTATCTGCGACTGGGGCGAGGTGAAGATCGGGGCGGGGGCCGGAAGAAGTCGACGCTACTGGCGAACTGCGTCGAGGCCATCATCGGAGCGTTGTATCTCGACGGCGGTTTGGCTCCGGTTGCGTTCTTCGTCAATGAGTACGTGGTTGCTCCGTATGTAAACGACCTACGCCAGGCGCTCGATCGCGGCGTTTCGCTTGGCGACCACAAGACTGCATTGCAAGAGCTACTGCAAGCGCAGAAGACGGGTCCGCCGGATTATGTGCTGAAGGCGGAGAGCGGACCAGATCACCGCAAGCGCTTCCTGGTGGAGGTGCGAGTGGCAGCGGGGAGCGGTTTGGCGAAGGCACTCGCGCGGGGCGTGGGCACCACCAAGAAACGGGCCGAGCAGGAAGCCGCTCGGCGTGCTTTCGAAAAGCTGCGAAAACAGACACCTGCACGCGAGTCATTGGCGGAAGGTAGCGGTTCTTGAGCCAACAACCACCAGCGGAGTTCTTCCGCGTGACGACGGAGGAGGAGGTCGTTGTCGCTGCTGTTGTTGCAGCGCCTGCGATCGGGGTGCAGACTGGCCATCACAGCCATGCCCATCTTGTTTTCCCTAACCTGCTCGACACCCTTCGCTCCCTGCTTTCGATCATCGTGATATCGCTGTTTGTGCTCACCTTCGTGGTGCAGCCCTTTCGTATTCCCTCGGAGTCGATGGAGCGGACCCTGTTGGTGGGCGATTTTTTGCTGGTCAACAAACAGGTTTATGGGCCGCCTGGCGCCTGGCGCTGGTTGTTGCCTTACGAGCCGGTCGAGCGCGGCGACGTGATTGTCTTTCACTTTCCGCTCGATCCGTCGGATCACGTAGTGAAACGAGTGGTAGGCGTGCCCGGCGACAGAATTCGTCTGCAAAATGGCGTGGTCTGCGTCAACGGACAGAAGCAGAATGAGCCGTTCGCCATCTTTGAGGGTACCTACCAGGACAACTTTCGCGATCAGTTTCCCGCCCGGCTCTACACCGACCCGGGAGTGGACACGCGCTGGTGGTTGCTCATGCGCCAGGACGTGAAAAACGGTGAATTGGTGGTGCCCCCAGGCATGTATTTCGTTCTTGGCGACAACCGTAATCACAGCCGTGACAGCCGCTACTGGGGTTTCGTTCCTCGTGCCAACGTGGTTGGTTTGCCCTTCCTTATTTAATTCTCCCTGCAAGAGCCTTCGGCCACCGATGCCGGCGCGCTGCCGGATGATAAACTCGGACACGAGAAGAACCCGCTCGACACCGTTATGGACTTCGCACGATGGAGCCGCACGTTCCGGGTCATCCACTAAGGGTTTCTTTCGCCAGGGATTATGAGATCGGCCACAACCATGGAAGCCACGGAAACTGAGATCAAGAACCAGCAGGCGCGGGAAGAGACGCCGCTGGAAGCCTTCGCTTCCATTTGTACGGTGCTCGTCATCGGGCTGTTTGCGTTGACCTTCATCTTCCAGAACTTCGAAATCCCTTCGTCTTCGATGGAAAAGACCCTGCTGGTCGGCGACCATGTGCTGGTCGACCGGATTACGCTCGCGCCGCCGACGAAGTGGGCTCCCTTTGTCTACTATCGCAATATCCGGCGCGGCGACATTATCGTGTTTTTCAAGCCAGGTGAGCCTGACTTGTACCTGGTAAAGCGTGTGATTGGCATACCGGGTGACCGGATCCATCTCCGCAACGGCGTGGTCTTTCTCAACGGGCAACCGCAATCCGAACCGATGGCTGCGATGCCTGACTACGGCAACTATTTTCCTTACCGCGACGATTTCCCTGCCGTCCCGCCGTCGCAAAGTGGAGACGTGACGCCAACCTGGGCCCTGGAACTTCCTAATTACATTCAGGGTCAGGACCTCGTGGTTCCCGAGGGCCGTTACTTCGCGATGGGCGATAACCGCACCGTCAGCCTCGACGGCCGTTACTGGGGCTTCGTGCCACGCGCCAACATTGTCGGCCGCCCGCTGTTTGTTTACTGGTCCTTCATCGAGCCGGACAATCAGTATGAAAAAGAGGGAGTGGGCGAAAAAATCTCGTTCTACACTCACGTGATTGTTCATTTCTTCGATCAGACCCGCTGGCGCCGGACGCTCCATCTGGTCCGTTAGCATGGGTGGCGAAGCCCAACGCTCTTCGCCCCGGCGCTGGATTCTGCTGGCAGCGGTGGTATTGCCGGTGGTGGCTTTTGTATTGCCTCCCCTGATAAACATCAACCGGTATCAGCACAGAATTGCTGACAGCATTAGCCGCAGCATCGGCCGGCAAGTACATATCTCTTCCGTCAAGCTGCGATTGTTGCCGCTACCCGGCTTTGAGTTCTCCGATTTTTCGGTAGACGAGGATCCTGAGTTTGGCTTCGAGCCGATCCTGCACTCCGACAGTGTCGTCGCTTACCCGCGGCTCCTATCGTTATGGCGAGGCCGGCTTGAAGTTTCGCGCATTCATTTTGACGATGCGAGTTTGAACCTGGTTCGCGAACCCAATGGGACCTGGAACTTCGCGTCGGTTCTAGTGCAGGCGGCGCACATCCCAAATGCCCCCACGGGCCAGCGCCATGCCGGCAGCGTGCCACGTTTTCCGTATATCGAAGCGGAAAACACGCGCATCAATTTCAAAGAAGGCAACGAGAAGAAGCCGCTCTCGTTTTTGAATTCTGACCTTTCGATCTCGTTGGCTCCTGGCGATGCATGGGAGCTGCACTTCCGCGCGCAGCCGGTGCGCACCGATCTCGATCTCTATTTAGCGGACACGGGCGTGCTGCGCATCGATGGAACACTGCACCGGGCAGCGATGCTGGGCGAAATGCCGTTGAAGCTCGATGTGCAATGGAGCGGAGTGCCTCTGGGCCAATTGAGCCGGCTGGTGCTCGGCAGCGATATAGGTTGGCGCGGCGGTCTCGATGTGGAAGGTGAGGTAGGGGGAACCATTGAGCTGGCACAGATCAGCACCAGACTCAAGGTTGCCGGACTCCATCGCTCGGAGTTCACCGCGGCGCGTCCGCTGGACGTTGAGACTTCTTGTAAGGCGGCGTTTCGTAAGAAATCGCGATCGCTCGAAGACATATCCTGCGCCTCGCCTGTTGGCGACGGAGGGTTGCTGCTTACCGGCTCGATCGACGAAGAGCAGACGCTGCCCCGGGCCCAGCTCACGCTGGCGATTCATCGCGTTCCCGCGGCGGCGGTGTTGACTGGGCTGCAGGAAGTGCGCAGCGGTCTTGGAACTGGTGTGCAAGCCGGCGGAGCACTGGACGGGCGCTTCGACTACACCTCGCAAAACGGCCGCCTGCCCATGATTTCGGGGGAAATGGCGCTCGATTCGCTGAGCTTAACGCCTCCTGATACCAGCAAGCCGTTTCTTCTGGGCCCGGTACGGCTGCGGTGCGAGAGCCCGGCTGGGGGCGTTGCGGGCGGCGCTCCGGCGTTGCTGCTGCAGCCGGTGCGGCTGGCGATGGGCGCCTCCGTTCCGGTGTCGGTAGACGGCCGTTTCAATTCCACCGGGTTTGATCTGCACGTGAGCGGCGCCACGAGTCTAGCTCGGCTGCAGGCGTTCAAGTCTTTTGGTTGGCTCGGTTGGTTTGGCGCGCGTGGTCCGCGGCCGGTTGCTGCCGGCGCCTCCCCGTCCGCGCTGGGCGGTGCGGGGACTGCCACTTTGGACCTCGCTGTGCGCGGTAAGTGGTTGTTGCCGGTGCCGGACTCCGATAATCCCGTCGCCTCTTCGACGGCGGAAGGGAGCATCGGTATCAGGAACGCCGAACTCAGCACGCCCTATTTGTCGCAGCCGCTCATGATTGTTTCGGCGCAGGCAATCGTGAATCCGACGCAGATTGCGTGGACGAATGCGTCCATTCGTTACGGGAAACTGGACGCACAGGGAACCCTGGAGTATCCGGCGATGTGCCAGTCAAACGCGCCATGCGTTGCCCATTACTCCCTTGTGTTGCCTGCGCTTGACCTGGCCGCGCTCCAATCCACGTTGCTGGGGAGCAGCGGTGGCAGTGAGTTCATAAGGCAATTTCTTGATCGCATCGACCGCCACCATGTCCAGTGGCCCGATCTGTCCGGTACCGTCCAGGTTGGCGCGTTGTCGACCGGGAAACTGGTGGTGCATGATGCGGTGGGTGCGATCGACATCAGTGGAAATGCGATCAAGATTCGATCGTTGAACGGCCATGTCGCGAACGGAACGATGCATCTGACCGGAGCGGTCGACGCATCGGGCGAGCAGCCGGAATATCAGCTGAACGTGCAGGTGACCAACGCCGCGCCCGAAGCGCTGGCCAATATCTTCGAGGAGCGATGGGGCAACGGTGTGGCCAATCTCTCGGCCCAGCTGCGGATGTCTGGGTTTAGCGCCCAGGATCTGGCCGGGTCGGCCACGGGAACCTTTCACTGGGACTGGAGCAAAGGCGGGTTCGCCGCCGAAGAGCCGCTGCCGGTCGACGCTCAGCCATTCCTCCACTTCGATCGATGGAGCGGTGATGCTACCATCGCGGATAAAAACATCAAGATAGTGCATAGCCTACTGGCTCGTGGTGAGGATGCCATCCCGTTATCCGGATCGATTTCGTTTGCTCGTGAGATAGACATCAAGGGCGGGTCCCCGGCTCAGTCGTTCGCGGTTACTGGGACTTTGCAGCACCCCGAGGTGAAGGCGATCACCGAGGAAGTCGAAAACTGAGTCGTTCTATTCCGAGGCCGCCGGCACGGCCAGCGTCTCCCGGTGGACACTCGCTTCCACTTCGGGGACTGTACCATCGTTCACTGCTACCTCCGCGGGCCGCCCCTGAAGCAGGAAGCGATGGCTGATCCTGGATTTTGCCGGGATCCTCAGTCTTTCCGTAACCGTGGTGGTTCCGGAGGAAACAGATACCGGAACCTCTGCCTCGGCGGTTCCAACATTCGCTACATCCACGGCGACGATAAAAGAACCGGGTACGCTGGCTTTGTTGGGAAAGACGCCTGCAATCGAAAGGTCAGGGAGACCGCGATCGTGGTATACCCAATCTTCAAAGAACCACTTCAGGTCTTTGCCGCTCGCCCGTTCGAGCACCTGCTCAAAACCAATTCCAGTCGTATCGGATCCGGATTGATAGGCGCGCAGGGCCTGGCCCAGAGCGTCATCCCCGGCGAGATCCCGCAACATCCAGAGAACATAAGTTGCCTTGGTGCGGTAGTACACCGGGTCCCTGGCGAGCAGCAAAGTTTGACGCTCATTGGCTGGCGAGACTGCAGCGGTTGCAGCAGCATCGCCTGGTTCGGCGAGCGAAAGTGCCGCGCGGGTGTTATCCAACTGCTGGATGGCAACATCTCGCCCGTTATTCTGCTCCACCCAAAGAGAGGCCATGAAAGACGGCACACCTTCCTCCAACCAGGCATAAGGCGAACGGAAATAAAGATGTGTCAGCGAGTGGATGAGGGCGCCAGTGAGGTTATACGGCTCCGTATTATGCACATTGGCGAAGAACACGGCGCCGTCTTCGAACGCGTCGTCGCCCTTTTCCGGGAGATCGACGATGTTTAGTGATCCCCGAGGCTCCTTCCCTAACCAGCGATTGATCAGCGGGGCCACGAGCGCAGCCGCCGCCATGTAGGGCTGTGCATGGTCGACATCCTCTGTCCGCGCGAAGACGGCAATGCCGTTGCCTTCTCGAAGAGTGCGGGTGACCAGAAACAGGCTAGGCGAGGAAAAGCCAAGCCGGGTCGGCGGCAGGGAACAGGTCACGATTCCGGGTACAGAGGCGGTCGTCGGCAAGGAGGAGGGAGTCACGGTGAGAGTCTCTCCATCCAGCACGGCGAAGTTCGGGGCGTCTCCAAAGAATTCCTCGGTCACCCGCATGGTCACCATGGCCTGGCTCTGACGCTGCCGTCCCGCCGCCACTTCGGTGAAGTATCTGGCTCCGTCTCCCAATGCCACCGGGACGGCGGTCACCGGGTACCAGGCCACGTTGCCGAAGCCGCGTAACCCGACAAATTCGTCCGAGACCCGATCCCAGTCGGACGCTTCCGCCAAATCTGCGGGGGTACCGATACGTTCCAGCCGCGCGGCGGAGAGCGCGGCGGTTCCTTCGTAGGTCAGATCGACGGTGATGCTTTGCTGCGGCGCAAGAGGCGTGGCCAGGGTGATGACCGCTTCCCGCAGCGCCCCGGTATGGTCAATATCGCTATCGACCAGTTTCTGGGTGAACGGCGCGGCCGTATCGGCTACTCGGACATTGGTCCATTGCAGCGTAGAGGAGATTTGCACGGGCAGGCGGTGCAGCGGGTTGTCCGAGTCGTTGCGCACCACAACCCTGGCGCGCACAGCCATTGCGTGCTCCCCAGGTCGCAGATGGACATCGAGGTCGTAGGAGAGGAAAGTGATCGCCTGTCGTTCGGCGTCGGTTGCAGCCGTAGGCTCCGTGGACGCTTTCGCCGGCGAAGCCGCTGCCGGACTATTCCCGCTGTCATCGACAGAGCGTGAGAAAATCACCGTCCCCGGGTGCTGCGCGTTTTCGTCGGGAACAACGACGGCTGGAGGAGATGCCTGTTGGGCCCGAGCGCCAAGAGTGAGTACAACCGCAATAGCCGCAAACCGCAAAAACTTCATGAACCCAAACCCTTCTGCTTCTTCTTACGCACCGGCGCGGCGTGTTCCGGGTTCAAGGCATTGCGGCGTTGCCGGGCAGCCTCGTACAGCACCACGGCGCCTGCGGCATTCACGTTCAGGGAATCCACCCGGCCCGCCATGGGGATCCGCAACAGGTGATCGCAGGTACGTTTCACCAAATCGTGCAGTCCTGCGCCCTCACGACCCAGCACCAGTACGCAACCTACGGAGAAATCGAACTGGTCATAGTCCATGGTGCCCCGCTCATCCAGGCCGATGCACCAAAGGTCGCGTTGTTTCAGGTCTTCCAATGCGCGCACCAGGTTCACCACCCGGGCGATTTTCACGTGCTCCGCTGCGCCGGCGGAAGCCTTGACAGCAACCGCGCTGAGCGGCGCCGACCGCCTCTCCGTGACCACCACCCCGTCTACGCCCGCGCCTTCGGCGGTACGCAGCAAAGCGCCCAGATTTTGCGGGTCTTCGACACCATCCAGGGCCAGCAACAAGCGGTTTTGCTTGGGACCCTGCAGAAGGTCGTCGACGTCCAGGAACTGGCGCGCCCGGACCATGGCCACGACCCCCTGGTGGGCCTCGGTCCTGGCCAGCTTGGTCAACTGGTCGCGGGTATCGAGGCGCATTTTGATGCCGGCGTCGCGGCACGCCTGGATCAGCTTTTCCAGACGCACATCCTGCCGCTCCCGGGCGAAGCAAACGTGATCAAATTTTCGCGTCCCGGAGCGCAAAGCCTCCTCTACAGGATGCAGGCCAAACAAAATCTCCATATCTGCAAGTTTAGACGTTTATGCATCCCATAACGGGGAAGGCCGAGGAATCAACCTTCCAATACGGCATCCGGGGCATCCCGGGTGGCCCCAGGTAGCTGATTGCTATATGCTTGACGGTACTTGGGTTGTACTGGGATGCTGGGGAAAGTGGGAGACTCTGCGTGATCCTCGCTACTAAGCTCAAAAATGTGGTCGCCAAGGGCGTCTTTGGGGAAGTTGCCCACGTCTCTGAAGACAATATGCGCGCAGCCTCGCTAACCTTGGCAGAACAAACGTGCAACGAGAACGCCATCGTTGCCCAGGGACTGAAGCGCCATGATCCGGAACTACTCGATCAGTTGATCGTGCAGTATCAACATCGCCTGCTCCGGTACCTGCTTTACCTCACCGGAAACCGCGAGACCGCGGAAGATATTTTCCAGGAGACCTGGATGCGCGTGCTGAAGCGCGGCGACCAGTTTAATGGCAAGTCTCGGTTCGATACCTGGCTGTTTACCATCGCCCGCAATCTGGTGATTGATGTGCGGCGCAAGCGAACCATGAGCAGTTTGGAAGCCATGCGCGAGACAGGAGAAGATGGGCGTTCGTTCGATGTACCCGCCGATGGGCCCTCCCCTTTCGAGATGTACCAGACAAGCGAGAACGGGCAGCGAGTAGCGGAGGCGTTATTGACGCTCGAACCGCTTCATCGCGAGGTGCTCGTTCTCCGCTTCCATGAAGAACTGTCTTTGGAAGAGATTGCACAGGTCACACATTCTCCCCTGTCCACGGTAAAATCCCGCCTTTATCGCGGCCTTTCCGCCCTCAAGCCTCGCATTTGCGCAGCCGAGGCCGTGGTCGGCGTGGAGGGAGAGCCACGATGAATGTTGGGCAAACCGCGGGCGCGAGGACGCGCCCCGCAGAGGAGTCGCGCTCGATTGCCTGGCCGGATTGCAATGCCGAACTCGCATTGGCACAGAAGACTCGTCGTGCCGTTCGCGACGAAGTGATTTCCACGCAGGAGCGGCGCGCCCGCCAACGTCATAACCTGGGCTGGGCGCTCATGGGTTTTGGTTTCATGCTGCTGCTGCTGGCGCCCGCCATGTGGAGTGGCCTGGAAGATCTTCTGGCGGGCGAGCATCTCTTCGATTTACCCGCATTGGTGACGTGTCTTATCCTGATGCTCTTCACCGCGATATTTGCGGCCTTGATCGCGGTATGGAGAAGCCGGCAAGCCGTGGAGCATGATCGCGGCGGTTTTGAAACCTTTCGTCCAATACAGAAATGATCAGCCCGTCGCAAAACCCGCAAACGGCTTCCTCCTTTACGGAAGAAATGAAGCTCCTTCCGCGTTGGTCGATCGCGGCAGCTGCCCTGACGTTCGTTTTTATGCAGTACCTGTCCTGGGTGATTCTGCCCGCGCACCGGTTAAAACCGTCCACTGCGCCCTTTGGTCTCCGGCTGTACTTTGCGCTCTCCTGGAGCACCTTGGCAGCGTTATATGTGCTCATGGTTGGTTACGTGAGCCGGGATGCTCCGCGGCGCAGCATGAGTACCCGCTTGTGGGTCGTGATCTGTCTGGCGCTGCCGGGCGGCATCGGATCCGTGCTTTACTTTCTGCTCCGCCAACCGGTGGTTACGGTCTGCCCCTCGTGCGGCACCAGTATTCATACCGAGTTCCACTTCTGCCCGCAGTGTGCTTACCAGGTCTCCGCTTCCTGCGGCAATTGCTACCGCGGTGTGCGCATTACAGACCTGCACTGCGTTTACTGCGGTCACGGCTTGGCGGAAGACAATATGCCTTCCCGCCTGCGTGCCTTCCAATCCTGAACTGGGCCGGTTCGCCGGTGGGGTCTCCCCGCTGCTGACAAAGCTTATACTCTTAGTTGTTAGCTGCGATAATCCATGGCCATGACTGCGCTGATCGTCGACGATGAACGGCTCGCGCGCGAAGAGCTCAAATACCTTCTGGACTCTGCGGGAGGAGTCGAGGTGATCGCGCAAGGTCAGAACGGCATCGAAGCGGTCCACCTGATTCGCACCCACCATCCCGATGTGGTGTTTTTGGATGTACAAATGCCCGGCCTGGACGGCTTTGCCGTACTGAAGAAGTTGCTGGAGCGAGATGAGGCTGACCGTATGCCGCAAATCATCTTCGCGACCGCCTTCGATCAGTATGCGGTGCGGGCTTTCGACGTCAACGCCATCGATTACCTGCTCAAACCCTTTGACCGTGCCCGAGTCTTGCAGGCCCTGGAGCGCGCCCGCCAGCGTCTGCAGGAGGCACACCAACTTGACCAGGAGCCATCGCCGGAGAATGCTGCTGACACTAAGCCGTCGGATGCGCGTCTCGATGCGCTGCTCCGTCTGATTGAGCAGCAACAAGCGGCTGTGCGGCCGCGCAGCGGAAAAATTATTTTGCAGGCGCACAACCGGCTATTGCTGGCCGATCAGAAAGACATTTGCTTCGCCGCCATTGAGGAAGGCATCATCTCCGTGGTGACGCCAACCCTCGAAGGGCAATCCAAATGCCGGACGATCGAAGAGCTGCTCGAGTTACTGGATCCGTCCGTTTTCTGGAGAGCCCACCGCTCCTTCGTGGTCAATATCAACCACATCAAAGAAGTTGTCCCGTGGTTCAAGAGCAGCTATCAGCTACGCATGGATGATCGCAAACAGACGGAGATTCCGGTCAGTCGCGCGCAGACCCGCCGGCTGCGCGAGCTCTTCAAGCTGTAGGCGGCGAGTCCTGGGGTGAGTCCCGGGCATCACTGCTTGATAACCGTGCCATCGCGTTTCCGTATTTCTCCCCATCCGCCGTTCAGGTTGTTGCGGCCCGGCGTAAACGGCGCCTTGGCTGCTGCCTTTTCATCAATCTCGATGCCCCAGCCCGGGGTCTCGTTTACGTAGATGTATCCCTCTTTCAATTCCGGACAGCCGTGAAAGATCTCCCGGGTCTGCTCGTTGAAGGGCGAATACTCCTGAATGCCGAAGTTATAACTCACAATATCGAGGGTGGCGTTCGCCATATGGCCGACAGGCGAAACGTCACCGGGACCATGCCATGCCGTTCTGACTCCATACTGCTCGCCCAGGATCGCGATCTTGCGTGCCGGGGTAAAGCCGCCCGCCTGGGACACGTGCACGCGGATGTAATCGATCAGACGCCCCTCGATCAAGGGCTGCCACTCGTGCGGGCTGTTGAAGAGCTCGCCCATCGCGATCGGCGTGGCGCAGTTTTGGCGAATCTGTTGAAAGTAGCCCAGGTCCTCGGGGGAAAGTGGATCCTCGAGAAAAAACATGTGAAACTTTTCCGCTTCTTTGCAGAACTGCACCGCAAGATTGGGGGTCAACCGTTCATGCATATCGTGCAGTAGTTCTACCTCGTCGCCCAGCTCCTGGCGGCAGATTTCGAGCAGTTTCAAGGCGCGCCGAAACTGATAGGCCGGCTCAAACAGTGGCTTATCGTGCAGCGCCTTCAGCCTGGTGTCGCCGGCTTGTCTCGATCCATAACCCGCCATTCCAGGAAGGCTGACCTGTACCCGAACGTTGCGGAAACCCTGGGCCATGAAACCTTTTGCGCTTTCAACCACAGCCTGAAAGTCAGGACCGTCGGCGTGCGTGTAGGCGTCGACAGCTTCGCGGCATTTGCCGCCGGCAAGCTGATAAACAGGCATTCCCGCCTGGCGCCCCTTGATGTCCCACA
>Ga0182015_10003464_pt1 | contig 17701 bp, 11 predicted proteins | sample 712P3MmetaG_FD_120478 | JGI IMG/M metagenome (GOLD analysis project Ga0182015, IMG submission 120478) | Permafrost microbial communities from Stordalen Mire, Sweden - 712P3M metaG | ecosystem: Environmental > Terrestrial > Soil > Wetlands > Permafrost | place: Sweden: Stordalen | collected...
AACGCCATGCGCATGAACGGCATCGCCGCGGAATTGCTGTCGCGCGCCGAGGTCGGCGCGATGGCGCCCGCGCTCGATCTTTCGCCGCGGGCCCGTCTTCCCGTGCTCGGCGGTTTTGCGCAGCGCCGGGCCGGGACGGCGCGCCACGACGCCGTGGCATGGGGCTACGCGCGCGCCGCCTCGGCGCGGGGTGTACACATCATCCAGGATTGCGAGGTTCGCGGATTTCTCGAGGAATCGGGGAAGATCGTGGGGGTCGACACCAGCCGCGGCCGGATTCGCGCCGAGCGTGTCGGAATCGCGGCGGCCGGACACAGCTCGGTATTGGCCAAGTTGGCCGGATTCGAACTTCCCGTCACGAGCTACGCATTACAGGCCATGGTGAGCGAGCCCATCAAACCCGTTCTCGATACGGTCGTGCTCTCGCCCGGAACGGGCGCCTATGTGAGTCAATCGGACAAGGGCGAAATCTTGATCGGAGCCATGCTCGACCTGTTCCCGTCCTATGCCCAGCGCGGCAGTTTTGCCGTCAAGCAAGCCATCATCGCCGCGACACTCGCCCTGTTCCCGCCGTTCAGCCGGCTTCAACTCATGCGCCAATGGGCGGGCATCGTCGACGTCGTGCACGACTCGAGCCCCATCATCGGACCGACGCCCATTCCCGGTCTGTACATCAACTGCGGCTGGGGCACGGGGGGCTTCAAGGCGATTCCGGTGGGCGGCTGGACGCTTGCGCACGTATTGGCCACCGGCAAGAATCACGATCTGGCCGAGCCATTCCAGTTGCGGCGGTTCATCGACGGCCGCTTGATCGACGAAGCGGCTGCGTCCGGCATTGCGCACTGAGCGCAGATAAATCATTTCATGATGCAAATTCCCTGTATCTGCTGCGGGCCCCGGGACGAGAATGAGTTCGTCTGCGGCGGCACGTCGCACCTGCAGCGGCCTTCTCTGGAGTCGAGCGACGAGAGTTGGGGGCGCTACCTGTTCTTTCGGGAGAACCCCAAGGGTCTGCACCTCGAGCGGTGGCGGCACGTTCACGGCTGCGGCCTGTGGTTCAATGTGGCGCGCGATACCGTCACCCATGAAATCAAGTTCGCGTACGCCATGACCGAGGCGCCGCCTGCCTGGGCGCAGCCGCCATGAGCGGCTCGCGTCTCGCGGCGCCGCTCGGTTCTCGTCTCGATCGCGCAACGCCGGTGGCCTTCGAGTTCAACGGGGTGAGCATGAACGGGTTCGCCGGCGACACGCTTGCATCCGCGCTGCTGGCCAACGGCGTGCAATTGGTGGGGCGCAGCTTCAAGTTGCATCGTCCGCGTGGAGTCTTTTCGTGCGGAGTGGAGGAACCCACCGGCCTGGTCGACGTCGGCAGTGGACCTGCGCGTACGCCGAATCAGCGTGCAACCTTGGTTGAATTGAACCCGGGCCTTCGCGCCGCCAGCGTGAATTGCTGGCCAACCGTGGCCGTCGACGTCGGAGCCCTCAACGGCGTCTTTTCGGCGCTGTTGCCCGCTGGATTCTATTACAAGACATTCAAATGGCCCGATTGGCATTTGTTCGAGCCCTGGATTCGGCGCATGGCCGGTCTCGGACGCGCGTCCGGCCAGCCAGATCCGGATCGTTACGAGGAAGTCGCCGGGACGGCGGATGTCATGGTGGTGGGCGGCGGAATCGCGGGATTGCACGCGGCCTTGTCGGCCGCCCGGGCCGGCGCCGACACGCTGTTGGTGACCGCGGGTGCGACGCTCGGTGGGTCTTTGGGCTGGCAGGCCGATGCGGACATGCTCCAACTGATCGCCGACACCCAACGCGCCGGCGTACGGGTTTTGACCCGCACCACGGCGTTCGGCGTGTACGATCATGGGCTGGTGTGCGCATGCGAGCATGTTGCGCGCGACAGTTCGGCTGCCCCAGGCGGCGGCACACTGCGCGAGCGTTTGTGGAAGATCCGGGCGCGGCGCATCGTTGCCGCAGCGGGCGCCTTCGAGCGTCCGGTGCTGTTTCCGAACAACGACCGACCCGGCGTCATGTTGGCGGGCGCCGCCCTGAAGTATGCCTACGCATACGGCGTCGCCTGCGGTGAACGAATCGTGATTGCGGCCAACAGCGACTCCGCGTATCGCGTGGCCGACTCGCTACGCGCCGCCGGCGTGAATGTGGTCGCCCTGGTGGATCGCCGGACTCCAGGCGACATCGGTGCCGGCAGCGCTGCGATCCGGGTGTTGCAGGGCGCGGGAATCGCCACGGTGCGCGGCTCCAAATCGGTGCGCGGCTGCACCGTCGTCGGCGCAGACCAGCGCGCAGCGCCTCCGGAGCGCCTCGACTGCGATGTGATCTTGAGCGCCGGCGGTTACGCGCCGGCCGTGCACCTGCATTCCCAGGCCGGCGGCAAGCTGCGGTGGCTGCAAGACGAGTCCATGTTCGTTCCCGACGGGACTGCGCCGAATGGCCTGGTGAGCGTCGGCGCGTGCGCGGGGATATTCGACCGACGAGAGGCGCGGGAACACGCCTCCGAAGTCGGCCGCGCTCTGGCGGTGGGTGCGGCGCCCCCGCCGGCGGCGCCGCAGGGAGCGGGGCGGTCGCTGGCGGCGACGCACTTGCCCGGCGTCGCCGGGAAACACTTCGTCGATCTGCAGAACGACGTGACCATCGGCGATGTGGGGCTGGCTGCCCAGGAGAACTACCGTTCGGTGGAGCATTTGAAGCGCTACACGACCACCGGCATGGGGACGGATCAGGGCAAGACCAGCAATGTCAATGCACTGATTCTCATGGGCGAATTCACCGGCCGCGAGCCGGCCGCGGTGGGCACCACGAAATTTCGCCCGCCGTTCGCACCCGTCACGCTCGGGCTCATCGCCGGCCGCCGTGTTGGGCCGCTATATCGGCCTCTCAAACGGCTGCCGGCCGAGCGCTGGCACGAAGCGCACGGCGCGCTGTTCGAGCAATTCGGCAACTGGCGCCGGCCCGCGGCGTATCCGCTCGCGGGCGAGACGCTCGATGCGGCCGCACAGCGAGAGGCCCGCGCCGTGCGCGCCGGCGTCGGCATTCTCGACGGTTCGCCGCTGGGCAAGCTCGAGATCTTCGGTCCCGATGCGGCTAAATTTCTCGATCTCATGTACGTCGGCACCATGTCCACCTTGGCGGTGGGTCAGGCTCGCTACGGCCTCCTCCTCAATGAGAACGGAATAGTCATGGACGACGGCATCGTGGCTTCCTTAAGTTCGCAGCATTACTGGGTCAACACCACCAGCGCGGGTGTCGAGCGCACCACGGCCGCATTCGAGGAATGGTTGCAGTGCGAGTACACGGGCCTGAACGTGCTGGTCACGCCCGTCACGTCGCGATGGGGCAATGTGACGGTGGCGGGACCCAGGGCGTGGGAACTGTTGGCCGCGTGCGGGCTGGACCCGTCGCTCGCCCCGCAGTCGATGAAACACATGACCCTGCGCGCAAGCTCGCTCGACGGCGTGCCGCTCAAGGTTCTGCGCGCGAGTTTCAGCGGTGAACTCGGCTACGAGGTGAACCTGCCATCCGATCACGTGGAATCGCTGTTCGAGCGGCTCTGGTCGCGCGCCGCCGGATTCGGAGCGGTCCTCTACGGCATCGAAGCACTGGAGATCCTGCGCACCGAGAAGGGATACATTCATGTCGGTACCGACACCGACGGCACGACGCTGCCGGGCGACATCGGCTTTGCGCGGGCCGTCGAACGCAAGAGCGCAAATTTCGTCGGCAGACGATCGCTGCTCCGGCCGGCGGCATGCGACCGCCACCGGCTGCAGTTGGTTGCATTGGCGGCGGGGGATGGAGCGACGCGGCTTCCGGTCGGGGCGCAAATAGCGGCCGGGTCGCCGCCCGCCGCGTCCGAAGGCTATGTCACGTCCAGTTATTCGAGCCCGACATTGGGCGCTCCGGTGGCTTTGGGCATGCTACGCCGCGGATCGGAGCGCTTGGGCGAACGCCTGCGCGTGCATCATTTGGGCGCGGTCTTCGAGGCCGTCGTGGTCAAGGCTCCGTTCATCGATCCCGACGGCGAGAAGTTCAATGGATAGCGGGCTGGGTCCCGACGAACCCATGCACGCCGCGGAGGTGTCCGTGCGGCCGCAGCGCTTCCCGCGGATCGGCGTGCTTCGTTACTTCGACCCCGCGGGCGCATTCGTCGCGGACATCGCCGCCGCCTGCGGAATAATGCCGAAACCGCTGCGTGCCGCGATATGTGCCGTGGAGCCGCCTGGATCGGAAATCATTCTTGCCTGCCGCAGTCCGACCGAAACTCTCGTCCTGTGCACCAGCGTTGAAGCTTTCCTTTCCCTCGAAAGGAAGACCGCGGGTCGAATCGACGGCTGCCTGGTTGATCTGACCGGCGGAATCGGGGCCTGCATCGTTGCCGGCAAGCGGGCGCCCGACTTGCTCGCGCGGCTGGGCGCAACCACGGCGATCCCGGCGCTCGGCGACGCCCGCGTGGGCCGGCTGGCCGAACTGACGGTGACGACGTTGAGCGTTCGCCCGGGAGAGATCATGCTGCTCGTCGACCGGGTGTTCGGCGATCACTTGACCGCATGGATGCGCGAAACCCTCGCGGATCTCCGGTAGCCTTGAGACAGGCTCCTAGAGCGTCGGATGCACCGGGCTGAACACCGGAACGAACAGGTGGCGCCTCGCCAATTCCCAGTAACCCGGGTACACGAAGTGTCCGTTATTTTTCAGGAGTTCGTCGCGGTTCGAGCGGTAGTAGCCGGGAATGTCGTACCACGGCATGGTCGGCTTCAAGTGATGGACCACGTGCAGATTGTTGTACAAATACAGAATGCCGAATAGGACGTTCGATTCAACCGCGGCCGTGCGCTCCGCGGAACTCTCGGCGGCCCGATGCTCGGTGAATGCGCGCAGCAGGCCTAGGCTGAGGCCCGGATAGGCCACCAGCAGGCAGTACTGCCACCAGGGAAAACCGCAAACCCCGGAGATGAACCAGAACAGCAAACCCACGGCCACCGCGTGCACGGCCCAATGGGGCAGGTGACTGTAGTCTCCGTGCCGAACGCGGGCGGTTTCCCGAGTCACCAAAATCCAGAGCCGCAGCGCGGGGCCGATCAGCAATCGTCCCGCCATGGTCTGATTGAACGTCAACAGCGCGTGCCGGAAGGGCCCCATTTTTTCCCAGTCGGCGCGCAGAACGTAGTAGGACTCGGTGTCCACGCCGGGTACGGTGAGATTCGCATCCCGGTGATGTGTGCTGTGGCTCTTGCGGTACAGCGGATAGGGAAACCACAACCCGAGGGGCGGGAACACGGCAGCGAACCGCAGCCACGCGGGGACTCCGCGAAAGGCGTGGATGGCCTCGTGCTGCAGGGAGAAGTGCCACGCGAGCAGGTAGGCGCCGGCGGGCACGATGACCCACCAGGGCAGGATGGCGTTGAACCATACCAACAGAAACCACAGGCCATAGAGCACCAGCGCGACAATCCAGGTGGGACCGTCGAATTGCCGGAATGAGCGTCGCAGCGATTCCATGTGCGCAATTTTAATGGGTCAGGGACGATTCGTCACGAATGACGCGGGCAGCACGCGGGCGAATCGATGCGTGCTCCAATAGCGCGCCGCGGCATCGAAACTGTGCCGCAACGCGGCGTAGGATGCCGGGTCGGGCAGGGAAAATCGCTCCAGCAACAACTCGTCCATGAGGCTTTTGGATGCTGCATGGGTATGCGCCTCGAGAAGCGCCGCCCGCAGAGGCTCGATGGCTGTGTTGGATGCCACCAGGGGCGGGATGGGCGTGGGCGGGGTGCGGCCCACGATGCGCACCTCCGCCGTCAGTTCCGGGCGGAATTTTTCCATGAGCTTGAGCGCGTAGGAATCGATGGGCGCGACGTCCGCGGCGTCCTGCGCCACTGCGGTCAACGCTCCCAAGGGGGTGATCGTCGGCCCAACGATCTCGCGATACGGCGGCGTAGCCGCATCGGTCGATGCGCCGCGCTCGTTCGGCATGAAGTACGTCAGCGCCGCGACGCAACCGGATTGCGACTCCGGTGCGGTGAGGGCGATGCGCGCGCCGAACGTATCCTCGACCGTCCGAAACGCGCTGTCCACACGGACCACGAAATCGCTCCAGTACCGCGCCTGACCTTCGAATTCCGGCGGCGACGGCACAGGAGCCGCCACCAGCACGGGTTGGGGCTCGGCGCGCGAGAAGGGCAGCCCGCACATGAACACGGCGCCCTTGTCCGTCCGGCCCCACAGCGCCTCCATCGGCTTAGGATAGGGGTGCTCGATCACTTCCACGAGCGTACCCGATTTCTCGATGACGGCGCGAAGCAGCCGGTCCCAGAGAGCGCCGGCTTGCGTACTCACCGAATACATCCGGGCATTTGCGATCATGATTCATCGCCGTCCGCGGGCTCGTAACCCCTCGCGCCGGAGGACGCGAGGGGGCCAGGTCAGAACTTGTAGCCGACCTTCACACCCGCCGTGCGCGGCCGATTGATGGTCTCGGCGGTGACGAATTGATTGCCGTTCTCGAACAGATTGGCGCGGGTATTCGTCAGGTTCTGGCCGTACAGAGTCACCAACCACGCATCCTTCGACGCACCCATGGAGGCGTCGTAAGTCGAGAAGCCCGATTGGTCATATGTCGTGATATTGCCGGTGGCCGAATAGGAATGCGCCTGATGCGTGCCGCCGATCTGCCAGAATGCCTTGTAGTCGGCGATCTCCATTTCGTAGCGCGCCCGCAGACTGGCCTGAAACGGCGGCGATTCTGCCAGCGGACTGCCCGGCTGTCCGAAGGCGCTTCCGCCGACTCCACCGACCAACGGAATGACGACGGGTGCACCGTTGGGTTGATTCAAGAACGGCGCATTGGTCAGGGCGCTGCTGTTCCAGGATGCTGAACCGATGACCGTCAGTCCGTGAGTCACGCGTCCGATGGACTCGATTTCCACCCCCCGCACGCGGTAGTTGGGGCCGTTCGTGACGAAGCTCAGGTTGCCGTAGCAGCACGATTGGAAAAGCTGTACCTGGACGTCTTTCCAGTCCTCCTGATAGACGGCGCCGTTGAATTCCAGGCGCTTGTCAAACCACTGCGTCTTCCAGCCGAGTTCGTTGTTCACCAGCGTGTCGGGCGCATAGGACTGCGGGGTTTGGTAGGTATAGGTGACCCCATTGACCGGGCCGCCCGGAGCCACGCCGTTTACGGTCTCATTGGTGTGATTGATGAACTGCGAGCCGCGATTGAATCCGCCGGGCCGGAATCCCTGCGACCAGGTGTAGTACAGCAGCACGTCGTCCATCGGCCGCCAGCTCAGGTTGCCGCGGCTCTTGAATCCCTTGTACGTGATGTTGAGGTCATGGGCGCTCAGATCGTTGCTGTAGGGTCCGTTGCCCGTGCAGGGCGGCGGTCCGCCGGCGTAGCAGCCGAAACTGCTGATGGAGCTGCCCACCGCGGTTGTGTCGATTTGGTAGTACCGCGTGCCCGCGGTCAACGTCAGGACCTTGGGAATGATGTCGAAATCGGCCGATCCGAACAACGCCTTCTGGGTGTAGCCGCGGGTGACGTCGTCGAAGAACGAGGTGTTGTCGTTGCGAACGTTTGGATTGCGCACCTGGGCGCCGGGCGCAGGACCGACGTCCGTCAGGCAGCCGATCTGCCCGGTGGTGGTGCAGGCCGGAAGTGACTTGTACATCCAGTCGATATTTTCGGCGATCTGATAATCTTCCCAAAAGAGTCCGGCGATGCCGCGCAGGCGCCAGTCATCCGGCGTGCTCATGCGCAATTCCTGGCTGTCGTGCGTTGCCGTGTCGGTCTCCCGCCAGCTTGCGCTGGGCGTATAGCATTTGCTCGTGGTGCCGGGTTCGGTCAAGGGGCTCGTGCACTGGTAGTAATCCGCAAAGACGCCGCGCGCGTAGTTTGTGTAATCGCCCTGCTGTTCGATGTCGCGGACCATGTAGCTGCCCGCGTACACGAGTTTCAGGTCTCCCAGCTTGCCGTTGACGGTGAGTGCCGTGTTCTCGAAGCGGTCGTTGTTGTAGGCGGGGTTCCACAGGTTGACCCCGAGGTCGGGCAATGGCTGTCCGGCCGAGCTTTCCGGCGTGACATAGAAAACGCCCTTCGACTCCATGTTTTGGTAGGACTGCACCAACAGGGCGTTCCAGTCATCATTCATCTTGTACAAGGCGCTGACGCGCAGTCCGCCGTAGGTAACCGGATTGATGGCATTGCCGACCAGCGCGTTGTTGTTGGCCGACGGACTGCCCGGAGGCACACCGAAGGCCGTCGGCGTGCTTCCGGCCGGACATGCGCCGCCCACCGCGGAGCCGACCGAGCAACCCGTCGCATAGCCTGCATAGTGGATGCCGATGTCGGTGGGCAGGCGGGAGAACGTGCCCGGCACATTGTTGATGTAGCCGCCGCGAGTTTCGCTGTAAATCACGCCGCGCACCGCCAAGGTGTCGGGGATCAGCGGCAGGTTGATCATCGCACCGACATTGCTGCTCGGGTCGCCGCCGCTGGTGTACGCGTAGCCGGCGTTGACGTTGCCTTCGGTGACGTCGAGCTTGGGCTTGTTGGTGATGTAGCGCAGCACGCCGGCTTGCGCCCCGGCGCCGAACAGCGTGCCCTGCGGCCCCTCGAGAACCTCGATGCGCTCGATGTCCGCCGCGTACACGTCCAGGTTTCGCCCTGGCAATTGGCCGGATTGGTCATCGAGATAGACGGCGACGTTGGGGAAGCTGCCGATGCCGCTCGAGCCCTGGGTCGCCAGGGTCGAGGTGGCGAGACCCCGCATGAAAATCACACCCTGTCCGGGCCCGTTGCTGGCCGCCGTGACATTGGGAAGGTACTTCACGAAATCATCGAAGGTGCTGACGTTCAGCTGAGTCAGCGCCTCCCCGGTGAGGGCTTGGATCTGGATCGGCACGTCCTGCATGTTTTCCACGCGGCGCTGTGCGGTGACGGTGATTTCCTGAATCGAGTCGGAAGTATCCGTGTCAGCCGCCGGCGCCGCATAACTCAGACCGGTCGCGCTGCCGCTCAAGATCGCGGCGATGGCGTAAGTCAACCTTGGATTCGGATTCATGCTTCATCCCCAGTAATTTGTGAAGGGTCTTCGATACGGATGGATCAAAGCGATTTCGTCGTCCGCATTGGCATCCCTTTTATGTTCTCGTCACGTGATCGCCGCTAACCGATTGAATGAACAATCAATACGTTCGCGATACTAACTGGAACTGATCTTGGCGCAAAGGATTTCCTGCGGTCGACCCCAATGGGGTCGCCAATGTCTTTTTCGTTTTCAACTATTTACCCAACAATGATAAAAATCAAGACAATTCTCCAAGACAGGTCGGCACATTGTTCGGACGTTCAATGTTGCGCCAGCACCACAGCGAATGGGGGTGTTCAGGAGCCCGCCCCCAGGCCCAATGCGGCCTTCAGCGGACCCAGCCATGGCTCGAAATTGCGCCACTGATTCAGGCCGCCGCGGTTGATCGGCTGCCGCACCTGTTCCGAGCTTGCGGTATGCACCAGCCGCGCGGTCTTGCGGACTTCGACACAGGCCGGCTCGAAGTCCAGGCCGCAGAAATCGAGAATGCGCCGCTCACGCGTCCCCGGCTCCCAACTGCGCGGGAAAGCCGGGCGCGCGCAGGGCGGTGCCGACCGAGTCCTCGAGGAGCTTGACGATCATCGAGGACCAGGCGCCGCCGCCGTATTTCACGCGCCCTTCGATGAAGGTCTGTTCCATCACTGCGGCGAGGCGCAGGGGCACTCCAAAGCGGCGCCCGAACTCGACGGCAAATCCCGCATCTTTACAGGCCAAATCCATGGTGAAACCAATGTCGTAACTGCCGTTCAGGATCACCTGGCTCTCGGTCTCGTGGACGAAGCTGTTGCCCGAACTGGCGGCGATGGCCTCATAGGCCGAGCGCAGATCGACGCCGGCCTTCGCACACAGCATCAGCGCTTCGCCGGCCGCGATCAGATGAATGAACGCCAGCATGTTGGTGACGACCTTGGTCACGGCGGCCTGTTCCATTCCGCCCAGGTGAATGATCCTGCCGCCCATGGCGTGCAGCGCGGGCGCATGCGTCTCGAAAATATGTTGCGCTCCGCCCACGAGCACGGTGATGTCGCCGGCAGCGGCGCGATGCACGCCGCCGGTGACGGGACAAACCAGGGTGGCCACACCGTGCGCATCGGCCAGCGCCGCGAGCTTTTCGACTTCCACGAAGTCGTTGGTGCTCATCTCGATCCAAGTGCCTCCGCGCGCCATCGACGGAAGCGCCGCAGCCAGAACTGCGGCGCTTGCGGCCGGTGATGGCAGACAGGTGATGAGGCCGTCGCAGCGCGCCGCCAACTCCGGCACCGACGCCGCCCATTGCGCTCCCGCCGCCAGCGCCATGTCCGCAGCCGGCCGCTGCAAATCATGCACGGCGACGTCGAATCCGCCGCGCGCCAGATTGGCCGCGAGATGTTTTCCCAGATGACCCAGACCGATGAATCCGTACCGCACGTCAGTTCCTCCGCCGTCTGCCCGAATCTTCCGCCGTCAGCCCAAGGGCCGATCGATCATCTCGAGATGCAACGCGCCGTCCGACGGATAGGGGTTGGCCAATGCCACCTTCTCGTTCAACTCGACGCCCAGGCCGGGCGCGGTCGGCGGGATCACGTAGCCGTCCTCCCAGCGAATGGGGGTCTTCAATATTTGCGCATGAAATCCGCCCCATTGTTGAATGCTTTCCAATATCAGGAAGTTGGGCGAGCAGGTGGCGAGCTGTATGTTGGCGGCGCCGACCACCGGCCCGCAGTAAAGATGCGGCGCGATCTGCGCGTAGTGCACCTCTGCCAATGCAGCGACCTTCTTCGCCTCCAGCAGTCCGCCGACGCGGCCCAGATTGAGCTGCAGAATGTTGGCAGCGCCGGCGGCCAGCACCCGCGCGAACTCATACTTCGTCGTGAGCCTCTCGCCGGTCGCAATGGGAATCCGCGTGGCGCGCGCCACGTGCGCCATCTGTTCCGGCATCTCGGGCGGCACGGGTTCTTCGAACCATAGTGGGTCGTAGGCCTCGAGATGTTTGGCGAGCCGGATGGCGCCCGAGGTGGTGAATTGGCCGTGGGTCCCCACCAGCAGGTCCGCCCTGCCGCCCACCGCCTCGCGCACCATACGAACCAGGCGAACCGTGCGCTGCAGCGCTTCCTGGGTGGGCTGCCGCGGATCGTAGGCGGAAAACCCGCCCGTGGGATCGAATTTGAGCCCGGTGAAACCCTGTTCCACATATTCGGCCGCGCGCTCGGCGGAGCGCTCGGGATCGTGATAGAACTCATCCCCTTCGCCGTCGGCGGGATATAGATATGTGTAGCTTCGCAGGCGTTCGTGGACCTTCCCTCCCAGCAGGTTGTACACGGGTTGCTCCACCGATTTGCCGATGATGTCCCAGCATGCCATCTCCAGTCCGCTCACCACTCCCATGAGCGACGGATCCGGCCGCAAGCTGAAGCCCGAGCCATAGCTCTCGCGCCAGATCGATTCGATCTGAAACGGATCTCGTCCGGCAAAGCGCCGCATGAAGACATCCTCGATCATGGATGCGATCACGTGCGGCCCGAAGGTGGCGGCATAAACCTCGCCGAGCCCTTCGATTCCGCACGCAGTCTTCAATTTCAAGAAGACGAAGTAGCGTCCGCCGAAACTGGGCGGTGGATTGCCGACGACGAAAACGTTCAGGCTGTCGAGTTTCATACATTCCTTGTCGCGAAGGTTCAGCCGCTTAAGATAAGATCGGCGGCCTTTTGCGCCACCATGAGAGTCGGAGCGTTGGTGTTGGCTGATGTGACGCTCGGGAATACCGACGCATCCACCACCCTGAGATTCTGGACGCCGTGAACGCGTAACGAAGAGTCGACCACCGAATCCTCCGCGTCCATGCCCATCCTGCACGTGCCGACGGGATGATATACGGTTGCCGCACGCGCCCGAAAATCGGCGATGAGATCGGACTCGCCCATCGGCCGCAGGTCGGGTTTGAGGGCCTCGAGTATCAAGCCGCGCATCGCCCGGGTGCCGGCGATGGATTGCAGCAGGCGCCCGCCGTGGACCACGTCGAGGATGTCCTTGTCCGTGGATAGGTAATTGGGCGCGATCCGGGGCGCCTGGCGAAAATCCGGGCTCGCGATGTCGATGCGGCCCACGCTCGTGGGCCGGGTGGGTTGAAAGCACAGATAGAAGCCGGGGAATGGGTCCAGCTTGATGCGCGCACGCGCGCAATCCCCGGTCCCGTAGGTCACCGGATTGAAGTAGAGTTGAACGTCGGGGCGGGTTGCCGCGGGATCGGCGCGCAGAAACCCTCCGAATTGATTCACGCTGAGCGCCAGCGGTCCGGTCCTCGCGATCAGATAGCGCAAACCCGAGCGCAATTTTCCGATGGTGGAATGCAACTCATCGTTGAGCGTCGGCCGCGTCGCCTTGAACGAATAGACTGCCGCCAGATGGTCCTGAAGATGACCGCCGACCGCGGGGTTGTCGATCAGTGTGGCGATGCCGTGCGCGGACAGCGTTGCGCCGGGGCCCACGCCCGACAACTGCAGGAGCTGCGGGGTATTGACGGCGCCGCCGCACAGGATCACCTCGCCGCCGGCGGCGGAAAAATGCTGCACTCCGTCGCGCGACCATTCCACACCCACCGCGCGGCCCTGCGTGAAGCGGATCTTGCCGACCCAGGCATGGAGCTCGAGTTTGACGTTGTCGCGCCGAAGCGCCGGCCTCAAAAAGGCATCGGCGGCCGACCGTCTCCGGCCATTGCGAATGGTCACCCGGTAGCAGCCCAGCCCCTCGGGATGGTCGCCATTGAAGTCGTCGGTCCATGGGCAGCGCAATTCCCGGGCAACCTCGCGCCAGCACGCACGCGTCTCATGCAGGAAGGGAGTCACGTCCTTGACGTCCAGCGGGCCTTCGGTGAGCGCGCGCCCGTCGGGATTCACGCGGCGCTCCGATCTTTCAAAATAAGGGCGCACGTCGTTCCACCCCCACCCGGCATGTCCCATGTCGCGCCAGTCGTCGAAGTCCGCCGGCATGCCGCGGCAATACACCAGCGCGTTGATGGAACTCGAGCCGCCGAGAACCCGGCCCCGCGGCCAGTACATGGTGCGCCCGTCGAGTCCAGGGCTGCCGGCCGTTTGATACTTCCAATTGACGGCGGCGTCCGCGAAGGTCCGGCCATAGCCGATCGGCGTCCTTATCCAGAATCGCGAATCCGATCCGCCGGCTTCGAGCACCAGAATCCGGCGGCGTCCGCCGGCGGACAGGCGATCCGCGAGGACGCATCCGGCGGAGCCCGCGCCGACGATTATGTAGTCAAACTGATCCACTGCCCGGAGCTTAGCCTTATGGTGCGATCGTGCCATGCCATTTCGCGATCGCGCCATGTCATTTTTCGAAAACGCACGACCGCGGTCCTCCGTCGCGCAACGCGGGCGAACACTGTACTGTATGGAGCGGTAATCCGGGTTCGGCTTGAGGTGATGCTTTGAATAGTGTCAGTGCGATCGACATCCCGCGGACCGACGCTCCATCGTCGGTCGAGCGCTGGTATGTCCTCATTCTGATGTGCCTTATTTATGCAATCAACATCGCGGATCGTTATGTCGTGTCGACGGTGCTCGAGCCGATAAGACTCGACCTTCATCTCGACGACGACGGCGTTGGGATGCTGACCAGCTGGCCGTTGGCGCTTTTCTACGTCACCTGCGGGATTCCGATCTCGTGGCTCGCCGACCGTTCGAATCGGCGCAACATTCTGTCGATCTCGTTGATTGTCTGGTCGGGGTTTACCGCGGTCTGCGGCCTGTCACGGGGTTGGCTGCAGTTCGCACTGGCCCGGATCGGCGCAGGTATCGGCGAGGCCGGCGGCACGCCCCCATCCACAGCCATCGTGTCGGATTGTTTTCCGCCCAGCCGCCGGCCCATGGCGATGACCGTGCTCGCCCTGGGCGCGCCGATCGGTGCATGGATTGCCCTGGACGTCGCGGGCGCGGTGGCGCGCGCCTACGACTGGCGCCACGCGTTTCTCGCCCTCGGCGTTCCCGGATTGGTGGTGGGTCTCATCGTCTACCTGAGCGTTCGCGAACCCCCGCGGGGCCGGTTGGATGAAATCGTCGACGACATCAAACCATCGGTCAAGGAAACCTGGCGTTTCTTCTGGGAACAGAAGGCCGCGTTCCACGTCGTGATGGGAGGCGGTGTCTGTGCTCTTTGGGGCTGGGGCCTGATGTATTGGACGCCCGCATTCCTGATGCGGACCTACCAGCTGGACGTGGGCCAGGCGGGGGATGTGACCGGAAATATTCATTTGATCGGGGGATCCTTGGCGACTGTCGCCACCGCCTGGCTGCTCTCCAGGCCGTTCATGGCGGATCCCCGGCGCGTCGTGTGGCTGCTTGGGGGCGTCGTGGCACTCACGACCGTCCCGTCGATCATCGCCTACTGGACCCACTCGCTGTTCATTGCGAAGATCATGTTCTGGATATTCATTCCGGCGATCTATTTCTACATCGGCCCGTGTTTCGGGCTGCTCAACAATCTGTCGCCCTGTCACATGCGTTCGATATTCATCGCCATATCGCTTCTGGTCGCGAATGTCTTCAATCTGATTGTCGCACCCAAGCTCGTGGGCCTGCTGAGCGTATGGTTTGCGGGCAGTCAGGCGGTCGACGCGGCATCGCTGCGGATGGCTCTCCTGATCCTGGCGCCCACCGGATTTTGGGCGGCATACCATCTGTACCTGGCGTCGAGGACCATCATCGCCGATCAAGAGAGCGCGATCGCCTACACCAAATCATGGGCTCCGTAATGCATGGCTAAGACATCAATGGATCGGCGCTGGCTGCCGCTGAATGCGCTGCGCGCATTCGAGGGCGTCGCCAAGCACCTGAGTTTCACCGCGGCCGCGCATGCGCTGCTGATTTCGCAAAGCGCCTTGTCGAGACACGTCATCGCGCTCGAAAAGCTGATCGGCGCCCAGCTGTTCGAGCGTCGCCCTCACGCGTTGGTCCTGACCAAGGCGGGCCAATTGTTGCTGCCGGCGGTGATGAAATCCTTCGACCGTCTCGAATATGCAATCGACGACATCCGCAACGACAGTGCGACCAGCGTGAGAACCCTGCGCGTCCAGATGCCGCCCAGTTTCGCGGTGCACCTGGCGGTGCCGATCCTGCGCGATTTTCGGCGCGCCGCCGCCGAGGTCGAGATCGACCTGGTGAGCCCCTCGGGGGTCGGTCCGCCTCCGGGGGACGTCGATGTTGCGGTGGTATATTCGAAGCCGACGGTGACCGAGCTGGTGACGGACCTGCTCTGGCCGGTGCGCCTCAGCATGCTGTGCCACCCGAGCATTGCGGCGCGCTACGAGGGAAAGCCCATGGCCGAATTCATTGCGGCCAACGAGCTGGTGCACGTGCGAATCTCCGACATGCCGCGTCACCATCTGTGGCTGCAATTCGCGCGCCAGGCGAACCTGGGCGCGCTCAACGTGGAGCGCGGGCTGGTCTTCGATACGGCGATGCTCGCGGTGCAATACGCGCTGAGCGGGGAGGGCATCGCATTGATCGATACCTACCTGTTCGGCGACTACGTCCGGACGGGCCGGCTGGCCAGTCCATTCGATCTGAGCCTCGACGACGGCTACGGCTATTATCTGACCACCCATCCGGAAGGCTTGAGCGACACGGCGATCGCCCTGTTCCGATCATGGCTCATCGAACGGTTCGGCACTCATGGCGGAGGGACCGGCGCGGATATTCATCTGGCCGTATCGAATGAATGAGCGCGCGGCCGCGGCGGACACGGTTCCAGCCGGTCTGCACGAGGGTTGAATGAATCAGGAGCTTCCATGAAGAGCCACGCGAAGGTGGTGGTTATCGGCGGCGGCGTCGTCGGCGCCAGCGTCTTGTACCATTTGACAAAGGCCGGATGGCAGGACGTCCTGCTGATCGAGCGCGCCGAGCTCACATCGGGCTCGACCTGGCATGCGGCGGGCGGCATGCATACGGTGAACGGCGATCCGAACGTCGCGAAACTGCAGCAATATACGATACAGCTCTACAAGGAGATCGAGGCGATCTCCGGTCAATCCTGCGGCGTGCACATCACGGGAGGCATCATGCTCGCCGGGACGCGCGAGCGCCTCGACTGGCTGAAGATGGCCAAGGCGCGCGGCCGATATCTCGGGATGGATCTCGAGATCATCTCCGTGGATGAGGCCGCAAGGCTGTTTCCGCTCCTGGACAGGAAACATTTCGCGGGAGCAATGTACGACCCGATCGAGGGGCACGTCGATCCGTACGGCGTCACCCACGCCTACGCCAAGTCCGCGCAAATCGGCGGGGCGGAAATCGTGCGCCACACCCGCGTGACCGATTTGCGGCAGCGTGCGGACGGCGCCTGGGACGTCATCACCGATCATGGCAACGTGCAGGCGGAACACGTCGTGAACGCCGCCGGTCTCTGGGCGCGTGAAGTGGGCCGGATGGTCGGCATCGAGTTGCCGGTGCTGGCCATGGAGCATCAGTACCTCATCACGGGCGACATGCCCGAACTCGTCGGCAAGCCGGAACAGCTCCACGCCATCGATTTCGAGGGCGAGATCTATATCCGGCAGGAGCGCGGCGGCATGCTCATGGGCACCTACGAGCGCGCGGGCGTTCCCTGGTCGGCGGTGGCGACGCCGTGGGATTTTGGACAGGACCTGCTGCCAAACGATCTCGAGCGCATTGCGCCGAGCCTCGAAGTGGGATTCGCCCACTTTCCCGCCTTGGCGAGCGCCGGCATCAAGAAAGTTGTCAACGGCCCGTTCACATTCGCGCCGGATGGAAATCCGTTGATCGGCCCGGTCGTGGGCCTGCGGAATTTCTGGGTGGCCTGCGGGGTCATGGCGGGATTCAGCCAGGGGGGCGGCGTAGGATTGGCATTGTCGCACTGGATGGTCGACGGGGATCCCGGCGCCGACGTTTGGGGCATGGACGTCGCGCGTTATGGCGATTGGGCGACCCTCGCATACACGAATGCGAAGGTGCGCGAGAATTATTCGCGCCGCTTCAGCATCCGGTTCCCGAACGAGGAACTTGCGGCGGCGCGACCCTTCCGGACGACGCCGATCTACGAGAGGCTCGCCGCTTCGCATGCGGTGTTCGGCGACTACTGCGGCCTGGAGCATCCCCTGTGGTTCGCACCGACGGCGGAGGAGGCCGTGGATCGCGTGAGCTTTCGCCGCTCGAATGCGCATCCGCACGTTGCCCGCGAGTGCACGGCGGTGCGCGATGCCGTGGGACTTTTGGAGATTTCGAATTACGGAAAATTCGAGGTGCGCGGGCCGGGTGCGGCGGACTGGCTGTCGCGGGTCATGGCGAACCGCGTACCCAAGGTGGGCCGCATCGCGCTCACGCCCATGCTCAACGACCGCGGCAAGCTCATTGGCGATTTCACGATGTGTCGCCTTGCGGCGGACCACTTCTTCCTGGTCGGCACCTACGCCGCCGAAATCTACTACATGCGCTGGTTCGAGGGGCATCTGCCCGGGTCGGGCGTGACGATCCGGCCCTGCGCCATGGAGTATGTCGGGCTCTCGGTTGCGGGACCGAAGTCGAGGGATCTGTTGCGGACGCTGGAGCGGGACGACCTGGCCACCGCAAGATTTGCCTGCATGTCGCTCAGGCGCA
>Ga0182015_10003465_pt1 | contig 17700 bp, 9 predicted proteins | sample 712P3MmetaG_FD_120478 | JGI IMG/M metagenome (GOLD analysis project Ga0182015, IMG submission 120478) | Permafrost microbial communities from Stordalen Mire, Sweden - 712P3M metaG | ecosystem: Environmental > Terrestrial > Soil > Wetlands > Permafrost | place: Sweden: Stordalen | collected...
CTCGTCGTCGGAAAGGCCGTCGAAGTCGGCCACATCTTCAAGCTCGGCTACAAATACACTGAGTCAATGGGCGCGCGCGTGCTCGACCCAAACGGAAAAGAAGTCACTCCCATCATGGGCAGCTACGGCATCGGCATCGAGCGCATTCTTACCGCCGCCATCGAGCAGTCGAACGACAAGAACGGCTTCTGGCTGCCGCCATCCATCGCCCCATTCACCGTCGTCGTCACCGTCACCAACGTTTCAGACGCCGCGCTCGCCGCAGCCGGCGAAAAGCTCGCCGCCGAGCTCAGTGCCGTGGGCCTCGATGTCCTCCTGGATGACCGCGACGAACGCGCCGGCGTCAAATTCAAAGATGCCGACCTCATCGGCATTCCCTATCGCATCAACGTCGGCAAGAAGACCGCCGACGGAATCGTGGAACTCGTCACCCGCGCCACATCCACAAGCGTCGACGTTCCCATCAATGAATTAACCCCGCAACTGAAGAAGAAGGTCGAGGAAGACCTTTTGCTCGAAGGCACCGAAGACCTTTAGCCGTTCACTGTCCACTGTTCACTGTTTCACCATTTCGCTTTTTCACTGTCTTTAGGAGCCCCGATGGCCATCAAGTTCAAGCTGGCAATGCCCAAGGGCAAACACCCAAAGCTGAAGCTCGCGTTGGGCATTGTGCTGGCCGCCATTGCGCTCGTTGCCATCATCGGCATCTCAATCTTCGGCTACTTCTACATCAAGTACCAAAGCGTCGTCGACGAGCGCCTCAAGCAGCCCCTCTTCGCCAACACCGCCAAAATCTACGCCGCACCGCGCGAAGTCCGCCCCGGACAAAAACTCAGCGTGCGCGTTCTGAGCAACGAACTCCGCTCCGCCGGCTACACCAACGATGGCGACTCCAAGGCCTCGCCGCTCGGCACCTACGCTGAGGACGCATCCTCCGTCACCGTCCACCCCGGCCCGCAGTCCTATCACTCTCAGGACGGCGCAGTCATCCACATCTCCATGGGCGTCGTCGACACCATCACCGACGATCACGGCCAGCCGCTCTCGAGCTACGAGCTCGAGCCCGTGCTTATCACCGGCCTCAGCGAAGACGCCAACCGATCCAAGCGCCGCCTCGTCACCTACGACGAGATTCCGCCCAACCTCGTCCAGGCTGTCCTCGCCATTGAAGACCGCCGCTTCTTTGAGCACAGCGGCGTCAACTACGGCCGCCTAGTCGAAGCCGTATACCGCGATATCGTCTCGGGACAAAAGCAGCAGGGCGGCTCCACGCTCACCATGCAGTTGGCCCGCGGCTTCTTCCTTTCTCCTGAAAAGCGCATCAAGCGCAAGCTCATCGAAATCGTCATCACCTTTCAGCTCGAACATCGCTTCACCAAGAAGCAGATCTTCGAGATGTACGCCAACCAGATCAACCTCGGCCAACGCGGTAGCTTCTCCATCGACGGCTTCGGAGAAGCTTCCCAGGCCTATTTCGGCAAAGACATTCGCCAGCTCGATCTGCCCGAATGCGCCATGCTCGCCGGCATCGTCCAGCGCCCTAATTACTTCAATCCCTTCCGCCATCCCGAGCGTGTCATCGATCGCCGCAACCTCGTGCTCGATTCCATGGTTGAAACCGGTGCCATCACCAAGGAACAGGACGAGCACGCCAAGTCCACGCCCCTTCATCTCGCCTCCACCACCAGCGTCGACGCCAGCGAAGCGCCCTACTTCGTCGATCTCGTCCACGAGCAGTTGAATCAGAAACTCGGCGAGCGCGACTTCAATCAGGAAGGCCTCCGCATCTACACCTCGCTTGACCCTGACCTGCAACGCTTAGCCACCACCGCCGTCGAAGAGACCATTCCCGTCGTCGATGCGCAGATCGACAAGGTTCACGCCAAGGACAAGAAAGCCGGCAAGTCCTACATCTATCCCCAGATCGCGCTCATTGCGCTCAATCCCCACACCGGTCAGGCCCTCGCTCTGGTCGGCGGCCGCAGCTACGGCAACAGCCAGGTCAACCACGCCGTCGCGCATCGGCCCTCCGGCTCCATCTTCAAGCCCTTTGTCTACGCTGCCGCCTTTCAAACCACCGCCGAAGGCACCATGCTCCCGGGCCAGACGCAGTTGTTCTCGCCGGTCACCATCCTCAGCGACGAGGGGCGCACCTACAGCGAGGGAACTCCCTACGAGTACTCGCCGCACAACTTCGAAGGCGAGTTCTACGGCAACATGACCGCCCGCCTGGCACTCATGCGGTCCGACAACAACGCCACTATCAGCCTCGCCTCCATGGTCGGCTTCGATCGTGTCGCCGCTCTCGCCCGCGAAGCCGGCATCAAGTCCGCTCGCGGCACTCCCTCCATGGCCATCGGCTCTTACGACGCCACACCCATGGATATGGCAGGCGCTTACACCATCTTCGCCAACAACGGCCTCCACATCGATCCCTGGATGCTCGCCAGCATCCGCGATCCCAACGGCGACATCATCACCGACTACACGCCTTCAACCAAACAGGTGCTCGACTCCCGCGTGGCCTACCTCACCACCAACATGTTGGAAGCGGTGCTGCAGGGCAACGGGAGCGATGGCTGCATAATTGGAGGGCGAGATTACTGCGGAACCGCCGCCGGCGTCCGCAATATGGGCTTTACCGCTCCCGCAGCGGGCAAGACGGGAACCGACCACGACGCATGGTTCGCCGGATTCACCAGCAACCTCATCTGCGTGGTCTGGGTTGGCAACGATGACTACACCTCGCTTGACCCGGAAAACCGCGGCCGCGTCCAGGGTGCGCATGTCGCCGCGCCCATCTGGGCCGACTTCATGAAAAAGGCCGTCCTGCTCCCGCAGTACTCTGACACCCACGGCTTCGCGCCTCCCGACGGCGTCGAGGTCGTCCCCATCGACAGGGCCTCCAACCTGCTCTCCGACACCACCTGCCCCGACAGCTACGACGCCGCATTCCTCGATGGCACCGCCCCCAAAGAAACCTGCGACCACCCCGCCGACAAACGCAACCTCCTCCAAAAAATCTTCGGCCTCGGCAAAAACTAACCAGGCAGTCCTGGTCCACTAATCCCCGCTCCCTGCTCCCTCGCCTTTTCGGTTTTCCGGAGGGAGCTAAGGTCTGGTTCTCGGAGGGAGCAGTGGCCTTCAGGCTACTGAAACCGACGCCCCAACGAACCCTGGCCTTCAGGCCCGGACCCCACCGCCCTCATCCCGATCGCCCTTCAAGCTCGCAGCAAAAAATGTGCTGGCATCCTGAGCGAAGCGCAGCGAAGTCGAAGGACCGGCGGTTGTTTTTCGGTTTCTTTTCGGCCACTCTTGCCGCCTACACGAACGCAATAACAACCGAGCGCAAACCGAGAACCGTGCGGGCACGATATGATCTTCCGCAAGCTTTGCCGAACACATTGGAATCCCATGCCTGGTCGCAGAAGCACACTCAAATCGATAGCGGGCTTGCTGGCTGCAACGCTGCTCCCGCGTAATCGAAGTGCTGCCCAGGAAATTCCCACCGCGCCCCACGGCTATTCCCTTCCCACATGGGCGCCGGGCGTCCTCGAGATTCACCACATCGACACCGGGCGCGGCAATGCCTCATTCCTGATTGGTCCAGATGGCACATCACTCCTGATCGACGCCGGAGAAGCGCACAGCGCCGAAAGAACTATGGCGCCCGCCAGGCCCGATGCAAGCCGCAGAGCCGGCGAATGGATCGCGCGCTACCTCCGCCGCCAGCTCGATCGAATCGGCAACACCGATCTCGACCTCATGTTCCTCACCCATCTGCACGGCGATCACGTTGGCGAAGTCGCAGCATCCAGCCCTCAATCTTCGCGCGGCCCCTATCGACTCACCGGCGCGGCCGACGTTGCAGAAGCCATCACCATTCGCGAGCTCATCGATCGCGGCTGGCCCGACTACAACTATCCCGCGCCGCCCCGCGATGCAACTTCGCTCAACTACATCGCACTCGCAAAGAGCCTGGCTTCGCACGGAACAAAGGTCCAGCAGGCCAGGGCCGGATCGACCCAACAGCTTGCCCTGCGCCACGCCGCGGCCCACCATCCCGCCTTCAGTGCTCGCGTCCTTTCGATGAATGGAAGTGTATGGACCGGCTCCGGCGAAAACTCGAAGCCGCTCTTTCCGCCCGTTGCCGGCCTCAACATCGCTTCCATGCCCACAGAGAACATGTGCTGCACATCCATCCTGCTCCAATACGGCGCATTCCGCTATTACTCGGGCGGCGACCTCACCTTCGACACAGGCTACGGACGCTTCCCCTGGCACGATATCGAGTCCCCTGTCGCTCAGGCAGCCGGTCCCGTATCCGTTGCCGTTGCCAATCATCATGGCTACTTCGACGCTTGCGGCCCATCCTTCGTTCGCGCCCTTCAACCGCGCGCCTGGGTCATCCCAACCTGGCACGCCTCGCACCCCGTCATGAATGTGCTTGCAAACCTGTTCAGCGCGGATCTCTATCCCGGCGACCGCTCCATCTTCGCCACCGGCATGACTCCTGAAGCTCTTCTCACCACCGAGCGCTTCTCAAGCCAGGTCTCCAGCAGCGATGGCCATGTCGTTGTCCGCGTGCCCCCCGGTGGCCACGAATTCAGCGTGCATGTCGTCAGCGCCCTCGACGAATCAGGCACTGTGATCAAGAGCTTCGGCCCCTTCGCCTGTTAAACCCCGTCCAATCTCATCACCGCCGACCGTCGCAATGAGACCCCGGCCCACCTCCGCTGTCCCCCTCGCCGATGTCATGGAGGGAGCAGGGCCTTCAGAATCAACTGAAAAACTCGTTGCCAACATCTGCGCGTATCGGTTAATCCTTTTGCCATGGAGGTCATTCATGCGGACTAAGAAACTCTTCTGCCTTCTCACCGCTTGTGCGCCAATGCTGTGGGCCCAAGCCTCAGGATCGCATTTTGACGGCACGTGGACCACGATCATGGCCTGCGATGCGAGTAATTACATGCCAGCCTACCAGTGGACATTTCAGAGCACGATTGCCAACGGCATCTTCCATGGCCAGCACGGTGAGGAGCACGGTCCCGGCTACCTCGTTATCGACGGCACCATCGATAACGACGGCCATGCCAAACTGCATGCAAAGGGCACGGTGCAGGCAGGAAAGGCAGGCCTCGTCACCCAGCTCAAAGGCAACAAGTACGACTACAATATCGAGGCCAAGTTCACTGATACCACGGGAACGGGAACACGCGACAAAGGTGCGGGAATCCTTGGCCGCCCATGCGACTTCCATTTCGCCAAGCAGACCGGCTCAAATGCCGCGCCACCAGCCACCCCTCCGCCGGCACAGTAGCGTCTCCCCACCGCGCGCGCCGATTCAGCTTGTCAGCCCACAAAACACTTGCGCGCGCACGGACCTGGTCGAAGCTCTCAAAAGGATGCCTCGCCTCAGTCCTTGACGTACCCTTCATGTTCCGATGTCCCACGCTCTTGCGAGCCAACTCTGCTGGCGCGTTCCACGTCAGGGGATCATCATAATAGTAGAATCGAAATCCGCCATTGGCAGGAAGGCATCTACAAATGACTGAGTCAATGCAGCCATCGATAAACTCACCTGACCTGCAGGCCCAGGCCTTCCCGGTTCTGACCCCTGCCCAGATCGACCGCATCCGGCCCTACGGCACCGTGAGAACCGTTCGCGCCGGAGAGATCCTATTCGAAGCGGGCGAGCTCGGAATGCCCTGTTTTGTTGTGCTCTCGGGAAAGCTCGAGATTCTCATGACGAGGCTCTCCGGCGAGCACGTTTTTGTGACGTATGGTCCGGGCGGTTTCTCCGGAGAAATGGTCTTGATCTCCGGAGCCCGCTCTTTATCGCGCGGGCGCGTTGCCGAGCCAGGAGAATTCCTTGAAGTTAGCGCGGATGCCTTGCACTCGCTCATCGGAAAAGATTCCGAACTCAGCGATATCTTCATGCGCGCTTTCATCCAGCGACGACTCGCGCTAATTACTGAAGGCATGGGTAACGTGACTATCCTGGGATCGCGTCACTCAGCCAACACCCTGCGCTTGCGCGAGTTTCTCACTCGCAACGGACATCCGCACGCATATATCGACCTCGACAGTGACGCGACCGCTCAGGAGCTGCTCGATCGCTTTAACCTGAAGATCGACGAAATACCCGTTGTGATTTGCAGCGGAAAGGCCGTGCTGCGCAATCCCACTACGCAGCGGCTGGCTGAATGTCTTGGATTCGCGGGCACAATCGATGAATCACGCATTCGTGATGTCGCTATCGTGGGCGCTGGTCCGGCCGGACTGGCAGCGGCCGTCTACGCCGCTTCTGAAGGCTTGGACGCCGTCGTGATCGAAGCTGACTTTCCCGGCGGACAGGCGGGCGCGAGTTCAAAGATAGAGAACTACATTGGCTTCCCTACTGGCATCTCCGGCCTGGAGCTCACCGGCCGCGCCGTTGTTCAGGCAGAAAAATTCGGCGCCCAGATGATGGTCGGGCAACGAGTGGTCAAGATCAACTGCGATCAGAGGCCGTACCAACTCACGCTGGAGAATGGCAGCATTCTCCAGGCTCGCAGCATCATCATCGCCGCCGGAGCACAATACAACAAGCCGAACATCGCCAACCTCAAGCAGTTCGAAGGGAATGGAGTTTATTACGCGGCCACCTTCATGGAATCGCAACTTTGCGGGACCGACGAAGCCATCGTTATTGGCGGGGGCAATTCGGCAGGCCAGGCAGCAGTTTTTCTGGCGGAGACTGCCCGCAAGGTCTATATGCTGGTTCGCGGAAAAACTCTTTCGGCGACGATGTCGCGCTATCTGACCCAGAGAATTACACAGCATCCGGTGATTGAGCTGCATTTGGAATCTGAGCTTCAGGCATTAGAGGGCGAGTCGCACCTCGAAAGCGTCACCTGGCTCGACCGGTCGTCGGGGGAGAAATCGATGCGCGAGATCCGGCATGTCTTCGTGATGGCGGGAGCATCACCGCACAACGACTGGTTGCGTGGCTGTGTCGCCCTCGATCCGCAGGGCTTCATTCTTACAGGACGCGACTTGGATCCTGTTCTGGCAAGCGCACCTCAAAAGTGGCCTCTTGGCCGGCCGCCGCAAATGCTCGAGACCAGCTTGCCGGCAGTTTTTGCGGTTGGCGACATCCGCTCCGGAAACGTCAAGAGGGTTGCATCAGCCGTTGGCGAAGGCGCGATCTCCATCCATCTTGTCCATCGCGCCCTGGCAGAGATATAGCATAGATAAGATCTCAACCGAAGAATGCCAAATCGCCAATGCGCTCATCGAAGAGCAGATCGGTTCATACTCCCGCACCGGAACGATCTGAGCGGCAGCCCCTGGTCCCTTAGTCCCTCAGCCGCTAAGTCCCTTCGTCCCCCAATCTCTGCTCACAGTCCACCGACCCCTGCTCCCTGGCACTTCGGACACCAGAACGTCACCCGCGCGTCCCGCCCCTGCAGCCGCCTGCAAATCGGCTCTCCACACTTTCGGCACGGCTCGTCCCCACGCCCATACACCCACACCCGCTCTCTTGGGTCGATTCTGCCCGTCGTCCTGCGGTGCATCCCGCCATACGTCACACGCGTCTCGCCCGAGTCCTCCAGCACATTCGCCTTCACCAGCCGCACCGACGCAGCAATCAACGCCTCAATCTCCCCGGGCCTCAACTCCTTCACCCTGCAAAACGGGTTCACCCCCAACACAAAGCAGATCTCCGACTTGAACTCGTTGCCCACCCCCGCCATCACTTCCTGGTGCAGCAGCACATCGGCAATCTCTTCTGTGCCATGCGCCGCCACGCGCCGCGCCACCTCGCCCGCATCGAATTTCTCGCTCAACACGTCAATCGTCTGCGGCGGAATCCTGATCGCCCGCTCCAACTCATGCGCCCGCATCATCTTCGCCACCGGCACCCGAAACCCCACCGTCACAAACTCCGCGTTCTCCAGCACAATCCGCATATTCACCCGCGGCTGCTGCCAACGCTCGCCCGGCCTGTAGATATGCCAGCTCCCGTTCATCAGCAGGTGCGTCGCCAGCGTGCCCCCACCTGAAAACCGGATCAGCAGCCACTTTCCCCGCGATTCCACCTGCTCAACCAACTGCCCCGCAATCGGCTCATCGTCATCCCACCGCGTCAACAGCGGATAGGTCGACCGAAACACCGTCACCGGCTTTCCAATCAGCGCCCGCCCCATCGCCCGCGCCGTCCGAAAGATTGTGTCGCCCTCAGGCACGTTCTAATGCACCTCGCCGCTTGCTGGTGCCCTATCTTCGCGCGACCCAATCGCCATCGGAATCCTCCGCAAATGCATCCCCAGCGGCCCCGCATGAAAGCCCGCATCCATCAGGAATCGCGCCATGGGATGCGCCGCCACCGGCTGCCCGTTGATGGTCGTGATCAGCACCCCCTCGTGGCTGTTCCCGCGCATCCGTTGCTGTCCACGCCCACACAGGAAGTGCGCCAGCCCCGCCGCCGTCTGCGAGCGCTCGGGCTCCTCCGCAGGCAGAAACACCAGCAAGTTCGGATTGCCACGCCGCAGCCACGCCACCAGCTGTCCATTGCGCAGAATCACCTCGGCATACGAGGCACGCGTCAGCACGCGCGGCGCGCTCTCTGAGTCCTCCTCGGCCACCGGCAACTCCGGCCAACGCAGCACCGAGCCATAAGGATTGGCCGGATCGCTCGCCGCCAACTGCACAAACTCCGGCCTTTCATCCGGCGGTGCATTCCTCAACTGCCGCAAGAGATCCACCGCCGCCGGCAGCGCAAACTGTGCCGCACCCAGCCCCGCCACAAAATATCCGCGCCTGATCCGCCCACTCTCTTCCAGCGCCTTCAGCACGTCGTACACCGCGCTGAATCCACCCACCACATTTTCCGCCGCCACCGACTCCCTCATCAGCACGCCATACCGGCTCAGCAGTTGCAGCGCCAGCGCATGACTCGCCTCCGTCTGCGAGGGGCCGTAGCGCCGGTCCAATTCGGAGTAGCGCCGGTCTCCGGACCGGCTGTCGCGGGGGTCTCCAGGCCCCCGCACTTCCCCTGCCGCCGCATAATCCACCCGTACAGCGGGTGCCCCAGGCCCGGGGTCCCCACGGACGGGTCCTCGTCCGTGGGGTGGAGATCCCTCGCCTTTGGGGACCTGGGAAACAACTCCCCGCACCGGCACCAGCGACCACCGTCCCTGCGCCGTCGGCGGCGTCGTTCTCCGCGACCGGAACACCATCCCCGTCTGCATGCGTCTCTGATTGCGCGCAGACTCTGGCCGCGCTGTATACGCCCTCAGCGCGTGTAGCGAATCATTCGTAATCAGTCCCCGCCACACCAGACTCCACAGCGCATCGATCGTCTCTCCTGGGTACCCCCTGTCTCCTTGCGAGCCCCCACCCACCGCCTGATGCAGCGCATCGAAGAAGCTCGCACCCGACGACTCCAGCACCGCCAGCAGCTTTTCCTCGCGCTCCTTCAGCGGCTCCGGTTGCGGCCTCGGCTGCGTCAGCAGCGGCATCCCATCCGCCAGGAACAGCGCAATCCGTCCATCGCGCTCGCCAATCGGTTCCACCCCCGCCCACGCCACTTCGCCCGCCGCAATCAGCGTGTTCAACCCGCCCGCCGCATACTCCGCAATCCGCGCCGGCAATATCGCACTCTCCACCAGCGAGGCCGTCAGCGGCGCCCCCTGCAAACTCTCAATCGCATCCAGCAGCGCATCCAGGTTTGCTCCTCGCCGCGGCGTCAGCACCCCCTGCCAGTGCGTCAGGAACCGCGCCAGTGTGTGCTGCTCCACCGGCTCCACTTCGCGCCGCAGCCGCGCCAGCGACTTCCGCCGGATCAACCGCAGCATCTCAGCATCGCACCACTCGCGATGCACCCCCCCCGGTATAAATCCACCCTCCAGCACGCGTCCTTCAGTTGCCAAATGCCGCAGCGCGCCCTCCACCGCCGCCGTGTCCAGCGCAAATCGCTCAGCCACCGCCCCCAGCGTGAATGGCCCATGCGTCCGCGCGTAGCGCCGCACCAGTTCCATCACTGGCTGCGCCACCGGCTCCAACAGCGCCGCCGCCAGTCCCGGTGCCAGCGGAATCCCCAACCCATCGCGATAGCGCGCCGCGTCCTCCGCCGCAATCAGCCTGCGCTCTCCTGCAATGCGCAGCTCCAGCAACCGTCTCGCCCGCACCAGCCTGTCCACATGCGTCAACAGATCCGGCGAAACCACGCGCCGCGCCAGCTCATCGCGCGTGAGATCCCCGAGCCGCAAACACAGATCGTGAATTCCATCCGCAGACCGCGCCCTGTACGTCTCCTTCAGGCATTGCGCCGTCTCCTCCACCTCCGCAATCGCCTCCGCATCCAGCAACTCGCGCAGGTCCGCCTCACCGAGCAGCTCGCGCAACTGATCCTGATCGATCGTCAGCGCCTGTGCCCGCCTCTCCGCCAGCGGAGCATCGCCGTCGTACAGAAAATTCGCCACGTAACTGAACAGCAGCGACGCCGCAAACGGCGAGGGCTTGCGCGTCTCCACCACATGCACGCGAAGCTGCCGCTGTTCCACCGCGCGCAGCGTCTCCACCAGCGCCGGCATGTCAAACACATCGCGCAGGCACTCGCGATACGCCTCCAGCAGCAGCGGAAACTTCGGATACCGCGAAGCAACACTCAGCAAGTCATACGATCTCTTCCTTAACTGCCACAGCGGCGACCGCGCATCCGCCCTGCGTCGCGGCAACAGCAGCGCTCGTCCCGCCGCCTCCCGAAATCGCCCGGCAAACAGCGCCGTCGTTCCCAGTTGCCTCAGAACCAGCGCCGTCGCCTCGCCCGGCTCTACCATGAACCAGTCCGCATCGGGCGGCTCATCCGTGTCAGGAAAGCGCAGCACAAATCCGTCGTCCGACCAAAGCGTCTCCACCTCCGGGCCGCCCGCCGCGCGAATCCGCGCGCTCACCGCCATCGCCCACGGAATATGAATACGGCTCCCAAAAGGCGTCAGCACGCATACTCGCCAGTCGCCCAACTCGTCGCGGCACCGCTCAATCACCACCGTGCGATCGTCTGGCACCTCACCCGTTGCATCTTCCTGATCCGCCAGAAAGCGCATCAGGTTCTCCGCCGCACCCGGATCGAGATCGTGTTCGTTCACCAGCCGCGTCAGTGCCGCCGGCTTGGGCAATGCGCGCAACTCGCGCACTAGCGCGCCAATCCGCCGCCCAAACTCCAATGGCCGCCCAGGCCCATCGCCTTTCCAGAACGGCATCTTGCCCGGCTCGCCCGGCGCAGGCGTTACCAACACTCGGTCGTGCGTTATGTCTTCGATCCGCCACGTCGACGCGCCAAGGATGAAAGTCTCGCCCGGATGGCTTTCGAACACCATCTCCTCATCAAGCTCGCCCACACGCACCGACTTCCCTTCGCTGTGCGCCAAAAACACGCCATACAATCCGCGATCTGGAATTGTCCCTGCATTCAAGATCGCCAGCCGAGCCGCCCCGTCGCGCGCCGTCACCACATTGCGAATCCGATCCCAGTTCAAGCGCGGCCGCAGCTCCGCAAACTCATCCGATGGATACCGCCCGCTCAACAGGTCCAGCACTCCCTCAAACGTCCCGCGCCTCAGCCCCGCAAACGGCGCAGCCCGCCGCACCAGCGCGTAGAGCGCATCAACGCTCACCTCGGGCTTGTTTCGATCCTCCGCGTGCTCGATGCCCGGGGCCCCCACGGACAGGTTCACGTCCGTGGGGTGGAGGTCCGAACCCTCGGACGTGGGAACTGACAACTGACTACTGAAAACTGGCAACTGTGTCGGGTGGGAGTGTTCAAACCTCAGCTGCGCCCAATCCTTCTTCCTGGTGCCTTTTCTGACCCCTGAACCCTGACCCCTGACCCCTGGCGATGCCACAATCGCCACCAACTGCTGCGCCAGCACGTCCAACGGATTCCGCGGATACCGCGTCGACTCAATGTGTCCCTCATGCATCGCACGCGTCACCGCCGCGCACGCCACCAGGTCCGCGCGATACTTCGGAAACAGAATTCCCTCGCTCACCGCGTCCACGTGATGCCCCGCCCGCCCAATCCGCTGCATCCCGCTCGCCACCGACGGCGGCGCTTCAATCTGGATCACCAGATCCACCGCACCCATGTCGATGCCAAGTTCGAGCGTCGACGTCGCACACAGCGCGCGAATCTGCCCCGCCTTCAACTGCTCTTCAATCACCGTCCGTTGCGCAGCCGCCAGCGACCCATGATGCGCCCGAGCAATTGGCTCACCAGCCAACTCGTTCAGCGCCCCGGCCAGCCTCTCCGCTACCTGCCGGCTGTTCACAAACAGGATCGTCGAGGTCCGTTCACGAATAATCTCCAGCAGCCGCGGATGAATCGCATTCCAAATCGACACCCGCTTCGGCGCCTGCGAAGCCGGCCCTGAAGGAATCGCCTCCTGCTCGCCCAGCCGCGCCATGTCCTCCACCGGCACTTCAATCCGCAACTTGAGCTGCTTTCGCCCGCTCGCGTTCACAATCGTCACCGGCCGATATTGAATCCCCGCAGACTCAGCAACACTCGCGCTCCAATCGTCCGCACCCTCAGCGGCAACACCTCCATCGTTCTGCGATTTCAAAACGCCGTCATCCTGAGCGGCTGATAACGATCTGTCATCCTGAGCGGAGTCCGCCACTGCGGACGAAGTTGAAGGATCTGCGGTTGTTAGTTCTTGCAAAGCAGTCTCGACCGTCGCTCCCCTGATCCCTGTTCCCTGTTCCCTGTTCCCTGTTCCCTGCTTTTCTGACCCCTGCCCCCTGAACCCTGAACCCTCTACTTCTACCCCCCCCAGAAACCGCGCCACTTCCTCCAGCGGCCTCTGCGTCGCCGAGAGCCCAATCCTCTGCAGCCGCCTCCCCGTCAGCGCCTCCAGCCGCTCCAGCGTCAGCGCCATATGCGCCCCACGCTTGGTCGGAACCAGCGCATGAATCTCGTCGATGATGACCGTATCCACCGACCGCAGCGCTTCCGAAGCCTGCGAAGTCAGCAGCAGATACAAGCTCTCCGGCGTGGTGATCAAAATGTCTGCCGGATGCCGCACAAACCGCGCCCGCTCCCGATGCGGCGTATCCCCCGTTCGCACATGAATCGTCGCCTCGCGAAAACCCACCCCCATCCGCCGCGCCATATTCGCTATCCCAATCAGCGGCGACCTCAGATTGCGCTCCACGTCCACCGCCAGCGCCTTCAGCGGAGACACATATACCACCCTGCAGGCCTCCGTCTTTGCGCCCGAGTCCCGAGTTCCTAGCCCCTTAGTCCCTGTTCCCTGCCTTTCTGACCCCTGACCCCTGAACCCTGAACCCTGTCCCAACATCAGACGATCCAGGCACCACAAAAACGCTGTCAGCGTCTTGCCCGTCCCTGTCGGCGCCAGGATCAGCGCGCTCTCCCCGCGCGCAATCACCGGCCATCCCATCCGCTGCGGCGCCGTCGGCGCGTCAAAAACCGCCCGAAACCACGCCGCCGTTACCGGATGAAAGCACCCCAGCCCATCCACTGTCGGAATGTCTATTTCCCTTTTCACAATCTTCTGAGCATACCGCGTCCCATGGCGAAGAAGAAGCGAAAAAGATGCCGAGGAAATCTGGGCTCCCACCACCCGGTACCTGCAAGAGGTTCACCCAAAAGAAATCGCGAACATCGCGGATAATCTCCTCATGCCAGAATCCCCATACGGGCCAAGATTGATCATCGTTTGCGGGTTGCCGGGTTCGGGCAAGACCACGCTCGCCAAGTCGCTTGAAAGCAAACTCGGTGCGATCCGCTTTTCTCCCGACGAATGGCTGGATGCTCTATCTCTAAGCCTCTACGACGCTGCGACCCGCGAGAAAATTGAGGCTCTTCAATGGAGCCTTGCCAAAGAGCTCCTCTCCCTCGGCCTCGTCGTCATCATTGAATGGGGCACCTGGGGAAGGTCCGAGAGAGACACCCTCCGAACCGAGGCCCGAGCCCTCGGCGCAGCCGTTGAATTGCACTATCTCACCGCGCCCCCCGATCTTCTTTTCGAGAGAATTAAGCTTCGAAGCGCAGAGACGCCGTCCATCGAGCGAAGCGACTTCAACCAGTGGGTCGAACTGTTTCAAGCCCCAACTCCCGAGGAAAGGTCGCTCTTTGACGAGCCGCTTGTCGCGGACTTGAATTCCGATCCAAACTGAAACTCCAACCAGGTGGTTGCAAATCGCTCCGGAACCTGCCCACCACCTCAAACGAGAGCGGCGATTCCCCGCCACCCCAGCCGCTCACTTGCAAAACTGTCACAATCCCTCAAAATCCCCGCCTGCATCAATGGTTCAATCGGAGACAATCCTTCCTGCCCCGCATCTAGTAGGCTAAAGCTCTTCGAGGCACCATGCGCCCCAACCTGGCAACCCTGATTGACGACTTCCGCCGCGCCGACCGCGACATCGCCGTCGTTCGCTATCAGGGCAACCGCCGCCGCGTCACCACCTACGGCCAGATCGCCTCGCTCGCCGGCCGTTTCGCCAACCTGCTCGCCCAGCGCGGCATAGGCCCCGGCGAACGCGTCCTCATTTGGGGCGAAAGCAGCGCCGAGTGGATCGCCGTCTTCCACGGCTGCCTTCTCCGCGGCGTTCTGGCCGTCCCCCTTGACGCAGCCGGCGCAGCCGACTTCGCCGCCCGCGTCGCCGCCAATGTCAGCCCCAAACTCGCTGTCGGCGACCTCGTCCTCCTCAGCCAGCTCCCCGCCGACTCCCTTCCCGCTCCCGACGCACGCATCTCCTTTGAGGATCTGCTCTCCGTCCTTCCCGCCGAAGAAACCGGTCCCGTCCCTGACCTCAACGAGAAAACGCCCCTCGAAATCCTCTTCACCTCCGGCACCACCGGCGAGCCCAAGGGCATCGTCCTCACCCATGGCAACGTCCTCGCCAGCATTGGCCCCATCGAAGAGTCCTCCCAGCCCTACATGCGTTACGAGCGGGTCATCCATCCCTTCCGCATCCTGCTCACGCTTCCTCTCAGCCATGTATTCGGCCAGATGCTGGGCCTCTGGGTCCCCAACATCTATCGCGCCGAGCTCCACCTCGAGAGCCGTCCCGCCGCGCCACGCCTCGTCGAAACCATCCGCCGCGAGCGCATCTCCGTCCTTGCCGCCGTACCTCGCGTCGTCGCCCTTCTCAAATCGCATCTCGAATCCAACATCCCCGGCCTCGCCGAACTCGCCGCCAGCCCTAAAGGCACGGCCACCGGCGTCTCACTGCCCCTCCGCTGGTGGCGCTTCCGCAAGGTACACCGCGCCTTCGGCCTCAAGTTCTGGGCCATCGTCTGCGGTGGCGGCGCGCTGCTTCCCGCCGTAGAAAAATTCTTCAATGCCGTCGGCCTTGTTCTCGTCCAGGGCTATGGCATGACCGAATCCACGGCGATGATCACGCTCAACCATCCCTTCCACGTTGCTGAGGGCACCATCGGCAAGCCGGTTGCCGGACGCGAGGTCAAGCTCGGCCCCGACGGCGAAGTCCTGGTCCGCGGAGCAGCCATCTCGTCGGCCACCTGGTCAGGCGGTGAGTTGCATCAACGCCCAGACGAATGGCTCGCAACCGGCGATCTCGCCAAGCTCGACTCCGACGGCGATCTGCTCTTCCTCGGCCGCAAGAGCGAAGTCATCGTAACCGCCGGTGGCCTCAACATCCATCCCGAGGACCTCGAAGCCGCCATCGAGCTTCAGCCCGGCGTTAGCGCATGCGCCGTCGTACCCGTCCAGACCCCCTCCGGCACCGAGCCCTGTGCCGTCCTCGCTATGCGCGGCTCCGGAGATCAAGCCGCCGCCGCCATCCAGCACGCCAACGCCAAACTCGCTGACTTTCAGCACCTCAGCCGCTGGGTCCTCTGGCCCGAGCCGGATCTGCCTCGCACCTCTTCCGGCAAAGTCCGGCGCAAAGCGGTTGCCGAATGGCTCGACCACCTTCAGGCCGCCAGCACTGGCAACCACACCAACGGCGCAGCCGCGTTTGGCGCATCCTCCGACTGGCTCCTCGCGCTTATCACTCAAATCTCCGGCGAAGCTCCCCCCGGCGTCGGCGACGACCTGCATCTCAGTGAAGATCTCCACCTCGACAGCCTCGGCCGCGTGCAGCTTGCCGCCGCCATCGAAGATCGACTCGGCATCGCCACTCAGAACGGCTTCCTCGATCAGGCCCAGACCCTCGGCGACCTCCGCCACCTGATCGCCGCGAGCAATGACGCCCCGCCTTCGGCAAACCCGCCCCCTGCAAAGCCATCCGATCGCACCCCGTCAGACAACCAACTCCCCACCAACGGCCCCGCCGGTCTTTCCGCCCCACTCGCCTCGGAACCCTCCACCGAACCCTCAACAGACAGCGCCCCCGCTGCTCCACCCAGTCCCGCCGTTGCCACTGCCCCTCCAGCCCCTGCCACCTACCTCTATCCCCACTGGCCGTGGTGGGCGCCCGTCCGCGCTCTCCGCTCGGCATTTATGGAAGCCGTCATCATTCCATTCGTGGCCTTCCTGATGAAACCCGCGGTCCTCCGCGATTCCGAAGCTTCCATCAATTCGCACGAGCCCATGCTCATCATCGCCAATCACGTCACTCAATGGGACGGCCCACTCCTCGCTTATGGGCTCCCCGGCCCCATCCGCCACCGCCTCGCCGTAGCCATGGACGGCAACATGCTTGAGGACTATCGCCACTTTCGCAGCCCCAACGTAGGCCCGCGCTACCACCGCTTCTCTATCCTCGGCCCGCTAAACTACTTCTTCGCCACGCTGCTCTTCAACGTCTTTCCGCTACCCCGACAGCGCGATTTTCAGCGCAGCTTCGCCCACGCCGGCGATGCGCTCGACCACGGCTTCAACGTCGTGCTCTTTCCCGAGGGCCAACTGTCTGATGAAGGAAAGCTCGCCCGCTTCCGCGCCGGTATCGGCCTGCTTGTAAAGGAATCGGGCGTCCCTGTCCTGCCCGTCGCCCTGCGCGGCCTCGGCGAAATGAAGACCAAACAGATCGGCTGGTTCCGCTCCGGCAAGTTCTCCATCCGCGTCGGCGAGCCCATGCGCTTCTCCCCGCTCGACAGCGAATCCACCATCACCGCCCGCCTCCAGGCGGAAGTCGCGAAGCTGCTGGAACAGGACTGAGGTACCAGGTAACCCTCGAACAAGCTATGCATCGATGCCCAATTTTGGCAGATACTTATGTATATGCCAGCAGTTCGGGAGGGGGTTAATGCGGACCACCGCCAAGATTTTCATGAACAACCTGAGCCAGGCAGTTCGTCTCCCCAAGGAGTTTCAGTTCTCGACTTCTGAGGTCTTCATCCGCAAACAGGACGATGAAGTGATTCTGTCCGCGCGTCCCAAAGACTGGTCCGACTATCTGACGTCGAATGCCACAGCCTCGGTAGAGTTTATTGATGGAGTCGAAGATCGGCCTCTTTGAGCTCGGCCCTAAGCTAGAGGCTAGAAGCTAGCAGCTAATAGCTGCCACTCAGTTCGCCTTCCTCGGCCTGAAGTGACACGTTCCGCCCGCCAGCATCGACGTCCAGATCGACGGATCCGCCGGCTGCTCGCTCGATCCCAGGAACAGCACCCCATCCGGCGCCAGCAGCTTGTGCACGTTCGCCAGCAGCGTCTTCCGCGTCTCCTGCGAGAAGTACAGCATCACGTTGCGCAGAAAGATCACGTCAAACCGGTCGTC
>Ga0182015_10003466_pt1 | contig 17699 bp, 17 predicted proteins | sample 712P3MmetaG_FD_120478 | JGI IMG/M metagenome (GOLD analysis project Ga0182015, IMG submission 120478) | Permafrost microbial communities from Stordalen Mire, Sweden - 712P3M metaG | ecosystem: Environmental > Terrestrial > Soil > Wetlands > Permafrost | place: Sweden: Stordalen | collected...
CTTCCTCGCCAATCCGGACATGGATCGCGACTTGTACCGCAAGCAGTTTCATTTGAATGAGACCGAAGTCGAACAGATCGCCGGACTCATTCCCAAACAGCAGTTCCTGATCAAGACGCCGGAACTCGCCAAGGTCGCGAATCTCTGCGTCGATCCGAAAAGCTATTGGCTCTACACCAACGATCCCTACGACAACCGCAAGCGCCGCGAAGCCTTCGACGCCCATGGATTCGAAAAGGGACTGGAAGTTCTCGCGGGAGCGGAACGATGACGCTCGCTCGACTCATGGCGACCATGTTGTTGTCCGCCTCACTGTGGTGCGGCGCACTTGCGTTCCTCCGGGCGACGCTCACCGGCGCCCGGCGGGGCCCCGACACTTGGTTCTTCTCGCTCACCGTCGTGGGAATCGTCACCGCTTTGCTGTTCGCCGTGCAATCGACCGTGCCGGGTTCCGGAGGGCGCGACAGGAGTTCCTAGTAACAGCACCATTTCCCTAAGGAGCAAATCATGATTGCGAAACTCATTCGTCTTCGAAAGTGCAGTGTCTTCATTTTCCTCTCGTTCGCCGCACTCTTTTTCGCGGGCATCTTTTCTGTTTCGTCGCTCGCCGCCGGTGACGGGTCCCGCGTGGTGAAGTACGGCAAGGAAGACATCGTCCCGGTTCGCGCCAAGCTCCGCTACTCGACACTCCTGGTTCTCCCGGACAACGAGGAAATCCTCGACTTCACCACCGGCGACAAGGAGTTCTGGATCATCAATGGCGCGCACAACCTTTGCTACATCCATCCGGCACAAGCCGGCATTCGCAGCAACCTCAACCTCATTACCGCCAGCGGCCGCGTCTATTCCTTTCTGCTGACGGAAATCAGCGGCGATCCGAAAGCCGAGCCCGACCTGAAACTCTTCATCGAGCCGAAGGAAAGCTCCGGAATGGCGAACCTGCAAGGCTACGCTCGCGCAAGCGAAGCCGAAGCGTACAAAAAAGAACTCGAAACCCTTCGCGCCGAGACCGAGACTCGTGTGCGCGGCGCCGAAGCTTCCGCCGGCGACCGCGTCAACCGCTTCCGCTCCGAATACGCCCGCCAGCTGCAATTCGACTACACACTCGACGCGAAGGCCGAGCGCGAGCCGTTTCTCATCTCCGCGATCTATCACGACGACGCGTTTACCTACGTCCGGTGCGCCGCGCGGGAAAAACCTGCGCTGTACGAAGTGAAGGACGGGAAGCCCAACCTCATTCAATTTCAGTTCGAAAACGGCGTCTATATCGCTCCAAAGATCATCGACAACGGCTATCTGGCGGTCGGCAAGAAAAAGGCCGTGTTCGCGCGCCGGATTTCCGGCAAGTAAAAGGAGCGGACCGTGAACGAACCCATCACTTCCGGAATTGCCGACAAAGCACCGAAGCCTTCGGGCCTGCTGCCCAAGAATGTCCAGTCCTGGCTGATCCTCGGCTTGGCCGTGCTCATGGTCGTCATCATGTGGCTCACGGGCGGAAAGAAGTCTCCCGCGACTCTGAAATCCAGTGCCATGGCGCCGCTCGGGCCGGCAACGGTCGAGGTCAACGAAACCAAGATCGCCGAACTGCAGAATCGCATCCAGCAACTGCAGCGTGAACAACTCATCGCCCAGAATGCGCTTGCGCAGCAGAACCGCATCCCCGGAAACGGTCCGTCGGGCAGCGAGGCTACCGGTTCCGCGCCGGGGGCGCAACCGGAGCGCACCGAGGAGGTGATCGAGGCGGAGCGCAAGAAACGCAGTTACCTTTCGTTGTTCGCCTCGAACGTCGCGCTCAGTTTCCGAAAGCAGCCTTCCCTTGCGACGTCCGCGCCCGGAAACGATCTGCTGCCATCCGCGATGTTCGAATCGCCTTCGTCCAGCCCGAAGCCTCCCGACCTTGCGCAACTCTTGAAAGAGATGCAACCGGCCTTGCCTCCCCCTGCGACCGCAACAACCGCTTCCGTTCCCAGCGCCACCGCGAGTACCGCGGAGCCGGAACCCAACAAGAAGGAAATCAAACCCTCTGCCGCCGCATCGACGGGCGCTGCAACGGCGGCGGCAGGGAAAACCTATGTGCTGTTCGAGGGCACCATCCTCGAAACGGTCCTCATCAACCGGCTCGACGGAGCCAACGCGGGCCCCATCGAATGTCTGGTAACCGGCGATGTTTATTCCCGGGACCGCCAGCATCTGCTCGTTCCCGCAGGCAGCAAAGTTCTCGGTGAAACACGCAAGGTCGAAGCGTTTGGCCAAGCGCGTCTCGCCGTGGCGTTCCACCGGCTGCTGATGCCGGACGGCTATTCCGTCAGCCTCGACCAGTTCAAAGGCCTCAACCAAGGGGGCGACACCGGCCTCCGCGACCAGGTCAACAACCATTACCTGCGCATCTTCGGCGCTTCGCTCGCCGTAGGCGCCATCGGCGCGGTAGCGGAGGCTGGAACCGGTGGCGTTCTGACCGAATCCGGAACGGATCGTCTCCGCGAGGGATTCGCGCAGAGCATGGGGCAATCCTCCGCGCAAATCCTCGACCGATTTCTCAACATCCTCCCGACCATCACCATCCGCGAAGGCCATCGCGTGAAAGTCTATCTGTCGGGCGATCTGGCCTTGCCCGAGTTCAACCATCACAACCTGCCTTCGGATCTCTAGGAGGCGTGAAAGGAAAGCACCCATGAAAGGAATGAGGAAGAGAAAGATGGCTGTTTGTCTCGTTGCGTTGCTGCTGTCCGCTGCGATAGCGTCCGCGCAACTCGGCGGCGGGATCGTCTACGATCCCACCAACTACCAGAACGCGCTGCTGCGCTACTACCAGTTGCAGCAGCATCTCTTGCAACTCCAGAGAACGTACTTGCAGGTGGTCGCCCAGTACAACCTGGCGTTCCAGATGGCGCGCAGCATCGAGAACATGCCCGCGCGCTACCAGGCCCAGTTCGCCCAGTGGAAAAACACCTTCGCGGGCAATACCTACGGGAATACGGGCGTGTGGGTGGCTGGCATCAACTCCGGCCAGTTGCCCATCATCACTACCGGTTACCAGCAAGCGACTACGCAGCTGCTTCCCTATAACAACCAGGTTCTCGCGGGCATGAACCCCCTAGAGCTCGCGCGCGTGCAATCCCAGTACGCGTCGGTCCAGCTTTCCGACGGCATCAATCTAAATTCCATGCAGACCATCGGCGCGATGCGCGCCAACGCGCAAGACATCCAGAACCAGATGGCCAACCTCGAACAGGATTCGTTCTCCGGCAATGCCAATCTCAATACCGAAGTCTCCGTCCTGAACAAGATCAACGCCGCGAACATGCTCACACTGCGCAGCGTCCAGGATTCCAACAAACTGCTGGCCTCGCTTCTCGAGCAGCAGACCATTCTCGCCAAGCAGCAGCGCGAGGCCACCACCAACCTCATCAACGCCGACATTACGCGGAACGCCAGCCTCGCCGGCAATATCGCCCAGGTCGCCGGTACGCTCACCGACTCGCTACAGAACTTCCGCATGCCGTAGTTCTTTTTTCGAACCCGTACGCCGAAGGAGCCGAATCCTCATGCAGACCGACTATCTTCAGTTTGTCTTCCAAGCCATCCGCCAGTTGCTTACCGACAATCTCGGCTTCTTCGACGCTATGGGCCAGAATCTTTTCCGTTCCTTCGCCACCATCCTCGTCGTCTGGTACGGCGTCAAATCCGCGCTCGCCGCTGCCGGCGGGCGGAGTCCCTTCCAGTTCGATCATTTCGCGAGCCTGCTGCTCACCATCAGCTTTGGGTTCGCCATGGTCAATTACTACAGCACGCCGATTCCCGGCGTGGGCACCAGCTTCCACGGCCTGGTGACCGACGAGGCGCAGTTTCTCTCGGGCAAGATCGACCAGGCCCAACTCCAGACGGTTGTCACGCAGATCGCCGACTTCGAAATACGCATGGACTCGCCGACATGGGGAGACATCCTCGGCACCGCCGTCTACGTTGTCGTCATCATCCTGCTGGCCGCGGCCCAGGCCGTCGCGATCGTCATCATCGCCTATGGGTTCATCGCCACCGCTGTCTGCGTGCTGGTTGGCCCCATCTTTGTTCCCTTCTTTATCGTCCCGAAGATGGAGTGGCTGTTCTGGGGCTGGTTCCGCTGCTTCCTCCAATACGCCTTCTACCAGGTCATCGCCGCGGCGGTTGTCTTTTTAATCGGGGACCTCATCGTCGGAGCGCTCCGCCTTCCGCCCGCGGGCGCTCTTTCCACCGTCCAGCTTCTCGCTTGGTTCCCGGTGCTTTTTATTACGTTCGTCGCCTCGATTTACGTTCTGCTCAAAGTGCCGTCCCTCACCAATCACATCTTCAGCGGCACCGCGGGGGGCTCCTCCGCCGGACTCCTCGAAGCTGTAGCTGCTTCGACTGCCAAGTAACTCTGATGAACCATGACGCCAGTTTCGAAAATGCCAAGCGCTTGTATCTCGAATCCTGTGGTGACCCCATGGTGACGAACACCTATATCAAGATCGCGCTGGCTCTGCTCTCGCTGGTGTGCGTCGCGCTGGCCTTGATTGACCTGCGGACAATCCGCACATTCGAAAACTTCCGCCCTCTGGTCATCCGTATCGATGATCTCGGACGCGCCGAAGCCATCAACTACCACAACCTCGAATACCAACCGCGGGATGCCGAAGCCAAGTATTTCCTCTCCCAGTTCTGCGCCCGCTACTACCGGCGCAACCGCTATACCATTCACGACGATTTCGCGAAGGCCTTGTACTTCCTCGACGGCAAGCTCACCGATGGAATTCTCGATGCGTACCGGAAAGACGATACCCTCCGCAAATTCCTCACCAATTCCTCACTGCCGGAAATCGATATCGAGGTGAAAAAGGTTGCGCTCGACGAGATGCAGAACCCGCCGTTCCGCGCCCGGGTCGATTTCTACATGGTGTACTACGCGCCCGCCGATCGCAGCGAATTGAAACGCGACCTCTATACCGCGAACTTTGTCTTCGTTTTCAAGAGCCACGTTCCCAATGAACTGATTCCCATTAACCCGCTCGGTCTCACGATCACCTATTTCCGGGAGAATGAGGCGTTCAAATGACCCGAAGTGGAAAGCGCGGGAACAAACAGGTCGTTATGGAAAAACCGAGAAAAACAACGGACCCGAACGGCACCCGCGCGCGAGGCCTTCCATGATCGCGAACGCCTCGTTGCTCACTGTGGCCTTGTTCCTGGCGTATGGCTTCTGGCTTCTCGGTCAATTGAAGTTCATGGCCGCGTACAAGTCCGTTCTGTTTCATGCCTACGGCGACACGATTCTCCTCTGTGCCGCCGTCCTCTTTCTCAACATCTTCGCCGCAGTGTTCGCCCTCCAGCGCCGGTTCTTCCTGAAAGATACCGGCCGCAAACTTTCGCACCTCGATAAGCAGTTTCAGACCGGTCAGGTTCAGATGCCCGTTCCCGCTGAAAACGCGGAGAGGAAGTGACGATGGCACGTGACCCGTTTCCCCACGATCCGCAAGACACACGGGACACATCTGCGCCTCCACCACGCGGCCGCTCGCGGCAGGCGTCTGAACGTTCCGGCGCGCGCGACCCCGAAGCGCCCGATGGCGCGCTGGATCCCTCCGGACGGAACCCTTGGCCGCCCGAACGCGAAGAGTCGCCACGCGGGTATTCGCTGCGTGAGCGTACCTTTCTTCTGCGCTCGTCCGAACTGCATGCGCTCGGGGAACTGGGAAAGTTTCGTGTGATCGCGGCGGCGGACCTGGCGCGGCATGCCTACGCGGGCGACGGCCCGCGGATGGAACGCGACCTCCGTCATCTCCAGCGGCAGTCCCTGGTCTCCGAACGAACACTCGAAATCTCCGGCAAGAAAACACTCCGCGCCATCACCCTCACAAAGGCCGGCCGGCGGCTCTTGAAACAAACGGGCCATCTTCCCGAAGAGCAGGCGGTCTATCACGGACTGGTTAAGCCGCGCGAAGCCAAACACGACGCCGATCTCTATCGGCTCTATTACAAGGAGACCGCGCACATCGAGCGCGAGGGCGGCAAGCCTTTGCGAGTCATTTTGGATTTTGAATTGAAACGGAATTTGAACCGGGGCCGCGTGGCGCTGGGACCTGAGACAACCAATCCGGACGAATTGACGCGCCTCGCGGAAGGGCAGGGCCTCTCCGTCGTGGATGGCAAGATTCCTGTGCCCGACCTGCGTATCGAATATCAAACGGCGGAAGGCGAACTTCGTCACGTCGATCTTGAACTAGCAACGCGTCATTACCGGCCCCAGGGACTGGCGGCGAAAGCCAGAGCGGGCTTCTCGCTCTACAGTTTCCGCGAAGACGCTTCGCGTCTCCGCCGCATTCTCGATGACCGTGAAATCACCGCCGGGATCCTCGCGTTATGACCATTGCTCCGGTGCATCTCCAGGCTCTCGCCGCCTTCGGCTACACCGAGGACGAATCGCGATTCCTCTACCTGGTGGCCACGCATTCCGGTTACTTCGTGGCGCGCCAGTTTCTCGCTTTCACCGGAGCGCATTGGGGCAAGCGCACGACGTTGTTCTGGATGAAGCTGCACACCAACGAACACGCGCGCACCGAGCGATTCCCGAAGAGCGGTGTCGTCTATCACCTGTTCGCGCGGCGGCTGTACCGGCAGATCGGCCGCGAGAATCTCCGCAACCGCCGCGAGCACGAGACCCAATTCATCCAGAGGCGCATCGCCATCCTCGACTACGTGCTTGCGAACGACCAACGAAACTATCTCGAGACCGAGCCCGAAAAGGTTTCGTACTTTTGTGTCAAGCAGAACGTTTTGTCCCACGTTCTGCCTTCGAAGACGTATCACGGGCAGCTCACGTCGCAACCCACCGTGCGCTGTTTCGTCGACAAGTTCCCAATGTTTCTCGATGTCCCTGATTCGTCCTCGCCTGTGGTCACCTTTTCCTACGTCCAGGGAGCTGAGGCCAACCTCACGGAATTTGTGCGGCACATCAAGGCCTACCTGCCGCTGTTTCGCGAACTCCCAGAGTTTGCATTTTTGTATTTGGCGCGCACCGATTCGCCGTTCAGCAAAGCGAAGGAACTGTTCGATTCGCTCGTGACCATCCCGCTCGAAGCGAACCCGGCCGCCGATCTCCTACGGTACTTCGAAGTCCGCAAGGCCTGGGATCTTCGGCAATACGGGGCCGTCACCGAAGCGGACCTGATCTTCCGCAATCAGACCAAGGGACGCTTCACAGCGGAAGTCTTCGAGCACCTCTACCGCGGATGGAAGGCAGGACGCGTGACGCAGGCCGAAATTCAGCACGACTTCGGCAGCGGAGCCATACGCCATATCGTCCATTTCAGGGCTGAGGCGCTTCGACCGTATTCCGGCGACCGGGACCAATCGCAACAGGAACGGTGACGAAGGTAAAAACGACACGCTGCACCGCCGTCTTCCGCACGCTCCGCACCTTGTGGCCACGGCATTCGCAGGAAAGGAAACGAGATGAACGGAAACCCTAGGAGAAAAGCCGCCGTGGAAAAAACACCAAATCGGGCACAGGTAGCTGTGCCGGGTGTTTTTTCCACGGCGCGGCGAAGAGTTTCGGAAACCACGAACCAAGGAGAAGAACCATGCCACTGATCAAGAAAGCACCAGGAATCGTCACGCTGGAAGTCAAGATCGAGGAACCCGTGAAATCGCTTCTCGAAGACTATGCCCGGTTCATCGAGAGCACTCCGGACCACGTCGTCAATGTCGTACTCAAGAAAAATCTCTGGCGCGATCAGGACTACCGCAAGTGGCGGAACGAGCGTCGCGGCCAAGCGCCGGAGCCGGCGAAGCCCGCTGCTCAAGCGCGGGGGTGAAACCATGATCCGGCGCATCCTTTATTCCCGCAGTTTCGTCGCGGCGCTGCTGGCGATGGCCACGGGCGCACTCCTCTTCTATCGCAACCCGTTTCCCGCAGAGCACATCTTCCTGCAAGTCATTTCCGTTCGCGCACCGCAGGCCTTTCTGAGCTTTAAAGTTCTTTATGCGGCGTGCTTATTCACAACACCGTACCTGCTCTATTCCGGCGTACTCTCGGGCCTCTACATCTTCACGCTCAAGGTTCGCCATCGCATCAGCGCGGGACGGCTGCCAACGTACCCCGAGCCCACGGAGCGCACCGATCTTTTCCTGGTCGTCGGCGAGGTCCACAACGAACGACAGCCCGGCCCCTCCGAGACTCCGCGATGGCTCACCATTCCCGAGCGCGGACTGTTCACCGGGGTATCCATCTTCGGTGCAATTGGATCCGGAAAAACGAGTAGCTGCATGTACCCGTTCGCCGACCAAATCCTTTCTTATCGGGCTTCTAATAAGGATGAGCGGATCGGCGGCCTGATTCTGGAGGTCAAAGGCGACTTCTGTCGCAAGGTGAAAGAGATTCTCGACCGCAACGGACGTGGCGAAGACTACATCGAGATTTCTCTCGATTCCGAGTATCGCTACAACCCGTTGCACAACGACCTCGATGCCTATGCGCTGGCCTTCAGCATCGCGTCGCTTCTCAACAACCTTTTCGGCAAGGGCAAGGAGCCGTTCTGGCAGCAAGCCTACACCAACCTCGTAAAGTTCATCATTCTTCTGCACAAAGTGGCCTACGGATACGTCACGCTCTTCGATGTCTACCAGTGCGCCATTTCCCCGCCGGTGCTCGAACAAAAGATCTTCGAAGCAGAGGAGATCATCCTGGGCCGCCACTTCGTAGCCCTGACGCCCAAGGTCTACGGGGATCGCGCCGAGGATCTGGCGGGCCTCGGTTTCGTGCACGACGCGAAGGAAGACCGCTACCTTGCGCCCGCGATGCCCGAGTTGCGACAGACTCTGCGCAAAAGAGCAGTCCCGTTCGAGTCCCGATCCTTGCTCGATCCGTCTCAGGCGGACCCGGACAGACTCGAGCAACTCGAGGCTGTCAAGCGCTGGTTCAACGAGGACTGGAAACGCATTGAGCCGAAGCTTCGCACGTCGATTGTCGAAGGCATTTCCGTTTTTCTTTCCCTCTTCGACGACAACCCCAAAGTAAAGAGGGTTTTCTGTCCCAAACCCGAATGCTACGACCCCATCAAAAATGCCGGAAATCAGTACGGAAAGCCGTTGCCGTCGTTCTCCTGGTTGATAGAGCAAGGCAAAATCTGTTCTCTCAATTTCCCCATCGGAATGAATCCCGGATTGGCGAAGGCTTTGGGAGTCATGATGAAGCTCGATTTCGAGCGGGCCGTGCTCAATCGCGTGCCCGCGATCGAAGCCCACCCGGAACGCCATTTCCGGCAGGTTCTCTTCCTCTGCGACGAGTATCAGCACTTCGCCACGGTCGGCGAGAACGACCCGACCGGTGACGAGAAATTCTTCAGCCTCTCGCGCCAGCCGAAGTGCATCCCCATCATCGCCACGCAGAGCATCAGCTCGCTCCGCTCGGCCCTTCCCGGCGATAGCTGGCGCACGCTTCTGCAAACCTTCCGCACCAAGATTTTTCTATCGCTTTCCGACGACTTCTCGGCGCGCACGGCCAGCGAGTTGTGCGGCAAGGAAGACCAGCTCAAGGTCAACTACAACCTCTCGGAGAGCGGGCACGACGCCAGCGTCAGCCTGCTCACGGGAAACGCCCTCTCGCACAAGGCCAACATCACCGCGTCCAAGAGCTACAACACGCAGAGCGACTTCCGTTTCGACACGAAAACCTTCATGGAGTTGCGTAACGCTCAAGCCGTGGTGGTCGCCTACGACGGGCTCAATCCGATGTCCCCGATGTTCTGTTACCTCAAGCCCTATTACAACGACCCAGACGAAAGCTATTTCGAGCAGCTGGAGAAAGGACTCCTATAATGAACGGCTTTGAACTCATTCTTCCGTTTCTCAAGCCCATCGAGCATCTGGTGCTCGATGAATCGATCAGCGAAATCATGGTGAACGGTCCCGACCGCGTGTTCATCGAAAAGGCCGGGTTTCTTGAGCGGATCGAGGGCGTGTCGCTCGGCGACAAGTCCCTCATGATCGCCGTGAAGAATATCGCTCGGCGCCTCGGCGACGACATCTCCGAATCCAAACCCATTCTCGACTCGCGCCTGCCCGATGGCAGCCGCGTGGCCGCGGTCATTCCGCCGTGCAGTCTGGGTGGCGTAACACTCACGATCCGCAAGTTCAATATGCGGCATTTCGAGATGGAGGACCTGATTCAGGCGGGAACGCTCGACAGGTCTCTCGCCAACCGCCTCGAAGACTATGTCCTCCAGCGACAAAACATACTCATCAGCGGCGGTACCGGCACGGGGAAATCGACGCTCGCCGGACAGCTCGCGCGTTTCATTCCCGATGACGAACGCATCCTACTCATCGAGGACACCGCAGAACTCCAACTGCGCCAATCGAATCTCGTTCGCTTCGAGGCCCGGCAGGCGCAGAACGGCTTGCCGCCCGTCACGATCCGCGAGCTTTTGAGAGCGTCTCTCCGACATCTGCCGGACCGGATAATCCTCGGGGAGGTCCGCGGCGCCGAGGCCTTCGATCTGTTGCAGCTTCTCAATACCGGGCACGCCGGCACTCTGTCCACGATTCATGCGAATTCCGCAAAGCAGGGCTTGGCGCGCTTCACCAGTTGCGTCTTGCAAAGCGGCATCGAAATTCCTTACCGCGCCATTAAAAGCAACATCGGCGATTCCGTAAACGTGGTCGTCCATGTCGAGCGCCGGCCGGGACGGCGCTTCATCGCCGAAGTCATCGAAATCCATCACTACGATCCCGATGCCGACCTCTTCGATATCCGCGTTGTATATGCGGCAAAGGCGGACTGCTCATGACCATAGTGTCAAATTTCTCGCCCAAATCCCTCAGCGCTTCTGAATACGTGTTGGCGCTTTTCGAGCCGCCTGATAACGTCGCTATTTTGCTGCGGCACCGCGAACGCCATCAAACGCTGCAACACATCACGACTGCCGAGACCGTGGCCAACCCCGAATTTCAGTCCTGGCTTGCGGAGCGGAACCGCTCCGGTGTGGACGTTTTTCTGGGCATGAATCCCCTCAAAGATGGAGCGACCAACCGCACCAAGAGCAACATCAAGGAGATTCGGCACGTTTATCTCGATCTTGACGAAAATGCGCCCGCCTCCATTCAGGCAATTCGGGATTCTGCGGATGTTCCCGCACCCAACTTCGTACTCGACACCTCGCCCGGCAAACAGCAGGTTGTGTGGAAGATCGAAGGCGTCGACCAGGACCAGGCGGAAGCTTTGCTACGCTCTTTGGCCAACCAATTCGGCGGCGATCCTGCCGCGACCGACTCCACGCGCGTTCTTCGCATGCCCGGATTCGCCAACCGCAAGTACACGCTGGAGGAGGATTTCGTCGTCCGGGTACGCCAGGAATCGGATCACGCCTACCACCTCCGCGATTTCACGGTGCAGGAGGGTTCTCCTGACGCCCCACGTCACGTCGAAGACGCACACATGCCGAGCCGGGCCGTGGCACCGGGTCGCAAGACCCAATCCGAACACGATTGGTCCTATGCAAAACGGGCTCTGGCCCGCGGCGACGATCCCGAAACAGTTATCCAGCGGATAGCGGACTATCGCGGCAACGAAAAGCACTCCGGCTACGCACGCCGCACGGTCGAGAAAGCCCAAAGCGAATTGCAGCGCCAAGCAATACCCTCGGGGCAAGAAGCAGTAAACGTGCTGGGTGATGGCGAACCTAGCCGCGAAGAATAGAGACACTGCTCAATCGCTTCCATCAAATAACGGCGGTTTCCATGTCCAGCACTTCCATTCCACAGTCTTCTCCTGCTTCGCTCGTCGGGCGTCACATGCCCATTGAAGCCGCGTCCTGATAATATGGCCGCGCCGCCAGTTCAATCGAGAAAACGGGGGAAGTGCATGTCTCGACGAACTGGACAGAATCCGAAGGTGCGTGTGAAAAAACGCTCCAACGGACAGAAAGTTTTCTACTTCCAGTACTGGATGGATGTACTAGAGCAGGAGGACAGAGAACGCAAGACGCATGTAATCGGACCAACTAGCCAGATGACCAAGAGCGAGGCGGAACGGAAGAAAGTGGAATTCCTTTTGAATCTCGAACTGAATTCGACGGAATACCAGATTCCTTCTTCCTTAACCTTCGCGAACGCGGTGTCGCACTACCGGGATGTTTTTGCTCCACGCATGCTTCGATCGTCCACGTTTTCAACTGCGGACGGTCATCTGAGGACTCATCTCGGAGCAGACTGGAAGGACGTTCCGATAGAGCACATCACGATTGATTCAGTGAATGAATGGATTTGGAAGAAGCGAAACCAGGGTCTCTCATGGATAACGATCAAGAACATCCTGCGCACCATGCAGCGTGTTCTCTCGTCATTCTCAAAGGACCGGAAACCTCCCTTCTCCCAAATCGGACTAGCAATTCCGGAGCGTGACAAATTGCAAATGAAGGTGAGCAGCCGGAAGAAAGTGTCGTTCTCTTGGGCTCAAGCCGAAAGGGTTGCCAACCATGACCCCACTGGTCGAACTGGCCGAGGTCCGGGGCCCTTCTAAACTGTTCGGCGGGCTAACCAGACACTATCTGCACGTCGTCATCAAGCGTTATGCCCGGGTGGCGGGCCTTCACGATGATTCGGTACATTGCCATGTCTTGCGCCATTCGACGGCCATGCGTATTTGGGAGAAGACTCAGCGGCCAGGAGCAATTACCGGCTACCTGTGCCACTCGGACACGGCCAGCGTATATCCCTACCTGCGAGAGAACGATGCCAAGTTTGCAGAAGACGCTATGGCCGCCGTCCTGACCGCCTAAGCTGCCCACTATCTGGCTAGGGGAAGTCCTCAACCGCCCTTGCCGTCGTGCCGCCGATGTCCAACGTACCGACATGCGGCCAGAATTAAAAGAATTGCGGCAAACGCGAATCCGAATAAGACTATTCTGCTGAAGTTCAAGACCGTCTACCTCGCCGAGGGCCTTACGGTACTAGACTAAAACCGAGCCGCCAACTAAAACCCCCGCAGTAGAGCGAGTGGCGGCTTTTGTTCTCCGATGTTTCTCAACTCCGCGCCGGACGAGGTTCTAGCAGTGAGAGCAGATTGGGAATGCCGCGAATGTGCTGTAGGTTCCTGGGGCGAATCCCGAAGCCTTGATCGCTGAGAGCAGTAAAAGGTCAGCGGAATGATCGAGAGCGGACAGCGAGAGGCTGAATATCGACCGAATTCAAGTCTAAGTCCGGAAATCATGGTGCAGCAGTCACCGTTCAGTACCGAGGTGTTGCACTTGAGCACAAGAACGGTACGAGAATACCTAAAACGAGGCGAAATCAGGGGGAAACTCATCGGAAAAAGATGGAGCGACTCGGGGGGCATTCCACCCATGCAGTTGGGTGACGGTCAAACGATATGACGGACGGTGCGACATTCTGCTCGGGGCGGTGGACAGCATTTCCGAGCGTGGGTTCACAACACAACACTTGATACTCATTACGACAAGTCTTTGATATACAATAGCTATTCCGCAGGAAGTCACCGCAAGACTAGACTTTTCTGAGCCGCTGAACGACCTTTCGGAGTTTGCTAGGACTTAGGAGGACCTTGTTTATGTCTTCAAATCCTTCCCGCTACCTCGGGATCACGGTTCTGCTCGCCGCCTTTCTATCAATAGCCGTCTATTCGAGTAGTGCCGGTCAGTCTCCGACCGCTCCCATACCGACCTATATTTTCGGAAGAGCCGATTTCCTTGTCGGCAATCAGCCTGTGGCGCTTGCCTCCGGAGACTTCAATGGCGACGGTCAACCCGACATCGTCGTGGCCAATCAGACCGACAACACGGTTTCGATCCTCTTAGGGAAACCCGATGGGACCTTCGCCCCTCACGTCGATTATGCAACCGGTCCGGTCCCGACCGCCGTGGTGGTCGGGGACTTTAACCGCGACGGGAATCTCGACATCGCGGTCGTGAACCAGAACTGCACAACTCAGGACATCAGCCGGCAGGCGGTTCTGGTTTGTGGGCAGGGCTCCGTCAGCATCTTGTTGGGCAATGGCGATGGCACGTTTGGCCCACACACGGAATACAACGTTGGAACACAACCGGTTGCGATTGCTGTAGCTGATTTCAACGGAGATGGCAGTATAGACCTGGCGGTGGCGAACGCGAACCGTTGCGAGAGCCTGGGAGCGATTTCGGGCCTCTGTGAGCCCGGCAGTGTATCCGTGTTACTGGGCGACGGCGCCGGCGGATTTCAATCGCAAGTGAGTTATGCAACTCCGGTAGGTGCCTTTTCGGTGGTCGTAGCGGACTTCAACGGCGATCACAAACTGGACATTGCGGTTACGGGCGGTGCGCAGTCTGGAGTAGGGACCGCATCAGTGTTGTTGGGCAACCGTGACGGAACGTTCCAGAGTCACATCGATTCCGCGTTAGGCGCAAGCAGCGGTCTTGCGCTGGCGGCAACCGATTTCAATGGCGACGGAAAGATTGATCTGGCCGCGGCTGGCAACGGATTTGTCGACATCATGATCGGCAACGGGGATGGAACTTTCGTGTTCAAGCAGCACTACACCGGCGGAAACGCGGTCACTGTCGCCGATTTCAATGGCGACGGAAAAATAGATTTGGCAGTTCCTTTCACCACAAATGCCTTCGCGAAATATTCATTGGCAGTGATGTTAGGCAACGGTGATGGCACGTTTCAATCCGCCGTCCAATACAGCACTGGCGTTAATCCTCAAGCGCTGCTCGCCGTTGACTTGAACGGCGATGGAAAACTGGATTTGGCGGCGGCGTGTGACCCAAATTCCTTGGTTGGGCTTGCCGGCGCGGTATCCGTTGTGCTGGGCTTTGGTGATGGCACCTTCGCAGGCTCTACCCCCGTGGGAACCGGAAATGCCGGATTTGCGATTACATCGGCCGACTTGAATGGCGATGGAAAACAGGACATCGCCACCACCAAGTCACTGTTCCTCGGCAACGGCGACGGAACGTTCCAAACCTCGGTCAATCCCGGCAACTACGTTCCGGACGTATCGGCAAATTTCGTCGCGGCCGCTGATTTTAACGGCGATGGCAAAACCGATCTGGTGGTTGTCAATCTGCTGTGCACTCCCGGAACGACATGTAATCCGGGTTCAGTGTCCATTTTTCTGGGCACGGGCGATTTTTCGAACTTGACCCCCGGCCCGTACCAACCGCGAGTGGACTACGCGGTCGGCGTCATGCCAAACATGCTGACAATCGGCGACTTTAATGGAGATAACAAACTCGACTTGGCAGTCGCAAATGGCATGGGCCTTCGACCGGGTTCAGTTTCGGTCCTGCCAGGCAAGGGCGATGGGACGTTCCAACAACAAATCGTGTATTCGGCGGACGGAACGAATTGGACCGCCAGCGGCGATTTCAACGGCGACGGCAAGCTGGATCTTGCGATCCTGACGAATGGGTCTGTAACGATCGCGCTCGGCAACGGGGACGGCACGTTCCATCAGGGAAGTTCTTACACGTTTCCCGGGACGAATGGCGCTGGAACGATCACCGTGGCGGATTTTAACCACGACGGCAAGCTGGACTTGGCGGTTACTCGAGCGCTGCAGGATACCGTCCAAGGAGTCGTCACCGTGTTTCTTGGAATCGGCGATGGCACCTTCCAGGCGCCGGTAGATTATCCGACCAATTCTTTGGCGACTGCGGTGGTGCAAGCTACCGACATCAATGGCGATGGAAGGCTTGATTTGCTCATCGGCTCATACAGCGTTTCTTACCCGTTTACGATTCTGATCGGAAATGGCGACGGGACATTCCGATTGCCGGTCGCGTATCTTGTGCCGGATGGGAGCGCCAGCCCGTTCACCGTCGCCGATTTCAATCAAGACGGCGTACCCGATATCGCGTCGATTGATTTCAATCAAAACGTTGGTGTGTTATTGAGCACAGCTTTTACATCAGTCTCGCCGGCCGCGCTGAATTTTGGCTCGCAAGGCGTCGGCACCACGAGCCCGGCACAGAAGATAACCATCAGCAACGGCACAAACGTGCCATTTTCAATCACCGGAGCGGTAGCCAGCGGAAACTTTACCGCCACGAATAATTGCGGCAGTCTGCAGCCAAGTACGAATTGCGCCGTAACTGTGAAACTCTCTCCAGGGACTACCGGGCCGCAGACGGGTAACCTCACGATCACTGATAGCACCCGGACCAGCCCGGCAACCGTTCCCTTGACCGGCACGGGCGTGAATGGCCCCTTCCTGAGCGCATTCCCAGCAAGGTCGACATTTTCGCCGCAACTAGTAGGCACTTCGAGTTCGCCTGTAGCGCTTCAGCTCGTCAACACCGGAAACGCAAGCCTGACGCTCAACTCGATCGGCATCACCGGCACGAACGGCTCCGAATTCGGTCAAACTAACAATTGCGGCAGTTCCTTGGCCGCGGGCGCGAGTTGCACCGTAAATGTAAGTTTCACTCCCGCCGCCGGAGGGTATCGGACAGCAAACCTTTCCGTCAGCGATAGCGAGGCGGGCAGCCCGCAGTCGATTCCCGTATTCGGATCGGGTAGCGACTTTAAAATTTCGGCGACGCCATTTTCCCCAACGACCATCACTGCAGGAAATTCTGCGACCTCCACCATCGCCGTCACCTTCCTCGGCGGATTCTCGGGTTCGGTCAGTCTGTCGTGTACTACCGGCTTGGCCACAGGCGTGTCGTGCAGCTTCAATCCCCCGACTGTGGCCGCCTCGAGCGCCGGCACCGCTACCTCAACGCTTACCGTAAACACGCAGGTAGCCGCGTCACCAACCGCATACACCTTCACCGTTACCGGAGCTTCGGGTGGCTTGTCCCACGGCGCTTCACGAGTGTTGACCGTGCAAGCACCTCAGCCTGCGGCTTTTTCGCTAGCGCCCACTTCGTCCGGTTCCGCGTCCGCGTCCGTCACCGCCGGGCAAAGCGCCAACTTCGCGTTATCGGCAACCTCCACGGGTGGATTCACCGGGACTGTCAATCTGACCTGCAGCGTGAGCCCCACACCCACCTTTGCTCCAACGTGCACCGTCCCGACAACGGTCCAAGTCACTGCCGGCACCCCGGGCGCGTTCTCCGTCACCGTGGCCACAACTGCAAAAACATCCTCTCAATTGTGGACTCCAAACGGCCTCCAGAACTTGTGGGCAACGTTGATGTTCAGCGGTCTGTTCGTTTTAGTTTTCACGCTGTTGCCGGTCGAATCTGGCGCGAGCAAAAAGCGCAATAACTGTTTGCTGGCTGCACTCCTGATTTCTGCAATCGCGCTTTTTGGTTGCGGCGAAGGCAGCAGTGGTGGTGGCGGCGGCGGCGGTACGAGCGGCACGCCCAGCGGCAGCTATACCGTCACGGTTGTTGGCACCGCAGGAAGCGTAAACCAGACCAGTGCACTGAAGCTCACGGTGAACTGACGAGACCACTCAGGCAAATTCCGTGAGCGTGGTTGACTCAACGTACACAAGCAGCGTTGAGGTCTCGCTGGATGTGTCGACTCTGCGCGAGACTTCGATACTCCTCCGAGAGAGGATACCTTTGTCCTGGCGTAATGTTTCGCGCGTTCGGGAATTTGCCTCGCCCACGGCCATGGTTTCCTCACGTGTTCACGTCTATCAATGATCCGCGGCTTGATGAAATCCTGCCCATGGAACAGCCAAATGGGAAACGGGGGACCACGAAGGCATCAGGCCCAAGAAGAAATTTTTGCTA
>Ga0182015_10003469_pt1 | contig 17689 bp, 13 predicted proteins | sample 712P3MmetaG_FD_120478 | JGI IMG/M metagenome (GOLD analysis project Ga0182015, IMG submission 120478) | Permafrost microbial communities from Stordalen Mire, Sweden - 712P3M metaG | ecosystem: Environmental > Terrestrial > Soil > Wetlands > Permafrost | place: Sweden: Stordalen | collected...
ATTCCCAGCTGTCCCCGGGCTCGAGGTGGGCACCGAGCAGCTCCTTGACCGACGATTCCGCCTCCTCCACGGTGCGATCGGGGGCGAACCGGTGGTTGATCAGCACAGAGGCGTGGTCGGGCACCACGTTGGGGGCCACACCCCCGCCGACCTCCACGGCCTGGAGCTGTTCGACGTACTCACACCCGTCGAGCACGGGATGCCGGCTCTGGTAGCCGGCCACGGCCGTCAGTATGGGGGCAAGGCGGTGGATGGCGTTGCGTCCGGTGCTCGGGCGGGCGGTGTGGGCCCGAACACCGGCCAGGCCGATGAGGATCCGCAGCGTCCCCTGACAGCCCGCCTCGACGATGCCGGCGGTTCCCTCGCCGAGGATGGCGGCGTCGGCCTGGAGTAGGTCGGGCCGTTCCGTCCACAGGTGGCCCAGCCCGTTGAACCGCTGTTCCACCTCCTCGCAGGCGTAGAAGCACCAGGTGACATCCATGGCCGGCTCGGGGACCGAGCCGGCCAGATGGAGAAACACGGCCAGGCCCCCCTTCATGTCGGCGGCACCCACCCCGTAGACGGTGTCTCCCTCGATGCGTGGCTCCTCGTTGCCGTCGACCGGAGGCACGGTGTCGAGATGGCCGGCCAGCAGCACCCGACTCCTCCGGCCGAGGTCGGTCCGAGCCACGACGTTGTCCCCCACCCGCTCCACGCTCAGCCACGGGCAGAGCTCCAAGGCCGCGGCCACCGCATCGGCGATGGCCTCCTCGTGGTGGCTGACCGAGGGAATGGCCACTAGGGCGGTGGTCAATCCGAAGAGCCCCGTCGGCATGGCCGCCGTCACGTCGAGACACCGTGCTGGCGCAAGATGTCGTTCAGCTGCGCCTTGTCGTGGCGCTCGCCCTCGGTGAGACGCTTGATCACCAACACACACGGAAGGAAGAACTCGCCGCCGTTGAACTCACGTCGGCGAGAGGCCTGCACCGCCACCGACCAGGGCGGGACGTGACCCCGACCCAACTCCTCGCCGGTCTCGGCGTCGATGACCGGGATCGACGGGTTCAAGATGGTGCCCTCTCCGAGGACCGAGCCCCGGCCGACCCGGGCCCCCTGGGTGATCATGCACCGGGACCCGATCATCACCTCGTCTTCGATGATCACCGGAGCGGCCTGGGCCGGTTCGAGCACGCCGCCGATCCCTACGCCACCCGAGAGGTGGACCTGCTCGCCGATCTGGGCGCACGATCCGACGGTGGCCCAGGTGTCGACCATGGTGCCCGCACCCACTCGGGCGCCGATGTTGACGTAGCTGGGCATGCAGATCACCCCGCTGGCCAGGTAGGAGCCCCAGCGGGCCGAGGCACCGGGGACCACCCGGACGCCCGACGCGGCATAGTCCTTCTTCAGCGGGAGCTTGTCGGCGAACTCGAAGGGCCCGACCTCCATCGTCTCCATGGCCCGCAGGCGGAACAACAACAAGATGGCCTGCTTCAACCACTGGTGGACGACCACCTGGTCGGTTGCCGGGTCGATCTCGGCCACCCGGGCGGTGCCCGCATCCAACAGGTCGATGGCCGTGGACACCACGGCCAGTTCGTCGGTGTCCGCCGGGCCGAGCTCGGCGGCCCGGCCCCACAATTCTTCGATCTGGGACTGGAGGTCTGCCATCAGCCCGACGCTAATGGACCTGCGTTCCCCGATGGCCGATCGGCTCCCGCTCCGATGGGCCAGGCCCGGGCGTTCACGGCGCCACGACCAGCCGTTCCCCCAGGCGTTCGGCCACCAGCCCGAGTCGCTCCATCGGCTGTACCACCGCCACCCGCACGAACCCTCGACCATCGGCCCCGTAGAGCTCACCGGGACTGGCCAGCAGCCCGCCCTCCATGGCCAGTGTCTCGGCCAGGCCCCACCCCCCGTCGGCCCACGCACCGGGTACCGATACCCACAGATAGAAACCGCCGGCGGGCATGGCCACCGGCAGCCCGACGCTGGTCAGGGCATCGCCGACGAAGACCAGCCGGTCCTGGTAGCGACGCCGTTGCTCGACCACGTGGGCATCGTCGCCGAGGGCGGCGATGGCACCGGCCTGCACCGGTCCGGGGATCATCAGTCCGGCGTGACGCCGCACGTCGGTCAGGAACCCGACCAGGTCGGGATCGCCGGCAAAGAAGCCGGCCCGGATACCGGCCAGGTTGGACCGTTTGGACAGGGAGTGCACCGCCACCACCCCGTCCAGGCCGCCGGCCAGCACGGTCGCCGGCGCACGGGTCCAGGTGAACTCGGCGTAGCACTCGTCGGAGAAGACGGGGATCCCGCGGCTCCTCCCCCACCGGGCCACGGCATCGATGTCGGTGAGGTGGCCGGTCGGGTTCGATGGCGTGTTGGCCCACAGCACCAGGGACCGATCGGCATCGGCATCGTCGACCGAGGAGAGATCGAGCCCACCCTCGGGCAACTCGCGCACCGGCACCGGACGGCACCCTCCGAGGACGGCCCCCATGGCATAGGTCGGATAGGAGATGGCCGGATACAGCACCGTGTCACGGTCGGGAGTGCGCAAGCGGAGATACTGGGCCGTCGAGGCCACGAACTCCTTGGTCCCCACGCAGGCGGCCAGCTCGCCGGCGGGGTCGACGGACACCCCGAACCGACGCAGGATCCATTCGGCCGCCGCTCGTCGATAACCCGGTGATCCGGCCGACGCCGGGTAGCCCCGTTCCGTGCCGGAAGCGGCCATGGCCGCGAGCACCGATGGTGGTGGCGGATCACAGGGGGTGCCGATGGAACAGTCGACGAGGCCACCGGCGTCCCGCCACCGCTCCTCGGCCCGGGCGGCGAGGTCGGCCAGCCGGTCGTAGGGGTACGGAGGGGGGGCGAACCCGCCCGGCGTTCCCGAGGTGGCGCCACCCGATCGGGAGCCCGGGCTCATGAAGCCACGAACTCGCGAAATCGGGAGGTGCCCACCGCATCGAGCACCACCTGGATGCGGGTGGTGTGCTCGCCGGCCACCTCCCCCACGATCTCCCCCTCGCGATGCACGGCCGCCAGGACGTCGCCGCGTGCCCAGGGGATGACCAGTTCGACGACCCGGTCACCGACCCGCAGGCGATCGCCCATGGCCACCAACAGCTCGTCGATCCCGAGCCCGGTCCGGGCGGAGACCATCACCGAACCGGTATGGGCGGCCAGAAGTTGGCGGGCCTCCTCGCCGGCCTCACCGCCCAGTTCGGTCACCGCGTCCGCCTTGTTGACCACCAGGAGCTCGGGGAGGGCGTCGGCTCCGATCTCGGCCAGGACCGTCCGTACCGCGTCGACCTGGCCCTCGAAGTCCGGTGCCGAGCCGTCGACCACGTGGATGATGAGGTCCGACTCCCCGACCACCTCCAGTGTGGAACGGAAGGCCTCGACTACCTGATGGGGAAGGTGACGCACGAATCCCACCGTGTCGGTGAGCAGCACGGTCTCGCCGCCGGGCAGATCGAGTTGCCGAGTCCGCGGAACGAGGGTGGAGAAGAGACGGTTCTCCACCAGCGCGTCGGCGCCACACAGCCGGTTGAGGAGCGTCGACTTCCCTGCGTTGGTGTAGCCGACCAGGGACACCGTCCGCTGTCGGGAACGCGACCGGCCCCGACGCTGGGTCCGCCGGGTACGGTCGAGTTGGCGGAGGTCGGACTCCAGCCGGGTCATCCGTTGCACCAAACGGCGCCGGTCGACCTCCAGCTTGGTCTCCCCAGGGCCCCGGGTACCGATCCCGCCGGCCTGCTGGCTGAACGACCGTCCTCGGCCCCGCAACCTCGGCAGCCGGTAGCGGAGCAGGGCCAGCTCCACCTGGGCCCGGCCCTCGGGGGTGCGGGCATTCTGGGCGAAGATGTCCAGGATCACCGCCGTGCGGTCGATGGCGGTACGGCCCAGGATCTTCTCGAGGTTGCGTTGCTGGGCCGGCGAGAGATCGTGATCGAACACGACGGTGTCGGCGTCCGCGGCCAGGCACACCGACAACAGCTCTTCGGCCTTGCCACGGCCAAGGAAGGTGGCCGGGTCGGGAGTGTTCCGGCGTTGCACCACCCGGTCGATCACATCGGCACCGGCGGTGTCCACCAGCAGTGCCAGTTCGTCGAGACCGGCCTCGGTGTGGGCCAGGGTGAGATGGGGAAGGGTGACCCCCACCAGCACGATGCGCTCCCGGACCGTCCGGGAGATCAGGGTGTCGGTGAATGCCGAGTCCGTCGGCGTCACGGCCGTGCTGCCCCCAAGACCTCCGCCGCGATCACGTCGATGTCCGCCACCTTGTGCACCGGCCCGATCAGCCGGGCCCCGTCCGCGGCCAGTGCCACCTGGAGGGTGCCACCCGGGTTGTGCACGTCGACGGTGTCGCTCACCAGGCCCCAGCTGTGGGCGGCGGCGGCGGCGGCGATGCTGCCGGTTCCGCAGGCCTGGGTCTCACCCACTCCCCGCTCCCACACCCGCAAGGTGATGGCGTCGGTGCCCGGACCGATGGCGATGAACTCGACATTGATCCCGCCGACATGGGCCGCTTGGAGCCGGACCCCTTCGTCGGCCACATCCACCGCGGATGGATCGGGACCGAGCAGGACCAGATGAGGGTTGCCCACGTTCACCTGGCGGGCCCGGCCCTCGACGGCCCGCTCCGGCTGGTCGGGGCCCAGGGTGGGCACCCCCATGTCCACCGAGGCCACGGCGGCACCGGTCCCCCCGGCCGGGCGGTACTCGACGGATCGCACACCAACCATGGTCATCACCCGGAAGGTCGGCGGCTCCACCAGTCCCGCCTCCACCGCGGCCTGCGCCAGGCAGCGCATCCCGTTTCCGCTCATCTCGGCCACGCTCCCATCGGCATTGCAGAGCACCATGGTGAGGTCGGCCTCCCCGCCACCGGCGAGGACCCGGACCACCCCGTCGGCCCCGATGCCGAACCGGCGATCACACAGGGCGCGCACCAACTCGGCCCCCAGGGGAGCCTGGTCATCCATGTCGATGGACACCAGAAAGTCGTTGCCGGCCCCGTGGTGCTTGGTCAGATGGAGCGGCGGGGTCTCGGGCATCGGTGGACTCATCGGGCTGTGGACCAGTCTCCCACCGACGCCTGCGGTCGGCACACCGCTTCGAACAGCGCCAGCACGGCACCCACCGGGTCGGCCTCGGGGTCCACCCACACGATACGGGGATCGCGTCCGAACCAGGCCATCTGGCGCCGGGCAAAGGTCCGGGTCCGCCGTATGGCCTGCTCGACCGCCTCGTCCAGGGGCACGCCCTGTTCGAGATGGGAGAGGAGTTCGCGATAGCCCAGTGCCTGACGGGCGGTCCTCGACAGTCCCGATGGGCGGGCGGCCAGGGTGCGGACCTCGTCCAGAAAGCCGAGCTCCATCAGCCGGACGAACCGCGCCGCGATGCGCCGGTCGAGTTGGTCCGGGTGGTGCCGGATCCCGACCAGGGCAACCGAGGTCGGTGGATAGCGGTCGAGGCCGGGGCCGAACGACGAGAACGGGCGCCCCGAACCGACGGTCACCTCCAGGGCCCGCACCAGACGGCGTCGGTTGGACGGTTCGATACGGGCGGCGGCCGGCGGATCGAGCTCGGTGAGCCGGCGGTGGAGGGTGGCGAGGGCGGCCGCCTGCCCGTCGCTCCCGACCGGCCCGGCGGCCTCGAGGGTGGCGTCGAGGGAGGCGGCGGCGTCCGGGTACCGTCCCGGGAAGGTGAGATCGTCGATCAACGACCGGAGGTACAACCCGGTACCACCGACCAGCAGGGTCCCGCGGTGGCGGGCGGCGATGTCGGCCAGCGCTCGACGCCCGGCCGCCTGGAACTGCTGGACGGTGAACTCCGCGGAGGCGTCGACCAGGTCGACGAGGTGCCAGGGAATTGCGGCGCGCTCGTCCGGCGTCGGCTTGGCGGTTCCGATGTCCATTCCCCGGTAGACGGCCATCGAGTCGACCGAGACCAGCTCGAAGGGCATCGGTGCCGAGACCGCCCCGGCGGTGGTGTCGACTCCCGCGGTGGGGAGCGTGCGGGTCATCGAGGCGGCGGCATCGAGGGCCACCCGGGTCTTCCCCGACGCGGTGGGACCGATCAGCGCCACCACCGGGGGACCCGGCCCGGCGTCGACCCCGTCGACGGTCACTGTCCTCCCCGGGTCAACCGGCGGAGACCGGGATGCGGGTCCGATGCGAGGGTCGTGCGGTCACCGCCACCAGGTCCCCGCTGAGATGGTGGCGGGCGGCGCCGGTCACCGTGACCTCGGCGAAGGTCCCGCAGGGCAGCGCGCCCTCGCCGGGGTGGAAGTGGATGAGCTTGTTCTGCGAGGTGCGGCCGGTGGTCAGCGAGGCATCCCGCTTGGAGGGACCCTCCACCACGACCTCTTCGACACGGCCGATCCGGTCGCGGTGGCGAGCCAGCGCCGACCGCTCGACAACCGTCCGAAGCCGCTCGAAGCGCTCGGCGGTCACCTCGGCCGGTACGTAGTGCTCCTGCATCGACGCCGCCCTGGTTCCCGGACGCGGAGAGAAGATGAACGTGTACGCACTGTCGTAGTGAGCCTCGGCCACCACTTCGAGCGTGCGCTCGAAGTGCTCCTCGGTCTCGCCGGGGAACCCCACGATGAGGTCGGTGGTCACGGCCAAGTCGGGGACGGCAGCCCGTGCGGCGGCCAGCCGGGACAGATACCGCGCTGCGGTGTATCCCCTCCGCATGGTGGCCAACACGGCGTCACTGCCCGACTGCAGCGGAAGGTGGAGATGGTTGCACACCTCGTCGGTCTCGGCCATGGCGGCGATTGTCTCGGGTCGGAGATCCTTGGGATGGGGGCTGGTGAACCTCACTCGCCGGATGCCCTCCACCCGGCCCACCGCCCGCAACAACTCGGCGAAAAGGGGGCGGCGGCGGGTGAGATCCCGACCGTAGGAGTTGACGTTCTGGCCGAGCAGGGTGACCTCGGAGACGCCGCGTCGGGCCAGCGCCTCCACCTCGGAAACCAGGTCGTCCGGGCGGCGGGACACCTCTCCCCCGCGCACCTGGGGCACGATGCAAAAGGCACAGGAGTTGTCACATCCGATCTGAATCGTCACCCAGGCGGCGTGGGGGAGGTCCCGGACCGCGGCCAGGGCGGCGACCTGCTGGGTGTCGCCGACCGGGGACGGCTCATCGAGTATCTCGACCACCGGGCCGGAGGAGGCCGCCTGGCGCAGGAGGGCGGGGGCCCGGGTCAGATTGTGGGTGCCGAACACCACGTCGACATGCGGGGCCCGCTCGCGGATGTGGTCCTTGTCCATCTGGGCCAGGCACCCGCCCACCGCGATCAGCATCTCGGGTCGGCTCTCTCGCAGCGTCTTGAGGTTTCCCAGGTGCCCGTAGAACTTGTTGTCGGCATTCTCCCGGATGCAACACGTGTTGAAGACCACCACGTCGGCAGACTCGAGGTCGGTGGTGGCGGTCAGGCCGTCGGCGATCAGGGCTCCGGCCAACCGCTCCGAGTCATGCTCGTTCATCTGGCATCCGAAGGTCTGGATGTGGAACGTCCGCGGCCCCGATGGCAGGGGATCTCCACCGACCGGGTCGGGTGTCGGGAGCGTGGCGGTCACCGCTCCAGGATACGGCCCCTCCGTGCTGCCGGCCGCGGGGGGACCGGAGCGCCCGCTCACGAGGGGTGGGAGGCCTCCACCACGGTGTGGATCCCCCCACGGACCAGCCAGTCGGTGATCACCGTCATCCGGCGGGGGGCGACCGCGGCGACCAGGTCGTCGAGGATGCGATTGGTCATGTCCTCATGGAATCCGCCCTCGTTCCGGTAGCTCCACAGGTACAGCTTGAGCGACTTGAGCTCGACGAGGGAGCGATCGGGCACGTAGGTCACCGTCACCGTGGCAAAGTCCGGTTGGCCGGTGAGCGGGCACAGGCAGGTGAACTCGGGGGTCTGGCAGCGAACCTCGTAGTCGCGGCCCGGGTGGGGGTTGGGCACGGCCACGAGCGCTTTGGTCGGTTCACTGGGCATCGGCAGTTCCCGGGTCCGTCGGCCCTAGCGGTCGGCGTTGAAGTCGTAGACGTCGGCGGTCCCGTCACGATCGACGATCAGGCCGTGCATGTCCGGATGGAGGACCAGTGCCTGTCCGGGGATCTCGGCCTCGGCCAGCGCCGCCGAGGCGGCCTCCTGCACCCGGTTGGCCTCGGTCCCCTGGCAGATCCCCAACAGCGAGGGCCCCGATCCCGACCAGCACACCGCGAGCGCACCGCCGGCGGCCATGGAGGCCAGCAGTTTTGGAGCCGCGGGAAAGAGCGGACTGCGATAGTCCTGATGCAGCCGGTCCTCGGTGGCCTCGCTGATGAGGACCCGGCTGTCGGCGAGGCCGGCGATGAGGAGGGCCATCCGCGACAGGTTGAAGGCCGCGCTCTCCCGGCTGATCTCGCTGGGCAGTGCCAGTCGTGACCGGGCGGTGGAAAGGTTCAGGTCGGGGACGATGACCACGAAGGCCAGGCTCACGTCCAGTGCCAGCCGAACCGCTCGCACACCGCCCTTCACCCGGGCCGCCGCCACCAGGCCACCCACCATCGATGCCGCGGCGTTGTCGGCGTGTCCGTCCATGCGGGCGGCAACGGCCAGGGGGTCCTCGGCGCCGGCGGCGGCGGCGGCGGCCACCGCCAATGCCGCTGACGAGCCCAGGCCCCGGGCGATCGGTATCTCCGAACGCACGGTGATGGCCAGCCGATCGGTGCCGGCCACGTCGATGGCCACCCGGGCGGCGAGGTGCGAGGGATCGTCGGACAGGTCGGCGCCCTCTCCCTGGGAACGGACGATGAGCTTCGACGACGGCTCCACCTGGACCTCGACGTACTTGTCGAGCGCTACGGCCAGGGTGTCGAAGCCGGGGCCGAGGTTGGCTGCCGACGCTGGGGCTCGTGCGCGCACACCGATACGGTACTCGTGCTTGATTGAGGCGGCCGGGACCGCTCCCGGTGCCCGGGAGGGTGGTCAGGCGTGGACGAGCCGCCACCACCAGGACGGCTCGGGCAGGGTGCCGCCGAGCTCCACCGGCACCAATTGGATCTGTGACCCCAGCACGAATCCGGCCGCACCGACGCGCCTGCCCTCGGTGGCGCCGGACGGCACCACCGCCAACTTGGTCCCCGTGGTCACCCGTTGGCCGGGCCACCCCAGCAACCACGCGCCCTCCGAGGTGACCAGCTGGGTGCGATCCGTCCGTCCGCCCCAGGTGACCGCGGCCGTGGCCACCTGCTGACCGCGGGTGGTCACGGTGACCGGCACGATCGCTTTCTCGGACGCGTCGAGGAGCTTCTCGACCACCGGGCCGGTGTAGAGGAGCGGGTACTGGATCTCGAGATCGTTGTCGGGGACGGTGGTGGTGGTGGTGGTGGTGGTGGGTGCCGTGGTGGGCGGTGGGGCGGTCGTGGGTGGTGGGGCCGGTGACCCGGTCGGGGCCGTCGTGGTCGGTGTCGACGGCTTGGGAGCCACCGGCGGGGGGACCTGCTGCCCGAGTGCGCCCGCCAGTACCAGCACCGACCGTCCCTCCACCGTCACCATGGCGGCGAGCACCATGCATCCCATGGCCTGGGAGGTATAGCCGGACTTGACGCCGATCACCCCGTTGGTCCCCACCTCGGTCACGATGTTGTGCGCGGTGCCGACCAACGGGAGGCTCACGGTGGACAGGCCGACCACCTCGGCGAAGGTGGGGATCGCCATTCCGGCGGCGGCGATTCGCAGGCAGTCGGCCGCCGTCGACGTGGACTGGGGCAGGTAACCGCTGGAGTCGACGTAGTGGGTGTGGGTGGCCCCCAGCGACACGGCCAACGCGTTCATCTTGGCCACGAACGCCGGCTCGGACCCCGCATCCCAGACCGCCAGGCTGTAGGCGATGTCGTTGGCCGACTGGGTCAGGAGGGCTTCGAGCATCTGGCGCTCGCTGAGTACCTCTCCGGCCAGGATCGGAATGTTCGACTCGTCGTTCTCGAGATCGACGTGGTACTGGCTCACATCGTCGGGGGTGATGGTGATCATCGGCCCATTGGCACCGGGGGCAACCGGATGGTCCCGGAGGATGACCACGGCATTGGCCATTTTGGTCAGGGAGGCAACGGGCACCGGCGTTTCCGGCCCGGACTGGCTGGCATAGCCCAGGGCGGGAACCGACACCGCACCCTGGCCCAGCGCCGGCCAGGGCAGCGCCGGGCTCGATCCGGGGACGACCAGGGACGAGGGCAGCGCCGAGCGGAGGGTCGGCGGGGACAAGGGACGGGTGATCCGCACCGCAGCCACCGAGCCAACCACTGCGACCACCACCACCACCGCCAGCGCCCACCGGAGTCGGCGGCGGGATCGGCGGCGGTGCCGGTGTCGTGGGACGGCAGCGGCCGCGCCGGCCTCGGTGGCGAGGGGTTCCGGCAGGGCCGATTCGGCAGCGGTGATGTCAACGGCGGCCGGCGCCGGGAGAGGCACCGGCTCGGCACCCCAGGTGTCGGTGGGCTCGCCCCCCGGGGTGATGGTGGCCGTATCGGGTGTTCCCGGGGCCGCGCCGGTCGGGTCGCCTACCGGTGCGGTCGCCCGTTCCCCGTCGGACTCGTCGACGGTGCCGACGCTCAGCGGGCGTCCAGTTCCTCGGGGGTCATCAGCACCGCACGCGCCTTGGACCCCTCCGACGGGCCGACCACACCCCGACGCTCCATCAGGTCCATCAGCCGGCCGGCCCGGGCGAACCCCACCCGCAGCTTGCGCTGCAGCATCGAGGTGGAGCCCAACTGGCTTCGGACCACGATCTCCATGGCCTGGCCGAGCAGAGCGTCGTCGCCATCGTCACCCTCCGACATCGGCCCGTCGGTTCCCACCACCTCTTCGATGCCGGCTACCACTTCCATCGGGCGCTGGCGCTTCCAGTGGGCGGTGACGGCGCGGACCTCTTCCTCGCTCACCCAGGGGCCCTGCAGGCGCTGCGGGTTCGAGGACGAGGCCGACAGCAAGAGCATGTCGCCCTTGCCGATCAATCGCTCCGCACCCCCCTGGTCGAGGATCACCCGGCTGTCCGCCTGGGTGGAGACCGAAAAGGCGAGCCGTGACGGGATGTTGGCCTTGATCACTCCGGTGATCACGTCGACCGACGGTCGCTGCGTGGCCAGCACCAGGTGGATGCCGACGGCCCGGGCCATCTGGGCGATCCGGCACACCGACTCCTCGACGTCCCGGGCCGCCACCATCATCAGGTCGTTGAGCTCGTCCACCACGATCAGGATGAAGGGCAGGCGGTGGTAGTGGGGCTGGAGCTCCGCCTCGTCCTCCCCGTCGTCGCCGCTCCCCCGCATCCGGAGCTGGTAGTCCTCCTCGTAGTCGGCCAGGCCTCCGCTGTCGAAGGCATCGTTGTACCCGGTGATGTCACGCATCCCCACCTCGGCCAGGAGGTCGTAGCGATTCTCCATCTCCTTCACCGCCCAACTCAGCGCGTTGGCCGCCTTCTTCGGGTCCACCACCACCTGGGTCAAGAGATGGGGAAGGTCGTTGTACTGCCCGAGCTCGACCCGCTTGGGGTCGACCAGGATGAGACGGACCTGATCGGGGGTGGCCCGCATCAGGATCGAGGTGAGCACCGAGTTGATGCACGACGACTTGCCCGAACCGGTGGCCCCCGACACCAGGATGTGGGGCATCTCGGCCAGGTTGGCCATGATGGCCCGACCGGCGATGTCGCGCCCCAGGGCCACCTCGAGGGGGTGGACCGCCTTCTTCGCCTCGTCGGAGGCCAGCACGTCACCCAGCGCCACCAGCTCGCGCCGCCGGTTGGGCACCTCGACCCCGATGGCCGACTTGCCCGGGATGGGCGCCAGGATGCGCACGTCCGGCGAGGCCATGGCATAGGCGATGTCCTTGGACAGGGACGTCACCCGGGCCACCTTGACCCCGGCCCCGAGCTCGAGCTCGTAGCGGGTGACCGATGGCCCCACCGTCCGGCCGACCAGACGGGTGTCCACGCCGTGAGCGGCCAGGGCCGCCACCAACGCAACCCCACCGGCGTCCACCTCCCGCTCGTCCACGGCGTGGGGCTTGACCCGCTTCAACAGATCGACCGGGGGGAGGCGCCAATCGCCCACCGTCGGCCCCAGCTTCATCTCCAACGGTGATCCATGGCCCGCCCGGGTGGCCGCGTCGGGCAACTTCGCCACCGCCGGCGGGTCGGGGTCGGCGGTCACCGACTCGGCTCCCGCCTCGTCGCCGTCCACATCGAACGGGTCGTCGTCGTCGGAGACGACGGCACGACCGAAGGGATCGGTGGGCTGGTCGTCCTCGGAGACGTCCGCGCCTTCCGCCACCGGCCCACCTCGGGCCGCGGCCACCGCCCACCGGGTGGCGCGTACCGCCCCTCCCGCTGCCCCCCGCACCGACACGCCGGTCAACAGGACCAGGGCCGCGACCAGCAGGGCCACCAGCACGGTGGCCGCCCCGAAGCCCCCCACCGCGGCCCGCAACGGATTGCCGGCGAGCGCCCCCACCCATCCCCCGGCCGACGAGAGGGCCGCGGTCGACGCCCGCAGGGACGGCGACCCGCCGGCCAACGAGGCCAGCCCGGCCGTGGCCAACAGGATCAACGAGGCCCCGATCACCGCCCGGGCCGGCTCCGGGGCGGACCGGGCGTCGCTGTCGTGGCGATGCCCGACCAGCAGGAGGAGACCGACGGCCAGGGCCACCGGGGGGACCAAAAACCGGCCCCATCCGAGGAGGTCCCCGACCGCCAGCCGGGCATAGTGGCCGGCCGGGTTGAGTGAGTCGGCGTAGAAGGCCAGTGCGGCCAACGCACCTACCGTGACCAGGGCGACCCCCCACAGATCGCCGGCGTGGCCGCCGATCACCGCCTTGATCGAGGCGAGCAGACCGGAGGGCTCCGGGCCGCGCTTGCCCCGGGATCCCCGCGCCGCCGTGCCCCGACCGGGGCCTTTGCGGTTGGTCGACGTGGAGGATCTCGAGCGTGCGCGAGCCGAGGACGCGGGCCGGCCCTTCGACCGCGAAGCCCCGGATCGGCCCGCCGGTCGCTTGGTGGCGGTCGTCACAGTGGGTAGCAGCGTAGTCCCGCAGCGTCCCGACCACGGGGACACCACGAGGGGAATCGCCTATACGGTGACGATCACCGGGACGATCATCGGGCGCTGGCGGGTGCGGTCGCCGACCAGGCGGCCGAGCGCCTTGCGGGCCACCCGGTTGAGATGCTCGTGGTCGGCGTTTCCCGAGGAGAGTGCCTGCTCCAGGGCCTTGGTCACCTGGGCGCGGGCCTCGTCGAGCAGGGCCTCGGTGTCCCGGTCGTAGGCCCAGCCCCGGGTCACGATCTGGGGCGCTCCCACCACTTCGCCGCGCTTGACGTCCACGGTGGCCACCGCCATCACCACCCCTTCCTCGGCCAGGACCATCCGGTCCCGGAGGACGCCGTGGCCGATGTCACCGACCGAGCTCCCGTCCACGAAGAGATAGCCCCCGGGGACCGACCCGTCGCGACGGAGGCCGGCGGCGTCGAGGAGCACGGCGTCGCCGTCCTCGCACAGCACCACCCGATCGCCGGCGATGCCCATGGAGGCGGCCAGGCGGACGTGGTTGGCCATGTGCCGGTACTCCCCGTGCACGGGGATGAAGAACTCCGGCCTGGTCACCGACATCAGCATGGCCAGCTCCCCCTGGCGTGCGTGGCCGCTCACGTGCACCGCGTCTACCCCGGAGTGGATCACCTCCACGCCGCGCCGGTGCAGGCTGTCGATGACCCGCCCCACCGACCACTCGTTGCCCGGGATCGGATGGGCGCTGATCACCACGACGTCGTCCTCCTGGAGCCGGAAGAATCGGTTCTCACCGGCGGCCAGCCGGGACAGGGCCGACATCGGCTCTCCTTGGGAGCCGGTGGAGATCACACATACCTGACCGGGGGCCAGATCGTCGATGTCCTCGACATCGATGAGTGCCTCATCGGGGATATGCAAGAGCCCGAGCCGACGGGCCAAGGTCACGTTCTTCTGCATCGAGCGGCCGAGCGTGGCCACCGACCGCCCACCGGCGATCGCCGCATCGACCACCTGTTGGACCCGGTGGATGTGACTGGCGAAACAGGTCACGATGAACCTGCGGTCGGGACGGGCCAGGAACACCTTTCGCAGCGTGGCGCCCACCGTCGACTCCGACGGCGTGAACCCGGGCTCTTCGGCATTGGTCGAGTCGGCCAGCAACAGGCGAACGCCCGGATCAGAGCCCAGCGCCCCCATCCGGGCCAGGTCGGTCCGACGGCCGTCCACCGGATGGAGGTCGATCTTGAAGTCGCCGGAGTGGAGGATGACGCCCTGTGGGGTGTGGAAGGCAATGGCGAAGGCGTGGGGCACGGAGTGGGTGACCGGGATGAACTCGACGTCGCAGGGCCCGATCCGGCGGCGCTCCCCGTCCCGGACCGGGATGAACTGGGCCCGGTCGGCCACCCCCGCCTCGTCGACCCGGTTGCGGGCCAGGGCGAGGGTCAGTTCCGACCCGTACACGGGAGCGGCGAAGTCACGCAGCAGGTAGGCCAGGCCACCGGTGTGGTCCTCGTGCCCATGGGTCAGGATGATGCCGTCGACCCGTGCCGCGTTCTCACGCAGGTAGGTGAAGTCCGGCAGCACCAGGTCGACGCCGGGCATGTCCGGATCCGGAAACATGATCCCGACGTCGAGCACGAGGATCCTGCCGTCGACCTCGATACAGGCGCAGTTCCTCCCGATCTCGCCCAGTCCCCCGAGAAAGACCACCCGCACCGCCGACGCCCCCGACGGGCGGTTGCCCGCGGTCCCGTGGCCGGCATCCTTGCCACCGGTCCGGCGCTTGCCCCCACCTGTGGCCGGTCGGTCGGCGGCCTTGGCCCCGGTCGCCTTGGCCCCGGTCGCCTTGGCCGGCACCTTGCCCCCGGTTGCCTTGTCCCCGGTTGCCTTGCCCGCTCCGCCCGCGCCGGCGGCCACCGCTCCTTTGCCCTTGCCGCTCGATCCGCCGGAGGCCCGGGGCCGTCGGGCCCGGCCGGGCCGATCGGGATCAGGCAACCGACTGGCGTTCAGGACTGAGCCGGCCCAACCCCGAGATGACCGAGCGGGCCTGCGCGTCGAGGTGGGCGGGGGCGGGGGGGTGGGGCAGGCGGCACTGGCCGACCGGGAGCCCCAGGGCCCGGCAGGCGGCCTTGGCCGGCACCGGGTTGGGGAAGTCGTCGGTGGACTCGAAGCGGTACGACTCGGCCAGGCACTGGTTGATCCGCCTCGCCTTGTCCACCTCGCCGATCCGGTGGCACTCGATCATGTCGGCGAACAACGGACCGGCCCAGTGGGCGGCGACGCTGATGATCCCGGCACTGCCGATGGAGGCGAAGGCCAGGGCGAGCGGGTCGTCACCGCAGTAGACATCGAAGTCCTCCGGCGTCTCCGCCACCACCACGGCGGCCGCGGCCACATCGCCGGTGCTGTCCTTCACCCCGACGATGTTCCGCACCTCGTGGGCCAGCTCGACGGTCAGTGCACAACCGATCCGCCGGCCCGACCGGACGGGGATGTCGTAGAGGATCACCGGAAGGTCGCTGGCCGCGGCCACGGTGCGGAAATGGGCGGACAGTCCGGCTGCGGATGGCCGGTTGTAGTACGGCGTGACCGCCAACACCGCGGCCACCCCGCACGATTCGGCGGCGCGGGTCAGCTCCACCGAATGGGCGGTGTCATTGGTGCCGGTGGAGGCGATGACCGGCACGTCGACCGCGTCCACCACCACCCGGAAGAGGTCTATCCGCTCGGCGTCGGTCAGGACCGGGCCCTCACCGGTGGTTCCGGCGACCACCAGGCCCTGGCTTCCGGACGAAGCCAGGTGGTGGGCCACGGCGGCGGCTCCCGCCAGATCCAGCGCACCCTCGTCGTCGAAGGGGGTGACCATGGCGGTGATCACCGAACCGAAGCGCGGCACCCGCTCAGCCTCTCGACGGGGGAGACGGACTCACGAACGGTGTCACGACCACGCAGGATACCAGCAGCCGCTGGCACCACCGGCGGCGGTCTACGAGGCGATCCGGTCCTTCGGTGGCACCGAGGCCAGGGCGTCGTACTCCTCGGTGGTGTCCACCCATGACTCGAATTCGATGACGCCGAGCTCGGTGAACTTGGTCCGGAGCCAGCCGTCGGCCGCATCCAGCAGACCCAGCTTCTTGCAGTTGGGCACGATCTTGGAGAACAGCAGGGCCTGGAACTCGCCGCGTTCGGGCGCCTGTTGCACCACCGGGACGATGGCCTTGGGGTCGACACCCATCCGGTCCCAGACCTCCTGTTGGAGGAACCGGTCGCGCATCCGCACCGCCGCCTCGAAGGCGAACTCCTGGCGCTCGCGCAGCTCCGTGGCGTTCAGTCCCTCGTAGTACTCCTGCAGGCTGAGCACGCCGAAGGCCACGTGGCGGGCCTCGTCGGCCATCACGTAGCGGAGCAACTGCTTGAGCAACGGGTCACCGGTCATCTGATGCATGAACCCGAACGCGGCCAGGGCCAGGCCCTCGACCATGATCTGCATGCCCAGGTAGGTCAAGTCCCACCGCGAGTCGGCGATGATGTCGTCCAGCAACATGCGCAGATGGGCGTTGACCGGGTAGTGGCCGGAGAGCTTCTCGTCGAGGTACTTGCCGAATACCTCCACGTGGCGGGCTTCGTCCATGACCTGGGTGGAGGCGTAGTACTTGGCGTCGATCCAGGGCACCGACTCCACGATCTTGGCGGTGCAGATCAGCGCGCCCTGCTCGCCGTGGAGGAACTGGGAGAGGGTCCAGTTCTGGCTCTCGACGCCGAAGGTCACCCACTCCTTGTCGCCCCACTTCTCCACCGGGGTGCCGGTGAGGTCGAACCCGGCACCGAACCCGCCGGTGGCCTCGGCCTGGTCGCGCACCAGCTTCTCCTGGTCGACCTCGATCTCCCAGGGGAGGTCGGTCTCCCCGTTCCACTGGGCGCCCTTGGCCTTCTCGTAGAGCTTGTTCAGCTTGGGCCGTGCTCCCTTTTGGTAGTCCCAGGTGAAGATGGAGTCATAGTCGGAGTGCACGACGTGTCGGCCATCGGCCTCCTCGGTGCCGACCACCGAGAGGATGGTCTCGAAGTCGTCGATCTCGGCCCGGCCGATGATCTCCTCGGTGCTGCTCATTTCGGTGGTCATGTCCTGTCTCCCTGATCGGTATTGGTGGTGTGCCCGGTGTGGACGTAGCGATTGCTGTCGTGTCGATCGGACCGGCGGTCCGGTGTGTTCCGTTCGAGTTCGAACGGGGTGATGTCGATGGCTGCGGTCACCTCGGTGGCGTGGAGGGCGCTGATCCCGGGGAGCACGTAGGTCTCGACCAGGTGGGTGGCGCGGACCGGATCGGTCAGGTCCATGGCCGGCGACGGGGCGATGACGTACGAGAGGACGATGCGGGTGGCCCACTCCGCCACTCTCCCGGCCTCTGCCGGGCTCATCCAGCGGGCCAGGAACGGCGCCACGAACCGGGAGGCGGTGGACAACAGGCGGTCGGATTCGTCGAAGGCCAGATGCCCGAGCACCATCTCGGGCTCGTTCTCCACCAGGTAGGCCAGTGCCGCATGCCCGCGCACCCGGGTGGTGGCCTCCACCAGGCCGTTGACCAACGCCTCGGTCAGGGTGGTGGCCTCCCCCAGGCGAACGCCCAGGTCCGAGAAGAGCCTGGCCATCTCG
>Ga0182015_10003471_pt1 | contig 17683 bp, 17 predicted proteins | sample 712P3MmetaG_FD_120478 | JGI IMG/M metagenome (GOLD analysis project Ga0182015, IMG submission 120478) | Permafrost microbial communities from Stordalen Mire, Sweden - 712P3M metaG | ecosystem: Environmental > Terrestrial > Soil > Wetlands > Permafrost | place: Sweden: Stordalen | collected...
TCTTCATCGAGAAACGCAGCCCCGCGCCGCTCGTGCGCCTCAGCATCCTGCGCATCCGCACGCTCGCCGCCGCCAACCTCTCGCTGCTGTTCGTCATGTCCGGGATGATGTCCATGTTCTACTTCGCCTCCCTGTACGTGCAGCAGGTACTCGGCTACAGCCCGCTCAAGGCCGGGCTCGCGTTCCTGCCCGTCACCGTCTGCATAGGCGTCGGCGCCGCGCTCGCGCAGTCGCTGATCCGGCGCTTCGGCGCGCGCGCGATCGCCGTCGGCGGGCTCAGCCTCGCCGCCGTCGGCATGGCGCTGCTGCTGCGTACCAGCGTTCACGGCAACTACGCCGGGCAACTGCTCGTCGGGCTGGTCCCGCTCGCGCTCGGCATGGGACTCACGTTCGTCCCCATCACGCTGCTCGCCACCGCCAACGTGCACGGCGATGACGCCGGCCTCGCGTCCGGCCTCTACAACACCGCCCAGCAGGTCGGCGGCGCGCTCGGGCTCGCCGTGCTCTCCACGCTCGCCGCATCCCGCACAAGCTCGCTGCTCAGCGGCAGCGCCGCCAGCAGCCAGCACGCCGCGCTGCTCGGCGGCTTCCACCTCGCGTTCGGCGTCGCCGCCGGGCTGCTCGCGCTCGCCGCAATGCTGCTCCTCGCCATGTTGCGAAGCCACCACGTCGCGACGCTCGACCTCGACGCGCAGCCGGTGCTCGCCTGAGCGAGCCGGCAATACCGGGGGCGTGCCACGCGAACGCGCGCCGCGTGGCACGCCGGCCCTCGGCACCAGCCCGCCAGCACAGGCCGCCGCTGCGCCATACTCTTAATAAGTAGGTAGTCGAGGGAGAGAGGCAGCACAGATGAGTGCCACCAGTACCCGCCAAGCGGTCGCCGCCAGCGACGACGCTCAGCCGCGGCGCCAGCGCGCCGACGCGGAGCGCAACCGGCGCGCGCTGCTGGACGCCGCCGTGCAGGTGTTCGGCGAGCGGGGGCTCGACGCCACCGTCGCCGAGATCGCCGCCCGCGCCGGCGTCGGGCAGGGAACCGCCTTCCGGCACTTTCCCACCAAGGAGCATCTGATCGCGGCAACCGTGCGCGACATGCTCGACCGCATCACCGCAACCGCGCTCGAGCAGCTCGACGAGCCCGACCCGCTGCTCGCGCTGCGCACGCTGCTGCACTCAGGCTCGCAGCTGATGGTCAGCAACCAGGGCTTCAAGTCCGCCACCGCCAACTCGCTCGTGCACGAGGACCCCGACGTGATCGCCGCCAACGAGCAGCTGCTACAGGTCGCCGCACAGCTGCTCGCCCGCGCGCAGGACGCCGGCGTGATCCGCGCCGACGTCACGCCCGAGGACATCCCGCTGCTGCTTTGCGCCGTCAGCGCCACCGACATAGCCCCCCGCGAGCAGCAGCCCGCGCTGTGGGAGCGCTACTTCGAGATCGTCTTCTCAGGCATCTGCACCGATGCCGGCTCCGCGCCGCCGGCCACGCTCGCCGCCAGCGCACCCACGCCCGAGGAGCTGCGCCAGTTCAAGAGCTCGCTTCCGCCGGGCGACGCGGGCTGACGGGCCGCACGGGTACTGCCTCTCAAGGCCCTGCTGCCGCCGACTGAGACTGCACATCTGAGGGGGCGTCAGGGCTGGGCCCGAGGTTCCCGTCGACCTGCTCGACGATCAATTTCGTCACGAGCTTGGCATCGTCCCACACAGGTACGTGCCCGCAGCCGGAGAGCGTGACGGCCCTGACGGCCGGGATCTCGCGACGGTAGCGAGGGGCGTGGCGAGGACCCGGCAGTACGCGGTCGAACTGCGGGGTGGCCAGCAGCACCGGGCAGGTGATCCGGTCGAGATCACCGATCGTGAGCCCAACCTCGTCGGCAAGCAGCGCTTGGATCGCTCGCCGGCTGATCGCGCAGCCGACAGCTGCCTGCGATATTGACGCTGCGTCCGCCGGGGACACGAGCTCCCCATGGCGCATGATTTCCCTGAACGCCAGGCGACGAGTCCCGGGACGTCTCATGATCCGCTCACTCCAGGCGTGGGTTCGCTCGAGCATCTTGATCTGCCTCGCGAAGAAGTTCCCGATACGCGGGCCCTCGCCGTCGCCGCAGGTCCAGCCGCCGGCGGGCGCCAGCGCGACGACCGATCGCGCACGGCCGCGCTTGGCCAGCTCCAGTGCGATGCCGCCACCCATCGAGTTGCCGACGAAGTGCGCCGCGCCGACACCCAGCTCGTCCAGCAGTCGTTCGACCGCGTCGGTGGAACGCTCGAAGGTGATCAGCTCATCGGCGGGATAGGAAGGACCACCGAGGTGGCCCGGCAGCGTCGGCGCGATCACCTCGTAGCGAGCAACCAGGTCGGCCAGGATCGGATGCCATATCCCCCACGCCGCGGTGAAGCCGTGCAGCAACACCACCGGCTCGCCAGATCCAGCCCGATACGTTGCGGCCGAGATTTCCGCCATCGACCTGAGTCTAGAGGTGCCGCTGGGTGAAGCGCAGCGCTCGCTCGCCGCTCACTCGGCCCCAGGTCTTTGCTTCACCTTGCGCGTAGGGGACGGTACGACCGGCCACGATGTCCGCGTCGCTGGTAGCGAGCGCTGTGTGCCTACAACTCCGGGGGTGGGACTCGAACCCACAACCAATCGGTTAACGGCCGACTACTCTGCCAATTGAGCTACCCCGGATCGTTCCATCGTGCTACCCCGGAGGGGCAGTCCTTCTTTCCAGCGCATCAGCCGGGATGGAAGCCATCCCATCCTCGACCTCAGCGTGGCAATTAGAGCACAGAAGCACGCACTTCTGCGCCTCGACCCGCAGCTTGTCGAGCGCGATGGCCACTCCCCTGGCGTTGATCTCGTGGCGCTTCTGCGCTGGCTCGACATGATGGAAGTGGAGCGCGCGCATGTTGAAGTCGTATCCGCATATGCAGCAAGCACCGCCGGCCTCTTGGACGAGGATCGTCTTGACCTTCCTGCGCCTGCGCGCCACAGCGGCCGATCGGCATCGCTTGCAGCGGTAGAAACCACGCCCGTCGAGACAGAAATCGGTCTCCCCGTGTCGCCTGCAACGCATCATCACCGTTGCAAGCCCAGCCTGCTTGGCAGCCTTCGCCTGCCCCGCTGGTCGTCGCCCAGGACCGCCGTGCGTCTTCAATCCATACCGGATCAGCCAGTGCCGCACCGTCGCCTTGCTGCGACCCACCGCCTCCGCGATCTGCGCGATCGACAGACCAGCCTCGACCAGAGTCTCAAGCTCCTCACGCTCGATGCCTCCCCGCGCCACGTGCTTGTCGAGGTTCGCCGCCTGCAGCCCATGCTTCTTGACCCAGTAGCTGACCGTCGCTTCGTGCAGGTCGAACCGCCGACCGATCTCGGCAAGCGACAGGCCCCGCCCTAGCAGTTGCTCCAAAGAGGCGCGATCCATGCACCTCATTGTCACACGAACATGTGTTCGTAACTGTGACCTTTGTGCCGACTCTGTGACCTCTTGGCGACCGCGGGATACCCAGCCCGGGCGGGCCAGCTGGCACCCTCAGCCCTCCCTGTCCCCCGTCTGCGCCAACACCTGCCCGTACGCCCGGTCAAAATCCCGTTTGACCTCGGCCTTGTGCTGCGCGAGCGCGTTGATGTCGCCGCCGTCCTGTCCGCGCGCGCGCTGGATCTGGCGATCGACGCGCGCGAGCTCGAGCTGCAGGCGCTGGACCTCGAGCATCGCGCCGTCGGGCTGCTCGCGCCCGGCTTCGACGACGAGCTCCGCCAGGAGGCCCTTCAGCTGCGGGTCGTCCTCGAGGCGCTCATCCGCGCCCGCGAGCTCGCTCATCGGCGCGCGCAACTCGCCCGCGCATAGGTGCCGCGCGGCGCGGCGCAACAGGCCGCTCGAGAAGTGCTCGTCGACGTCCAGGCCCGCGAGCGCGAGCGCGCCGTCGTCCGGCGCGGCGATGCACAGCGCGAGGAACGCCCGCTCGGTCTCCTCGCGGCGCGTCATCTCGCTCGCCCGCGGCTGGCGCGCCCGCGACTGCTCGCCGCCATCGCCCGCGCCGCCGGTGCCGCCGCCCCGCGTCGTCGCCCCGCGCCCGCGCTCGGCGCCCCGCACGGGCGCGCGCGCCGGCGCCGCGAGCAGCTGCTCGGCGAGCCCGTCGCGCAGTGCCATGCGGCTGTCGACGGTCTGCGTCAGCTCCATCCGCAGCGCGCTCGGCGGTAGCTCGGCGAAGACCCGGCGCAGCTCCTCGATCATGCGGTCCTGCTCTTCGGTGTTCGACGGGTCGCCGCTCGCGAGCACGCGCTCGGCGCGGAAGCGCACGAACGAGATCGAGCCCTTCGCGAGCGCCTGCATCGCCTCGGCGCCGTCGCGCTGGATCAGCTCCGCCGGGTCCGCGCCGGCCGGCAGCGTCACCACGCGCAGCTCGAGGTTGCGCTTGTTCGCGAGGCGAAACGCCTTCAGCATCGCCTCCTGCCCGGCGCTGTCCGCGTCCAGCGCCAGCAGCACCGTCTGCGCCATGCGCGCCAGCTCGCCGACCTGCTCGCCCGTCAGCGCCGTGCCCATCAGCCCGACCGCATTGCGCAGGCCCGCCTGGTGCATCGCGATCACGTCGGTGTAGCCCTCGCACACGATCACCTCGCCCGCCTTCGTCGCGTGCGCACGCGCCAAGTCCGCGCCGTACAGCTGCAAGCCCTTGTGGTAGATGTCGTTGTCGGACGTGTTCAGGTACTTCGGGCGCTGATCCTCGCGCATCGCGCGCGCGCCAAACCCCAACACCCGCCCGCGCACGTCAGCCAGCGGGAACATGATGCGCGATCGAAAGCGATCGTAAAGGCGGCCATTCTCCTTCGAGCGCTGCGCGAGGCCCGTCTCATACAGCTCGCTCTCCGAGAAGCCGCCGCGGCGCGAGGCCGCCAGCACGCGGTCCCACGCGCTCGGCGCATAGCCGACGCGGAACTCCCGCAGCGCCTGCTCGCCGAGGCCCCTGCCGAGCAGGTACTCGCGCGCGCGCGCCGCCTCCTCGGACTCCCACAGGTAGCGCTCGTAGTACGCCGCCGTGCGGCTCAAAAGCTCGAGCAGCCGCCCCTTGCGCCTGCGCCTCTCCTCCTCCTTCGGGTCCTCGGCCTCGCGCTGCAGCTCGACGCCGTAGCGTTCCGCGAGCAGCTCCAGCGCGCCTTTGAAGTCGACGCCCTCGGTCTCCTGCACGAACGTGAACACGTCGCCCGACGCCTGGCAGCCGAAGCAGTAGTACACCTTCTGCGCCGGGTCGATCCCGAACGACGGCGTGCGCTCGTCGTGGAAGGGACACAGCCCCTCGTAGCGCGCGGGGCCGGCGCGGCGAAGCTCCGTCCTAGCCGATACCAGCTCGAGGAAGTCGACCGCCTCGCGTACGCGGTCCTTGGAGTCGTTGGTGTAGAGCGCCACCGACGCAACGCTAGCGGGCGAAAGCCCGCGGCACCTGCAGCTCGGTGTACTGCCTGATGCAGTAACGGTCGGTCATCCCCGCCAGGTAGTCCGTGACGCGCTCCGCAAGCTCCTCCTCGCCGCTCGGCACCGCCTCTCCGGGGCCGCGCGGCAACAGCTCAGGGTGCTCCACGAAGTGCTCGAACAGCCTGCGCACGACCGCCGCGATCTTCGCGTGCTCCGCGCGCACCGCCGGCCCCAGGTACACGCGCTCGAACATGAAGCCGCGCAGCTCCGCCATCGCCGGCCCCGCCAGCGGACCCTGCACGATCTCCCCCGCGCGCTGCGAGTGCTCGACCATGTCGTGCACGAGCGCGTCGATCCGCGCGGAGCCGCTCGCCCCCAAAACCGCGATCGGCTCGTCCGGCAGCTCGCGCTCGCTCAAGAGGCCCGCGCGCACCGCGTCGTCGATGTCGTGGTTGATGTACGCGACGCGGTCGATCACGCGCACGATCGATCCCTCCAGCGTCCGCGGCGGCGGCGTGCGGCTCGAGTGATGCGCGATCCCGTCGCGCACCTGCTCTGTCAGGTTCAGCCCGGCTCCGTCGCGCTCGAGGTGCTCGACGATCCGCAGCGAGTGCTCGAAGTGGCGGAAGTCGCGCCCGAAGCGCTCTTTCAGGCAGTCGTCCAGCACCTCCTCGCCGATGTGCCCGAACGGCGGGTGCCCGAGATCGTGGCCGAGGCCGATCGCCTCCACCAGGTCCTCGTTCAGGCGCAGCGCGCGCGCCACCGTGCGCGAGATGCTCGTCACCTCCAGCGTGTGCGTGAGGCGCGTGCGGTAGTGGTCGCCGCGCGGCGCCACGAACACCTGCGTCTTGTGCGTCAGCCGCCGAAACGCCTTGCTGTGCACGATCCTGTCGCGGTCGCGCTGGAACGGCGTGCGCAGCGAGCAGTCAGCCTCCGCGCGCGTGCGCAGCGCCGGGTAGGATCGCGCCGCGAGCGGCGACAGCAGCAGCTCCTCCTGCTCGGCGCAGCGCTCCGCGAACGCGGCCGCGACCATATCCGCTTCGGTGGCGATGCTCATCCTTCGATTGTCGCAGCGGGCGCGGTTGGCGCCGGGGTCGCGTGTGACGAGCGCCCAGCAACAGGCCCGCCGTGCCGCTCAGTTCTCGCGCTTCCAGTCGCCGCGGCCGGCCGCCTTGTGCACCCAGTGGTGCCAACCCTTCATCTCCCCGGGGTCCTCGCCGAACACCGGCGCGCCGCCGCCGGGCTGCGGCAGGCTCTGGGCGGCAGCCGAGTCGATGCTCAGGTCCACGCCGAACTCGTGCAACGACGCTACGTCCGCCGCCTCCACGAAGCGCAGACCGTGCTCGGGCGTCGAGATCACGATGCCGTGGAAGATGTCCTTCTCGGGCGCCGAGACCACGTGGTGCACCGTGCCGACCCGCTCGCCGTCGGACGCCAGCACCGCGACGCCCTTGTCCAGCACCTGATACGCGATCGGCAATCCCTCGTCCACGGCGCTCCACGATACCGGGTCAGGACGGTCAGCCCGCGTGCCCCACCGCGGGCATCAGCCGCAGGTGCGCGTGGTGCTCGAGCGTCGCCGCGATCGCGCGCTCGACCTGGCCGAGCGCCGGCGCCGGCGCCGGCGGGACCTCCGTCAGCGCGCGTCCCAGCGCCTCCGTCATGAACACGTACGCGTCCTCGCCGAGCGCGAACGAGCCCGCCTCGCACGCGGAGCACACGACGCCTCCCGCCGCGCCCGAGAAGCCCACCAGGTGCTCGCGCTCGCCGCAGTTCGCGCACGCCGCTAGTTGCGGCGCTAGGCCCGCCGCGAGCAGCAGCTTCAGGCGAAATGCCAGCGCCCCCGCGCGAGCGAGCGTCGATCCCGGCTCGCCCGCGCCCCCGCCGGCGCGCTCGTCGAGCAGACCGAGCTGGCGGCACAGCAGGTTGAACACGCCCGGGTGCGGCTCCGATGTCTCGAACAGCCGCCCCACGGCGTCGCACGCGCGCGCCGCCGCGTCCAGCGCGCTCGCATCCGAGCGCAGGCGCGCGTAGCCGTCGATCGTCTGCGCGCCCGTCACCGTCAGCAGCTCGCCGCGCCCTTCGTGCAGCTCGATGTGCAGGCGGAAGAACGGCTCCAGGCGTCCGCCGAAGCGGCTGCGCGCGCGGCGCACGCCCTTCGCGATCGCGCTGACGCGGCCGCGATGCGGCGTGTACAGATGCAGGATGCGGTCCGCCTCGCCGTAGCGCATCGAGCGCAGCACCACGGCTTCGGTCTTCACAGCGCGGCTGGACATAAGACACGGATGGTGACCCATGCGCCCGACGCTTCGCGCATCGTCTAACTTGAGCGCACGTGGAGGAGCTCAGCGAGAGGCAGTACGAGAAGGAGCTGCTGCGCCTGCAGACCGAGCTCGTGTACCTGCAGGAGTGGATCGTCACCGGCGGGCGGCGGCTCGTCGTGCTGTTCGAGGGTCGCGACACCGCCGGCAAGGACGGCGCGATCAAGCGCATCATCGCCTACCTCAACCCCCGCACGTGCCGCGTCGTCGCCGTCCCCACCCCCAGCGAGCGCGAGCGCACGCAGTGGTTCTTCCAGCGCTACGTCGCGCACCTGCCCGCCGCCGGCGAGATCGTGCTGTTCAACCGCAGCTGGTACAACCGCGCCGGCGTCGAGCACGTCATGGGCTACTGCAGCGAAGACGAGTACGAAGAGTTCCTGCGCTTCTGCCCGCTGTTCGAGCAGGCCCTGCAGAACGACGGCATCATGCTCGTCAAGTACTGGCTGTCGGTCAGCGACGAGGAGCAGGAGCGCCGCTTCGAGAAGCGCCTGTCGGACCCGCGCAAGCGCTGGAAGTTCAGCCCCACCGACCTGCAGGCCCGCGCGCGCTGGGTCGACTACGCCGAAGCCAAGGACAGGATGTTCGCCTACACCGACACCGACGCGAGCCCCTGGTATGTCGTCGAGGCCGACGACAAGCGCACCGCGCGCCTGAACCTCATCGGCCACCTGCTGTCGCTCGTCCCCTACGAGAAGGGGCACGAGGCCAAGCCGCCGAAGCTCCCCCCGCGCCAGGAGCGCAAGTACGTGCGCCCGCCCAAGGGCACCCAGCGCGAGGTGCCCACGCGCTACGTCGTCCGCTCGCACTGAGCGCTGCGTCCAACCACAACGTCCGGAGCAAGCCCCCTCGATCAGGGACGACTACGTGCGACCAGCGCCCACCTGCCGCTATACTTTATGAAGTAATGAGCAAGGTCATCGTCTACACAACAGATCCGTGTTCGTTCTGCGCCCGCGTCAAGGGACTGCTCAAAGCCCGCGGCGTCGAGTTCTCCGAAATCAACCTCTCGAAGGACCCCGACGGCCGCGCCGCGCTCGCGCGCGAGACCGGCATGCTGAGCTTCCCGCAGGTGATCGTCGACGGCGTGCTCGTCGGCGGCTTCACCGAGGTCCAGGCCGCCGCCGAGAGCGGCCGGCTGGACGAGATCCTCGCTGCCTGAATACGGGCTGGCAGGTCTCGCACACGTACGTGCCGCGTCCGCCGACGAACATCTTCGTGATGCTCGCGCCGCATGTGCCGCACGGCTCGCCCTCGCGCAGGTGCACGAGGAACTGGTCCTGGAAGGAGCCGCGCACACCGTCCACGTGACGGAAGTCGTCGATGCTCGCCCCCCGCGCGTCGATGCCCGCGCTCAGCGCCGCGATCACGCCCTCGCGCACGCGCTCGTACTGCTCGCCCGACAGCCGCCCCGCCGGTCGGCGCGGGTGCACCCCCGCCCTGAACAGCGCCTCATCCGCATAGATGTTGCCGACCCCCGCGACCCGGCGCTGGTCCAGGAGGAACGCCTTGATCGGCGCCGTCCTGCCCTTCGCCAGGCCGCGCAGGTGCTCGGCCGTGAAGCCCTCGTCGAACGGCTCGAGGCCCAGGCGCTCGGCGAAGAACGCGTCGAGCGCCTGCGAGCCCAGCAGCAGCTCGCCCGTGCCGAAGCGCCGCGGGTCGACGATCGCGAGACGCTGCGGACGCGCCGGTCGCGTCCTGCTCAGCTCGATGCGCACGCGCACGTGCGCCTGCTCCGGAGCCGGCTGTGAGAGCACCGCGCCCGTCATGCGCAGGTGCTGCGCCAGGTGCACGTCGCCGTCGAAGCTCCATAGCAGGTACTTGCCGCGCCGGCCCAGGCGCTCGACGCGCCGGCCGCGCAGCGCCTGCTCGAGCTCGCTCGGCGCGAGCGGACGCGACCAGCGCGGATCGAGGATCTCGATCTCCGTCAGCCGGCGGCCCTCAACCAGCGGCGCGAGCTGGCGTCTGATCGTCTCGACCTCGGGTAGCTCGGGCATCCGCCCCTAGCTTATGAATGCCTCGCCCGGGAGGCTCTCCGCCTCGCGCCCCGTCAGCCAGCCGAGCACGAGCTGTACAAGGAGAAGAACGACCCCACGGGGTCTGCTGACGGGCCATGAGAGCCCGTCGCTGACTAGCGCTTGGCGGAGGCGCGCGGGTGCGCGCTGAAGTACGCGTGCTTGAGCCGCTCGGCTGAAAGGTGCGTGTAGACCTGGGTCGTCGAGAGGTCAGCGTGACCGAGCATCTCCTGCAGCGAGCGCAGGTCGCAGCCGCCCGCGAGCAGGTGCGTGGCGAAGCTGTGGCGCAGCGTGTGCGGGCTCATGCGCTCGTGCAGCCCCGCGCTGCGCGCGTGGCCCTGGACGATCTTGTAGAGACCCTGCCGTGAAAGCGCGCCGCCGCGGTTGTTCAGGAAAAGACGCGTCTGCGCGCGCGCCGCGCCCGGCTGGCCGGCGCCGAGCAGCACACCGCGCCCCGCGCGCGTATACGCGATCAGCGCCGCAACCGCCTGGCGCCCGATCGGCACGATCCGCTCCTTCGAGCCCTTGCCGCGCGCGCACAGCAGGCCCTCGTCGAGGTCGACGTCGGACAGCTCGAGCCCGACCGCCTCGGACGCGCGCAGCCCGCACGCGTACATCACCTCGAGCAGCGCGCGGTCGCGCAGCGCCAGCGGCTCGGTTCCCCGCGGCTGCTCGATCAGGCGCGCGACCTGCTCGCGCGTGAGCACGCGCGGCAGGCGCTGCGGCTTGCGCGGCCCGCGCAGATCGGCGGTCGGGTCGTGCTCGACCGACCCCTCGCGGCGCAGGTAGCGGTAGAAGGAGCGCAGGCACGCGACCTTGCGCGCGAGCGTGCTCGGCGCTACGCCCAGCTCGGACAGGAACGACGCCAGATCGCCGTGCCCGGCGCGCTCCAGGAACAGGCCGCGGCGATCGAGGAACTCGCCCAGCTGCAGCAGGTCCGTTCGATACGCCTCGAGCGTGTTGCGCGAGAGCCCCCGCTCGAGCTCGAGGTAGGCCAGGAAGTCCAGCAGCTGCGGCCCGATCCCGCCGGCCGCGGGCGGCAGCTTCCTCGGCGTGACGATGACGGTCGGCGTGGCGATCGTCGAGACCGGCGGCGAGACGGGCGGCGCGGCTGTCTCGACGGGCGGCATCCTCTCTGAGCTTCGCTGACGGGGCGGGCGCTCCTTGGCGGTGCAATCAGAGATTCAGCCGGCGCTCGAGCCACATCAGGCCGATCAGCGTCTTCGCGTCGCGGCACTGCTCGATCGCGTCCTGCAGCTCGCCGAGCGGCCACGGCACGATCTCGATGCGCTCCTCCTCTTCGCTTTGCGCCTGCTCGGGGTAGAGCTCGCTCGCGTGGAACAGATGCACGAGCTCGTCGGTGAAGCCGGCGCTCGTGTAGTAGGCAACGATCGGCTCCCACGCCCGCGCGCCGCGGCCGATCTCCTCGGCGAGCTCGCGCTGCGCGGCCGCGAGCGGCTGCTCGCCTTCCACATCCAGGCGCCCGGCGGGAATCTCCAGGAGGTCGGTGACGCCCACCGCCTCGCGCGGCTGGCGCACGAGCCACACGTGCTGGTCGTCGTGGGCGACGATCCCCACGGCGCCGCGGTGGCGCACGATCTCCCGCGAGACCTCTTCCCCGTCGGCGTGGCGGAAGCGCTCGATGCGCACGTCGGCGATACGGCCGCTGTACATGGTCTCGCCGCCGAGAGCCTCGAACGAGCCGCTCACGACGCCACCCCGCTCACGAGCGCACCTTGCTCACGACGCCTCTTCGCTTGCCTGGCCGACGAGCTCGCCGGCGAGCTCCGCGAGCACGCTGCCGCCCGCGAGGGCCGCGCCGAAGAACAGGGGATCTCCCGCGAGACCGCGGCCCATCGTCTCGGCTGGCAGGCCGCTGGCGGCGTAGGCGGGCAGGTCGACGCTCGCGCGCCGCCAGTCGTGGCGGGCGATCCGCGCCGGGCGCTCCACGTCGATCGCCTGCTTCGGCCGGTCGCTCGCCGGGCGGCTGGGCATCGCGCCGCCGAATACCGCGCTGAGACCCGCGCGCAGGTCCGCGCCGACGGGCGAGCGCACGCCGGCGGGCAGCGCCACCGTGACCGGCTCGAGCAGCAGGTCGAGCACGGTGAGCGTGTGGTGGGAGATGCCGCGGTGGCGTTTGCGCTCATCGCCCGAGGACATGCGCGCGACGAGCAGCGTCTGGCATTCGAGCGCCAGCGCGACGTGCGCGGAGTCGAGCGCCGACATGCCGCCATGTCCGAGCGAGGAGCTCGAGCCGACGATCCCCGGCCCCGGGCCGCAAACGGCGGCGTCCCAGCCGAGCACGCGCAGGCCGTGGTGCAGCGCGCCCGCGGTCGTGATCGCCTCGGCCTCGCCTCCGAAGGCCGCGCCGGCCGTCACGTGGCCGGCCAGCAGCCCGCGCTCCCGCAGCATCCGCACCGTGTGCGAGTGCCCGCCGGGCAGCGCGCCGCCCTCCGTCTGCACGTAGCCGAGCTTCGCCCCCGGGGCGCCCCGCGCGAACGCCCAGGCGACGCCCGCGAGCTGCCCGTGCAGCGCGAGCACCGCCACCGGGCGCTCCAGCGGCAGCTGCAGCTGCTCGCGCTCGACGGGCTCGACCGCGTGCTGCAGGCTCGTGTAGTTGAGCTTCATCACGTGGGGGCGCGCGGGCTCGGCAGGATTCGGACCTCGCTCGCCGTCGAGCCCCCGAGTGAGGTTGACGTGCACCACGTCGAAGCCGCCCGAGCCGAGCTCGAGGTCGAGTGCCTGGACGTTGACGATCACTTCGTCGCCGACCTCCGCGAGCCCCACGAGGCCCACGTCGGCGATCGCTTCGCGGCGCCTTTCTGGGTTGCCAGGCTTCGCGTCCGTCACGAGCTCGACGACGAGCCGCTGCTCGCCGCCGGCCGCGCCGCGAGGCGCGCCCTTCTTCGCCTTCGCGCGTCCGGCGCCGGCCGCCGGGTCGGCGCCCGCGCGGCGGGTCTCGATGACGATGGCGGGTCGGAGCTTCAGCATCGGCGGCGCAGGCTATGCGGCCGCGGCGGGCCCGACGCCCGCGGCCTCGTCCAGCAGGGCGAGCGCGACATCGAGCATCTCCTCGAGCGCGGCAGTGCTCACGCGCTCGCCCGGCTCGTGGTTGCGCTCGGTGCCGTTCGCCAGGTTCACGGTCGCGAAGCCCTGCGCGATCAGCGCGTTGGCGTCCGAGCCGCCGCCGCTCGCGATGCGCACGGGCTCGTGCCCGCAGGCGCGCAGCGCCTGCTCGGCGACGCGCACCGGGCGGCTGTTCACGGGCAGGCTGTAGCCGGAGAAGCTCCGTTGCACGCTGATGTCGACATCGCAGTCGCAGTCGGGCAGGTTGGCCGCCTCGTGCAGGCGATCGACGATCTCGGCGACGACGGCCTCGGCACGCTGATCGTCGAGCGCGCGCGCCTCCGCGACCAGCGTGCAGCTCTCGGCGACGACGTTCATGGCGGTCCCGCCGGCGATCGTGCCGACGTTGACGGTCGTGCCGGCGTCGAGGCGGCCGAGCTGCATCGAGGCGATCGCGCGGGCGGCCGCGAGAATCGCGTTGCGCCCCTCCTCGGGGCGGATTCCGGCGTGCGCCGCCGCGCCGTGGAACGACGCCTCGATGCGGAAATGTGTCGGCGAGTCGACGACAACCTCGCCGATCGGCGAGGCGTGGTCGAACACGAACCCGAAGTCGCTGTTCAGGCGCGAGGCGTCGAACGCGCGCGCGCCGGCGAGCGCCTCCTCCTCGCCGACGGTGAACAGCAGCTCCACGTCCACCGGTGCGCCCTCGCGGCGCACGTGGCGCGCGAGCGCCAGCAGCACCGCCACGGCGGCCTTGTTGTCGGCGCCGAGGATGCCGTCGTTCGCGTTCTCCCAACCGCCTTTGAGGAGCACCGGCTCGACGGGCGCCTGCAGCGGGACCGTGTCGAGGTGCGCGCACAGCATCAGCGAGCGCCCCTTCTTGGCACTCTCCTCCGAGCCGCTGGGCCAGTCGGAGGAGATGAAGGCGAGCAGGTTGCCGCAGTCGGAGCCCACCACCGGCCCCGCGTCGTCCTCGTGGACCTTCACGCCGAGCGCGCGCAGCTCCGCGGTCACACGCTCGGCGCAGGCGCGCTCGTGACCGGAAGGGCTCTCGATCCGGCACAGCTCGGCGAACGTGCCGTTCAAATAAGAACGCTCGCGTAGTCCCCGAAGGGGGAGCTCCCGGACTCGCGACACCGGAGCTTGAGTGGTCACGACAGGCCGGCGCGCTGCGGCGACGGCGATGACGACGGCGGCGAGCTCTCGGCGGCGTCAGCCCCGCCGTCGGCGCGCTGCAGCGCGGCCGCGACGAAGTCGCGGAACAGGGGCGCGGGGCGCTCGGGGCGCGACTTGAACTCGGGGTGGTATTGCGAGGCCACGAAGAACGGGTGCTCGTCGAGCTCGATCACCTCGACGAGGCGCTCGTCCGGCGAGGTGCCCGACACGCGCAGCCCGGCGCTCTGCAGGCGCTTGCGCAGGCGGTTGTTGACCTCGTAGCGGTGGCGGTGGCGCTCGTAGATGACCGCCTCGCCGTACATCTCCAGAGCGCGGCTGTCCGCGTGCAGCTTGATCGGGTCGGCGCCAAGCCTCATCGTGCCGCCGAGATCGGCCACTTCCTTCTGCTCGGGCAGCAGGTCGATCACCGGGAACGGCGTCTCGATGTCGAACTCCGTCGAGTTGGCGCCCTCCATGCCGGCGACGTGGCGCGCGAACTCGGCGACCGCGACCTGCATGCCGAGGCAGATGCCCAGGTAGGGGATCTGCTGCTCGCGCGCGAAGCGCGCGGCGACGATCTTGCCCTCGATCCCGCGCCCGCCGAAGCCGCCCGGGATGAGGATGCCGTCGGCGCCGCTGAGGCGCCGGAAGATCTCCTGCTCGTCGCCGACCTCGAGGCTCTCGGAGTCGATCCACTCGATCTCGATCCTGCCGTCCTGCAGCGCGGCGGCGTGGCGCAGCGCTTCGGAGACCGACAGATAGGCGTCCTCGAGCTGCACGTACTTGCCGACGAGCGCGATCCGCACGCTGCGCGTGGCCCGCGCGGCGCGCTCGATCGGCTCTTCCCAGCGGGACAGGTCCGGCGCGTCGGCCTCCAGGCCGAAGTGCTCGAGCACGAATTCGTCGACGCCCTGGTCGCGAAACGTGAGCGGCACCTTGTAGATGTTGTCGACGTCGCTGGCCGAGACGATCGCCTCCATCGGCAGGCTCGCGAACAGCGCGATCTTCTTGCGGATCTCGTTCGACAGCGAGCCCTCGGAGCGGCACATGAGCATGTCGGGCGCGATGCCGATGCGCCGCAGCTCGTTGACAGAGTGCTGCGTCGGCTTCGTCTTCAGCTCGCCCGCGTGGCCGATGTAGGGGACGAGCGTCAGGTGGATGAACATGCAGCGGCGGCGTCCCACGTCCACGGGGAACTGGCGAATCGCCTCCAGGAACGGCAGCGACTCGATGTCGCCGACGGTGCCGCCGATCTCGGTGATCACGAAGTCGACGTCCGAGGACTCGGCGATCAGCGCGATCCGCTGCTTGATCTCGTCGGTGATGTGCGGCACGACCTGCACGGTCCCGCCGAGATAGTCGCCGCGGCGCTCGCGGCGGATGACCGTGTCGTAGATGCCGCCCGCGGTCACGTTCGAGGCATGGCTGGTGTTGGAGTCGGTGAAGCGCTCGTAGTGGCCGAGGTCGAGGTCGGTCTCGGCGCCGTCCTCGGTGACGAACACCTCGCCATGCTGGTAGGGCGACATCGTGCCGGGGTCGACGTTGATGTACGGGTCGAACTTCTGCAGTCCAACCGTGAGGCCACGGGAGACGAGCAGCCGCCCGAGCGAAGATGCGGCGATGCCCTTGCCGAGCGATGACACGACGCCGCCGGTTACGAAGATGAACCGGGTCTTGGAGGGTGGCTGGGCGTGTCGGTCGGAGTGATGCAAGGTCATGTGGGCCTGCCCCAGGAGTCTAGTCGGCGCAGCCCCGGAGTCCTTTCGACAAATGTCGAGATCGATCGCAGCTCACCATAGAGGGTGATCGCGGCGAGCAGCGCGAGCGCCACGAGCTGGCCCGTGCCCGACAGCGTCAGCACCAGCCACAGGCCCGCGAGCGCCCCGAGCAGGTTCGCGCCGGTGTCCCCGAGCATCACCCGCTCGCGCAGGTCGTACACGCCCGCGACGAGCGCCGGCGCCGCGAACAGCCCCAGCTGCCACAGCGGGTGCAGGTCGGCCGAGCCGATCGCGAGAGCCGCGGCGAGCAACACGAGCGCCTTGGTCGCGCGCCCGGGGCGCAGGTCGAGCAGGTTGAAGACGTTCGTCGCGAGCACGAGCACCGCGGCGGCCAGCAGCCAGCGGCCGTTGGACAGGCCCATGTAGCTCATCGCCAGCAGCGCCAGCCCGAGCGAGCCCGCGGCCTTGAGCGCACCCGTGGAGAGCTCGCCGCGCAGCGTCGCCGCGCCGTGACCGCGCCAGCCGCGCGCCCGCTCGTGGCCGAGCGTGTCGTCGAGCAGACCCAGCGCGAGCACGCCGAGCGCGTACACGGCGATCGGCAGCAGCTCATTCGGCAGGACCTGCGTGGAGGCGAGCCGCTGCACCAGCTCGAGCGGGATCAGCGCGAGCAGCGCGGCGGCGAGCGTGAGCACGCCGAACGGGAACGGCAACGCGCGATCCCTGTAGTTGGCGCGCGTGTGTCCGCCGTCGCTGAGCGCTCGCAGCAGCGCCGGAGCGAGCACCACCGCGCTGACGAGCGCGAGGATCAGGGGCAGCGGGTGCATGCCTGGAAGCTAGCGATGCGGGCGGACACGGCTCAGGGCTGCGAGGAGCTCGTCGTGACGCTCGGCAGCAGCGAGTCGGCGGTGGACTTGACACCGAAGCTGCCGCCGTCTCCGGCGAGCGCGTAGTCGAGCGCGGCCTGGCCCGCGAGGGTGTCGAGATCGTCGACGCTCGAGAGACCCTTGCCCTGGTACCAGGGGATCTGCGAGGGGTTGGTGTCGGAGAGCTCGACGCCGACGGCCGGCACGCGCACGGCGGCGACGCCGGCGAGCAGCCCCGACTCGAACGCTGCGCTCGATTCGCTCTGCGCCGCGCTCATGCCGGCCGGCTCGGCGCGCACGACGACGAGCCCTTCCAGACGCGTGAGCTGCCCGTCGAAGGCGCTCAGCAGGCTCGCGCGCACGCGGCTGATCAGCTCGCGATCGACGAGTTGCCCACCGCTGACGAGCTGGCGGCCGATCAGGTCGCCGAAGCGCTCGACGAGTTCCGTGGAGGCGCCGAGCGACGCGTAGTGCGTGCCCGCCGCCTCGTGTTCGAGCCCTTCGACGTCCAGCGGCTCGCGCACGGCGACGACCGTCGTGACGCTGGCGCCTGCCTGCGCGACCGCGGCGCGCACGAGCGAGTTGATCCGATCGGAGGACTCGCCGATGAACACGACCCCGATCTGGCGCCCGGCCAGCAGTTCGTGAACGGCGAGCGGGTACAGGCCGTTGGCGAAGGCTTCCTCGTTCGCGAGCCGTTCCTGGAGCTTGCCGGCCTGCCGGCGCGAGGCGCCGACTTCGGAGTTGAGATTGGCGACGATCCCGTTCTTGGCCGAGGAGACGAGGTTCGAGTCGCCGATCGCGACGCCGAGCAGCACGCCGATCATCAGCGCGAGCAGGACGGCCGCGAGTGACAGCGCGTGGTAGCGATAGTCGAACATGGGCGCGCGCCGGCCCGGGTCAGCCGGCGCCGAACAGCATCTGCAGCTTCAGCCACAGCAGTTCCGCGACGTCGCGCAGCGCGGGCGTCTCCCACACGACCGCGATCATCGCCAGCAGCCCGGCGGCGAGGACGAGCAGCAGCGGCGCGAGACCGGGACGGGGTCGGTACAGACGGCTGACACCCTTGGCGTCGACCAGGATCTCGCCGATGCGAAGGCGCGTGAGGAACGTAGAGGACATGCCTTTGCGGTTGCGGTCGAGGAA
>Ga0182015_10003473_pt1 | contig 17671 bp, 11 predicted proteins | sample 712P3MmetaG_FD_120478 | JGI IMG/M metagenome (GOLD analysis project Ga0182015, IMG submission 120478) | Permafrost microbial communities from Stordalen Mire, Sweden - 712P3M metaG | ecosystem: Environmental > Terrestrial > Soil > Wetlands > Permafrost | place: Sweden: Stordalen | collected...
AGTCGCGGGGTTCGCGGTCAGCGTCACGCTGTCGCCAACGTTTGCGGTGCAGCTGTTGTTTGGCGCCGGCGTGCATGTTGCGTCCCCATCTCCGCTGGTTACGGTCACCGAGCCGTTGCCAGCGCTACCGCCCGTGACGGTGTAGCGCGGGATCGCTGTGAATGTGGCCAGATCGGTTTCGTTGGCCGTGACGTCGTCCACGTCGCAGGGGTTGTTCGCGCCGGTGCACGACCCTCCGCTCCAGCCCGAGAAGTTGAAGCCGGTGTCTGCGTGCGCGGTGAGCTCCACGTCATCGCCACTGTTGACCGTGCAGCTGTTGCCGGCGGAGCAGTCCGCGCCCGCCCCAGAGCTTGCGGCAGTGACCGACCCGCCGGCGGTGCTGTCGCCGGTGACCTTGTACGTGAGCGGCGGCGGTGGCGGCGGCGGTGCTGTGAACTCCGCGGTGTCGGTTTCGTCGGTGGTGGAAAGGAACGTACAGCTGTCACCGGGCTGCAAGACGGCGCAGGTTCCGGTAGTCCATTCCGTGAAGCTGCTGCCGCCGGTCGGCGTTGCCGTGACCGTGATGCTGTCGCCTATGGTCGAAGGACAGCTCGCTGCGTCGGTGCAAGTCGTGCTCGTTGTGTCGGTGACGGTGACCGTGCCGGTTCCGGTGCCCGTGGCTGCAGCCGTAATCGTCGGGTCGGCGCCTGCGCCGCCGTCAGCGGCCTGCGCAACGGGTGCCTTCCCGGCTGGCGCCTCGGCAACGGCGCTGGTTCCCCGCGAACGAGCGTCCGTCGGTTTCGCTCTATGAACGCGCGTCGCCGGGGAGGCCAGCGCGGCGACCTTCGTCACGCTGGTGGAGGCTTTAGCGGTGCTGCTCGGCGCCGGCGACGCAGTCGGCGGCGTCCCAACGTGCGGGGAGCTGCCGGAGCCCACAAGCGCTAGGACTCCCGCAAGCGCTGCGAGCGTAATGATGGCGATCAGCGCGCGTCGCATTAAAGCTCCTGGGCGGTGCGCGAACGCGCCTGTCGACGCCCGCCGTCAGGTGTGACGGATGCCTTGTGTTGCGGTGACGACGGACGCATTATGCAGGCCGGGTCTCGCGTGTCAGACCGCCGGACCGCTGGCGCTTGCCGGGTCCAACGTCGTCATCTCAGGACTGGGGCGCGGTTCGGCCAGCGGGCCGTGCGACAGCCGATTGTCGGTCGCCAGTGGCGCGTCGGTCGGGGGGTGCAAGCCATTACCGTTACCGTTGGAGGTTGCCGGGAGCTCGAGGTACTGCGGTTCGGATTCCCCGCCGCGCATCCGTCGATGGCTGCTCAGGCGCTCGCGAATGATCACCGAAAGAGCGCGCACGCCGTCCCGCGCCGCATTGAGTTTGCTCTCGCCGTGAATCCGCTCGTACTCGATCGACGGAACCTCCGTGACGCGAAGGCCAGCGCGGGCGATTCGGATGTGGATGAGCGTTTCAACCTCGAAGCCGGACCGGGTGAGGGGCATATGGGGAAGGCAGCGGCGCCAGAAAGCGTTGTAGCCATAGCAGAGGTCGGTGTAGCGGGTACGGAACAGCACGTTCACCGCTGTGTTCAAAAGCCTGTTTCCGGTGGCGCGAACCGGCGTGATGTCGGAGCTATGGCCTCCCTCCAGAAAGCGGGAGCCCTTCGCAAAGTCGTTGCCGTTGAGCAACGCGTCGACGAATCGAGGGAGCTCGGCGGGATCGGTGGACCCGTCGGCATCGAGCATCACGATTATGTCGCCGCTGGCAGCCGCAAAACCGCACGCCAGCGCGTCGCCCTTGCCCCGCGCCCGCTGTAGCAGCACCCGAATCTCCGGCCGAATCGCCCGCGCGACGGCGATCGTGTCGTCGACAGAATGACCGTCAACAAGCAGCACTTCATCGACGATCGTCGGGATCCGGGTCAGCACGTGGGGGAGGTTCGCCGCCTCGTTGAGCGCTGGGATAACGAGGCTTATCGACACCCCTTCTGGCTTGGGCACACCGAAGCTCGCGCTCTCTTCGCTGCGCCACGCGGCGGTCATCTGCTCCCCTGGCAGTGGTAGACGGATGGTGTGGTTTTCACGTTTTGGTCGGCCACTGAAATGTCTCGCTCCGCCCCGACCCGTTGTGGCCGGGTCGCGGGACCCAACATAACACGTCATCTGAGCGATTCGGTGCGGTCAGGCAGGAAGATCCCCTGGGGGTGATCGTCCCACGAGACACCATGCTGGTGATGCTTCTAACGCGCACAAAGCGTGCGAATATCGCAGTTGCTCCAGAGACGAACGATCGCGAGTCTTCGTGCGCGCGGGCGCACGAGCGGGCGAGCACCTTGCCTACAATGGGCGAGGTGCTGATCGACGCAACGGCTCGCTTACGACTGGTTGACAAGCACGAGCACCGCACGGCGTCGAGGCCTCTCCGTCGGATCCGCTCGCACCGCTCCCGCTCCGACCGGCTGTGGCTTCGGGTAGCCGCACTAGCACGGCTACCGTAGCTAAGTGGCAACGAGCAAAAGAAATCGGGGGCGGCGCCGCGGCAAGGGCCGGCTGCCGCACGCAGAGACGCAGAGTCGAGACGGTGACGCCGAAATCGAGGCGCCGCGCGCAGACAGCCCGCGGGCGAGCGTAAGCACTAGACGGGCAGTCCGCTCCTCGCGGCTTCCGGATTACGGCGAGGACGACAGGCTCCTCGCGTCCGGCCGTACGCGGGACGTCCACGCTGACTTCAACGCAGTGCTCTGGGCCGCACCATCGCGTGTCAGAGCCCGAGATGCCGAGCCGTCGCGGCGAGATGCCGAGCCGTCGCGGCTTGCTGCCGAGCCGTCGCGGCGGCCCGCACCGCCCCCAGTGCCTTCGCGCGGTCGTCCTTCTGAGCCGGCGGCCGTACCAGTGGCGACCGAGAGCCAGGTCGCCATGCGCGGCCTGTTCGGGCGTGACTCGGCCTACCTGGTGGTAGTCGCCTCGCAGGCCGCGCTTGCCGCGCTTTCGATCCCGATCACGACACGGCTGCTTGGAGGTCGTCAGTTCGCGGTGGTGACGACATCGCTCGCCGTCATGCAGGTCCTCGTGGCGATTGGAATCTTCAGCCTGCCAATGTCGATTCAGCGCAACTATCGCGACGAGGATCGCGGGCGCGACGCCAGGCGGACGGTGACGCTGGCGATGATCACGGCGGCAATCACGCTCGTGATCACCTACGCGACAGGACCACTGTGGGCTCCTGCGTTGGCCCTCGGGCCGTTCAGCCCGGTGCTGCGCTACGCGGTCATATGGGCCGCCGTGACGGCCATCACGTTCGCTGGGATAGCGCTGCTGCGGAGCCGAAACATGTTCCGCGCGTACGCTCTCGTCAGCTTCGTCCAATCCTTGTTGGCCGAGATCGTCAGCGTCCTGCTAGTCGTTTTCGTCCATCGGAGCGCCGCCGAGTTCATCCTGGGCGAGATGCTGACGCAGTTCGTAGCGGTGGCTTTGGTGCTCTACATGATCCGTCCGCTGCCGCTGCGCCGCCGCGATCGTGCGCTCATTGCCAAGTCGCTCAGATACGCGGGAGGGCTCGTGCCCGCTGCCGTTGCGAGCTTCCTGCTGACGGCGTCGGACCGGATCATCATCCGCCACGATCTGCCGATTCTGCAGGTAGCGCGCTATGGAGCCGTTTACAACATCGCTGCGATCCCGATCCTGCTCCTGGGTCTGCTCGACCCCGTGTGGCTACCGCGCTTCTTCAAGCTGGACAATCCTCGGCTGCGCGCGAGTCTGCTGGCAGACAGCCGTGACATGCTGTTCCGGCTGCTGATCCCGACGGTGCTGGGTCTCGGATTTGGCATCCCGCTCGTCTTGTCGGTGTGGGTCCCCGGCTACTACCACCCGCATGAGCTCGTGGTGGTCGTCGTGACAATCAGCGCGGGGGCTTTTCCGATGGCGGGCTACATATCTGCAAACCGTGTCTTGCTGATCGCAGGACGGACCGCTCCGGTTGGCTTTTGCATGGTCGTCGCCGCTCTGTTCAACATCGCTACCAACATCGTCCTCGTGCCGAGGATGGGAATCGAAGGCTCCGCGTTGGCCACGTCGCTCTCCTACGTCGTGCTGTTGGTGTTGGGCGTCCTCTTTGCCCATCGCATCCAGCGATTGCGCTACCCGTCGGCGGGGCTGCTGCTGGGCTCCGCCGCAGCGATCGCAATCGCGCTTTCGTGCGCGGTACTGCCCTGGACCGGTGTTTTCGCCGTCGCGCGCGGTGTGATTGCGGCCGGATGCGTGGTGCTCGTGCTTTCGTTGCTGCGCGACGTAATCCGCGAGGGCAGTGGCCGTTGGCCCGTGCGCCCGGGCCGCCGAACGGCGCGGCGATGAGCTCGCCGATCGCGGTCGTCATCCTCGCGCACAACAACCCGGAGCACGTACGGCGTCTGATCCGGGCTCTCGCGGGGTTTGACATCTTCCTGCACTGCGACACCAAGACGCCCGACGATGTGCTTGCGGCGATGACGGAGGGCTTGCCGCATGTCGTTCTAACGCCGCGCTACCGGACGGCTCGAGCCAACTGGGGGATGGTCGAGGGGGAGCTTGCTGGCGTGCGGACGGCGCTCGAGCGCAGCCAGGCGGAGCACATAATCGTAGCGTCGGGGAGCTGCTACCCACTCCTCAGTGCTGCGGACCTGCAGGAAGAGCTGTCGGGCTGGCGCGGCCTGTCGCGGCTCGAGCTGAGCCCGATTCCCTACCTCGGCTGGAGCTTTCGCGCGGGTAAGCCGGATGGCGGACTGTGGCGCTTCAACCACCGGTTTTTGACGATCCGCGGCAGCATGGTGCTGGTACACCACGGTTACCCGATCCCGATAGGTCGCCGAACGATCCCAGCGAAGTTCAAACTCCACGCCTCCTCGCAATGGAAGATCTATGCCCGCGAACACGCGCAAACAGTTCTGCGCGCGCTCGACGCGAGTCCGGAGCTTGTCCGCTTCTGGCGAGGGACGTTTGCGGCCGACGAGTCGTGCGTTTCCACGATCCTTTCCTCACCGGAGCTGGTTGGATCGGTTGCTGAGGAGATTCGCCACGACCGTACCTGGTACATCGACTGGCACGGGGGCGATCTCGGCGGCCACCCGCGCTGGCTCGAGGTCAGTGACTTCCCGCGGCTGAAACTGGAGCGCGGGCGTCCGCCGCTCAAGCCAGACGACGATCGCGAGCGCGGGGAGGACTCGCGCAAGCTCTTTGCGCGCAAGTTCGGCCACGATTCCAAAGCGGCGCTCGACCTGATCGACGAGCAGCTGCGGATCTGAGCCTCAGACCCGCGTGGCCTTCGGGACTGGCGGTACGTAGCGGAAGAGGTAGGAGCCGTCGGACGCGTAGATCAGCCTCCAGCTCCGGCTGTTGAGGAAGAGCTGCAGCCATTCGCGCGAGTTCGCCGGTGTCTCGACGCCGTACTCGTCCGAGTTATTCTCCGCCGCCGTCGAATACACCGCAAACAGGTTCGCTGGGGGCGTATGACCGAACTTGTAGGCGTAGGCGACGTAGGCGACGGTGAGTGTCTTAAGGTCGGCGGCCTTCGGCGGCAGTATCGAATGCACCGCCGCCTGGTAGGCATCCGCCGCGTCCCACAGCGCGCTCCAGGGGATGCTGTGCTGGGTTGGATCCAGCGTTGTCGGCAAGTCTCCTGATTCGGCTATCTCTAGGTGGTAAGAGCCTGGCGGCGCGTTTTGAACATAAGCGTCGAGCACGGCTACATCGCTCGCGCGGACGACGTTGCTCGGGTCGAGGCCGAAGCTAGAAACCAGGTAACAGGCCAGCAACACCGTTGACAGGACTGCGAGAGCTGCCCACCGCCACGGAGCCTTGCGCACCGCGGCCAGGCCCATCAGCACCAGCCAGGGAATCGCAAACAGCGTCGCGCGGAAGATGCCTTCGTTGCCGTAGGGGTTGACGGTGACGAATACGAGTCCGACGCCGGCTGAGACGATGAACCCCCACGCGCCTCCACGGCTGAAATTCCGAGCCAGCCCAATGAGTGCGAGCGCGACCAGGACCAGCAAACCGCCGACGAGGGCGTCGGTGCTGATTCCCACAATGGCCTGGCGTCCGAGCCCGGGCGAGGCGATCGTTGGCGGCGGCTTAAAGTTAGTCAGCTCGCCGAGGTGTGAGAGCGAGACAAACCCGGCCAGAGCGTGCAGGTGGAGCCCTGCCCACGCGCCAGCGGGAACAAGAATCGCGAGCGCTGCCCAGCGGGGGTTGACGACGCGGAAGAGCCCCAGCACAACGAGGACGCCGCCTGCTATGTAGGGGGTCAGCTCGTGCGTGATCGCAAGCGCGAGGCCGGCCACGAGAAGAAACGCGAGCCTGGCGGCGCGAGAGGTAGCGAGCTCGTGTCGTCCGATGATGACGATCGCCAGCGCGCCAAGTGCAATGACAAAAGCCTCCGCTTGGGGCGAGAAGTAGTTCTGGCCGACGGAGTCGGCGAGCGTGGCGATCAGCACCCCGATCCAGCAACGACGGCTAGAGGCTATGACACGCCCAAGGAGGAAGCGCAGCTCGATCGCGCCGAGAATTCCGACCAGGGCCGGCCAGTAGGTCGCGAGGCCAATCGGGTTTGCGACGTGCATGATCTGACACAGCCAGGCCATGCCGTCGAAGAAGCCGGAGAAGGCGTAGTAGAGGTAGTTGGGATGTAGGCGGTGAACCTGGAGGATGTGCTGGATCAGCAGCACGTGCTTTACCGCCGACTGCGAGTCTGGCTCGCCGTAGACGATCGCCGGTGTAACCGTCACGGCGGCGATCAGCATGAACACGGGCAGCGCGATGCGTACCTCGCCGCCTTCGCGCGCGAGCACGATTGCCGCGATCAACAGCAGCAGGCCGGCGTACCACGCATAGGAGATGCTCCGCAGGAACCCGCCGGCGGCGACCGGGGTAAGGTGCCCGAGCCTGATCGCTGCAGCGACCCAGAGCGCCGTTCCAATGGCGGTAAGAGCTGCCGAGATCTGTACCGAGCGCGGTTGCCTGGGGGTCGAGAGTCGGCCGATCAGCGGCAGGCCGGCCTGCTTTAGCGCGCCAAGACTCCGGCGGACGCCGATCGTGTGGGCTATGGCGGCAGCGACCACGACCAGCACCGTCGCGACCAGCGGATTCCACAGTGGCGCGAGGACCATCACGGCACCGATCAACGAAGAGCCACTGAGGCCGAGCATGATCGCGATCCCGCACCGCTCGCCGAGCGATGGGCCGCTGGCGAGCTGGCACGGTGCCGCGCCGGCGCCGAAGATGAGCGCGCCGAACACACCGACGAGGCGTAGAGCTTCGTTGTGCGCTGCGAATCCGACCGCTATCAGCAGCAGCGAAAAAGCTGCCGCGGCGCTCATCAGCAGACGGCTTGTCTCGGAGCGCCAGATGGTTAGCAGCGAGAAGTCGCTGGGTGGTTCCTCGCGCTCCGGGCTTGCCGGCACGTCCTCGGTCTCGCCGAGCTGCACGCCAGCGAGGCGCAAGGTGTCGCTGCCGACTGCGAACCCGAAGGCGACGAGCAAGCGGTTTGCCGCGGAACGCCAGACGCCCAGCCGTGTGAGGTCGCCGCTTCGCGTGCCGCGCCGCGGCGTTGCACCGGTGTTGTCGGCGTCGCCCGGGGAGGAGCCGGGATTCGGAAGGGCTCTCACCGCAGTAAACGCCGCGTGGTCGCGCTCACGGCTCAGCGCCGCTCGATGACGTCGCCGAGGGCCAGCTTGCGTGCCCACCGCCGGCTCCGCGCGTATAGCCACGGGCCGCGCAGCATGCCGTGGCGCTCCACGCGCGCCAGCGTTTGCGGCAGTCGCGAGGAGGGGGTAGACCCGCGCTTGCGCCTGTTGACCACCGCCAGCGGGACGCTCCGCGCGAGCGCGGGAAGGAAGCGCACGTCGTGGATGAGGTACTTGGTCAAGACCGCGGTGAATCCGGCGCCGTAATCGAAGAGTGTTCGTCGTAGGGCATTGGGGTCGCGCGTGTGCTCGTGCCAGGAGACGGCGCGCGGCTGGTAGACGACTTGCCCGCCGCGCAGGATTGCGGCTGTGAACGCCTCGATGTCGGCGCCCGCGCGAGCCGGACTGCCAGCACCGAGAGCCGGATCGAAGCCGCCGATGCTGAGGATCTCAGTCCTGCGAAAGGCCATGCTCGCACCCGAGCCGAACATGCCACCCCAGTACGGGTAGAGCAGGCGGTTACGCGCGCGATGCTCCGTTAGGTCGTACTTGTGCGTGGTCACGCCCTTGGAGAAGCCGGCGTACTGCTCGAGGCGCTTCTGGGACTCCGTCTGCAGCTCGAGTGGCAGGATCATGCCGGCGACGGCTCGCACCGCGGGATCGGTGAACGGGTCGAGCAGCCAGCCCAGCCAGCCCGGATCGACGAGCACGTCGTCGTCCGCGAAGGCGACGAATTCCGACGACGCCTCGCTGAGGCCGCGATTTCTCGCGACGGAGCTTCCGGGTCGCGGCTCGGCCACGTAGCGGACGGAAAGATGCTCAGTGAAGGCGCTGACGACATCGCGCGTACCGGGTATGTTCGGGCGGTTGTCGACAACGACGACGTCGAAGTTGTCGCGATCGAGCTCAGACACCGTGCGCAGGCAGCGCGCGAGCTTCTGCGGACGCCCGCAGGTCGGGATTACCACGGTCACCGAAGCCCCGTCGCTTGCGTGGCGTGCCCCGGCGCAGCCCGCGCCGCTGGCGACGAGGCCCGCGACGAGCTCCTCGGCGTTGCGGGGCGCCTCGCGACAGGCGAAGTGCTTGCAGTGGGAGCGGATCGCCTCCGCGCAGCTGTCCCAGATCCCAGTCGAGAGAATCGCTGCCGATATTTGTTCGAGCGGCGCATCGATATGGATGATTGCAAGCGGCTCACCGTGCAAGCGCACCATGACGAGCGCGTCACGACACTCCGATCCCGCCGATTCTGGGGCTGGATGTTTGAGCGCCAGCGGTGCCTCGAGGTCCACGTAGCCCATCGCCGTCGGGGCGAGGTGGAGGAACGCCGCCTCCGGCAAGTAGCCGTTCGTGAGGCCGCGGGCACGATAAACGCCCATGCGACTGTAGCCTAGAGATCCATTTGGGCGCACGTTATGGACGCCGCGACCGCGACGCCAAGTGCTTGGCGTCGGCCCTTCGAGCCGCGGGCGCACGGTGACGTTCGCCATCAAGAGTACATCGGTGTCAGGCCCAGCGAGCTTGATCGCCGCAGCGGCGCTTAGCGCTCCGAGCGGTTACTGGTAGACGCGGACCCAGTCAACGCCCATCACAGCCGGGAATACGGTTGCTGAGTTGGGGTTCCCGGGCCAGCCGCCGATCGCCTCGTCGAGCAGGATGTGGAACGGGTGGCCGTTAAACACCCAGGTCGAAGTGGGGTAAAGGGTCGTTGGCGTCGCTGTGGCAAAGGGCACGCCGTCGAGCGTCCAGGTCAGCGAGTTGGGCTTCCAGATCATGCCGTAGGTGTGGTAGCTCCCGGCGAGTGGCGTGACCGAGTTGACTGCTGCGTTCCACTGTTGATAGTTGGAGTTCGGATTGACCGGCCCGACTGGCCCATGCAGGAATCCGTTGGTCTGACTTGGCAGGTCACCGATCGCCTCCATGACGTCGATCTCGCCGCCGTTGGGCCACCCAACCTGCTCGCCGTCGTCGGCAAGGAGCCAAAAGGCCGAACAGATGCCCTGCCCGGGAGCGACGTCGATCCGCGCTTCGATCCGACCGTAGGTGAAGGAGAACATACCGTCGGTATCAAGCTGGGCGGCGCTGTACGGGAATGGTCCGCTCGAAATGATGGCCAGGTGCCCCTGGCCATCGAGCTCCGCGTCGGCGGCGTTGGGCGTCGGCGTGTTCGTCGAAAGTGTTCCCGGACCGCAGCCACCACCCGAATCGAAGCCCCAGTTGGCGGGGTTCGGCAGCGAGCCGGCCGGCCCGTTGAACTCGTCTGACCACACCAGCGAGTTGTAGGGGCCGGTGACGGGGGCGGTCGGTGAAGTTGAGCCTGTCGAGGTCACGACCGGCGGTGTTGTCAGCTGTGGCGTCTGTAGCGCACTGGCGACCGAGAAGGACACCTTGGGACCGTGGCTCACGACCAGAACGTGCATGGTGCGCTTCTTGACCGCCACCATGAACTCGATCTTGTCTCCCTGCGAGCTGTTCAGGCCGATGCCGACCTCGTTTTCACTGCCGGCGTAGACGTCGGCCTTCTCGCTCGTCTTGGTCGGAGAGAGCGACACGATGACCGCATAGGTTCCCGGCGCCGCGACGCGGATGCTGCGCGTTACCAAATGCGTCTTGATGTGTGTGGCGTCGCTGCGTGCCGAGGCTGACACGGCAGTGCTCGTTTGGGCGGCAGCGTAGCTAGCGATGACAGCAGCCATCGCTGCGAGCAGCGACATCACCCGCCATCGGTTCGTTTGTGTTCGCTTGGCGCTCATCAACGGTTTTTCACGCGGTTGACCTTGAGCTTGGCGCGTCTGCGGCGCCTGCCCCCTCCGGACGGATCGGCCTATCGCTCCTCGAATGCATCTTGGCACATGCCTGAATCAGCGTACGCAGCACGCTCAGCCACGGTTCACTTTGCGCTCGTAACGGCTGGCGAGTGGATCAAAAGGTTGCATCTAGGGATAACCGTACCGTGGTTGCACGCTAAAACCGGGGCATTTTCTGCCCCGCCGGCCTGCTCTGCGTTCGACGTGCGCAACGCCCGCAAGCCCGTATCATTGTGGCCCTGACGGCGCTTGGGCGCCGCGGTGGCCTCGCTTGATTCGGGCCTGGTCAGAAGCCGACGGCGGCGAGATTCGTTGTGTCGCCGCAAAGTGCTAAGGTCAACATAAGCGCCAAATCCCCGTCAAGATTCGGGGAGCCGGGGACCCAAATGATTCGCGGGGCGAATCCGGTGGCAGCCTCAACTGCCACAGGTAGCGCGACTCTCTTCGCGCGAGCCCGTCAGCTAACCCGGTAGGCCTCAAAAAGAGAGAGAGGTTGCCGTGAATCTATCTGACGTTGGTTGGGCAAAGGGCCGCAGAGCGAAGGTGCTGCGTCGCCATGCGCTTGACAGTGACAGCGCATATCGGAAGGTGGCGCGGCATGGCCAGACCGTCGAGGTCGAGGTGCTCAACGCACCGGGCCTACGGCCTGGAACGCATATGCGCGTAACCGCCGCCGCGGCTCGGGCGATGATGCCTTCGACAACCAGCACGCGCGAGCGTGTGCTGCGACTCGCCCGCTCGGCGACGCGTTCCGCGATCGCCCGAGGCCCGAAGCCCAAGCGTCCGGTCGCCTGGCCCCACGTCTAGAAGCCGTCGTACGCCGCCCGCGGGGCCGGCTAACGGCGACGAGGCCTGCAGCGGTACCTTGGCGTGCTCAGAGCCGGCAATGGCCTAGTTGTCGTCGCGCACGAGCGCGCCTGGAATCTCCCGACTTGCTGCGCGCGCGGCGTGCGCGCAGCGACGCGAGTAATCGCCGGATTGTCGGTGGTTGGTGAGATTTCTTACCTCGCGCGCGAGCGATCCAGGCTCCATAATGCAGTCCGGAGCATCCTCTAAGCTCGCCCCCCGAGTCGCCCGGCGTAGCCGTCGCGCTGGCGTAAAATGAGTTGGGGCCTTGCCGGTAGAGGTCGGAGCGCGAAACGACAGGATCGACAAGGTGCGTAGACGATTCAAGGGTGCTCGGGTGCCCAATGTGACCGTGGTTGACGCAACGATTGGCACCGCGCGTCGCGCCGCCAGTCGTCGTGTCGGGCATGCGCCGCAGGCGAGCGCCACGGTCGGCGTCGTGATCCCGACGCTCAACGAGGCGAGCAACCTTCCCCATGTGCTGACGCGTATTCCGGCAATCGTTGACGAGATAGTGCTGGTTGACGGTCACTCGGTCGACGACACAATCGCCGTCGCGCGGATGGTTCGCCCGGACATTCGCGTGGTTCTCCAGGACGAGCTGGGCAAGGGCAACGCGCTCGCTTGCGGCTTTGCGGCTTCGTCGTGCGACATCATCGTCATGCTTGACGCCGACGGCTCGACAGATCCGGCGGAAATTCCGCAGTTCGTCGACGCGCTGCTGAACGGCAACGATTTTGCGAAGGGCTCGCGTTACCTGGAAGGCGGCGGGAGCGCCGACATCACTAAGTTCCGTAGCGCCGGAAATCGCATGCTTGGCTTCGTGGTAAACGCGATGTTTCGAACGCGCTACACGGACCTTTGCTACGGCTACAACGCGTTCTGGCGTGATTGCCTGCCGCACATGCACGTGGACTGCGCGGGCTTTGAAGTCGAGACGCTGATCAACATCCGTGTTGCGCGCGCGGGGCTGGTCGTCTGCGAGATTCCCTCGGTCGAGCATCAGCGGCTGAACGGCACGAGCAACCTGAGGGCTGTGCGCGACGGCACGCGGATCCTGCGCACGATCATCCGCGAGCGAGTGCGCACCAGGACCGAGCGCCGCGACCCCGAAGGCTGGCGGCCGCAGTTTGCGGAGCTCTACGCCCTTCCGGGCGAAGGCGGCCAGCGGGCCTCTGTCTGAGTGAGACGGCGAGCGCCGAGGCTCGCCGGTTGCTCGGGTCAGGCGTCGCGACGGTTGAACAGCACGAGCGTGCCGGTTGCGACGATGACGGCGTAGATCGCAAGGACGACGAGCGCGTGCAAGTAGCTCGAGTCGCTGTTTCCGTGGTGGGCGAGCGCGTCGAGCAGTTGACCGGGCAGCCAGCGGTCGCCGTTTGACCAGATCGCGCCGACGATGATCGCTTCGATCGGGATCACCCAGGCGACCGCGACACCAATCGCGATGCCGGGAGAACGGAGGATCACTCCGAGCGCGGCGCCAAACAGCCCGTAGATCGCGGCGGCGAGGAATGCATGGAGAACCGCGTGCAGGAGATCGGAGATGCCGGTGCTGCTGGTCCAGGCGGCGGTACTGATGCCCTTGCCCGGGGCCAGAATGAAGGCGACGGCGACGGAGACACCAACCGCGACGATGACGACGATCGCGATGAAGACCACGAGGGCGAGGAACTTCCCGGTCAAAAGCTGGCTGCGGCGGGGCTCGCGAACAAGCAGGTTGCGTAGCGTGCCCTGGCTGTACTCGACCGCAAACGCGGCGGCAAAGAGGCAGAGCGAGACGATGCCGATCAGGCTGCTGACGTCGACGACGCCGTGAACAAGGCCGGTTGGCTGCTCGAGTGCCGCGATCGTCACGCGCACGCCACCGTGAGGGTTGAACTCGAGCGTCTTGGTGGCGCGCTCGATCGTGAAGATCGTCGCGAGCAGGGGGAAGAAGAGGCCGCCGCCGAAGCCCCAGAGCAGCATGCTGCGCCGGCGTAGCTTGACCGTCTCGCTGAGGAACGCGCCCCACATCAGTGCTGATCCTCGGCTTCGCTGCTCGGATCCGCGGCTTCGGTGATCGCGAAGAAGGCTTCTTCGAGTGAGGCGCGGGTTACTTCGAGCCCGCGCAGGGTGATGCCGGCGGCGAACGCCTGGCGGTTGAGCTCGGCGGCCCAGTCCTCGTCGGTGGTGATCCGCACGACGTCGCCGTCGACACGGGCCTGCTTGCCGGCAGCGATGGCGAGCGCGGCGAGCGGCTCGAGGTCCTTGGCGTGCTCGGGACGGGCGATGAGGCCCGATCGCTGGGCGTCGAGCAGGCCGCCGATTGGACCCTCGAAGACGATCCGTCCGTGGTCAATCATCAGCAGGTGGTCGCAGATCGCCTCGATTTCGCGCAGCAAATGGCTCGAGACGAGCACGGTGATCCCGCGATCGGCGAGGCCGCGCATCACGGAGCGCATCTCACGGATGCCGGCGGGATCGAGGCCGTTGGTCGGCTCGTCGAGGATCACGAGCTCGGGGTCAGGGAGCAGCGCCGCGGCCACCCCCAACCGCTGCTTCATGCCGAGTGAGTAGGTCTTTACGCGGTCCTTCGCACGGTCGCTGAGCTCGACGATCGCTAGCACCTCGTCGATTCGCGCCGGATCGAGTCGCCCGAGTTGGGTCAGCACCTCGAGGTTGCGCCGGCCCGAAAGGGAGGGGTAGAAGGACGGGGCCTCGATCAGCGCGCCGACACGCGCCATGTAGCGCGACGGGTGCTCGATCGACTCGCCGAGCACCTTGGCCGAGCCGCCGGTCGGCGCTACCAGTCCGAGTAGCAGCTGAATCGTCGTCGTCTTGCCGGCGCCGTTGGGGCCGACGAAGCCGCCAACGACACCCGCCGGCAGCTTGATGTCGACGCTGTCGACGGCGAGAACTTCGCTGTAGCGCTTGCTGAGCCCCGTGGCGATGATCGGAAACGCGGCACCGTCAGTGGCGCCAGCGCCGGAATCGCTTGGAGGGGTCGTCGTCGTCAAGAAATCGCGTTGGCGCCGGGTGCCCCAAAGTCGGATGCGCCCGGGAGAGCCTAGGTCCGCAATATGAAGGATGGCTAAGGCGCCGCACGCATCCGCGCCGCACGCGTCCGCGCCGCGCCGCGGCGCCGCGGCGCGGACGCGTGCGGCTCAAAGGCGGGAGGGGTGCGGCGCTGGCGCAAGGCCGGCGGAGGTGGGTCAGACGGCTTTTACGCCGTGGCGGGCGCCGGCGCGGTGCTCGGAGGTGCGTGCGGCGAGGACGTCGGCGCCGTTGGTCTGGCGCGGGAACTCGTCGAAGGTGGGGCGCCAGGCGTTCGGATCACGCCGGCGTTTGGTGGAGGAGCGGCGGAAACGCTCGCCGAAGATCGTGCGCAGCACCTTGATGCCATCGGGCACGGCCTTGAGGTTGCTGACGCCGTGGAGGCGGGCGTACTCGATCGAGGGCACTTCGGCCACGGAGAGGCCGGCGCGGGCGACGCGGGCGGTGATCAGGGTCTCGACCTCGAAGCCGTTGCAGTCCACGCTCATGTGCGGCAGGCAGCGGCGCCAGAAGGCGTTGTAGCCGTAGCAGAGGTCGCTGTAGCGAGTGCCGTAGAGGAGGTTCATGATGCCCAGCAGCGCATGGTTGCCAAGACTGCGCATGCCGGTGATGTCCTCGCTGCCACCGCCCTGGAGGAAGCGCGAGCCCTTGACGAAATCGTGGCCGTCAAGCAGCGGTGCGACGAAGCGGCCGATCTCGGCTGGATCGGTGGAGCCGTCGGCGTCGAGCATGACGATGATGTCGCCGTCCGAGGCGGCGAAGCCACAGGCGAGGGCGTTGCCCTTGCCGTGCGAGTCCTGGATTACCACGCGGATGTCCGGGCGGATGGCGCGGGCGACCTCGATCGTGTTGTCGATCGAGTGGCCGTCGACTAGCACGACCTCATCGACGTAGGCGGGAATCCGCACGAGGACGTGGGGCAGGTTGGCAGCCTCGTTGAGCGTGGGGATCACGGCGGAAATCCGCGCGCCGGCGGAATGCAACCGGCGCGCGGTTTCCGCGTCCTCGCCCTCAAGCGTGGCGAGAGTGGTCTCGGAAGGGGTGGGTTCGGCGAGGGTGGGCGCCGAGTACGCGATCGCCAGCTGTACCGGTCCTTGGACTTGCTGGCGCATCCTTGCCACTCCCTGTTTGAGACCGGTCGGCGCGCCGCGTTCGTGCTTTACGCCTGACCGGTAGTTGGTGTGAGCGGGAGCATGCCACGCCAAAATTGACCCCCAGGGGCACGAACCTCACCATAGGGAGGGCCCGTGGACGACTGTATGAGCGGCGCCGCCTGGGGGCGAAAGCCCGGCGCCGTGGGGGTCGTTTGGTGCGGTGTGGGGTTAGACGGTCTGGGGAGCTAGACGAGCTCGGCGGCGCCGGTCTCGCCGGGGAAGCGCGGCTTGGCCAGCAGCAGCTGGACGTCGCCGATCCGCCCGCCGCCGAAGCCGCCCTCGCAGTAGGCGAGGTAGAGCTCCCACATGCGCTGGAAGCGGCCGTCGTAGCCGAGCGAGCGAACACGGTCGAGCTGCGCGTTGAAGTTCTCGCGCCAGCAGCGGATGGTTTGGATGTAGTGGGCGGTGAGGTCCTCGTGGTGGACCTCGCGCAGATCGGTGACGCGGGCGATCGAGCGCGAGATCGCCTTCAGCGAAGGCAGGCAGCCGCCGGGGAAGACGTGAGTGTTGGCGAAGCTGCGCTTTGACTTCTCGACGTCGTAGGCGCGCTCATCGATCGTGATCGCTTGTAACAGCATCGCGCCCTCGGGTGTGAGCAGCGCGGCACAGCGCTCGAAGAAGGTGTCGAAGTACTGCCAGCCGACGGCCTCGATCATCTCGATCGAGACGAGCTTGTCGAAGGTGCCGGTGAGGTTGCGGTAGTCCTCGGCGAGCAGGGTGATGCGATCCTCGAGGCCCGCGGCCAGGACACGCTCGCGGGCGAGCGAGAGCTGCTCGGTCGAGATCGTCGTCGTCGTGACGCGGCAGCCGTAGTTGCGGGCGGCGTGGATCGCGAAGGCGCCCCAGCCGGTGCCGATCTCGAGCACGTGATCGGAGGGCGCGAGGCGGAGCTTGGCGCAGATCCGGTCGAGCTTTACGACCTGGGCCTCGGCTAGCGAGACGTCGGGCTGATCGAAGATCGCGCAGGAGTAGGTCATCGACTCGTCGAGCATCAGGCCGAAGAGGTCGTTGCCGATGTCGTAGTGCGCGGCGATCTGGATCCGCGCGCGCGCCGGGGTGTTGCGCGCCAGCCAGTGAAGTGCGGCCTGCGGACCCGCCACGACCGGGCGCAGCAGACGCCGCCAGCGGTCGGTCGCCGGCATGTTGAGCGCCGCGAGGCGCGCCAGCTCGGGCAGGTCAGAGCAGTCAAACCAGCCGTTGGCGTAGGCCTCGCCTAGGCCGAGCGAGGCGCGGAGCAGCGCGCGGTAGACGCGAGCGTCGTGAACCACCACGCGGACGACCGGATCGCCCTCGCCGGCCGCGCCGAAGTGGTGTGACCGCTCGCCCTCGACGAGCTCGAGCGAGCCGTGGTGTGTGCGGCGCAGGAGGAGGAAGATCAGCCAGCGGGCGACTGGAGGCTTCATGCGTGTGGCCTCATGGCAGTGCGGCCGTCTCGCGTGACTCGCGGGCGTGGCGGCGGCGGGCGGGGCCGAGCACGGGGGCGCCGCTCGGGTTGGGGAAGTAGCGTGCGCCCTTGGCTTTCAGGCGCGCGCCGTTGGCGTAGATCTGGCGCAGCGTGCGCAGCGAGATTGCCGGGTGGCGCAGGAGCAGGCGGCGCATCTGGGCGGGGGAGAGCTCGCTGCGGCGGAGGGTCAGCGTCGCGTCGAAGGCCAGCTGGTCTTCGTGCTCGCCTGTGCCCGAATGGGTGCTCTCGATGTGGACGATCAGCCGCTCGCCCGGCTCGGTCGCCCGCCAGGAGTAGGTGTGGTCCATGCCCATGAAGGGGGAGACGTGGAACTCCTTGGCGAAGCGACCGCGCAAGACGGCGCCGGCGGGCCGGTCGGGCTGCGGCTCGAGGACGTAGGCGTGGCGCTCGCCCCACGGCGTGTTCGTCACCTCGGCGACGATCGCTGCGACGCGCTCGCCGCCGGGCTCGAAGCAGTAGTAGAAGCTGACGGGGTTGAAGCAATGGCCGAAGTAGCGGAGGTTTGTCAGCAGGCGGACCGGGCCGTCGCAGGGCTGGCCGGTGCGGGCGGCGACGAGCGCGCGGATCTCGTCGGCGAGCGGGCGCTCCGGGTCGCCTAGGTGGTCGTCGCGGCGCCAGGCGACGATCGCGCGGGCCCGTGCGGACCACAAGCGGGAGTCGTCGAAGAGCTCGGGCAGCTCGTCGAGATCGAGGTAGGTCGTGAAGAACGAGGTTTGCAGCTCATTGACGACACCCAAA
>Ga0182015_10003474_pt1 | contig 17670 bp, 17 predicted proteins | sample 712P3MmetaG_FD_120478 | JGI IMG/M metagenome (GOLD analysis project Ga0182015, IMG submission 120478) | Permafrost microbial communities from Stordalen Mire, Sweden - 712P3M metaG | ecosystem: Environmental > Terrestrial > Soil > Wetlands > Permafrost | place: Sweden: Stordalen | collected...
AGCAGCTACGCAGCCAGCAAGGATCGGATGAGGATTCTAATCTAATCACGCTGTGCGCGGACTGCCATGCACAACTACATGGCAGCCACAGTGAAAATTATCGGCTTAGGGAATGACAAAAGATCTTATGCAGTAAGCAGCAGGCATCTCGGTCGCTGTCGGGACATGTCTCATTGGGCATGGCCATCTACCATCCTTCACCTCTCCCCCCGTGCCCTTCTGGTCTCTTCCCTCCCTTATCGATCTGCCCTAGTATTTGTTTGTTAGGCCACGTCGTCGGACTTTACTGGTGAGATCGGACAAGCACAATGTACCGTGTTACACTTCCCCCCGCTGTGCCTCTTCTTGTTCTTTCGGGTCTATATCTGATTTCCCTTGGCTGCGGAGGCTTGCCGTCTGGCAAGTTACCGCTTCCAGCGCCGACGAATGCGTCTGCGGGAGCCGTTTCCGTTTCCATTTCTCCTCAGACGGCTGCCCTGGGCGCCGGTAATTCGTTGCAGTTCACAGCTACGTCGTCTGGACCACCCACGGCTGATTTCGAATGGCTGGCAAACGGAGTTCCAGGAGGGAATCCAGCCTCGGGCACGATCTCGCAATCTGGTCTTTACACAGCTCCGCAACGAGTTAATTCGAATGCCGAAATCGTGATTGCGGTAAGCAGTAGAACCGCCCCCGCAAAAGGCAGCACTGCAACCGTAACAGTCATGCCTGGGCTTACCCCGATAACAGTCTCCCTAGCCCCGGGTGTGGCAAGCCTATACACAACCCAAGCTCAACAATTCACAGCAACGGTAAAAGGGACGACAAATCAGGGAATCAGCTGGTTTGTGAACGGAAATCATGGGGGGGATTCTAGCGTCGGTACGATATCTTCTACAGGCACCTACACCGCTCCGCTAAGCGCGCCGGCTGTGCCTTCAGTGACCATAACTGCAATGAGTAGTTACGACACAGCCAGCTCAGCATCCGCAGCGGTCACCATTATTTCTTCTCCGGCCAGCACAAACCCTGGTACGGGTACTACAGGCGCTACAGGCGCTAACTACTACGTGGATAATTCTGCGGGCAGCGACAGCAACAATGGGCAATCTCCGGCGAGCGCGTGGCGGACTATCGCCAAAGTGAACAGTTTCGCGCTCAAACCCGGCGATTCCATTCTCTTCAAGAGCGGGGACACCTGGCGGGAACAACTGAACATCAAGAGCTCCGGCTCTGCTGGTAACCCGATCACCTTCGGCTCCTATGGATCGGGAAACGCACCCGTAATCAGCGGCGCAGATCTGGCCATCGGATGGGCGGGCACGACGGCGCTCTCCACCACCTCAAACGTGACCCTCTGGTCAGTGAACGAGGCAAGCGCGACGAATCAGCTCTTTGAGGACGGCAAGCGCCTCGCGCCGTCTGCGGCATCCAGCACGATGCCCGCCGGCTCGTTCTATTATGATAGTGTTGTAGGTCGTCTGTACGTTCGCAGCTTCTCAGACGATAATCCAAACAACCACTCCATGGAAATCAGCCGGCGTATCTATGCGATCTATGAAGCTGGCGCCTCAAACATAACCCTACAGAACCTGCAGACATCGGACGCGACGACCGCCGACATATACTTCAATGGTGGTGTCTCCATGACCATATCGAATACGTCTGCCATAAACAGTTTCGGCCAGGGAATTCGCCTTGACGTGGTTGCAAGTTCCACGATAGTTTCGAGCACGGCGGCTTGGAATGGAGCAGATGGTATCGCGGCAGATGATGCTCCAGGTCTCGTCATCAACGGTTGCGTCGCTTATGATAATGGCTCGCTTGCGAACGTGAATTTTACGGCCGGAATCAAGATCAATCCGGACTATCCTCCCTATCCTCCCTCAACCAACGTGACTATAGAAAACTCTGAAGCATACGGAAACGGTCCCGGTCAAGCCGCATCGCGCCAGTGGATTGGCATGGGCATATGGGCGGATACAATCCGAGGTGGACTGCTCATCCAACGCAATCGTGTCCATGATAACAATCTCATGGGTATTTATCTTGATGCCGACAGCAATGCGGTCGCTGCGTACAATGTTGTGTACGGCAACGGACATAGCGGTGCCATAGATGGAGGCGGTATTGCGGTTTACGGTGATGGCCGTACTATCACGGGAAACTCCGTTTTCAACAACACTGTGTATGGGAATTTGAGTGGAGGAATCAAGGTAAGCGGCGCAAACCTCGCGAACGGTTGCGAGAATACCGCGGTGGAGAACAACATCGCGACGGGCACGGTATCAGGCCCAAACTTCGAGGCTACAGGCGGTTGCGAGAACAGCGGGAGAAACGGTACGGGCAACGTTTACGCGCACAATGCGCTAGGCACACCTTCGATCAATTTCATAGAGTATGGCGCGAATAATTATCTCTCGACCTACGCCGCCTTTGACGCTGCCTACGGCACGAGCACGCATTCAGTGAATACTGACCCGCTCCTCACAAGCGCATCCACTAATAACTTCACTTTGATCTCCACCTCTCCTGCCATTGGTGCGGGCACAAACCTTGGAAGCGTTTACCAGAACGCTCTTGCTCCCACATCCACTTGGCCCTCCAATGTACTCACCGTAAATCAAAACTCCTACGGTTCAGGATGGGTTGTAGGCGCTTTTGCCTATGTCCAGTAGCGAGTTCCAGTAGCAGCAGCAACGCTCAAGCCAGGTCACGCTCTCAACCTCTGCTGCCCATGTTTCAGGGTCAAGCCGTCGAGGAACTCCATGGCGTTGAACGCCTCGTCCTGCTCGCCGATGTCGTGAACCGTGCAGATATTGGGGTGGTTAAGTGTGAACGCAGCTTGGCTTTACGTTGAAAGCGGGAGAGTGAGGGCTTTTATTGCAGTGGTCATCATGTTTGCTGTACGCAACCATCGTACAAAGTGCACCCACAGCAGCGACCTTGACGGCGGCCGAACAGAATTGACGAAATTTCATAGGTGTCTCCACTGAGGCAGGTAAGTTGAACCTGGACTCGTTGCTAAGTAGCGAGAGGTCATTCCGCGTACTCGACATTCCGAAGGACCCGGCCGCGTCGACCTCGAGAGGGAGGTTCGCGCGGTACGTCAGTCCTCATAATCAGAGTCACGCTATTTCAGGCACGGTCTTGCAAACCCTTCTCTCCCATGTTTCATGACGTAATGCAACATACTGCGGTAGTGCCACAGGGAATGCTGGGATAAAAGATGCTTGTCACTTTGAGCACGGTGCTCATGCAAGACTCGAATTGCGGGATTGTAGTAAACAGACCAACCGTGCGACCACAGCCGGTGACAGATGTCTATATCTTCGCAGTAGAGACGAAACGCTTCGTCGAATAACCCGACAGATCGGAGCGCTGCTGTCCGGAACATAGTGCACGCCCCCAGCAACCAATCGACTGGTTGAACGTCGGTATGGTCACGATCTGCCATCAGGTGCTTTCTGCCTCGATCGGCATAGGACAACAGCACGCGCGCCGGAGTCCGCCGCACGACAAAGCTCCACGGTGTGGGAAATCGCCGGCACGAGAGTTGTAAGCGTCCATCCGGAAATAGCAGTGCAGGTGCACATGCACCGGAGCCGGGGTGCGAATCGAGAAACTCCGACATGGCTGCCGCTGCCCCATGCGCCAAGACGACATCGGGGTTCATGATCAATACGTAATCGGCGACGACCGACGCGAGAGCCTCATTCAAATTGTTGGAAAGCGAGTGACGACCCTGTCGTTGCAGTAGACGCACAGATCCCCCGCACTGGGAGATGATGGCCGGCGTTCCATCTACTGAATCGTTGTCTACCACGATGATGTCTGGCACGGATGGTCGCTCGGATTCCAATACGGACTCCAGACATTTCGCGATACAAAATGCATGATCGCTCGTCACAATGACAATGGCCACAGTACTCATGCAGTTCTCCGATTTAACGCTAGTACTTGCTATTATCGGCAGAAGAACGCCCGAATCGGCGCTTGGGGGGCATTGGACGTCCACGCTCACGAGTGGTTCTTTAATGCAAGGCGGTAATTATGTGGTCAGCCACGCGCAACGCATTTGCCGCAATGGTGAGCGCGGGATTGGTTCCCCCACTAGATGGAAAGAAGGAACTATCTACGATAAACAGATTACCGATGTCATGCGTCCGATTTACGGAATCCACCACACTGCTCTTGGGGTTTAAACCGGACCGACAGGTGCCGCAGACGTGAGCGAGGCGGCTATTGCTTTCAGCCTGTTTGATCCGAATGAAAGAGTACGGTTTTAGTGCATCACCAATTCTCCTTCTAAAACATTCAATTCGCATCCTTTCATTGGGACGAATCTTGTACTTAATGACAACGGCACCTGTTGGCGATAGCGTCACCGCGTTGTCGATGTACGGAAGATCCTCCATAATGGTGGCCAGCATCAACTTTCCAGAAAATACCTTTGAAAAGATCATCTCGGCAATTGGCTTAAACACACTGAAACAGCGCGATAGAATCGGCAACCGGCTGTTTCTTAACTCTCTGCGAATTCTCGCAAACAGCATGGCGGGCGGAGGAAGTGTTCCAAACGACTGAACCGTGCCCCATCTCATTCCGTGGCAATGACGCAGGTCGTTGAAAGCGAGTTGCTTCAGATTGTCGGTCGCATGCGGCTTCTGTTTAACGGCTACCGCATAGATGTCCACGTAATGGCGCATTAAATTCTTACCCACTTGTCCCGAGCTATTGGCTAACCCGTTCGGAAACGCCCTAGACGAAGAACGCAACAATAGTGCAGGTGTTTGTAACGCCCCGGCGGCCAGCACCACGATCTTGCTCCGAAGCTTAACCGTCTTGCCCTGCCACCGACAGACCACGGCGCTCACCAAGTTATTGTTCGTGTCAATTCTAATGACCTCGCACAACTCCAATAAGCAGGCTCCATATTGTTGAATAGCCGGTTCAACGCACGTTGTCGCACTGTCGTTTCTGCAATTCTTCGGGCACAGAAACCCTTGACAATTCTGACACCCCGGAGCGAAATCGCAAGCCAGAGGCAAGTGGTAGGGATGAAAACCTTTGGCGTTGAGGAAGCTAAAAAGTTCCTCATTCGAAGCAACTAGAGGTGGAGGGCTTTTATATTCGATTATCTCTTTGCGCAGGGGGTCCACTGAGCCCCGGACTCGATACAATTTCTCGGCCTGCTCATAGTGCGATTTGAGGTCGGCGTAGGAAATCGGCCAGGAACCCGGCAAACTGCTCTCTTCTGCACCTACCCGACAAGAACCAGAATCAAAATCAGCTACCGAGAATCGCTCCATTGCCATCCCGAATAGGGCGCTGGATCCCCCTGTTCCGGAGCCTACAAAGGGAATTTGAGAGCGAGCTTCCGTCCCCGACGCATCAATAATAAGCTCTGTCCACCGCCCGGCTCTTCTCAGAATCTCGGCATGCTTCGGCTCGGGCGGTTCAATGCTAGGAAAAAACATTTCCGCATATTGTCCGCTTAAAGTGGTCGTGCATCTTAAGTGAGACTTGCCCTTCTCAAGGAACAACACACGCTTTCCCGCCTTCGCCAGCTTGAATCCAAGCGTCCCCCCGCCCATTCCTGTTCCAACAACGATGACATCCCACTCGCAAGTATTGATCGAGCCTTCCATCCGGATCCCTCGAATCGCTCTGCTTAGCAGACAGTGTTGCAGAGCACCTCAGTGAGCTTCGGCAGGCGGTGCTCGTGCTTGTCAACGTGCATGAAGTGCTCCACGCGGCGCGGATCAACGCGCATGAGCTTGCATGCGGCTTTACGGAAGACTGGGAAGGTAAGATTCGGCTTAATAAAGACCGAGTCGCCGCGCTTCAGCCTGGTACCGAGGTCGATGTATGCCAGCCTTTCGCGAATGGCGGGCAAGTACCCTTTTCCAAGATGTCAATGAACAGCTTTGGACCCATAGCTCCCACACACCTGTTGCGCGATACCCATTAACTGCCGGTACACGACCTCTGGGCTAAACTTCTCTTCTACCAGCTTCCTGGCGTATGCGCCCATTCGGCCGACCGACTCGGGCGCGCGCCAGAGAGTGTCGATCTGGCGTGCCAGATCGGTGGCATCACCGGAATTAAAAAGAAGACCCGTATTACCGTTCTCCACCAGGCTGGCGATGCCGCCAAGATTGGAGGCAAGTACCGGCTTTCCTGCCGCATATGCTTCCAACACGACCATCCCGAAGGTCTCGTACGACTCTGAGGGCATCACAACAAACCGACTGTTCCGCAGAAACTCCCATTTTTCTTCGCCCGACATGAAGCCTACGAGTGCGACATCGCGAAGTTGCCTGTCGCGCACGTATGCACGCAACTCATTCTCCAACGGGCCTGTTCCTGCGATCTTTAAATTCACCCCGTCTAGTTGCTCGAGGGCGCGCAATAACGTCCACAAACCCTTTTCCGAAGAGAGCCGGCCGATATAGGCGACGTAATCGCCGGGTCCCTTAGCAGGCTGAATTTGGGAGGCATCAATACTGTTAGGGCGGACGAATATTTTGCTTGGCGGGATTCCCAGCTCGGTCAGAATGCCGCGGCCAAAATCTGTCAGGCAAAGGAATGCGTCCACTTTGTCGAGTGCGCCGGAGCGGCGGCAGAGATCCATCGTCGCGGCGTAGATGGCGCTTAGGGTGTAACTGTCCTTGTAGCATTTATTGCGGATGGCGTGCAGATGGTTGCCATTCTTGCAGGCATCACAGATGCGGCCGTGGGTATAGAACCAGCCATTCGCGCAGAAAGGGCGGAAGTCGTGCACCACCTGCAGGATGGGAACGCCGCAGTCGTGCAGGGTGTGGTACAGCGATGGAGAAATCAGCGGATAAATGTTGTGTACGTAGGCAAAATCAGGCCTGAACTTGTCGACTACTTGCCGCACCTGGCTCGACGTAGTGCGGGAATACACAGTATCAAGGGCAAAGCGCGCTTTTTGGAATGTGCTGAACTCCCGAATGTCATCGTTATGCCGAGAATAGAAGAAGACCTCATCGGTCTTCTCCAGTTGCGCCTTTTCCTGCAGCGCAACGAGATTTTCGCCGCCGAGCTGCTGGTAGAAATTGTGGACCAGGAGGATTTTCAACGTAGTTCCTCTGGAGAAGGTGCATTTATAGCGATTGTCATTGAGGTCAACACTGCGGCATGCCTCACCTTGGGCTGCGGCAGACGCCCCGCCGCGCGCAGTTCCGCTTCGATCCACGGGTAGGTAACGGCTAGACCCTGCCGCAAACTGATCGACGGTTCCCAGCCGAGGACTTTGCGCAGCCGTGTATTGTCGCTGTTGCGGCCGCGGACGCCCTGCGGCTTGGAGAGATCGTGGCGCTTGACGAGAGCCTTGCCGGCTATCCCGGAAATGATGTCTACCAACCCATCCACGGTGACGAGTTCGTCGGTTCCGAGGTTCAGCGCGTCGGGGCAGTCGGATGCCATCAGCCGAACAAGACCCTCCACGCAGTCGTCGATGTACATAAACGACCGCGTCTGCTTCCCATCGCCCCAAATCTCGATTGCGTCGCCATCGTTGAGCAGGGCAACTTTCCGAGAGATCGCGGCGGGAGCTTTTTCCTTGCTGCCGTCGTAAGTGCCGAGAGGGCCATACACGTTGTGGAACCGCACGATACGCGTTGGGAAACCGAAGTCGTGGTAGTAGTAACGGCAGAGCTCTTCGGCGTACAGCTTTTCCCAGCCGTAGCCGGGCTCGGGTTCCGCGGGGAAGGCGTCTTCTTCCTTCAGAGGAGTGACGTCGGCATTCTTCTGCTTCGACTGCGCATACACGCATGCCGACGACGAGTAGAGATACTGCTTCACGCCGTTGAGGCGGCTGGCCTCGAGCATGTGGGCGTTGATCAGGATGTTGTTGCGGGCGATGTTGGCCAGGTAGGCAGTGATGTAGCCAATGCCGCCCATGTCGGCGGCCAACTGGTACACCTGGTCAATGCCGCCCCGGGTGGCCTGCAGACAGTTGTCCCACCGACGCAGGTCGAGAGGCTCGAACTCGTCGGCAGAAGTAGGCTCGTACTCCGGCGCCTTGATGTCGACGCCGCGAACCCAGTGTCCGTCGGCCTTGAGTCGTTTAACAAGGTGGTGTCCGATGAAACCTCCGGCACCGCAGACGAGCACGCGGTTTCGTACGGTCATAGAGCATTTCTCCTTAACTTCCTGAAAACTTGGGGGGAACGGAGTTTCTAGCATCTGTTCACAGACGCTGAAGGTTGGGACGAAACTGTTGGAAGTAGTACCCGCGCAGGGCTTTTTCGGAATACCGTCGCATTCCGGCAGCCCGCCGGAGAGCCATTAGGACAGCGCGCCGCGCGAGTCCGCCCGGCAATGCTCGCAGAATCGGGGAATATGCTTCAACGACAGAATCCTGTTCCTTTGCCTGCAGATGAGAAGCCTTCATCGTCTTACTGTCCTGATGCCAGCGAAAGTCCGCCAGAAGGTCAGGTATGTGCTGAAATCGATAGCCAAGATGTGCGAGCCGCATGAAGAACTCATAATCCATCGCGTATTGGAAAGCATCGTCCAGCAGCACGCCGCCGTCCAGGATCGAGCGTCGAAAGAATGTTGCCGTGCTCGGTATGTACAGCACCTTGTGATAAAGCAGAATGAAGAGATTGAACTCAATTTCACGCCTGATCTGAAGGTAGCGCCCTGCTGCATCGATAAGAGTGTAGTCGCCGTAGATCAGATCGGCCGAAGCGTGTTCGCCAAATGCGGCTGTGACCGCGCCAAAGCATCCGGCCCGGTATCTGTCATCCGAATTCAACCAGCCGATGAGATCCCCCTGTGCCATGCGGAAACCCTGATTCAGGGCATCACTTTGCCCTTTGTCGGGTTGTGAAAACCAGCGCAAGTGTTCCCAGCCAGGTCTTGCGGAGTAGTCTCTAAGGACTTCGACGGTGCCGTCCGTCGACGCTCCGTCCATCACGATGTGCTCTACGGATGGATCGCCCTGGTTCTTTACACTCCAAAGAGCCTCCTCGATGAAGCTCCGCTGGTTAAAGGAAGGCGTAACAATGGTGATCTTCATCTCATTCACTCAACCATAGTCTTACACCAAAAGCGTTGCGCGTCCCGACGGCAGGAAGCTGCTGCAACTCCGACGCCAGTTGCACTCGGCGGCCATGGTGCTGTCGCCCTAGCGCAGGTATGATTGCAGCCAAACACCAGAACATCACGCCAACCGGCTCGGCCTCGACTGCCCCACCGATGAAAGTGAAAAGGAATGTTGAGGTGAGCAGTGCAAGGACCGCGAAGGATCGGCGATCCATTCCTCGCCGTACGAGCGTACGTAGGTAGAGGGCGAGGGCGTACCAACATCCGACGTACACAAGAGCACTCGGTATCCCTAAATGACCGGGGATTCACCGCAACCTATCTCCAACGCCTTCTCGCGGAAGGTTCGCACAGATCCATCCCCAGTCCAGCAACTTTTCCCCATCTAGATCGAAACCACCTGCCGGTGGTCTCGGATCCCCGCGCAACCATGCTCGAACGCCAAAGCGGCGGTCGACCCGACGCGCCACCGTTCCAATTGCGTTACCCAGAGCCATCATCGTGCCTCCATTAGCTCCTTTCTGAAAGTCACAGCAGTTCGGGCCGAAGCTAGACCTTTATTCCGCAAGATCGGAAGGCAGGCGGCAAGGGACCAGAAGACAATCGCCACAGGCCCAGAGTCGAGGGTAGATCCAACAGACCCGAACATCAGGGTTACCAGGAAGAGAATTGTTACCGCGAAGCACACGCTTGTGTCCTGGCGGAGGAAAACATGAGCTACATAAGCTGTCATTACGACGCACAAGATCACGAGAATCGTGATGGCCAGCAGCCCGCCTCCCACAAACGTCTCAAAAAAAATCGAATGTGGGCTAGCAAGAAGGGCGTTGTATGCAATTCCGTAGGCCCGGCCACCAGCGTAGTACCCAAACCCCAGCCAGGGTGATTGCTGAAGGGTCACGTGTGAAAGATATGCCCACAGATTCAGGCGGTCGCTCAGTGTCCACACGCCTTCGGGGTTGCGGTACTTGCTCAGGTCAAAAGCCGAACTCAGAGCGATAAGGGGAACGACTGCCAGCCCAACTATATACGCGAAACGCCGAAAGGGTTTGGAGGTCGGCCGCTTGAAGAGCACCAGGAGAAAAATCCCAAAGACAGCCAGATAGGCTGTGCGCGAGAGTGAAGCAACCAATAGGGTACAAGATAGGCCCAGCAGGAGTCCGTAGGTTATCTTCGAAATCTTTTGGACCCCCGCAAGCAATAGCACGAGGGAGAACAAGGAAACAACCTCGGTAGAAGCGATGTAGACGCCTTGCAACCGCGTTGCCCCGGTCTCAGTCGTGACTAGAACCAGATCGGAAAAAGCAAAAGCCGCAACGACAATCGCTACGCACATTACTGCGCTTGCTTGAAGCAATTTTGTGAGGCAAGCCTCCACGCCGTAGCGCTCGACAAAGATCATCGTGAACATCAGCGAAATGAGCATCTGATACACCATGAAAGCGGTCAGGGGCGGAGAAACGGAAACGAACGTAGACATACCGAGCGCCGCCACCATGCCTAAACCCAGCTTTTGGGGCAACCGCAATCCTAAGGACTTCGCGTTTGCTTGGAAATAGAATCGCATCTGGTAAAACACCCACATTCCAGCCAAGGCCCAGACCGCCAGGTGGAATATGACCACGAGATCGATCTCGCCACGGAGCGAAGCTGTCGGATCTCGTTCTCTGAATCTCGGCGGGCCGGAGAACAAGAGAAAGAAGAGGAAGCCAGCCACAAATGATGGTCGATTGGATTCCCTGGTCGTCACGAGTCTCTATCAATCCTTAAGGCTAACAACATCGGAAATATCCCGACCCATATCTGTCTAGTTTGCAAAGAGTCTGCGTCGAGCTTCTACTGTCCGCCAAACTAAGCATTCTCACAAGTGCCAGCACCGATAGCTGGCGGTCTGGAGTCATCAATCTCTTGATAAGGATGGACGCCCTCGCCACGGCGCGTGGCACACACAAACATGTGGTCGCGCCGCGCCCATAACGCGGCATATGCGTTGGTCGTGAGGTACGGGACTTTGCTTAGGGCCAATTTGGCTGGAAAGAGTAGCCAAATTCTTGCTAAGGTCACAAATTCGGCGGGAGTTAGAGGGTGGTGGCTGGTGGGGTAAACCTGGATATCGCAGAATTCCGATTCAAGCCATCTCTGAACAGAACGAGCCGAAAAAAACGTTATGTGCTCAGCATAGTGGCAATAGTACCAGTAACGCCCGAGAGCTTTTGCGGTTCTGCTGTCGCCATCACCCGTTAACAAAATCAACTTCCCTCCAGCCTTGAGGGCATTTGCGAAATGCTCTCGTAGTTGGGAGAGGTCCTTAGTATGCTCCACGACATCAATAGCGGTGACCAAGTCAAAACTATGGCGGTATGGAGGAAGGGTGAGCGCGTCGTACGGTAAGAGCTGTATTCCCCGGGCTTTTGCCGATTCACCTGCGGCCGCGGAAAGTTCGATCCCGAATCGTTCTACTGACGGTGAGAACGAAGCTAAGAACGTTCCACTGCCACAACCGACGTCCAGCACTTTCCGAACGCCTGTACGTGGAAGTAGCGCCATGATTTTTTCATAACGCCATCTTTCCTGGTCATGGCAGATGTGATAGTCGGCACTCAGACCTCTGTAGTATTCTTGGTATCGGTCAGGTTCATAGAGATCAACCGACATGTGCCCGCACTGCTTACACACGAACACTCGCCGAAGAGGTCGTGACCGACTATTGGCATACGGACCATCGTGAAGTCGCACTGCGCCTTTCGGCTCCAGCCCTCGTCCTCCGCAGACATCGCAGATGGGTGCATGGTTCGTAAAATCGACTCTCAGTTCACTTGTTGTCCGCTTCAGCATTGGCTTCGAATCGGCGATAGTACGGCGGATGTTGTGAACGCATCTCTGCAGGCAAATAAATAAACCACAGCCAGAGTGGATGCGTAGATAACCCGGCTCAGAGCTGCACCGATGAGCTCAAAGTTTGGGATCAGCACCGCCATCGAACACATAAGCAGAATTCCAGCGCCGATATTGAATGCGGAAACAAGACGAATCCGCCCAAGCGCCAGCAGAGCGTTATGCGCAACCACGTTTATCGCCAGAACTGCGTAGCTCAGCGCCAAAACTGCCAAGACAACATGGCCGCTGTTTGCAAATGAGGTTCCCATCCAAGACTTCAGAATAATTTTGGAAAACACGACGAATGGCAGGGCTAGCAACGCGGCCACCGTGATATTGGTAACCAGCGCTAGCTTGAACATACGGCGTGGCCCGTGGAGCTCCCCCGCCTCGTATCGTGAGCTAAGGTGTGGAAATAGAAAGTTGAATCCAGCGGCGAGGAGTCCGTGTATCGGCTGAGTTGCTTGTACACACAGCACGTATATTGCGACAGGCGCTGTGCCGAGCATCGCCGCTACCAGGAAACGATCCGCATAACCGAACACGACTGCGGCCAGTGCCTGCAACCAGCTGAAACAACCGAAGCTGAAGACCTCAGTCAGGGCCTCCCTTGCGAATGTCGGAAAGGGGTTCAGCGGACCGACCACGCGCCGGGCCGCAATGACCTGCAGAACAACAATCAGAGCAGACCAGAACAAGGTCGCGATCATGATCGCAACTATCCCGCGCCCGATGGCGGCGACCACTACGGCCGAAACAACGACAATAGCCCGGAGAAACACGTTCAATTTTACAGGTGGTCCGTAGCGCTCGAAAGCGCGCAGCGTACTCACGAAAACACTCTCGATAGAGCGAACGGCAAGGATAACAGCGCTGATCCGGATTGCCTGAATGCTGGCAACATGGAACGCGGACTCAATTTTGAAAATGTGCTCTACTGCGTATGGTGCAAGGATCCAAACCAGCAAGCCGAATAGTCCCCCCAAAAAAGCGTTGATGGTCAGGGTGGCGCGAATCGTCCGCTCAACCCCGGCGGGGTTGTTCTGACCGCGGTAAGCAGAGACGTATTTGACCGTCGCGTCACCAAATCCGGTGCTGAGTATGCCGATGCTGCCTAGGATCGCGCTCACCAACATCCAAATACCGTATTGCTCTAGTCCCAACTTATGAACTAGGAACGGTGCTGCCACTAGCATTGAGAGGGGCTGCGCGATGTACTCCGCGATGCTGTAGAACGCGTTCCCAGCACTCAAGCGGAAATTCCGCGAGCCCCGCAGTACATTTAAGCTCTTCCCGGTGAACACCCGCCAGAATTTGTCAACCATAGAAAGCCAGATGGCCGCCATCATTCCGGCTCGTCGCTGGGCGGCTTGGTCATGCCTGCGCCTAGTACAAGATCTTCTTTTCGATTAGCGAGCACTCTCTCTCCTGACTTGGGATGGCTCAATTCGAAAGCCGAGTAGACCTTTTGAGCCACGAGCCGGGGTCTCCCAACCTGCGATCGAATGATTGAGGCTCGGTGGCGCAACATAGCCACATGCTCCGCCGCACAACTTTGTTAATTCGGCGCATTCCGAGGGGCAACTGCAAGAAGGAACACAAAGACCAGGCCAAGCTTGAGCTTCTTTCGCTTATCCAGATGCAATCTGTGAGGAATGCTTATCGCCGGACAAACACGCCGTCCATCTGCAACATTCGCCCGGACGTTGGATCGCGGAATCCGGGGTTGAAATCGCAAGCCTGAAAGCCGAGGCTCATCAGATATTCCCACATCTCCATCGCCAGCGATTGGCCTTCGTACAGAGGCACCAGCGACATCTCGATAATAATCGCACGGCAACACTTTAGGACACGAGGTGCGCCATCGAGAACGGCTCTTTCATATCCCTGTACGTCAACCTTCAGCAGCAGCCGGTCTTCCGGGACGAGCGGGCAGACATCATCGAGCCGGTTCACCATAACTTTTTCGGTCTCGATGTAAGCAGAGTCAGGCGCCGCTAGTTGGTGAGCGGCAAGCATGGGCAGAATGGAACTTGACACGCTATTTCCGGCCACATGAACTTCGATCTCCCCAGATGCATCGCCTAGCGCCATCCTGGAGGCCACGGTCCAGAGAGGATCCTGCCTCGCTACACTGGCTAAGTCGTGATGCGCATGGGCAAGAGGCTCGAATGACAGGATGCGCCCCCTATATCCAACCTCGCGTATCCAACGCGCGAACTGGCCAAGGTTGGCTCCTACATCTACGACCAAATTTACTCGCTCTTCCCTTAGGAGCGTGGCAACACAGCGCCTGTCGGCCTGCGCACGTTGGAGCGACATAATCTCGTAGCCGCCCAAGTGAGCTAGAGATCGAACCATTCCTTTCAACATAAGCTGTATTCTTCGCAGAGTTGGCGCACAGACTCGAACGTTTGCTTCAACTTGCCGTGACCAAATCGCTGCCAAAGTTGATAAGTTTGAGAGTTGACCCGCGCGAAAAGGAGTTACACGCTGCGATGGGGTGTGATCCGTTTGCGTCACATCAACCTCAGGCTGCTCCTGTCCCTTTCAAGACCGCAGGCATCGTCTTTGCGAGAATCTTGAGATCAAGCCAGAAAGACCAGTGGTCGATGTATTGCATGTCGAGCTCCATCCACTTTTCAAAGTGCACGGAACTTCTGCCGTTCACTTGCCACAGGCAAGTGATACCTGGTCGTACACTGAACCGGCGCCGATGCCAGTTCCGCGCAAGTCCTTGGTAATCCCGCACCGGCAGGGGTCGTGGACCCACGAGGCTCATGCCCCCCATCAGGACATTGAAGAGCTGCGGCAGTTCGTCGATACTCGCCCGGCGGAGAACCTTCCCAACCTGCGTGATTCGGGGGTCCTCTTTGATCTTAAACACAGGCCCGCTAACCTCGTTCAGCTCCTCGAGGCTTGATTGCATCTTCTCGGCACCAGTGACCATCGTTCGGAACTTGTATATGCGAAATCTTCTTTTGTTCAAGCCGATACGTTCTTGCGCGAAAAACACCGGCCCCCGCGAATCGACCGTGATCCATAGTGCAACGATCAAGAAGAGCGGAGAAAGCAAAATGAGCATGGTCAGGGAAACGACGATGTCCAGGAAACGTTTTGCGACAATCGGCCAACCCTCGAGATGATCCGCGTAGACCGGAATCGCTATGTTGTGTCCAGGAACATCCGCGTTGGACTGCACTGGGGTGACATCAAAGATGTCTGGAAGAAACCTGACTAGAATCCCCTGTTCCTTACACTGAGCCACAATCTCAGAGGCCTTCGGGTAGCAAGTCCTCATTGGCAGCGCGAGGGCGACTTCGTCAATCACATGTTCGCGGAGGAAGGTCGGAAATCGATCCAAATCGGTTGCAAAAGAATATCCGGTGGAGAGAAAGTCCTTCATTCCAGACCATTGCTCATCTACGAATCCAACCAGTCGGTAACCAAGTTCTGGCATCTCTTCGATGGATTGCGCAAACCGGACGGCTCGGGGGTTGGTACCGACGATTAGCATCTGGCGAAGGTTGCGCCCATGGCTGCGAACCCGCCTGAGAAAGGAGCGCAACAGGAGTCGCGATGAGATACAAATCGAGATGCTCAATGCCCAAAAAACAAGAATGAAGATCGGGGTGACCATTCGAATTCGGAACAGCAGCGCCGCCACGATGACCACCACTGTCCCGAGAGAGATCGCCTTGAGAATGTCCTTCGCTTCGCTCCATTTATCAGCAAGACGCTTGGATTCATATAGGCCGAACATCGAGAGTACGAAATGCCACCCCAACATCAGGGTCAGGAGAACCAGCATGTTCTGCACTTTGATTCGCATCGAAAGGAAGCTGAGAAAAGACACCTGGCCGGTGAGACGAGATACTGGGATAGCAGCTAGCGCGAAAGATAGACCTAAAACGAACACGTCGAAAAGCATGAGAGCTTTTAAGAGGAGCCGTCGGCGAAAGCTCATAATTCCACAACCGTGATGTCAATCAAAGATCTCATCATGAGAATGGGGCACTGCAGAGACTTAGCGGGAGACACTTGGCCCAGCTCTAAAGCATGCGATAGAGGCTTTCTGGTATCGGAAACTTCCGGTTATTGAAAACTGTCCCGAGTACCGGCACATTGGCAGCCTCTAGTGCCAGTTTGGCTTTACGGGCAGCTGAGCGGCGGGTGGAATGCGCTTCCAACACCAGAACCACTCCGTTGGCGACTTGTCCTAGCAGGGTGGCGTCACTGTACAGTCCAATAGGTGGCGCATTGATAACAATAAAGTCGAATTCACCGCCGAGATCCTTAATCTTCACCCGCATTTGGTCCAGTGTCGGGACACCGCCGTTCAGGGGCAGAGAATCTCTCGAAGCGAGCCAAAGATTATCGGTAACGCGCTGGCAAGTGGTCGCTTGATCATCGAGTGTTGACTGAGGTGCGCCACCAGGTCCAAGTAGATCCAACAAAGAGCTGTTTGCGATCGCACGCAGGTTCGCATCCACGATGCAGACGTGCGACTGAACTTGTTCCGCCAGGCTGCGAGCGACCTGGGCGCACAGGAGAGTGCTTCCTTTGGCTTGGTCTACACCGCAAAATACGACCTTCTGTGCACCGGCTTGGTCGTTACCGTTGGTGGCCCCCAAGAACAGATATTGCACCATGCGGAGGATCTCTTCCCGAGCGAATCCATCGGGATCAGGAAGCGAGACCTTGCCATTCCCCCCGCTGCCATTGCCTGGCGGGTTCTTCTTGACTGGAGGAACGCGGAAGAGTTCCCGATCCTGCTCCAGCCGGAATAGCACGTCAAAATTCCTGCTCATCGTCCTTCACTTTGCCAGTGCAACAATGGTTAACCTAGTGGTTCGCTCTGCTACGGTCGGGTCGAATTGTCCCAGAGCAGAAGTTGGTGGCGATCGGAAGATCTTGATCTGCATCGGAGCGAGTCCGGAATTGAGCGCCTTGTATCGTGGGCTCAATTCTTGCGACTGATGACGTCAGCGCAAGCGCTTCAAATTTGACTCAAGCTTGTTGCAGGCGAGACGGATCCGTTTTCGGCGGACACGAGAAGCCGCATCGCGGGTTGCAGACCTGTGGCCATGCCTGGCAACAAGAGTAGGAAAGCCATCAAACCTGCGGTGACCCGCGCATATCGTCCAATCAAACTAGGGATAGATCCCCATCGCGTAGTGGCTTTTGGGGCCGTCCTCGCTGAGGTCTCAGGCAACTCTAGGTGCTGCGACCAATCCCCTTGGTGTTCTAATGAGGCGACCCTTCGACCCAATGACTTCAAGTTCTGGTCAGCCGCGACACTCTCCACGATCTCGCGGTCAATCCTCTTCTGCTGCAGCCCAAAGGCCATGGACATCGCGCCAAAGCAGATGTTGTTGATGTTGCGTGGAATTCCCTGGCTCTCCTCTGCCACTAATTCCAAAGCATCAGAGGTAAACAAAGGCTTGCCTTGATAGCCGGCCACTCCCAAGCGATGGCGGATATAGCGCCCGACCTCTTCTGCATCAAGCGGATCAAGGAAATTCGTCATCGAAAGGCGCTGGGTGAGTTGCAGCATTTCCGGCTTCATGAGCGTGTTAACCAGTTGGGGCTGGCCCGCAAGGACGATCTGCAGAAGTTTGCCTTGGGAAGTCTCGAAGTCGGAAAGCAGGCGCACGCTTTCGAGTGTCGATGCACTCAGGTTCTGGGCCTCATCGATAACGAATACGACCTGCCTTCCTGCTCTGGCTTCCT
>Ga0182015_10003476_pt1 | contig 17663 bp, 17 predicted proteins | sample 712P3MmetaG_FD_120478 | JGI IMG/M metagenome (GOLD analysis project Ga0182015, IMG submission 120478) | Permafrost microbial communities from Stordalen Mire, Sweden - 712P3M metaG | ecosystem: Environmental > Terrestrial > Soil > Wetlands > Permafrost | place: Sweden: Stordalen | collected...
ATCCGCGGGTGCGCGGCGCAGAGAGGCAGCGATGCACGAGTCTCGATCTTCAGTTCGTCTCGTCATTTGTTGCGCCGCTTGGACACTCGGCGCGATGCTTTCTGCCTGCGGTCAAGGACAAGTGCCGGTGGGTTCGAGCGCTAACGCCCCGCAATCTCTTAGGGGCTTTACTCCGAACGGTATTACTTCGCGTTTCCAGCTTCTCTACTCGTTTTCGGTTAACAGGACGCCTTTTAGTTGGGCCCCAGAATCGAGCCTGACGTTCGTGGACGGCGACCTCTATGGCACGACGGAACTCGGCGGCACCCGCCAGGGGGGCACGATGTTCACCCTCGGCTCACGGGGGAGGCTCAGGGTTCTGCACAACTTTAAAGCCAAGAACGGCTTCCATCCCACCGCGGGCGTGACGGAGTTCAAAGGTCTATTGTACGGCACGACGGAGTTCGGGGGCTTGGGGTGCCGCGGCACCGATTGCGGCGCCGGCGTCCTTTACAGCATTTCTCCGTCAGGGTTACACTACCGGGTCGTCCATTCGTTTACCGGCTTGGCCGACGGCGGCTACCCCAGTCCGGCAAACTTGATCGTTCTGAACGGAAAGCTCTATGGCACCACGCTCGGCGGCGGCACCGGATGTGCATCGAGTGGCGGTTGCGGTACGGTCTTTGCGATCGATTCGTCCGGAAATCTCACGACGGTCTATGCCTTTCGAGGCGCGGCGGACGGTCAACAACCCATGGGCGTCGTCGCCCTCAATGGAACGCTGTACGGGACCACCACGACCGGCGGGGCGTACACGTGTTCGTACTCAACCGGCTGCGGAACGATCTTCAGCCTAACGACCTCGGGCGCGAAGGCCACGCTCTTCAACTTCTCCGGAAGAAACGGCTACTGGCCGTTAGCGGGGTTGACCGCCCTCAATGGGGCGCTGTACGGTACGGCGTCGAGGGGCGGAGTTGAAGTGAAATGCATATACGCCATTAGCAAGGGATGCGGAACCGTCTTTGAATTGAGTACGTCAGGGCGATACCGCGTGCTGCACCGCTTTGAAGGCATAAACGGCGATGGCGCCACGCCACAAGCAGCTCCGGTGGCGCTCAACGGGACGCTCTACGGCACGACGTACTACGAGAGCCGGGAGCCTGGTTACGGCGGCGCGGGGACGGTATATAGCGTCACTCCAGCAGGCAATGAGGCCGTTCTTCACGTTTTTCAGGGGGCGCCGTACGATGGCGCGCACCCCTCAGCTCCGCTGACGAGCCATAAAGACTTGCTCTATGGAACGACCAAAAGCGGCGGGGCGTCGAACCGAGGAGCGATCTTCGCGTTGACCCCGTAAGAGCCGCCGCCGCTACGACGCCGTCGATACGTACATGAAATGATTCGGAAGATCGAGCGTAAACGCGCGGCCCGTCCAGAACGCGTTACCGACGTCGCAATCATAGATGAGGTTTCCTACGCCAACCGTGGGATCGACGATCGCCGTCTGCGCTGCACCCGCGAGCGCCAGAGTGGCGACCGCAACGTGTCCCTGCGCGTCCGGCGTAAGGCCGATCGACGACGCGAAGGCGCGATCGAGCGTGATGCTTGACGATCCGGTGTCGATCTCACAGAGGCCTGTTCGGCCAGCGCCAAAATCGAAGCGGACAAAGAGGCCCAGTGCGATCCCTAAATCGTCTTGCAAAACGATGGGAACCCGCGCGGTTTGGCGGGTGCGGTCCGGAAAGGTCTGGGCATCTTCGATGACGATCTCGTCGTTGCGAAAGTCGAAGGTCGTCGTGACGTTCCGGAAAGCCGTCGCCGAGATCAAACCGCCATTGGCGGTACCGTCGAGGCCGCTCCATATGCCGACGTGCGGCGCTTCGATGCGCACGCCGCCGATCGCCAAGCTTTGCACGATTCCAATCGGCAAGTCGACGCGTTCTCCGGTGAGCCGAAGGCTCACGTACTTACCTTGAATCACGACGAAGCGCCGTCCAAGGTCGGTCGAGAGAACGTCGACGCCGGCCCCGAGATTCACGAGCATCGGCACCGGCGAGGAGCCGTCCACCGCGCCTTGTACTTCAACCAAACCGTTGGCGACGGTAAAGGGAATGCGGTCGACGGCATAGGCCGCCCGGGGTAGTAAAACGAGGAGCGCCGGCGCGATAAACGCCAGCGCCCTACACGCTACCAGCAAGGTTATCTGCTGGAGTCGATCGTGACGCTCACCGCTTTCGAGGCGATGCCGTTGGTGACGACTTCGAGCTCGGCGGGGCCGGTACCGATACCCGACGGAACAACGAAGCTTGCCGAAACCGCCGCACTCGAGCCGATGGCCATCGAGCTGAAGCCATACGTGCGAGCGTAGGCCACGCTTCCCGAACCGCTGTTCGTGATTCTCACGAGCGGGTAGTTCGACGCCTGCTGATCGTCGTCGCCATAGAAGTTCGTTTGCGAGGCGCCGTTAAAGCGCTTTCCCGAGATAGTGTACGTCGATCCGCGAACGAGCGTCATTGGCACGGAGGTGATTTTCGGCGCGATGCCGCGGTACGCCGCCGACGGGCCCGTGTAGATTTCGACGTCGCCGGAATCGTCGGTCTCCAAGACTTGACCGGTTGGCAGCAGCAGAAGCCGAATGTTATACGAGGAGTCGTTGACCGCCGAGGCCGGAGTCGGGAAGAGTTTGATCTTCTTCTTTCCGTTGTAGAGCACGAACTGCGCCGGCGTGCTATAGACGCCCGGACTGGCCGCGATCAGAACGTTGCCGTTGGTGAGAACCGTCGCCGGTCCGTCAGCGACGTCGAGCTGTTGACCGTTGAGGAGCGGCAGAGTCGGTCCCTGCGACCAGGCAGAGGTGTTCGCGTTGTAGAGGGCCGTAAGGCCGTTGGCCCCGACGACGAGGACGATGTTGTTCGGCATCATCGCTTGCGGGCCGATCTCTTCGGCTTGCGTCAAGTTTACCGGAAGCGTTCCAGCCGACGACCACGAGCCGGATGTCGGATTGAAGAGCTCGCTGTTCGGAGCCTTGATGACGTCGGCCGTCAAGACGTCGCCGGTGCGCAGCAGCGTCCAGCCTTCTTCACTGTTCGCGTCCGCCTTGCCGGACCCGACCTGCGTCCAGGTACTGGTCGACTCATCGTACTCCGCTTGCACGCTCGTGCAGCAGTTGCCGATCATGTACGTGCCGTTGGCCAGCACGACGCTCTGACCGTCGCCGATTTGACCCCAGCCGCTGGGCGGACTGACTGACGCCCAGGTGTTCGCAACAGGATCGTAGATCGCGCCGAGCGGCGTTTCGTCGCCGCTACAGAAATTGTACTCGCCGCCGTTGATGATCAGCTTCCCGTCGGGCAAGATAGCCGACGCGAAGTAGAGCGGACCGTAACCGGAGGGCAGGGCGGCGACTGCGCTCCACGTGCCGTCCTGGTAGCTGCCGGTCTTATCCGGTGTGAGTTTGAACCAGTTCGACGTACAGTAATCGCGAACCAAGACCGTGCCGTCGGTCATCTGTATCTCCGAGTCCGCACCGTTCGCGAAGGGTGAAGAGGCGCTCAGCTCGGTCCAACCGCCCTTCTTCGCACGTGCGCGCATCGCCGCCGTGACGACATGGCGACGCGGCGGGGGATGCGCAGGCGTGTGTCCGAGGCGCAACACCTTGGGAAGCTTCGTTTGTAACGGCAGCTGCGCGACGTTCGTGTTGGGCGTCGCGGGATTTCCGCCGCTGCTGCAAGACGCCAGCATCGAGGCTGCCACAAGGCTGCCGAGGATCGGGTGTAACCGTCGCATGGGAACTCCTAAAAAAAGTAGCCGGTGCTTTTGAAGATGTTATCGCCTCTTGCGGGCTGGTGCCTTACGCGCTGTTGTCGCGGCCTTTCGTGCCGGCGCCTTCTGCGTCTTCTTGGCGCTTGACGCGCGCGAGCCGCGCTTGGCCATCACTGCCTCTTTGAGCGCCTTCGCCGGGAGGAACTTGAAGACTCGCTTCGCCGGCACCTTAACCTGCGCTCCAGTTGCGGGATTGCGCGCCATTCGGGCCGCGCGATCGCGAACTTTGAACTGACCGAAGCCGGGAATCTTGACTGGCTCGCCCGAAACGACCGCCGCCTGAATGTCATCAAAGAGACCGTCCACGAGTGCGACGGCATCCTTACGCGAGAGCTCGAGACGTTCTATCGCCGAGCGCACCAGATCTTGTTTGTTCATCGCTTCCTTTCGTGCAAAAAAAGCAGTTTCCGTGGAGCAAAATCGTTTCGCGCTGCTTGCTACGAAACGATGAGGGACTCCTTGTGGTGACCTTTCCATCTGGCCGGTTGCGCGGCACGGTCGCCGTCCCAGGCGACAAATCCATTTCACATCGGGCACTCATCTCCGGCGTCCGGTGCGACGCAGCGCTCGACGTGACGAACCTCAATCCCGGTCGCGACGTTATTGCGACGCAGCAGGCGCTCGAGGCGCTCGGCATTCGCATCGAGCGTCGCGGGGAGGCGGCGGTCGTGCATCCCGGACCGCTGCGCCCGCCGCGCGTCGCGCTGGACTGCATGAACTCGGGCTCGACCGTCCGGATGCTGCTGGGCGCATGCGCCGGCGCTCCCTGTGCGGCGGCGTTCGATGGGGACGAGTCGCTGCGGCGCCGTCCGATGGAACCAGTTGCCGCGCAGCTGCGGGCGTTCGGCGCCCGCATCGAAACGAGCTCCGGCACTCTTCCGCTCCGGCTCCTGGGACGCGCCGCGGTTGAAACGCGTCGCTTCATTCTGCTCGCGCCCTCGGCGCAGGTGAAGTCCGCACTGCTCTTTGCCGGACTCTTCGCGGGGGTTCCCGTCCGGGTGGAGGGCGATCGCGGCTCGCGCGATCACACGGAACGACTTCTTGCCTACCTTGGAGCGGGAATCGTATGCGACGATCGCTCGGCCGCGCTGGAAGTACCCACGCTCCACAGCCGCCCGATCGAGGTCGCGGGCGATTTCTCGGCGGCCGCCTTTTTCATCACGGCCGCCGCGATCGCTCCCGAGAGCGCCATCCTCATTCGCGGAGTGGGCGTCAATCCAACTCGCACGGGTCTGCTCGAGGCCCTGTGGCAGATGGGGGCGGCAATCGAGCTACGCAACCAGCGAACCGTGTGCGGCGAGTCGATCGCCGATATCTCCGTCGAACACCGACCCCTCAAGGCCACGGCGATCGACGCGGCGCTCGCGCTGCGTGCCATCGATGAAATCCCGCTCTTGGCGATCGCCGCAGCTTTCGCGACGGGCACGACCACGATCGCCGGCGTGAGCGCTCTCCGCGGTAAGGAGTCGGATCGCCTCGCGGCAATCGAGCGTTTGCTCGAGGCGGTGGGAATACCGATCGCGAGCCTCCCGCAGCGCATCGCTATTAGCGGCGGCACCCCCGCGGGGACCGGGACGGCAGTACGAACCGAGGGCGATCACCGTATCATCATGGGCGCGGCGGTCCTGGCTTGTGGCGCCGGTCCGCTCGCCGTGGACGACGATGCTGCCGTAGACGTCAGTTTCCCAGGCTTTGGCGCTGCGCTGGCTGGGCTCAGGGCCTAGGCAGCGGAGTCGGAGGGTTTGCTTTCGCTCTTGGGCTGCGCGGTGCTCGCCGGCGCTTCGTGCTTCGCAGGCTCCGACTTGGCAGGCTCCGACTTGGCGGGCCCCGACTTGGCAGGCTCCCCGGGCTTGGAGGCGCTCACTGAGCGCCGAGAGTCCGTCACGTAGAAGCCGGACCCTTTGAACAAGATCGGCGCGGCATTAAACACACGGCGTACGGGTGCCCCGCCTTGCGGGCACGGCGCGGCGTGCGTTTCGTTGAAACCGTGGCGGACCTCGACGGCGTGGCCGCACTTCGTGCAGGCATAGTCGTAGAGCGGCATGGTCAGAGTATACCGCTCTTAGCACTCACGGTCAACGACTGCTAGATTTCAGAAATCCGCCAGAACCGGCGCGTTGCGGTTGTACTCGACGAGACCCTTGAAATGGATCAGCGAATCGTCGAGAGCGCTCGAAACACGGCGGCGGCGCCGCCAACAATCGAGGAGTTCGCCCAGACGCCCGTGGTACGCGGGATAGGCGACCTGCAGGTGCAGTTTCGTGCACGACGTCCGGCGCTCGACTCGAAAATCGAGACGCCGGCGCAACGAGAACGCGCCGACGAGTGACAACCGATAGTTTGCGATGAGCGAATCCACTTCGAAGAGCTGCTCCTCTTCGCCCGGAAGCCACGAACGAACGATCACTTCGGTGCCGACGCTCAGCGGCTGGTCGTTCTGGCGCTGCGCGCTGCGCAGAAACGAGAGCCATACCGGCCATTTCTCGACGGCACACAATAGTGCGAACGCTTCCTCCGCAGAGGAATTAAGCTCGAGGCTCGAGCTATGCGATTGCAGCCCCGCGACAAACGGAGAGTCTGCGATGAGCATGATGGCGTGCGTATTCGCGAGGGTTCCCTTAAGCGTCCTTTATCATTCCACACCCAGGAAGGAGCGTGCGAAGTCCACGAGCGTTTCGATCCCGATGGGCAGCGCTCGCTCGTCGAGGCGAAAGACGGGGCTGTGGATCGGGTGCACTGCGCCGGCACTCTCGCTGCGGACGCCGAGCCGAATCAACAATCCCGGCACGCGTTGTGCGAAGTAGGCAAAATCTTCGCCACCCATGGTCGGCTGCTGCCGCTCGACCTTCACGCGAGCGTGGCCGCGCAGATACTCCGTAAAGCGTCGGGCCAGTTCTTCGTCGTTGATCACCGGCGGATATCCGCGCACCAGCTCCAAGGTCGCGCTCGCACCATACGCGGCGGCGATTCCCTCGACGATGCGGCGCGCGCGCTGCTCGAGCGCTTCGCGCACCTCCGGGTCGTACGCGCGCAACGTACCGCTCATCGTTATCTCGTCAGCGATGACGTTGTTGCGATAACCACCGGCGATCGTGCCGATGGTGAGGACGGCGCTCTGGAGCGGGTCGATTTCGCGCGCCACGACGTTCTGCAACGCTAAGACGACCGCGGCAGCCGCGGGCACCGCGTCCACCGCGGCGTGCGGATAGGCGCCGTGACCGCCGACGCCCCGCACCGTAATGTACATCTCATCGGTGGAAGCGTTGACGGGACCCGGCGTGATGCCGATCGTGCCGACGTCGAGTCGCGAATCGACGTGCAGCATCGCGGCGGCCTCGACGGGCGGATCGTCGAGCGCGCCGGCTTCGATCATCGGCAGCGCGCCGCCCGGACCTTCTTCGGCAGGCTGAAAGAGTAAGACGACCTTGCCCGAGAGTTGGTCGCGCAGACCTTGTAGTACGGTGGCCGCTCCCAACAGCATGGCGGTATGCGCGTCATGTCCGCAGGCGTGCATTTTGCCCTCGAGGTCCGAGGCGTACGGCAGGCCGGTCTTCTCGGTAATGGGCAGAGCATCCATGTCGGCGCGCAAGGCGACGGTTCGACCCTCGGCGGCACCGTCGATTCGCCCGACGACGCCCGTGCGCGCGACGCGCCGGTGCGCGATGCCGAGTGCGTCGAGCTCGCGCTCCACCAGCGCCGCCGTCGCTTCCTCTTCAAAACCAAGTTCGGGGTGGCGATGAATGGCCCGGCGAACCTCGACGGTTCTCGCAGCCAACGCTTCATTTACCTCGATCGACATGACGAGCGCACTTATCGCACCGGTACTCGCCTTCCCGCCGCCGAAGCAGAACGGTACCGATGATGACCCCCGACCTTGCCTTCGCACTGCTGATCAACCGTACGACCGCGTACTACGACGCTCACCCGCCCGTCTACATGACGTATGTCGAGCACACGCACGTGAGCGCGCCAACGTTGGGGCGCACGCAGGACATCGATCGGTCGATCGCGGTGCGCGTGGCCGACAACTATGCCGTTATGCAAGACCTGCCGCACGGCTCGGTGCGCGTCGGGCAAGCATTTCCGATCGTCGCCTATTTCGATCCGATCTCGGCGTTCGGCTTTAGCTATTTCGCCAACCTCAAGCGTGTCGACATCACGCTCCAGCGCGGAGCTCCCCTGACGTTGCCGATTCCCGAGGCCGATCCCAGCGTGGACGTGGTCGTGCCGTACAACAGCTTTTGGGCCGCGCGTTACGCGCCCGACTCCACCGATACCGCACTCCATTTACTCGTCGATCCGACGCCTCGCGTGAAGCAGGGCTTCTATCCGGCCGAGATCGTCGAAAATGCGGCGACGCAGCTGCCGTCACGCATCGAGATGCGCATCAACGGTGGCGACGACGAAGTGATCGATCTCGATTACGGGGTAATCGACGGTCACTGGGTGATCGTTCATGGGACCTTCACGGCGACGCAGCACGCCGCGTTCCTCACCTTCAAAGTGATCGCCGACGTCACGTTTAGCGACGTTGCTTTCCCCGCCGAGGCGCCTGACCCGCGTTTAGCGGGCACGCCGGTACCGACGACGTCGCCGTCGCCCTAATGCATTTCGGAGGACGTGTGAACGTACGCGATGTAGCCGTCGAGGGCCCAGCCGCAGAGCAGCATGACGCCCAAACCAACCGCGCACAGTAGCGGGATGATCTTCGCACCGCGCTCCGCCACCAACGGCCGTCCAATCGCCGCGGTGAGCGCAGCGCCCAGTGCGGCGCCGTAGAGCCAATAAGTGAGCCGCTCGCTCACGTCGGGGACGGGGCCGGCGCAGTCGCCTCCAATTTGAACTCCTCTTGCGATGGATGGCCGACGCCATTCTTCGACGGGTGGTCGTTCGGTGCGAGCCACATGTACACGTTCGGAATCAGCAGCAACGTCAGGACGAGGGAGCTCAGCACGCCGCCAATGACCACGATGCCCAAGCTCGAACGCGAGGAAGCTCCGGGATCGAGGGCCAACGCCAGCGGCAGGTTTCCGGCCATCACCGAAAAGCTCGTCATGATAATCGGCCGGAACCTGGTGTGCGCGCTCTCTTTGATCGCCGAAAGTTTGTCGAGGCCTCGTTCGCGCAGCGTATTCGCATAATCGACGAGCAGGATGCCGTTTTTGGTCGCGATGCCGATCAAGAGGATCGTTCCGATCAAAGAAAACAGATTGAGCGTACGGTGGGTCAAATAGAGCGCGCCCACCGCGCCGATCGCCGCCACCGGAACCGAGAAGATAATGATGAGCGGCGAAAGGTAACTGTTGTACAGCGCAACCATCAGCAGGTAGACGAGGATAACGGAAACGATCATCGATAGCCCTATGCCCACCAGCGTCTGATGCATGAAGTCCTGCTGTCCCAGCGGTGCCGGCCGCACGGCGATGTTCGGCGGGAGATGGAGGGATGGCAGCCGCTTCAACATGCCGTTCTCCACGGCGGAGAGCGACGAGTTCGGTGCGTAGTTTGCCTCGACGTGGATGACGTTGTTGCGGTTCGTGCGGGTGATGAGCGGTGATGTGGGCGTGGACTCAAACCGAGCGATGTCGCTCAGGTAGACGATGCCGCCGCTCGACGAGCGTAAGGCGACCGCTTTCAGCTGATCCATGCTCGTTTGGTACGACTGCGGGTAGATAACCTGAACCTCTTCCAAACCCGCCGTCGTTTCGAACTGCGTCGCCACGTTGCCGCCGAAGGCCGCGCCGGCCGCCTCCGCTGCCTGGCCGAGATCCACGTCCAGCGCTTGCGCCTTATTCCGGTCGAACTGAATCGAGATCTCTGGCGCGAGCTCCGTACCGGTGCTGTTGACGCTGGTCGCGCCCGGTACTTTCTCCAGGAGCGCCAGGACCTTCTGCGCGTATGGTGTCGGATCGCCGCCGACGACGTCGGTGACGAGAAAGTCGATTGGCTGCGCGTTGCCTCCCGAAGTTGCCGTCGAGGGAACGACGACGGCCTGCACGTAGTGCGGAAGGTACTTCTGTGCAATTTGCCGGAACTGCGAGACCCAGTAGCTCGTCGGGTGTTTGCGGCCGTCCTTCAGCCATACGTGCACTTGGCCGACGTTATTCTGCGATACGAAACCGCCAAACGGTGCCGCATAGGCGCCGGCGACGGCGGTATTTGCAAAGGTATCGGGAGTATTGAGAATCTTTTTCTCTAGCCCAAACACGCCCGTCTCTACCGTCTGAATCGGCGTGCCGATCGGATACATCAGCTGGATGAAGATCTCGCCGCGGTCGACCGCCGGGATAAACTCTTCGCCCACGGCGCCGATCCCGACCATCGCCAATGCGAGCAGGAACGTACCCGCGCAGAAGGCCGCCACCAGCAGTCCATGATTCAGGCTCCACGGCAGCGCGCGCTGCGTGTACCAGGAGCGCAGGTCGTCGAACCTCCTTCCGAACGCGTTCACCACGCCCCATGGCTTCCAATGGGAGCGCAGCGCCCAGAGTCCCGCCAGGGTCGGGGTGATCGTAAACGAGACGAAGAGCGAGGTGAGCGTCGAGATGACCACGACGATTGCGAACTCGGCAATCTCTCTGCCGACCTGCCCTTGAATGAACGCAATCGGCAAGAAGACGACGACGTCGACCATGGTAATCACCACGGCCGCGGCACCGATTTCTTCGCGTCCGCTTACCGCCGCGTCTGCTGCGGGCTGCTTGAGTTCCGTGAAGTGCCGCTCGATATTCTCCAGCACGACGGTCGAGTCGTCCACCAGGATGCCGATGACCAGCGACATACCCAGCAGCGAGATCGTGTCGATCGTCATATGCATGGCTTGCATAACGGTGATCGCGATTGCCAGCGAGGTCGGAATCGAGATGCAGACGACGATCGCGCTGCGCCAGGAGCGCAGAAAGAAGATCATCGCGATGCCGGTCAGCAAAATAGCGAGCATTAACGTGCGCGTGACGATCGTGATCTGCTGCTCGGTAAACTTCGACTGGTTGTTGATGACCCGGAAGCTGATCTCCGGGAACTGGCGCTCGACCTGCGGCAGGGCCGCAAGCGCGTTGTTGGCCGCGTCGACTTCGCTACCGGTAGAGGCCTTTTGTATCTGCATGAAGAGGCCGGCCTGGCCGCTGATGTGCGCGTATTGAAGCCGTGGTTCGTATCCTTCGGTGACCGTCGCCACGTCGCCAACGCGTACGACGGCGTTCGATGCCGTCCATGGATCTACGACTCCAGGCAGCGCTGCCAGGCCGCCGGCGTAGTTCTGGACTTGAGCGCCGGTGGAGTTGGCGGTGCTCGGAGCCGAAGTGTTTCCGGTCGAGATAATCGCAAGGTTTCGAACCGTGTCGAGATTCTGAATGTCGCCGCGAATGTCGATCGTCGTCTGGCGATTGGCTTCGTAGGCGAAGCCGCCGGGAACGCGCTGATTGTCATTCTGCAGCGTGTTAATGATGTCGTCGAGGGTGAGATTGGCGGCCGCGAGTCGGGCGGGGTCGACGACGACCTCGTACGCCGGCGTGACCAAGCCGCCCACGTTCACGAACGAGATACCCGGTACTTGTTCCAGCTGCGGCGCGATGACGTTTTGCGCGTAGAGCGCCAGGCGCGCCAGCGAGAGCTTCTGCGAGTAGATGGCCAGCGTCACGACGGTCGATTGCGTGGGATCGTAGAGGTTCACCGTCGGCGGCGTGAGGTTCGTGGGCAGATACTTTTCAGCCGACTGAATCGCCTTATTCGTGAGGGCAAGGTCGGTGGCCGGGTCGGATGTCAGGTCGAAAATCGCGGTGATCGACGCTTGCCCCTGCTGGACGACCGAGTTGAAGGTTTGCAGATCGGCGGTGCCGGCGAGATTCTGCTCGATCGGCTGGACGATATTGTCGCGCATCTCGGTGACCGAAGCGCCGTTGTACTGCACCGAGATGGTCACCGTCGGCTGGCTGACGTCCGGATACAGCTCTTTGACGATCGTTTTCGTCGAGAGGATGCCGGCGAACATCATCAGGGCGACGATGACGAAAACGAGCGTCGGCCTCGTGATGAAGAGCCGAGTGAGGCTAAACTTCACTGCTGGTAGGAAACCTTCTCGCCGTCGCCGAGGCTTATCTGGCCGTTGCCTATGACACGGGTTCCCGCGGGAAGCCCGCTCACCACCGAGGTGCTGCCGTCGGTGCCGACCTCCGCCACGCTCACCGTTTTCACGGTCCCGCCCGGCTGGACGGTCATCACCGCATCGTGATTATCGTCGGTGAAGGCCGTCACGGGTACGCGCACGCCGCGAACCGGCAGCGCAGCGATGGTTCCCTGCACGACCATTCCGGGACGCAAACGCTGCCCGGGATTGGGCAGCACGACCTTCACCTCGAAATCGGTCGAGCCGGGATTGATCTCGTTGAGCACACCCACGACGCGCCCGTTGAAGTGCTCGTTGCCATTGACGTCGGCGCTCGCCACCGTTGCCGCGGCGCCGTTCTCGATGGCGGCAACCTGCTCGCTCGATGCGTGCAGCACCGCGTAGATCGGATTGACCCGTTGCACCGTGAAAATCTCGCGCGTACCGGGATATTCACCCGGATTCAAATTCCGGTTGACGACCACGCCGTCGATCGGCGAAAGGATTGCGGCCTTGGCAATCTGCACGCGTACCTGATCGGCTTGCGCGAGCGCGACTTTCTCCTGCGCTGCCGATTGCTGTACGGCTGACGCTTGCAAGCCTTGGCCCGAAAGGGAACCGTTTGCCTGCACGTTGGAGCGAGCCGACGAGAGGTTCGAGTCGGCGGTATTGACCGCTTGCTGGTCGTTGCGAACCAAGGTCGTCTGCGCGTCGACCGATTGCTGCGACACGTATCCTTGCGCGAGCAGCCGCTGGTCGCGCACGAGATTGAGCGTGTCGTTCTTCAGCGTCTGCTGCGCCTGCTGCAGCGCCGCTTCGTCGGACTGCACCGTGTCGACGCCTTGGGCGATCGAGAGGCCGCCTTGGTAGACCGTGTGGACGGTATTGGCATGATTGCTGTTCGCGGTAGCGAGATCCGATTCCAGCTGGGCCTGGAGATCTGCGGTGTCGAGCGTGGCGAGCACCTGACCAGCACGTACCCGATCGCCCTCGCGCACCGAGACGACGTCTGCTGGCTCGGAAAGCGAACTTTGAATCGCGACGTTTTCGTATGGGGCAACGACTCCCGCGAGATGACGCGCCGGATCGATCGAACCATAGGAAGCGACCGCGGTCTGCACGTAGGGCGCCGGAGTTGGGGAAGCGGCCGAATGCCCGGCGCAGGCGGTCAGGGCGAAAATCGCCGCCGCCGCGAAGAATCCTATGTGTCTGCCGCTTCGTTCCATAAACCTTGGTATGGATTGTACCGAACCGGCGGCCGGGCAGTCCTGGAGTGAATCTGAGAATGGCAAGACCCGAGGAGGGCCCTCGTGTGCTGGTGATCGACGACGAGCGTGGTTTGCGGGAGCTGCTCTCCTATGGACTGGGGCAGGCCGGCTTCAGCGTGCGCTGCGCTAGCGACGGCAGCGGCGCCCTTGTCCTCTTGAGCGCTTGGCCGCCCGACGTAATCGTCCTCGACGTCATGCTGCCCGACCACGACGGCTTTGCTCTCTTGCCGGAAATCCGTCAAGCGACGACGGCGCCGGTCGTAATGCTCACGGCGCGTACTGAGGTCGCCGAACGCGTCGCGGGTCTCACGGCCGGCGCGGACGACTACGTCGGAAAGCCGTTCGATTTGGAAGAACTCGTGGCGCGCCTGCATACCTTGCTGCGGCGTCCCGCAATCGAACGGCGCGAAACGCTCACCTATGCCGATCTGACCATCGATACGCCGAGCCGGGCCGTGTACCGCGGCAATCGCCGGATCGAGCTCTCGGCCCGGGAGTTCGATCTCTTGCGCGTCTTCGCCGAACACGCCGAAGAAGTGCTCACGCGATCGCAGCTGCTCGATCTCGTCTGGGGCGTCGATCGGGACGTGATCCCCAACACCGTGGAAACCTACGTTTCGTTCCTGCGGGCAAAGCTCGACAGCGGCGAACCGGTCAAGCTCATCCATACGCTGCGCGGCCTCGGCTACAGCCTGCGGGAGGCCGACGCGTGAACACCCGGCTCGCGCGGCGCATCCAGATGCTCGCGGCGATCGAAATTTCGCTGGTTCTTGCGGCAGTCATCTTCGCCGGCGCTTTCTTTGCCTTCGGCGCCTACGTTCGCAGCGTCAGCAACGAACTCGCGGGCACGCTCGCACAACTGCAGACGAGCATGACGCACGCAACGCTGCGCGATGCACGTGCGGGAGGAACGTTCGCGTCGGCGCTGTTGCTCGGCACGAGCAGCGAGATCATTTTTCTCGACGCAACGACCCGCGTTACCGTCTACCGCGAGCATAGGAACGATTCGCGGCCCGTCGTCACCGTTCGACCGCGCGGTGATCTCTCGGGGGATCCGCAAGCGACCGGTCCGCTCGCACGCCTCATCCTTGGAGTGGCGACGGCGTTTGGACTGCAATCGCTGTTCGCGCACGTCGGCTCGCTCTACGTCGTCGTGAGATCCAACGATGCCACGCTGGTTCGTACGGTCAGTTCCTTTACGCTGCCGCTGCTGATCGCCCTCATCGTCGCGGTCGCCTGTGCCATCCTGGTGGCTCGCGCGCTCACCCGCCAGGCGATGCGGCCGCTCGACGAGGTCACGTCAGCCCTGCAGCGATTCGCATCCGGCGATCTAACGCCGCAGCCGATCGCGACCGACGAGCGCCACGAACTCGGCCTTCTAGCCAGTGCCTACAACGGCGCCATCGCGCAGATGCAACGAGCTTTTGGTGAACGCGATCGGGCGAATGCGTCGATGCGCTATTTCATCGCCGATGCCGGGCACCAGCTGCGCACGCCGCTGACGGTGGTCCAGGGTTTCATCGCCATACTGCGCCGCGGCGGCATCGAGAGCCCACCCGATCGCGATCGCATTCTCGATACGATGAACGACCAGAGCCGGATCATGGGTTCCCTCATCGACAAGCTCATTCTCCTCGAGCGGTGGGAGAGCGTCGAGGACGGGCCGTCGACCGCGCCGATCGATGTCGGCCGGCTGGTCGAAGATCTCATCACGCCGATTGCCGACTCGCAGCCCGACCGCGCCTTTGCCATCCAGACGGAACCCGGAGTCTTCGTCGCAATCGACCCGACAGAGTTTGGCTACGTCGTCACCAATCTCGCGGATAACGCCGTTAAGTATGGCACCGGAAGGATTGACGTGCGGGTGCACGCGCGCAACTCCAGCGCCATCATCGAGGTCGCGGATCAGGGTCCCGGCATTCCCTCAACCGATGCAAAGCGCGTCTTCGACCGTTTCTATCGCGGCACGCAGCGTGACGTCGCCGGCTCCGGTCTTGGTTTGGCGATCGTCAAGCGCGCGGTCGAGCGCGCGCACGGAACCATCGAGCTCGATACCAGCCCGCGCGGCTCTCGGTTTACCGTAACGTTACCGCGCTTGTCATCATGAGCCTGTCGTTGTCATCCTGAGCCTGTCAAAGGATGGCGGAGAGGGTGAGATTCGAACTCACGGAACGCTGTTAACGTTCGCCCGCTTTCGAGGCGGGTGCCTTCAACCACTCGACCACCTCTCCGGTGCCTCTGCTTGGGATGCTGGCGCTGCGATACCTTCTTCATCCGCTGCCCGCCGCGCGCGGAAAAACCGCTGCAGTTGCTCCGCAGCCTCGCGCTCTAGAACGCCGGCGGTAACGTCCAAGCGATGGTTCGTCAGAGGCGAGCGCAGAATGTCGAACGCGCCGCCGTCTGCGCCTCCCTTGGGATCGCTCGCACCGTAGACCAGTCGTTTGACCCGCGCGGCCAGAATGGCGCCCGCGCACATGATGCACGGTTCCTTCGTCACGTAGAGCGTCGCATCCGATAATCGCCACGAGCCGCGCCGGCGCGCCGCCTCGCGCAGGAGCAGGATCTCGGCGTGGGCGGTCGCGTCACGCTGCAGCTCCTTTTCGTTCTTCGCCTCGATGACGAAGTCGGCGCACACCAGAACGCCACCGATGGGAACGTCGCCTTGGCTTTCCGCCTGCGCCGCCAGCTCGAGCGCGCGGCGTAGATAGCGCTCGTCGTCAGTCATAAGAAATGCGCGCCCGGAGGGATTCGAACCCCCGATCCCAGCCTTCGGAGGGCTGTGCGTTATCCAGCTACGCTACGGGCGCACGCCCGCGTCATCGAGCCGCGTCGGGAGGAGAGCCGGCGCTCGGAATGTGCTTGAACAGATCCAGCTTGTGGTCGACGAGCGTTCGGTAGAACTTGCGCACGCAATCCGGATGGCCAAAGAAATAGGTCCGCGCGTATGCCAAATCCTCACCGGAACTATCCGGCACGTAGTGCGAGATTTCGATCTCCTCCATCTGCGCCCGATCGACCGGGTGCGGGCAGAAATCGCATGGAATCGTCGACATAAAGTTCGTCCCTCGGAATGAAACCGGCCGCCTCCGCTGGGAGCAGCCGGGCTCGTATCGTTCTGGCTCGGGTAGGACTTGAACCTACGACCAAGGGCTTATGAGTCCCCTGCTCTACCACTGAGCTACCGAGCCGCAGCCGCGGACGCCCGCGGTCAACACCGCAGTATAGCAAGACCGCCCGGGCGCGACAACAGTTACGCCCGGGCGACGATCGTCAGGGCAAAGCTACTGCTTCGTACAGGCGCCTTTGGAGCTCATTGCTTTGCCCTTTTCGGTCCAGGTCGAGGCAATCGTGATCGACGTCGGCGTGAAATGCCAGACGTCATTTTCCTTCGTGGGATCCGCCGGATAGTTGTTCACGTACGTCATGGTCATCGCAGTGGGGCCGCCTTGTGCGGTCGAAACCCCCCAGTCACCCGCGACGCTGTCGGCGCCCATGCTGACGTACGTGTGCTTCTTCGGGTCGTAGCCGAACATAAAGACGCTGTCGTTGGCCGGGCGCCCGGGGTAGGCACTCGTGTGGCCGGTGCCTTCGACCCACAAATCCGCGACACGCGAAATCGTGTAGGTCGAGGTCGTCTTACCTTTCGGGCCCGAGTAAGTGCACGTCCAATGGCCCACCAGCGCTTGCAGCGAGGCGGGCGCCTGCATCGCAGCACTCGCCGGCCGCATGCTCGTCCCAGCAAACAGCGCAACGACGAACGCTAGGCTCAAAAACCGACAGATCGATCGCATCTCTTCTCCTCCGTAGCAATTACCGAGCTGTCGGCACAATTCGGCGACCGCTTGCTAAATCCCGGGGCAGGCGGCGCGCCCATCCGTACGGACTTCGTCGTGTGTGCCTTGCCGCGCAATCCTGCGCGGTAACCGGCTCCTCACCGGCATGCGGCTCACTCATGAGCAGCGACTCTGCTCACCGCGCTCACCCTGGCTTGCGCCTTCGAGCGTGGCCGTCGTCCGGACGCGAGCGTTCGCTTTCCCGTCGACAATAGTTACGTTACCATGCAAAAGTGCCATACGCCTGACACACACGTCTTGTCAAGAGACCGTCGTTCGTGCTGATCGCTGCGCCGCTCTCGCTTCGCACGGCACCCTCGGCCCGCAGACCCTGGATCACCGGGCCTTGCGACCGCGTCGTTCACGTCCTGCTCACTACCTAGGATCGTCAAAGAACAGCGCCATAGCGCAAGTGTTTTTCCGATAAGCGCTACTTGGCTACTCGTCAAGCTGGGCCAGGTTTCGCGCAACCTAAAGCCGGATAGCTTGGCCACGCCGCTGACACAGCGGAAAAAGCGTGCGACCTGCAGCAGTTTTGGCGAGGGATACCCTGACTTTTGCTGCGTTTGCTCTTCTAAATCGCGGTCGGAGGGACTCGAACCCCCAACCTACAAGTTCGTAGCCTGTTGCTCTATCCAATTGAGCTACGACCGCGCG
>Ga0182015_10003479_pt1 | contig 17660 bp, 16 predicted proteins | sample 712P3MmetaG_FD_120478 | JGI IMG/M metagenome (GOLD analysis project Ga0182015, IMG submission 120478) | Permafrost microbial communities from Stordalen Mire, Sweden - 712P3M metaG | ecosystem: Environmental > Terrestrial > Soil > Wetlands > Permafrost | place: Sweden: Stordalen | collected...
AGATGATTTACATTGACCCGCCCTACGGCGTGAGATTCGGCTCGAACTTCCAACCTTTCGTTCGCAAAAGAGACGTATCTCATGGAGATGACGAGGACATGACGCGGGAACCCGAGATGGTGCAGGCTTACCGCGACACTTGGGAATTGGGCGTGCACTCATATTTAACTTACTTGCGTGACAGATTCTTAGTTGCTCGCGAACTCCTGCATTCAAGCGGGAGCATCTTTGTTCAGATTAGCGATGAAAATTTGCATCATGTCCGAGAAATTATGGATGAAATATTCGGCAAGGAAAACTTCTGCGCTGTTATTGCCTTTTCAAAGACAACCAGCGCGACAAGCGACCTGCTCCCTTCGACAAATGATTTTCTGCTCTGGTATGCCCGCGACACGCAAAGAGTGAAATACAGACAGATTTACTTGGACAAGGAACCCGGAGGCGGTGGGTCAAGTGCATACGGCCGCGTTGAGTTGCCCGACGGAACACGCCGCACGATGAAAACTGAAGAAAGAAACGATAATTCTCTTTTGCCAGAAAAGGCAAGAATCTATCGAATAGACAATCTCACGAGCCAGCGACCTCCCGGAGACTTTCCGGTCGAGTTGAAGGGCAGGATATTCAGACCGCGGAGAGGATATTGGAAGACCGGCGAAGCCGGAATGAAACTACTGAAAGCAGCTAACCGCCTCGAAGCGACAGAGGGCGGACTCTATTACGTTCGGTATTTCGATGATTTCCCCGTATATTCGCTCTCAAATCTCTGGAATGATACGAGCATTGCGGGATTTGCTTCGGACAAACTGTATGTCGTTCAAACGGCCCCCAAAGTTGTGCAGCGTTGCATACTAATGACGACCGACCCCGGCGACCTTGTCCTCGACCCCACATGCGGAAGTGGTACGACAGCATACTGCGCCGAGCAATGGGGCAGACGCTGGATAACGATAGACACCAGCCGAGTGCCTCTCGCACTAGCTCGCCAGCGTCTCTTGACCGCCACGTTTCCGTGGTACGCGCTCCAAGATGAATCACGTGGCCCGGCAGGCGGCTTTGCTTACGAGCGGCGACAGAACAAGAAGGGCGAAGAAGTCGGCGGAATTGTGCCACACATCACTCTCAAATCCATCGCAAAGAATGAGCCGCCAGAACAGAAAGTGCTCGTGGACAAGCCTGAGAGAGATTCTTCCATCACCCGAGTGGCCGGGCCGTTCTGTGTGGAGGCCACTATTCCCACGCCTCTCGATTTTGAGGAGCGAAAGCCGAAAACATCTGCCCTTGAGGCCGCGGCAGAAGCGACGTTCCTCGACCGAATGCTGGAAGTTCTGCGGCGGTCGCCAGTGCTGAGGCTTGAGGGAAAAAAGACTATCGCGCTGAAGAACGTGCGACAGCCAGCCAAGACGCTCTCGCTATCAGCGGAAGCGATGGTTCCGAACGGAACCGAAAAACCTGTTGCGTTTGTTTTCGGCCCGGAGAACGGTGCAGTTAGCGAAAAGCTGGTGTACGAAGCTGCCCGCGAATCACACGCAAAGAGCTATTCGCACCTGTACGTCATCGGCTTTGCTATTGAGCCGAATGCCCGAATTCTCATCGAGAAATCCTCGGAGGTCATGGGACTTCCCGCGACCTATGTGCAGGCCACCCCCGACCTTATGATGGGCGACCTGCTCAAAAACATGCGCTCAAGCCAAATCTTCAGTGTCTGCGGACTGCCGGAAGTCGAAGTGCGGAGAGTCAAGGCAAGAAACGGCGCAGCGAAGCAGTATGAGGTCGAGTTGCTCGGTCTCGATGTGTTCGACCCAATAGAGATGGTAAATCACAAGAGTGCTGGCGATGACGTTCCCGCATGGTTCTTGGATACCGACTATAACGACCTTTGCTTTCACGTGGGCCAAGCGTTCTTCCCTAGAACCGGCGCATGGAAAAATTTAAGGAAGGCGCTCAGCCGGGGGTACGAACAAAGCGTTTGGGAACATCTGGCCGGCAACGTGAGTGCCCCTTTCGAGGTCGGCGAGCACCGGCAAATTGCGGTTAAGGCCATTGACGACCGTGGGAACGAATTGATGGTTGTGCGGAGCATGAGAGAAGCGAAATAGACATGTCCGGCTACCCTGAAGTTGCAGAACCAATCCTAAACTCACCGTTCGAATCGCCGACACGATATTGGTACATCCGCGAAGGTGAGCAACCGCAACTCGTCGATGGGCGGAGACGACCTTCGATTGTTTTCCCGCCGCGCGAACAAAAAAAGCCGTGGCTAGTAGACGAACGGCTGCTTCGACCGTCGAAGCAGTATCCCTCCGGTTTTGAACTCTCTCAGGTGAACCTCGTCCGCGAGCGACTGGAGGCTTGGCAAATCCAAGCCTATCCGGGCGTGACACGGACAACGCTCGAACTCATCCAGTGGTGGACACGTGAGGGTCGGGAAAAGCGGCTCTTTTTCGCGCAGCTTGAGGCTGCGCTGACTATCGTGCTACTAAAAGAGGCGCGCGCCGATTTCCTTCAAGGCATTTCCGTGCCGCGAGACGAACCGAGCGAAGAGCGCAAAGAGAAAGATGGCTACTCTGGCTTCGAGCGGTACGCGTGCAAGATGGCGACGGGGTCCGGCAAGACAACGGTGATGGGGATGCTTGCAGCATGGAGCATCCTGAACAAGCTGAATAACCGCGCCGATGCGCGATTCTCGGATGTGGTCCTGGTTGTTTGTCCGAACGTAACCATCCGTCAGAGATTGGCGGAGCTCGACCCAGCGCTCGCAGAGGCCAGCATCTACCGCACACGTGACCTTGTGCCGTCGCACATCATGCCATTGCTGACGCGGGGAAAAGTTTTGGTTACGAACTGGCACGTGTTCGAACCACAGACCACGCAAACCGGCGGGGTTAGCGCGAAGGTGGTAAGAGCTGGGAAACAAGTCCACGTCAGGGAGACTATCAACATCGGCCTCAAAACCACGACCGCTCGTGGGAGTAGATACCTCAGCCTGAAAGATTATGAGTTGCAGGTGGCAAGCGGAATGTTGACAGTTCTGGAGGAGGAAAACGACAAGGACGGGAGCCTAAAGAAGGTGAAGGTTGAATCAACGCGATACGTTGAGAGCGATGGAGCGCTCATCAATCGTGTGATTGGCCGCGAAATCGGCGGAAAACAGAACATCCTCGTGCTGAACGACGAGGCGCATCACGCGTATCGCATCAAGCGGGATGAGCCTGAACCGGAAGAAGAGGACGAATTCGGGGAGCAGGAAGAGGCCGAGGAATTTTTTCAAGAAGCAACAGTTTGGATTGACGGGCTGGACAAATTGCAAAAACAGCGTGGCATCAATTTTTGCGTTGACCTGTCTGCTACGCCGTATTTCCTCGGACGAGTGGGACAAGAAACTAACAAACCGTTTCCTTGGGTAGTTAGTGATTTTGGGTTGATTGATGCCATCGAGTCTGGGCTGGTAAAGATACCGCAGTTGGCTGTGCGTGACACGACCGGTGAAGAGATTCCTGGATACCTGAACATCTGGCAGTGGATTCTGGACAAGAAGCTGACGCCTGCCGAGCGCGGTGGCACGAGAGGCAGTCCAAAGCCGGAAGCCATCCTGAAGTACGCTCATCACCCCATTGCGATGCTTGGCGGTCTTTGGGAGAAAGAAACTGGTGAATGGGCAAAGAACGAAATCGACAAGCGCCCCCCGGTGTTCATCCTCGTCTGCAAGAATACGAAAATTGCGAAGACGATTTTTGAGTGGCTTGCCGAGGACAAATCGCCGACCGGAATTCCTCCGGCGCGCGTCGAGGGCTTCCTTAACAAGAACGGGCGAGTGAATACAATCCGCGTGGATTCAAAGGTCGTCCACGAGACGGACACGGATGGGGCTAAGAGTGACGAGTCTCGATGGATGCGATTCACCCTGGACACCGTCGGAAAGACGAATTGGCCGACCGACCGCCAGCGACGACCGCTTTATCCGGAGGGCTTCGAGGAATTGGCGAAGAAGTTGGAGCGACCGCTGCACCCTCCCGGACGAGATGTCCGATGTATCGTGAGTGTCGGAATGCTTACCGAGGGATGGGACTGCAACACGGTGACACACATCATCGGACTCCGCCCGTTCATGTCGCAACTTCTTTGCGAACAGGTCGTGGGTCGAGGACTGCGTCGTGTGAGCTACGAAATTGGCGAAAATGGGCGGTTCACCGAGGAGGTCGCCAAGGTCTTCGGCGTGCCGTTCGAGGTCATTCCTTTCAAGGCGAACCCACAAGGACCCGCTCCATCCCGAGTGAAGAAGTATCACGTGCATGCCATCCCCGAGAAAGCGCGGTATGAAATTCAATTTCCTAGAGTCGAGGGCTACACGCAGGGGATTCGAAACCGCGTAACAATAGATTGGGAGAATGCCCCGCGCATCGTTTTGCAGCCTGACCAGATTCCGCCAAAGGTGGACATGAAAGGGCTGAGCATCTCGGACACCGGACGATTGAGTTTGTCGGGACCGAATCGTTTGGACGAAGTGACGCTGCAAGAATATCGCGCCCGAATGAGATTGCAGGAAATTGTCTTCGACTTGGCAAAGGGATTAACCAAGGAATATGTTTCTCAGCCACAATGCCGCGTGCCCGCGCATGTTTTGTTTCCGCAACTTGTAAGAATTATCCAGAAGTACGTAGCGGAAAAGGTGGAAGTACGCCCACCAGCCGACCTCAAAGATTTAGGTCTTGCGCCTTATTACCCGTGGCTCGTTGAAATCTTGACGGAGAACATTCGGCCCGACACGGCGGGCGGGGAGGCACCAGAGGTTCCACGTTACGAGTCAAGTCGGGGTCCCGGTTCGACCGCAGAAGTGGATTTCTGGACGAGCCGCGAAGCGCGTGAAGTCCTGAAGTGCCACCTAAACTATGTCGTGCCAGACACACAGAAGTGGGAGCAGGCTGCGGCCTACCATATCGACTCGCACGCTGTCGTCGACGCCTTCGTCAAGAACTCGGGACTGGGGTTCGCGATTCCTTATCTGCACAACGGACAGATACATGATTACATACCCGACTTTATCGTCCGTTTGAACACCGAACGCCCCGTCCACTTAATATTGGAAACTAAGGGCTACGACCCACTCGAAGAAGTGAAGAAGGCTGCAGCTAAGCGCTGGGTTGATGCTGTTAACGCCGATGGAACTTACGGGCGGTGGTGCTACACAATGGTCAAGAAAACCACCGACGTGGCGAACGCGATTAGCACAATCGAGCAGGAATTTTGCGCTAGCGGACGAGATGCATGAGCATTTCATGCGTTATGTAGAACCCCTTCATCCTTCGTTTGAGCGCCTCATAGAAATGTTCCCCTAAGCACTTCGCTATCTTGCGGCTTTGATGGACGCGTTGCTTCGGTGCTTAACGGTCCAATTTCCGGACCAGCGACGCCATCGGCACCCTAAACGAGTCGCAAATGCGTAGCAGCGTCCGGACCGTTATTGGGCGTCCAGATTCGATTTGCTGCCAGTGCCGAGCCGAAAATCCAAAAGAAATCATGTCTTCTTGACTGTAGCCTTTCTTCTTCCGCAATCTGCGGACTCTCTGCCCAAGCGCGCGGAAGAATTGCTCTTGATTCGTCACGCACTAGTTTGTAGAGTCCCACGAGCAGAAAGACCACGAGCAGATTAGCTGGTACTATCAAGGCGGCCTTTTCGTTAGCAATATTGCTATTGCACGTCCGTTTTTGATGGCTGAGCTTGCCCTGGCAACGTCCGGACGTAGGCAATGATGTTGGTGTGAAGTCCGAGGCGGTAAGGCGAAGGCTTCAGTGCGCGAAAGGAAATCTCTATGTCCGACCGTCAGTATGCCGTACCACTGATGATTCGAGGTCTCACCAAGGAGAGATGCTCCGGAGAGACTTCTCGTCTGAGACGCATACGACTCCGAGGGGATGACAAAGGCTCGTTTCCTCAATTCAGCGAAGAGTGGTTTCAAGAACTGCTCTACAGATTTCCCAGCTTGCTCCCCGCCGCGGAAGTAGAACCAGCGTTTGTATGTCTCGAAGCAGTTGCCAAGGAACTACCAGTGGCGGGGAAATATGCGGACCTTCTTTTCGTGAACGCAGAGGGCTGCATCGCACTGGTCGAGACCAAGCTCATGCGGAACCCCGAAGCGAGGCGAGAGGTGATTGCCCAGACCATCGATTATGCATGCGAGATGTCCGGATGGACCTACACAGAACTCGCTCAAGCAGTCAAGAAAGCTAACAAATCCTTTGGCGAAGACCCCCTCGTCCATATCATGCGTCGGGCCGCTGACGGGAGTTCATTCAATGAGAATGAATTCGTTGAGAACATCGCCCGAAATCTCCGAAATGGTCGATTTCTACTTCTGGTCGTGGGAGACGAGGTCAGTGCAGAAGCTGAGCGCATGGCGGACTATATTCATCGCACGCCGCACCTGCACTTTACGCTCGGCCTCATTGAGCTTGCGCTTTTCCATGAGAAAGAGGAAGGTATCGACCCTCTGTTCGTCCAACCGCGCATCGTTGCGAAGACAGAGCTTCATCCCCGAGTCGTCATCGAAATCGCGCTTGCGGATGGACTCCAGATGAAATCCCAAATCAGGCAGGAATCCATGACTCGCGCAACGCGGAGCACCATCTCCGCCGAAAAGTTCTTCGAACAACTCAAGAAAGCCTTCCCGAGAGCTTCCGAGCTTGCGGAATGGGCACTGGAGCACGCGGAGGAACACCAGCTATCGATTGATTGGGGAGCAGCGGGACCCTCGCTAAAGTATTTCGAGGAGTCAAGCGGAGCCACTTTCAATTTTGGGCAGCTTCTGAAGGATGGCGGCCTCAGCACAGGTCGGCTACTACCCAAGTTTACGACGCTCGGACTGCCAACCGATATCGCTCTCAACTACCTCGACGAAATTATTGGGCTGGTGCCCGGCTCGTACCGCAGAGACTTCGCGTACGACCACGAAATAAGAACCCAGGTAGTCCTTTACGGCAAGGATGGTGATTGGCTTCCTCTGGAAAAGCTCGCTCCGCGTAAGGAGCAATGGTTCGAAGCAATAGACAAGGCAATCCAAGGAATCAGAAAAGTTCGCGACGAGAGTTGACTGGTTCGCATGGATTCAGTACCGTCCGCCGCCAAATCCAGCCCCACAGATTTTTGATTTTATTCTCAGTCGGCTCGTCCGACTTGCGCTTTCAGGCGCTACAAGACTCCGAGAATCCAACCCTCAATTTCGGCCTTCTTGCGCTCATGTGGTTCAATCGCCGGGCAGAGAAACTTTTCGAGGCTGCCATCGCAGTCCGCCTTTTGCAACCATTTGGCGATAGCAAAGGCGTCTTGCTGGTCGCACGTTCGTCCTTCGCTTGGGAAAGTTCTGTTCCAGAGCGCGGGGTAAACCTCAGCGACCACCGAAGATTTAGGCGGCACGCTCCAACCATCGAACGGCCAGAAATGCACACGGTCTCCGACGTGTTGCCGGATGAACCGCAGCCACGGGATGCCTGCATGCGTGGACTTCGCCACCGAACCCTGGACATCGAATTGGAACGCAGATTTGGCGGTGCGCGCCCGCAGTTCGGTCACCCGCCGCCGGCGACGATTACCTGAGCGGGCCGCAGCGTTTCCGACGCTGCCGTCACGGACAAAATCAACGTAAATATCTTCGTCGGTCGGCCAGTGGCGCTGGAAGTCATCGAGGAAAGATGGACAGTCGAGCGGTAATCCGTGCTGCTCGAAGTATTGCAGCGGGAACGAGAAACCGTGGTCGATGCCGACGAGCGTCGGCGACCCTTTGGAGAGATTCTCAACCAGCCTCTCGGCGATTCCCTGTCGGGTCCATTATCTGCGAGGACTCGGTGGCGGCTCGACTTCCCACGGAGCGGTCAAACGGTCGGCTGCGTAAACTCGGAGAGCCTTGAGACTCGACTTGGGTGTCTCGGCATCCGAATAATCGATGCCGATGTAGTGTTCGAACGAAGGGTTCATGCGAGAGCGCCCAAGAACTCTACATCGCCGTCGTCACGCGTAAAAGACGACGCTCCCAGAGATGCTTGCGCTCACAGCGTTCTCTTATGTGCTTGGCGTGAGGTCCAGCCCAGTGTCATTAAAAGCTGTGCTCAGGTTGCTGTGCATTCGCACTCCTTAGGGCATCCGAATCTCCACGTTCCTCGCACCCCAGCGGTATTTTTCTACAAACGGGTCCGCGCAATTACAACCCTCGAATCCAGGGCCGACTGATGCTAAATTCACATTGGGAAGTGCCATCCGAATGCTTTCAACTACCGACGCAAAGACCCTAGCCCGAAACTTGGACCTTAACCGCGTCGTTCTCTTTGCGGGCGCGGGATTTTCCGTAGATGCCGAGAACTCCTTTAACGAATCGCTTCCGCTATCGTCCGAATTAGCTAAGCGGCTTTGGAGTTTCTTGTACGCTGAGCCGTATGATGGAAAAACCCCGCTCAAGACTCTTTACGAGGCGGCGCTTACCCACAGGAGAGGCAAAGCAGCTCTGCGGGATTTCCTACGCACCCAACTTCACGTTGTTAGCTTTGCCGCCTGGTACAAGCTGATTCCGCTCTGGTATTGGTTCAGAATATACACCACAAACATAGATGATTTGTTGGAGCGAGTCTACGACGCCGCAGGTATGCCTGGTCTGCAAAAGATTGTTGCCCCTGGCCAATATCGGGAGCGCGACGCTTTTCTAAGAAGTCTTCAGTTCGTGAAACTGCACGGATGCGTGAACGATGATGCAAAGGACTTGACGTTTGGCCACAGTGATTATGGAAATCGTGCGTCGCTTCTCGACGTTTGGTACATGCATTTCGTTCAGGACTATTCGACGATGAATACGGTTTTCATCGGGACTAATTTAGACGAACCGTTGTTTTGGCAATACATCGAGATAAGGGAACAAAGGGACCGAGACGCTCCCGAGCGTCGCCCCAAGTCTTTCCTCGTTTCACCTGGGATTTCAAAGCCGATGGAAGAGGTGCTCGACAGGTACAACATAGTTGCTGTCAGGGCGACGGGGCAGCAGTTTTTTGAGTGGCTGAGGACGAACTGTCAACCGCACAAGCGAGAGGATGTACTGCGCGCCGTCGACCCAACTCTGGAGCCTGCACTTCGAGCTGCCGAGGAGGGAATGCCAGCGGCGAATGTGAGCTTGGCCGAGTACTTCTACTCGGTTTTTAAAGCGCCTTCGTTGTTGTTGCGACGAGGAAGACGGTCTTTATTTCTCTTAGGTAGTCCCCCTACGTGGGAAGACATTGCGGAGGGACTCGATGCGCACAGACAAGTCAGCGATGACTTGAGGGCCAAGCTGCGGACCGCGATGGAAAATGGCGAGCCTGATTTCTTTGTCATCTCGGCAGCAGCAGGCAATGGCAAATCGACTCTTGCAAAGCGGGCTGCAGCACAGTTGACCGCTGATGGATACAACGTCCTTTTCTCAGAAGGGGAGTCACGACCCGACGCCGAGAAATTAGCCCAATACGTCAGAGTCCTTGACCGCCGAGTGCTCCTCATCTTTGACCATGCGGGTTGGGACCTTAGAGAAGTCGGAGAATTTTACGAGAAGACGAGAGGTTTAGAGCACAAACCAATCATTGTTGTCGTAGCGAGGTCGAATGACTTCCTGCGCTTCAAGTATCACCTTGCGAAGGTGACCCGAATCGAGCGAATCAGAGTTCCGCTTCTTACTGACCCAGACATCGGGGCGCTGTTGGAAGTGTTGGAAAAGAACAAATTGCTCGGGGAGCTGCGCCAACTGAATCCTGAACAACGATTTGAAGTATTTCGGACCAAGGCGCGAAAGCAGATTTTGATTGCCATGCGGGAGGCAACAACGGGCCGAGGATTCGATGAAATAATTACGAATGAGTTCGCAACGGTAGAACCCTTGAACGCGAAATTGCTGTACCTAGTGGCCGCTATTCCTTCCGTCGAGAACTACGGCATCGCCCTCGCGCAAATGATTACCGCGATGCAGCTTCCCGCGAATGAAACGCTCACTCTCGCTGCAGATAATCTGGCCGACATCCTAGTCCCTAAGGAAGGAGAGGCCAGCCATTTCGTCATCAGGCATCCCATCATCGCGCATTTCGTAATCGAGAACGTGGCTCCGAGAGAGATTCTGGCACAGGCGACAATAAGCTTCCTTAGGGCAATTTCTACGATTCTTCCAGCTCCTGGACGTGCCCGACGTGCAAGCCGCGCATTTGGCGTTTACAGGAACACCATCAATCACCATAGAATGAAGTCCTTATTCCCAGGGAAATACGAGTTAGTTGTTGGAATATATGAAGGGGTTAAAGACTTGTTTTCGAATGAGGGACACTATTGGCTCCAGTACGGAACGTACGAATTGATTATGGGGGATTCATTAGATAAAGCGGAAAACTACATCAGCCAGGCCGCTGCTCTTTTGCCCACGTCAAATCAGGTTACTACTGCTACTGCCCATCTGCTGATGAAGAAAGCAGTCAATGCACCGACTTTAGCCTCGGCCGAATCTCTGATGCAGGAGGCTACCAGAATATTGCGTGCTCAAATGGCGGTAATCGAAACAATCCAGGTCCACCCATATCACATTTTCGGAACTCAGATGCTGGCTTACATTCGCAAATGGATTCCTCAGCGAGAGCGAGCTGAGAAGTACAATTCATTACACGAGGAGCTTCGACGCTCCATTCCCACGTATCTCCGAACTGACTTTGACCTGCGGCAGCTGCTTGAAGATATAAAGCGAGCAGAGTTAAATACCGCGATACGCGGAAACAGTTAGGCGACGGAAACACTCGCCTCTTGGTTGTGAATCGGATTCGGTTTACGCGTGTCTTACGGCCAACGGCCGTTATTCGAAGCGAGTCTCTTCCCCGCTGTCAACCCCGACTAAGACCACCCTGCAATCCTCAAGTCGATGCCGGTTCAAGGGTAGAGTTTGGACATACGGCTTCACGTTTCGTTCTACAAACTCCGGAGTACTCTCCGCAGTGTGCGCCGCTCCGTGCCAAAACAAAGCATCCTCGTAGGTGACCTTTAGCACGGATGGTCGCTTCACTCCGTGTCCCTGGATATATTTCCTGAACGCTACGCTAACATCATCCATGAAATCGAGAGTCGCCATAGAACGCTCCCTTTCCTTTCGACTCCCTACGACACGCATGGGGGCTGGTTCGCTAAGAGCATGCCGCAATCCTACCACGCTGATTGACTTTGACGGCACGCGAGATGATTACTGCCGCACCATCGAATGAAAAAACGAATCAAGCGGGAATGACTGCTCGGGAGGGTGCCCGGACGACCTTCGGCGGTGGTTCAGTCGGCTTGGGGACATGTACGAGCGCCGTCTCCGATTGGCGCTTTCGTCTCTGGATTCGGATGTTCAGTGCGGTGATGTAAATGCGAAGCGTTTCGTACGAGATATCCTGACATTCACCACATACCGAAGAGTTAATCATCGCTGCGAGACAATTCAACATATCACACAGCCTTCGCGACGGCGTTATCACATTTCGTGGTTGATTCCTGGCTCCGATTTCTGACCCTAGGGCGGGCGCATAAGCGCTGACAATTTGTCATAAGCCTCTTCCAATTCGTGGTTGATTTCGCGGAGCTTGACCGCTAGCGTCGTGGCGGATGCGTCCGGCCATCCATACCCGTTCCTGGGCAAGAACGACCATCGCACTTCGGATAGCAGCACGTCTCTGGTCATTGAGCATCGCATCCCCCTAACGTTAAGTTGTTGAGTTCAGTCAGGCTTACAGCTTTAACACTTTTATCTATTAGACCGGCTGACCAACAACCGACGCTTCGGAAAAAATGCCCGAGGTGTGCCGATTTTGAGTTTCCGACAAGGCTGGCTAGACTAGAGACTCGGTCCCACAATTCTTTGGTGCAGGCCCCATAGATGTGGTTCTGCCGCCCGTCCTAGGCTTTGACATTCCGATGCCTAACGACCGCATCGTGTCCGCCGCGAACTTCCGCATATTTCCGCATTCTGGCATAATTCTTCGCCGAATCGACTTATTGGAATTGACCGTGAGCGATGTCTGTGTGAATTTCGCTACATAGAGGAGGTTGACCACAGATGCCCAGGTCGCGGAATATCAGCCTATCAGAAGCGCAACTTTCCACTTTCAAACTTGATGCGGAACAGGCTTTATATATTCGAGCAGTGTCTGCGACACCGAACAGCATCGCTTCTTGGCGAGATACGATTGCAGGTGAGGTGACCTCAAGCGCCGAGAACTCTGTTCATTCGCGGACATCGGAGGCTTCCGACGCTGAACAGGCACGGGCTCTTGCATTTTCCTACCTGGACACTGTTGGAGACGCTGCTGGACACTTGGCTTTGATTCTGGCCCATGCATTGGCATTTCGTCATGGTCTCGGCGACTCAGACGTGCGATGGGTTCAAGAACAGGCGAACGGATTCATTAGGGAGATGTCTTCTACCGAATCTGTCGCAGAATGGTTTGCCGTTGCGGCGTTCGGCGACTCGGACGCCCCTCGTTCGCCCGATTTTGACAAAATGGTCTCGCGCATAGTCGAAAAGATTGGGGAGTTGCCTGACATTTTTCCTCAGACAACTGCGAATCACAAGTTAATGGTCGCACTAGCGATTTTGGGGAGGCAACGGGTTAAGCTGAGCCAGATGCCGTCGCGACCAGTTCTGACTCTGGAGAACTTGAAAGGAATGGAATCATGCTCGCAACTGCAGGCCGCACAGTTCCTTCAAATCTCAGTGCGCTCCGTTCGGGAGCTATCATCCCAGAAAAAACTTACGCGGAGCCCCAAGGGCCGAATAGTATGTGATGAAAAACTGGTCTCAGAATACAGGCAACGTCACGCGCCCAGGGACAATTGACTTCCGCGAGATTCCGCGTTTCGCCGCATTGACTTCCGCGTTTTGCCGCATCTTGTCAACGATTTTCATTCCTGCCTCGTTTCCAATTGACGGAGCCAAGTGTTGTCCGTAAAAGGAAGGTGCACCACGGAAGAGCGTCTCCATTTCGCGCTGGCACGGCTGATGTTGGTTCCTTCGGTGCAACTACCAACCCGAGCGAAGCGAAAGAACTAAAGTACCGAGCTAGCGGTGGCCCATGACAATAGCGGAAGTCGACCCCCTGCCCAAGATGCCGTCCAACATCGACGCGGAGCGGGCCGTGCTCGGGGCGGTCCTTGTTGATGATGGAACGCTCGGCAATTTAGTGGGCAGCCTTCGTCCGCAGAATTTTTTTTACAAACATCACCAACTCATCTATGAGGCAATGCTATCGATGGGCATCGCCCGACAAGCCATTGACCTGGTTACACTCACGGAGATTCTCTACCGCAAAGATGAACTGGAAGCGGCGGGCGGAGCGGCATATCTGGCGCAACTCTTCGACGGCGTGCCGCGGATTTCGAATGTGGAGTATTACGCACGCATCGTAAAAGAAAAATGGCTGCTGCGGAACCTCGCGCACGTGGGCGACGACATAACCCGAGCTGCCTTGCATCCTGGCGCTGAGGCCGCACGAATCGTGAACCGGCTTGAAAGGATTTCTGCCCAAATTAGAGACCAAGTTTGGGCGGAAAAAAAGTTGCGATTCCGCACAGGGGCCGAGATAGCTGCCGAAAATCCGAACACGGTGACTTGGCTTGCCGAGCCTTGGGTCGCTGCCGGGAGCATCACTGAGCTAACCGGAAAAATAAAGTTGGCGGGCAAGACCACATTCGCAACTCACATGTCACGTGCCGTGCTAGAAGGCACTGAATTTTTGGGGAAGCCAACCACCAAAGGACCGGTTTTGTATTTAACAGAGCAGACCCCAGCCTCCTTTCGGGAAGCGATGGCGCGAGCCGGTCTTCTGGGACGGAAAGACTTCAATGTTCTGTTCTGGGCGGATACGTTAGAGATGGCCTGGCCCGATGTCGCGCGTGCCGCTCAGGACGAATGCAAGCGATGCGGCGCGAGATTGATGGTCGTTGATACGCTCCCTCAGTTTTCTGGGCTCGTGGGAGAAGAGGAAAACACCGCTGGAAGTGCACTACAGGCCATGCGGCCATTACAGCAAGCAGCAGGCCAAGGGATTGGCGTCCTGGTGGTGCGGCACGACCGAAAGGCTGGCGGTGAGGTCGGAGACTCTGCGCGCGGTAGTAGCGCCTCTGGCGGGGCGGTGGACTCTCTGATTTCCCTCCGCCGCCCGGAGGGGAACGTGCGCCGCGCGCTCCGTATCATACGAGGTGTTTCTCGATTCGGGGGAGTGCCTGACCAGTTGATGGTCGAACTAGGCGCCGACGGGTACGTCGCACTTGGAGACGCTACTGATGTTGCAGCGCAAGAGGCTGAGCGGGTCATATTGACCGCCGCGCCAGATTCGGAGGCGGAAGCATTGACGTTGGACGAGATGATAAATGGAACCGGCGTGAAGCGTTCAAGCGGCCAACGGGCCATTGAGAATCTGGTGAAAACTGGCAGGCTGTCCCGCGCCGGAAAAGGCAAGAAGCTTGACCCATATCGGTTTTTCAAACCTGAAATTCAATCTGCCCAAACTACTATCTCAGACGGGCAGGAAATAGCGGTCTCGAATTCAGACTCGGTAGCAAGCGTGCTTCCCGAGAGCGTCGAGGTGCGCCGATGAGCAATATCGCCACTCACCCGCCGGACGGCCTGCTAACAGTTCAAGAGCTTGCGAATCTCCTGAGGCTGAATCCGAGTTGGGTTTATTTGCACGCCGACGAACTGGGTGTGTATCGCTTAGGGAAGTATCTGCGTTTTTCAATGCTGCGCGTGGTAGAAAGGCTTCAAAAAGGGCCAATTGCTAGCGCCGCCGTCGGGTCATCAACCCAACGACCTGCTTCAACCGCAACAAAAAAAGGCGGTTCCAATGGGCAGGGAACAGATGAGGAACAAAAAACGCTTGACTCGGAATTTTAATGTATATACAAATAAGCCTGCAATGGCTATCGGAAGGCCACCCAAACCGGAGCATCTGAGACGTAGCCAGCTTTTTCCTATTCGGCTCACGCCCAGCGAGATGGCGTCTCTCGAAGCAGCGTCTCGCGAGCTGAAGGAATCGGTCGCCGAGATACTCCGCAAGGGGGCCTTGCTCTATATCCGTCGCAAAGGCAAAGACGGGCCACGAACGAAAGGAGAAAAACAGTGACTCGTCAAACGTATCAGCACGGATGGGTGTCAAATCCGATTCACACTCAGCGGGGAATCGCATTCAAGATTCGCTACCGGGTGAGGACGGCGGAAGGCAAATGGAAGCAGAGGTCTGAAACGCTGTACAACCTGACAGGAAGGAAGGCAGCACGTGCGGCAGTGGAACAGAAAATTAGACAGGCGTCTGCGATGCCACCTGAAACTACGGATTTGACGTTCAGGGAATTCGTGGAGACCTACTGGCTGCCGCATCTTGAGCGCAATGGAATGAAACCCTCGACGCGAGCCGGATACGATAGTGCGTTACAGCGACATATCCTGCCCGTACTGGGTGGATTAAAACTAGCGGACGTAGCGCCGTTGCACATCGAGAACTTCATGAAGAGCAAGCTGAACAGCAAGACCAAACTTTCCCCTAAGACGGTGGTCAACCTGCTCCGATTGGTTCAAGGCATCTTCTCGGTGGCGGTAGACAATGACCTAATTGTGCGTTCGCCCGTCCGGAGAAAACACAAACCACACGTTCCGCAGTCTGAAAAGATGGCGTGGACGCCGGAGCAGGTAAGGGCGATTGTAGATGAGATTTCGCAAAATTATCGCCCGCTGTTCGTTTGCCTCGCATTAACCGGACTTCGCGCCGGAGAACTGCTTGGTTTGCAATGGAAAAACCTCAACCTTGAAACAGGGGAACTTCGGGTCGAACAAAGCCTCTGGAACAATCAAGTCGTAACGCCGAAGACCAAGAGTAGCAAGGCCTCAGTTTGGTTTGACAAAATACTGACTGATGCCTTTTCAGAACAACGCAAACACTCTGTGCACACTGGCCCGGATGATTTTGTTTTCTGTAAGCCGGACAGGTCACCACTCAACCCAGACGTTCTCCGCAGGGACGTGCTGTACCCCGCGCTGGACCGTCTACGCATTCCTCGGACGAAGGGAGCTTCCGGATTTCATGCGTTTCGACACACTGCTGGAAGCGTCGTCGAAGCTTCTACGGGGCGGCTCAAGTTGGCACAGAGACTTTTGCGGCACAGCAATGTGAGCACGACGGCTGATATTTACACGCACACGACGAAGCAAGCTGAACGCGAAGCCGCTGTCGCCTTAGAACGGGCGTACTTTGGCGATTTGTTCCCAGTTGTTCCCAATTCGGGGAACGGGAACAAGAACGAAGCGGTCAATTGAAATGGAAGTTGAAGCGGCTGAAGGAGATGTTGGGGTGAGCGATGGGATTTGAACCCACGACCCTCGGTGCCACAGATGGAGTATCGGCATTCCCGATGCTTAGAATCATTCAGTTACAGTCGGATGATTCGGTAGAATTTGGGTAATTCGGGGTGTTTTGGATGACTTTAGGTACAGTTTAGGTACAAAAGGCGGCATGCGAATGTGAGAAAAATGGCCGGCATATACGGAATCAGCGGTCAGTCCCGCTACGTCCACCATAAACAGTCACGGTTCCATCCACTACATTTGCGACGTAGCGGCCTCCGCTAAGGAACTGCATGACCTTCTTTCCCGAGCGTGCCCTTTGCGCCCAACTGGATTTTGTATCAGGGTTCTGCTCCAATCCTCGAATCTCGTTTCCGTCGAAGACGAAGTCCACTTGCCGCAAGCCACGCTTAGGAGTCCGCTTGACCGGGAAACGCTCGGTTCCAAGCTCGACGAACTTGGCGTCCGCGATGAGGGCCTGACGCCAGACTTCGATGAGCGTTTCTTCGAGTGAAGAATTCATTAGCGTAGTGAGTCCATCTTGAACTGACCCATTATCGCGATACCGGCGTTCTCTTATACCCGCTAGACTCCGCCCGTCGGCTTAGGGCCGTTTTCCGGCGTGGGCTTGTCGTATTCCAACGGAAGGTTGTAGAGGAATGTCATTTGAACGTCGATGAAGCGCCCCTTAAAAGCCTGAGGGAGCGGGTCGAAGGGGCTTGCGTGGCGAACCGCCTCCATTGCCGCTTTGTCGAGCGCGTCGTTCCCAGAACTCACCGCAATTAGATATTTCTTAGTCTTGCCGTTCTTCAGAATCCGAAATTGGACAATCGTCTTACCTTTTCTGCCAGCGCGGGCTTCCGCGGGAATAGCTGCACGCCACTTCAATACAATCTTTGCCGTTATGCTGCTGCTATACGTCCCGAAGTAAACGCCGTCAGTCGGAGTGAGGATTTCGACAGCCCTTTTCAACAGTCCCGGATTCTGCGCTTTGGCGCGTTGCGGAGTATTACACAACGCAGTGACGAGAAACGCGACGATGAGCGCGTGGTATATGGCTCCACGTCTCAGCATCGCGGCCCATGATTGAGCTGACTTCTCATGCCCCATCTTATGTCCTCAGAAAAAAACCAACAGGGCCTATGCCTCTCGGCGCGCCTCAACAGTCGGTTGTAAAGAACCCGTACTCGTAAATGAGCTTGGCAGCCTTTCGGCGCTTCCATTCTTCGCGGCACTCACGCAACTGGATTACGAAAGTCTCGCGGGGTGCTTCTCCGAAATATGCATCCGGCGAACACATATAGCGAGCAG
>Ga0182015_10003480_pt1 | contig 17659 bp, 15 predicted proteins | sample 712P3MmetaG_FD_120478 | JGI IMG/M metagenome (GOLD analysis project Ga0182015, IMG submission 120478) | Permafrost microbial communities from Stordalen Mire, Sweden - 712P3M metaG | ecosystem: Environmental > Terrestrial > Soil > Wetlands > Permafrost | place: Sweden: Stordalen | collected...
AGCGCTCGCTGATCCTGGACCAGGTCATTGCCGCCTTGCCGGAAGAGATCGCCGCGAACGTGGCCACCGCCGGCATCGAAGAAGGAATACTCACCATCGGCGCGGTGAGCGCCGCCTGGGGTACTCGCCTACGCTACATGACGGATATTTTGCGGCAGCGCGTCGGCGGCGCCTTGGGAGTGGAGATCTCGAGCGTTCGCATCAAAGTGACCACCGCAGCGCGGAAGCGCTGATTCTTAGGCAGTCTCAGGCCCGCGCGGAAGCCGCCGCGACGTACGAGATGGGGGCGTCGGCCAGACTGTCGAAAGTCACTTCCTCCCAGGCGCTGTCGGTGTCGATCAGGGCGCGCAGTAACTTGTTGTTGAGCGCATGTCCCGATTTGTAGCCGGAGAATTCCCCGATCAGACTGTGCCCCAGAAGGTACAGATCGCCGATCGCATCGAGGATCTTGTGCTTCACGAACTCATCTTCGTACCGTAGGCCATCCTCGTTCAGGACGCGATAGTCATCGAGCACGATGGCATTGTCCATGTTGCCGCCGAGCGCGAGATTTCGCGAGCGCAGGCTCTCCAGATCACGCATGAAGCCGAACGTTCGGGCCCGGCTCACCTCACGAAGGAACGACGTGGTGGAGAAATCCATCGACGCCACCTGTGAGTGCTTCTTGAAGGTCGGGTGATCGAACTCGATCTCGAAGTTCACCTTGAAACCGTCGTAAGGGTCGAAACGCGCCCATTTGTCTCCGTCATCGACCTGCAGGCTCTCGAGAATGCGGGTGAATCGTTTTGGTGCCCGCTGCTCCTCGATCCCCGCCGATTGCAAAAGGAACACGAAAGGTCCGGCGCTCCCATCCATGATCGGTACTTCGCCCGCGCTGACCTCCACCAATGCGTTGTCGATCCCGAGTCCCGCGAGAGCAGACAACAGATGCTCGACCGTGGAAATCTTGACGTCCCCGCTTTGCAGGGTCGTCCCCATCATGGTGTCGCCCACGTTCTGGGCGTGCGCCTTGATGTCCGGGGACTGGCTCAAGTCGGTGCGCCGAAACACGATGCCGGTATCGGGCAGCGCCGGGCGCAGCGTCATCAAGATCTTCTTGCCCGTGTGCAGCCCCACTCCCGTGGCGCGAATCGAATTCTTCAAGGTGCGTTGATTCAACATCGAATGGGACCGGGCTTTATTTCAAGCCTTAAGTTAACTGCGACAAAGGTATCACAGGCGCTACACCGGCTAAAGCGCACGGCGCCCCCGCGGTTGTAGGGGAACTTCTCGAAAGCTTCTGTCAAGAAACCTCAAGCGAGTTCCCCTGCTCCGACCACCGGGCGCCATCGCCGTTCACCGCCTGCCGTCCACCAAGGGGGCCTAGTCGGCCTGACGCCGCAAGAAAGCCGGAATATCCAGAAGATCTTCCGATTCGCTCTCCGCCCGAAGGCCATCGCCCACCGCACGCTGCCGCTGAACGGTCGGCTTGTCCAGAATCGCGTAGTCGGTAGGAGCCATCGCCGATTTGTGTCGCACCACGCGCATGGTGGGCTGAGGAGCCACCGCCGCCTGCATCGTTGCCTGAAGGGGCTGCGGAGCCGTGCGCGCCACGGGCTTTCCGAGTCCCGTCGCAACCACCGTTACGCGGATCTGGTTGGACATGTCGGGGTCGATGACCGTCCCCACCACGACCGTCGCATCGTCCGAGGCGAACTGCTTGATGACGTTGCCAACCTCCTGGAACTCGCCGATGGACAGATCCATCCCCGCGGTGACGTTCACGAGGATGCCCTGAGCGCCGGCGAGATTGATGTCCTCGAGCAGCGGGCTCGAAATGGCCGCCTCGGCCGCCTCGCGCGCACGGTCGTCGCCTGCCGCGGCGCCCGAGCCCATCATGGCCATGCCGGTCTCCGACATGACGGTGCGGACATCGGCAAAATCCACGTTGATCAAGCCGGGCCGGGTGATGAGTTCGGCGATACCCTGAACCGCTCCCTGCAGCACCGTATTGGCCGCCTTGAACGCATCGAGAAGCGTCGTCGTGCTGCCGAGCACCGACAGAAGCTTCTGGTTGGGAATGGTGATCAGCGAGTCGACGTACTTGGAGAGTTCGAGCATCCCCTGATCGGCGACACGCGAGCGCTTGTTGCCTTCCATCTCGAACGGCCGGGTCACCACCGCCACGGTCAGGATGCCGAGTTCCTTCGCCACCTGCGCGACCACCGGAGCCGCGCCGGTGCCCGTGCCCCCGCCCATGCCCGCCGTGATGAACAGCATGTCGCATCCCTCGATCAACTCGATGATCCGATCGCGATCCTCCATTGCGGCCTGTCGGCCCACTTCGGGATCCGCGCCGGCGCCGAGTCCCTTGGTGATGTTGCAGCCGATCTGCAGCGCCGTGCGCACCTTGGAGTGCTTCAATGCCTGCGCATCGGTGTTGATGCAGATGAAATCCACGCCCTCGAGTCCGGCCTGGACCATGTGCGACACCGCGTTGCCGCCGCCACCGCCCACGCCCAAGACCTTGATGATGGCGCTCTGACTGAAAGAGTCCATTAGTTCAAACATTCAAGTTCTCCTATCGTTAAAAGTTGCCCTGAAACCAAGCCTTCATCCGTTCGAAAATCGACTTCATGCCGCCCGCGAGGAGCGGCGCTTCCCGCGCATTGATCACTTCCAAATTGCTTTTCGCGTACAAAAGCAGTCCGACACCGGTCGCGTGAATCGGATTGCTCACGACGTCCACCAGCCCCGACACGTACTGCGGTATGCCGAGCCGCACCGGCATGTGAAACACCTCCTCGGCAAGCTCGACCGCGCCTTCCATCTTGGAGCTGCCGCCGGTGAGCACGATCCCGGTCGCCACCGCCTCCTCGAGGCCGGCGCGGCGCAGCTCGTCGCGTACCAGCGCGAACAGCTCCTCGTATCGCGGCTCGACGATCTCCGCGAGCGTCTGCCGGGCGAGCCTGCGCGGCGGCCGGTCGCCCACGCTCGGCACCTCGATGGTCTCGTCCGGATTCGCGAGCTGCGACAGTGCGCAGGCGTACTTGATCTTGATGTCCTCGGCGTATTGCGTCGGGGTGCGCATGGACACCGCGATATCGTTGGTGACTTGATCCCCCGCGATCGGAATCACGGCGGTGTGGCGGATGGCGCCGCCGCCGAACACGGCGATATCCGTGGTGCCGCCGCCGATGTCGACCACGCAAACGCCCAGATCCTTCTCATCCTCGGTGAGCACCGCATAGCTCGAGGCAAGCTGTTCCAGGACGATGTCGTCCACCGCGAGGCCGCAGCGCTGCACGCATTTCACGATGTTCTGAGCCGCGCTGTCCGCGCCGGTGACGATGTGGACCTTGGCCTCGAGGCGCACCCCGGACATGCCGATCGGATCGCGGATGCCCTCCTGCGCGTCGATGATGTATTCCTGCGGCAGCACGTGCAGGATCTTCTGGTCGGCGGGAATGGCCACGGCCTTGGCCGCATCGATCACCCGCTCGACATCGCCCTGCAACACCTCCTTGTCCTTGATCGCGACGATGCCGTGCGAGTTGAGGCTCCGGACATGGCTTCCGGCAATGCCCGCGTAGACCGAATGAATCTCACAGCCCGCCATCAGCTCGGCCTCTTCCACGGCGCGCTGGATGGACTGGACGGTGGATTCGATGTTGACCACGACGCCCTTCTTCAGGCCCCGGGAGGGATGAGAGCCGATGCCGACGATCTCGAGCTCGCCATCCGCTTTGATCTCGCCCACGATGGCGACCACCTTGCTGGTGCCGATGTCGAGACCCACTATCAAATTTCGATCGGAGCGTTTAGCCATACTCGGCAATGTTTCCTTCAGGCATCGGTGTCGTCGGAGTGCTTGCCCGGCGGCGTCGCCGGCGTTTGACTGTTGCGCCAGCCGATCGCGAAACCGTTCGAGTAGCGCATGTCCACATACGCGATGTCGGACAGGCGATGCGCAATAACCTGGGAGGCGGTGCGGATAAAACGGTCGATGCGCTCGTCGACCTGGCGGCGTCCGAGCCGCACCGTCACTCCTGAGTCCAAGTCCATTTCCCAGGCGCCGCGCTCATCGAGGCGCAGCGCCGCGATGCGCATCCCGGCCTCCTGCATGCGCCCTTCGGTCGTCAAGTACCGCTCCGCCACCTGCGACTCGGTGCCCTCGGGGCCCGACAGGTGCGGGAGTTCCGCCGGCACGTGCGCCGCCTGCCGCACGAACAGCTCCCCGCGGGTATTCAGCAGGCCCGATTCGCCCCAGCGGGCCGCCGCGATCTGCTCGACCACCGTGACGTGGAGGCTGTTCGGCCAGCGCCGCTGCACGCGCGCATGATCGACCCAGGGAAGCGTCTCCACCGCGCGCTCGATCGCATCGAGATCGGCCGACATGAAGCCGGCGTGCGCGAAAGGTGCGACCGCCTTTTCGATTTGCCCGGGCGACACGCGCTGGAAGCTTCCATCCATCGAGATCACCCGCACCGGCCGGTCGAGCCCCCAGAGCATCGCGGCAAGAGCTCCTGCGAGGAGACCCAACAGCGCGGCGCGGCGCGCGTGGCTCCGCCACTCGGTGACGACTACGTGCGCGAACCCCGCCGGCCACTGCCACTTGGGCTTCTCGGCCTTGCCGCGGTTCTTGAACCGGTTGCGCCGGATGAGCTTGCTCAGCATATGCGCTCTCTCATGAAGCTGGATTCGAGGACCCGCCACACCAGCTCCTCGAAGTCGATGCCGGCCTGGCGCGCCGCCATCGGTACGAGACTGTGATCCGTCATCCCGGGCGTGGTATTGATCTCGATGAAATAGAATTTCCCCGTGCGTGCCTCGCGCATGAAATCGACGCGCCCCCAGCCGGAACAGTCGGTGACGCGGAACGTTGCGAGCGCCGCGGCTCGAATCTCTTCCTCGGAGCGCGCGTCCAAGCCGCTCGGGCAGTGATATTGGGTATCGTCGCGGAAGTACTTCGCTTCGTAGTCGTAGAATTCGGTCGCGGGCACGATGCGGATCGAGGGCAGCGCTCTCTCCCCGAGCACGCCGACCGTCAATTCGTCGCCCTCGATGAAGTGTTCGGCGAATACGATGGGGTCGACGCGGCGGGCCTCGGCATAGGCGCCTGCCAGCTCCCCAGCCGCCTTGACTTTCGTGATGCCGACACTCGAGCCCTGCGAGGCGGGCTTCACCATCATCGGCAGGCCGACCTGCTTGAGCGCCTGCGGCAAATCCTCCGGGCACGACAGCACCGCATACGGCGGCGCGGTCAATCCGGCACCCACGACCACGCGCTTGGTCTTGAGCTTGTCCATGGTCAGCGCCGAGGCGAGGACTCCGCTGCCGGTGTAGGGAATACCGAGCCATTCGAGCGCTCCCTGCATGACCCCATCTTCGCCGCCGGGGCCGTGTAAGGCGATCCAGGCGCGGTCGAAGCCGCCGCTCACGAGTTCCTGGATCGGGCGCCCGCCCGGGTCGAAGCCTTCGGCATTCACGCCGCGGCGTTTCAGTGCTGCAAGCACGGCGTTGCCGCTCAGGAGCGATATCTCCCGTTCGCTCGAATCGCCGCCGAGCAGCACAGCGACCTTGCCGAAGTCGGCGCTCGAGCTCGTCCGTCGCGCGGCGGTGAGCGTCTTGAGTCGGCTCATGCGGGTTCTCCCACGATACGAACCTCGGTGCTGAGTTCGACGTGATGCTTCTCGGCCACGGTGCGTTGCACGTGCTCGATCAGCGCTTCGACCTGGGCCGCGGTCGCATTTCCGTGGTTGATGATGAAATTCGCATGCTTCTCGGACACCGACGCATCGCCGATGCGCACCCCCTTCAGGCCCGCCGCCTCGATCAGGCGCGCGGCGTGATCGCCCGGCGGGTTGGTGAAGACCGAGCCGCAGCTCCACGCGCCGATCGGCTGGGTGCTCTTGCGCTTCTCCATGAGCTCGCGGATGGCGCGTTCGCTGATTCCGGGCCTGCGCTCGAATTCCAGGCGAGCGGCGATGAACCACTCCTCCGCCGGCCCCTGCACGCTGCGATATCCGATCCGATACTCGGCGGGCGTTCGGACGTGGCGGACACCGCGCCGGTCGAGGACTTCCACCTCGACGACGTGCCGCCATGTCTCGCCGCCGAAGGCGCCCGCATTCATGGCGAGTGCGCCGCCCAGCGTGCCCGGTATGCCGGCGAAGAATTCCGCGGGGCCGAGGCCCCACTTGACGCATTGGCGTGCAATGCGTGCGCAGGGCACGCCGGCGCCCGCGCGAATCCGCGTCGCGCTCGAGCGCTCGAACTCGGCGAGCGCCCCGTGGGTCGAGATCACGGCGCCGCGGATGCCGCCGTCGCGCACCAGGAGATTGCTGCCGAGACCGATCCAAAGCACCGGCATCTGCGGCGGCAGCTGTCTCAGGAACGACGCGAGATCCATGATGTCGCGTGGCGCAAAGAACAGATCCGCCGGGCCGCCGACATGCCACGAGGTGTGCTTGGACATGGCCACGTCGCGCAGGACGCGCGTGGCGAACTCGGGTCCGAGTCCGTGGATGCGCGGCGCCTGGCCCTTGAGATGGCCGTTCACGTGGCCATTGGCGCTGCCGCTGCCACCGAAGCCGCTCATGCTGCTGGCGCCGCGCATGTCGCCCCCGCCGCGAAACGGCTTTTGAGATCGGCGGCGATGGCGCCGATGTTGCCCGCCCCCATGGTCAACACCACGTCGCCGTCGCGCAGCACCTGGCGCAGCGCGTCGGCCAGCTCCTCGGCGCACTCCACGAACACGGGCTCGATGCGCCCGCGCGTGCGCACCACGCGGCAAATGGCACGGCCGTCCGCGCCGGCGATGGGCGCTTCACCGGCGGGGTAAACCTCCAGCACCAGGAGCACGTCGCTTTCGCTCAAGGCCCTGCCGAAATCATCGAGAAGATCGCGGGTTCGGGTGAATCGATGCGGCTGAAATGCCAGCACCAGCCGGCGCGCCGGCCACGCCTGCCGCACCGCTTCCAGCGTGGCTTCGACCTCGGTCGGATGGTGCCCGTAGTCGTCGACGACGAGTGCCGAGCCGCCGCTCCAGTGGATCTCCCCCAACTGCTGCAAGCGCCGGTCGATCCCCTGAAAATTCGCGAGCGCGCGCTGAATGACCGCATCCGCGACTCCGAGCTCCGTGGCGACCGCCACCGCGGCCAATGCGTTCAGAACGTTGTGCCGCCCGGGCAAATTGACGGTGAGCGTCAACGGCGCGCGACCTACGCGCAGCGCCGTGAAACGCGACTCCAAGCCGGCGCGCTCCACGTCGACAGCGCGTAGGTCCACCCCTTCGCCGAATCCGTAGGTGACGATGGGCCGCGATATGTCCTTGATGATGCCGCGCACCTCGGCGTCGTCCACGCACAGCACGGCGAGGCCGTAGAACGGCAGGTTGTGCAGGAAGTCGACGAAGCTCTGCTTGAGCCGCGCGAAATCCCCCTCGTGCGTGCCGAGATGATCGTTGTCGATGTTGGTGACGATGGCGATCATGGGCTGCAGGTGCATGAATGAGGCATCGCTCTCGTCGGCTTCCGCAACCAGGTAGCGCCCCGCGCCGAGGCGCGCGTTGCTGTCCGCGCTCTTCAGCCGTCCGCCGATGACGAACGTCGGGTCGAGGCCGCCTTCGGCGAGGACGCTCGCCACGAGGCTGGTCGTCGTGGTCTTGCCGTGGGTCCCCGCAACTGCCACCGAATATCGGAATCGCATCAGCTCGCCGAGCATTTCCGCGCGCGCCACCACGGGGATCCGGCTCGCGAGCGCGGCGGCGACTTCCGGATTTTCGCGGCTGACGGCGCTCGACACCACCACCACGTCCGCCTTGCCCAGATTCGTTGCGGCGTGGCCCACGAAAATCTTGGCGCCCAAGCGGGCGAGCCGCTCCGTCACCGCGTTGGTCTTGAGATCCGAGCCCTGCACCTCGTAGCCGAGATTCAGCAGCACCTCGGCGATACCGCCCATGCCTGAGCCCCCGACGCCGACCAGATGGATGAGATGAATGCGGCGCATGCGGTCGTTCATGCGGCAGCGCCTCCCGCCGCGAGGCACAAATCCGCGAGCCGCGCTGCCGCATCGACATTGCGCAAAGCGCGTGCGGCCTCGGCCATCTTGAGCATGCGCGGCCGGTCCTGGGTGAGCTCGGCGATACCGGCACTCAAGCTGTCCGCCGTCAGGTCGCGCTCCTGTAGGATGCGGCCCGCGCCGGCGCGGACCATGGCCTGCGCGTTCCTGGTTTGATGGTCGTCGACCGCTCCGGGGAACGGCACCATCAGTGCCCCGAGGCCCGCAGCTTGAAGCTCGGCGATGGTCATGGCGCCGGCCCTGCACAGCGCCACGTCCGCCCAGGCGTAAGCTGCCGCCATGTCCTCGATGAAAGGCAGGACTTCCGCCTGTACATCGAATTCGCGGTAGGCCGCTCTGGCGGCATCGATGCCGCGCGTGCCCGCCTGGTGGCGCACCTCGGGACGCTTCGTGGGATCGAGGCGCGACAGTGCCTGCGGGACCAGGGCATTGAGCCGCTGCGCGCCTTGGCTGCCCCCGAATACCAACAGTCGCGCACGGGATCCGCGGCCGGCAAAGCGCGTCGCCGGATCCGGAAGATTCGCGATGTCGGATCGAACCGGATTGCCCACGGCGAGGGCGTCGGTTCCCGGAGGAAAGCTTCCGGGAAACGCCTCGAGGACACGGGTGGCGACCCGCGACAGCCAGCGATTGGTCATGCCGGCCACGGCATTCTGCTCGTGAATCAGCAAGGGAATGGACTTGAGCCATGCCGCGATGCCGCCCGGGCCGCTCACGTATCCACCCGCGCCGAGCACCACGGCCGGTTTCACGCGCCGCATGATTCGGATGCACTGAAGCACGGCGTTGCCGATCCGGAAGGGCGCCATTACCCACGCGCCGAGGCCCTTGCCGCGGATGCCGGCCACATGCACCCACTCGATCGGAAAGCCGTTCGCCGGCACGAGACGCGCCTCCATGCTTCCCGGCACACCCAGCCATACCACCGGGATGCCACGCTCGCGCAGTACCTTGGCGACGCTAAGCGCCGGAAACACGTGACCGCCGGTGCCCCCGGCCATGATCATGACGGGTCCTCCCAGGGCGCCGGTCGTCATCGAGCGCCTCCCGGCGTGCGGATCACCGCGGCGCGCGAAGTGCACTTGACCTCGTGGTAGATCCGGAGCAGCACGCCGATCCAGGCGAGGCTCACCAGCAGACTGCTGCGACCATAGCTGAGCAGAGGCAGCGTGAGACCCTTGGTCGGAAGGACCCCCATGTTGACGCCGATGTTGACGATGGCCTGCAGACCGAGCCAGACGCCGAACGCAAGCGCCACGTACGACTGGAACGTGAGCCCCGCCTGCGCCGCCATGCGCGAGATGCGAAATGCCCGCCACACCATCGCCAAAAACAGGGCGAGCACGCCGATCACGCCCACGAGGCCCAGCTCCTCGGCCAGCACGGCGAACACGAAGTCCGTATGCGCCTCCGGAAGATAGAACAACTTCTGCACGCTCGAGCCGAGGCCCACGCCGAACCACGACCCCCGGCCGATGGCGATCAGGGATTGAGTCAATTGGAAGCCGCCGTTGTACGGATCGTCCCAGGGATGCAGGAACCCCATCAGGCGCTTCAAGCGATACGCGGATGTAAAGGCCAGCGTGGCGAACGCCAACGTCGTGCCGGATACGAACAGGAGGACGTAGCGCAGCCGCGCACCGGCCACGAACAGCACCGCAAAGCCGGTCGCGAAGAGCACCGTGGCGGCGCCGAAATCAGGCTCCAGCAGCAAGAGCATCGCCGCGACCCCGAGAAGGCCCACGGGCTTCGCGAGTCCGCCGAGGGTCTTCGTCAGTTCCTCGCGCTTGCGCACGCAGTAGCTGCAAACCCAGGTGAGCACCAAGACCTTGGCGAGCTCGGAGACCTGGAAATTCATGGGGCCGATGCGCATCCAGCGGCGCGCGCCGTTGACCGTGGCGCCGAGCCCCGGAATGAGCACCAGAAAGAGCAGCAGCAACGCGAACAGCAGCAGCCCGAGGCTGTACTTGTCCCACAGCAGCGTCGGCACCCGGGTCATGGCCCAGCCGGCGAGCACGCCCACCAGGCCGAACACGAACTGACGCTCCAGGAAGTAGAACGGATCGCCGAGATCCTTGGCGGCGATGGACATGGACGCAGAGGTGACCATGATGAGCCCGACCAAGAGGAGCGATGCCGTGAGACCGAGGGTCACGCCGTCCCAGGCGAAGGGCATGCGTTCCCGCGCGCGAATTCCATACGACATGGTCGTGGCGTTCATCGGGCTCCCTCGAGTTCGCGCACCGCGGCGGCGAATTCATCGCCCCGATGGTTGTAGTCGCGAAACATGTCGAGGCTCGCGCACGCGGGCGACAGCAGCACCGTGTCTCCGGGATGGGCGGCGGCCGCGGCGGCCGCGACCGCCGCCGGCATGGTCGCCGCTCGCCCGGTGGGGCACACCCCGGCAAGCACGCTCTCGATGGACGGTGCGTCCTTGCCGATCAGGATCGCGTGGCGCACCTTGCTGCGGAACGCCGCGGCGAGCGGCGCGAAGTCCTGGCCCTTTCCCTCCCCGCCGGCAATCATCACCAGCGGCCCGGGCATTCCCGATACGGCGGCCAGGGTCGCGCCCACGTTGGTGCCCTTGGAATCGTCCACGTAGCGCACGCCCGCGATATCGGCCACCCACTCGGAGCGATGCGGCAGCCCCGGGAAGCGTTCGAGTGCGCTCAAGCACGCGGCGAGCGGCAGGCCGGCCGCCTCGGCGAGCGCAAGCGCCGCGAGGGCGTTCGCTGAATTGTGGGACCCGGAGATCTTCATGCGCGATACCGGCAAGAGCGGCTCGCCCCGTCGCGCGAGAAAACTGTCGGATCCGCGGCGCACGAGCGTGAAGTCCGCATCGGCACGGTCGACGGAGAAGGTCACGACGTGTGGGCGGACGGCTTGCGGCGGACGGCCGGCGCGCCGGGCGCCGTCGCGCATGGCGGCAACCTTTGGATCGTCCACGTTCAGCACCATCGTGGCCGCACGGTCGAAGATCCGTTCCTTCGCCCGGGCGTAATCCTCGATCGAGGCGTATCGGTCCATGTGATCGGACGTCACGTTGAGCACCACGGCGGCGATCAGGTCGAGCGAGCGCGTCGTTTCCAGCTGAAAGCTCGACAGCTCGAGCACATAGAGGTCGGGAACGGGCTCGTCCAGAAGGTCGAGCGCGGGCTTGCCGAGATTCCCGCCGGCGAGCGCCCGCTTGCCGGCGGCAGCGGCCATGGCGGCCACGAGGCTCGTCACCGTGCTCTTGCCGTTCGTGCCGGTGACGCCGATCACCGGCGCCCTGACCGCGCGGGCGAACAGCTCGATATCGCCCAACACCTCGATGCCCCGGGCCCGCGCTTCCGAGGCGATCGGTTCCTCAAGAGACACGCCGGGAGACATCAGCACTTGCGTCGCGCCGTCGAGCAGGGATAAGTCGAAGCCGCCGAGACGCAGATCGAGCGTCTTCGCGAGGCCGCCGAGCTCCGCGAGACCGGGCGGATTGGGGCGCGAATCCGTCACCGCGGCCGCCACGCCGCGTCTGGCGAGATAGCGCGCACATGAGGCGCCGGTCTTGCCGAGGCCCACGATGACACTGACTGCGGCGCCAGTCGTCATCGGATCTTCAACGTGGCAAGGCCGGTGAGCATCAGCAGGAAGCTGATGATCCAGAAGCGCACGATCACTTTCGGCTCCGACCATCCCTTGAGCTCGAAGTGATGGTGGAGCGGCGCCATGCGGAACAGGCGTTTCCCCGTGAGCTTGAACGAGGCTACCTGCAGCATCACCGATACGGTTTCGAGGACGAAAACGCCGCCCATGATGAACAGCACGATCTCCTGCCGCACCATCACGGCGACCGTGCCGAGCGCAGCACCGATGGCGAGCGCACCGACATCGCCCATGAAGACCTCGGCGGGATAGGAGTTGAACCAGAGAAACCCGAGTCCGGCGCCCGCAATGGAGGCGCAAAAGATGAGGACCTCGCCGGCGCCCGGGATGTAGGGGATTTGCAGATACGTGGCAAACTTGAAGTTGCCGGTGGCATAGGCGAACACGCCGAGCGCCGCCGCCACCATCACTGCGGGCATGATCGCGAGACCGTCGAGGCCGTCGGTGAGATTCACCGCATTGCTGGTGCCGACGATGACGACATACGCGTAGGCGATGAACCCGGCCGTCGACATCGGAACCGCCACCGTCTTGAAGAACGGCACGTAGAGCGACACTTCCGATATCGATTGGTGCGTCCAGTGCAGGCTTGCGGCGATGCAGAGCGCGGCTATGGACTGACCCAGGTACTTGTAGCGCGCCGCCAATCCCTTGGAGTTCCCGACGATCAACTTCAGATAGTCGTCGTAGAAGCCGATGCCGCCGAAGGCCATGGTCGCCCCGATCAGCATCCACACGAAGCGGCTCGACAAATCGGCCCAAAGCAGCGTCGCGATCACCATCGCCGCCAGCATCAGACCGCCGCCCATGGTGGGCGTCCCGGATTTGCGCAGATGGGTCTGCGGACCGTCGGTGCGCACCTGCTGGCCCACCTGATAGCGGCTGAGAGCACTGATCATGTGCGGGCCGATGAGCATGGCGATGGCAAGCGCAGTCATCGCCGCGAGAATTCCGCGCAGCGTCAGATACTGGAACACGTGGAAGCCCGAATAAACGTGCGCCAGATATTCGGTGAGGTATAAGAGCACTCTTCAGCCCCCCCCGCCGAGTGCCTGCACGACCCGCTCCAGACGGTTCACGCGAGAGCCCTTGACGAGCACGGTCACGCCCGAAGCCATCTCTGTCTGCAGACGCCGGATCAAGGTTTCGGCGTCCGGAAACCACTCGGCGCCCGAACCGAATGTCTCGGCCGCGCGCGAGCTTTCGGGGCCCAGCGCGAACAGCCGCTTGACGCCGCACTCCCGCGCGTAGCGTCCGAGCTCGGCGTGACTGTCCGCGGCGTGATTCCCGAGCTCAGCCATGTCCGCGAGCACCAGCCATGTGCTCCCCGGCACGGAGCGCAGCACGTCCAAGCCCGCGCGCACCGAGCTCGGATTGGCGTTGTAGGAATCGTCGATGATCCAGCTTCCGCGAAGTCCTGCCTTGAGCTGCAGCCGGCCGGACACCGCCCGAAACTCTGCCAATCCCGCGGCGATGTCCTCCAAGGAAGCGCCGGCCGCGGCCGCCGCGGCGGCTGCGCCCGAGGCGTTCGAGATATTGTGTGTGCCGCCCGCCTTGAGCACGATCGCGCGCTTGCCGAGCGGGCACTCGAGCGTGAAGCGCGTGACGAATTCTCCGCGCTCGATCGTCTGGACGGCGTTGACCGCGGCGAAGTCGGCCGGGCGCCGCGCGCCGAACGTGACGATGCGCGATTTAGACGCGGCGCCGCGCCAGTAGTCCGCATACGCGTCGTCGGCATTGATGATGGCCGTCGCCCCCGGGTCGAGCCCCGCCACCATTTCTCCCTCTCCGCGCGCTACGCCATCGAGATCGCCGAAGCCCTCGAGGTGCTCGGCACCCGCGTTGGTGATGAAGCCGACGGTCGGACGTGCGAGCCGGACGAGTTCGGCGACATCGCCGATGCGATTCGCGCCCATCTCGACGACCGCGCTCCCGTGCGATGGCTCCAAACGCATCAGCGTCACCGGCACGCCGATGTGATTGTTGAGGTTGCCGTGGGTCGCCATGCAGGGAGCGCGTCGCGAGAGGATCGCCGCAGTCATTTCCTTGGCAGTGGTCTTGCCGTTGCTGCCGCCCACGCCCACGATCGGGATCGAGAACGACGCCCGCCATGCAGAGGCGAGTCGCTGCAGCGCGGCGAGTGTGTCGGGCACCACGATCTGCGCGGTTGCCGCGCCGGACACCGCCTTCTCGACCAGCGCGCCGACGGCGCCGCGCCGAGCCGCCGCGGCGACAAACTCCGCGCCGTCGAACTTGGGACCTTTGAGCGCGACGAACAGTGCACCGGCCGCGAGCGTGCGGCTGTCCGTCGACACCATGCCGTAGGGCCGATCCTCGCCCTCGAGCGTGGCCCCGACGACTCGAGCCGCCTCTTGCAGCGTGCGCTTCATGCCGCGACACCCAAAATTTTCAAGGCCTCGTCGCGATCGCTGAAGCTCAAGCGCGATGCGCCGTAGATCTGGTAGTCCTCGTGCCCCTTGCCGGCGATCAGTACGACGTCGCCTGCGCGCGCCGCGCGCAGAGCTTCCGCGATCGCGGCGCCGCGGTCGTTCACGATGCGTGCCCGATGCGCGGTGATTCCGCCGGTGATCGCGCGGATGATCGCGGCCGGATTTTCGGAGCGCGGATTGTCGTCGGTCACGATGATTTGATCCGCGAGCTCATCGGCCACGGCGCCCATCATTGGGCGCTTGCCGGGGTCGCGATCCCCTCCGCAGCCGAAGACGCACCAGAGCCTGCCGCGGCAATGCTCCCGAAGCGCGCCGAGCGCCTTCGCGAGCGCGTCGGGAGTGTGCGCATAATCGATCACCGCAAGCGGCTTGCCCTGGGCGGTGGATTCGATCACTTCCATGCGTCCCGGCGGCGCAGTGCAACCGGCAAGCCCGGCCGCGGCCTCTTGCAAGGGAACGCCGAGCGATACGAGGCATCCGAGTACCACGATCGCGTTCTCGGCGTTGAAGCGCCCGAGCAGCTTGGTCGAGAGATGCAGCTCCCCGAAACTGCCGCCCAAGTCCATGGAAATGCCGTGCAGCTCCACCACGACTCGATCGGCGCGCAGGGACCGCTCCGCGAGCCACGCATCGCTCGATCCGCCCACCCAGACGGCGGTGACGGGGGCGCGACCTGCGAGCTGCATCGCGAGCTCGCGCCCGAATGCATCGCCGATATTGACGATCATGTGCTTGAGATCCGGCGCCGCGAAGAGACGCGCCTTGGCCTCTCCGTACGCCTGCATCGTGGGGTGATAATCCAGATGATCGCGGCTCAAATTCGTGAAAGCCGCCGTATGGAAGCGCACGCCGTCCACGCGTCCTTGATCGAGTGCATGAGAGGAAACCTCCATCGCGACCGTGCGCGTGCCCTTCGAGCGGAGCTGGGCCAGCATGCGGTGCACGCTCACCGCATCGGGCGTCGTGTGAGTCGGCGCTTCGAGCGCATCGAGGCGGCCCCAGCCGATGGTGCCGATATAAGCCGAGGCTTGCGCGATGCGTGTCAGGCATTGAGCCAGCAGGTACGCGCAGGTGGTCTTGCCGTTGGTGCCGGTGATACCTACGACACGCATGTGCGACGACGGCCACTGAAAAAATCGATCGGCGATGCGCCCCACCAGCCTGCTGAGTCCGGCCACCGGCGCCGCGAAGAGGGGCGCCGGCAGGGCGGGAGCCCCGATGCCCGGATCCGGCTCCCACAGAACCGCGCACGCGCCGCGGGCGGCGGCTCCCGCGGCGAATTCCAGACCGTGCGATCGACGGCCCTTGAGCGCGAGGAACAAGCTCCCGGGACGCACTTCCCGGCTGTCGATCGCAAGATCGGCCACCTGCACATCGTTGGCCGGCAGCGCCACGATTCCGTCGAGCAGCCACATGAGAGAGGTGCTCATGGAGCCTCGTTGGCCTGTACCAGCGTCGCGGCCGGTACGTTTTGCAAGTCATCGGGCGGAATGTCCATGAGGCGCAAAGCGCCCGACATCACGCTGGCGAATACCGGCGCCGCGACGGTGCCGCCCTGGGCCAACGTGCCGACCTCGTGCAAATCCCGGCTCGGCTCGTCGATCACCACCACCGTGGCCAGTTTCGGGTGCGACGCCGGCACCAAGCCGGCGAATACCGCCATGATTCGGTCGGTGGAATACCCGCCGGCGATCGATTTGAACGCGGTACCCGTCTTTCCGGATACCTGATAGCCGACGAGCGAGGCGCGGGTCGCGGTGCCGCCCTTGGCGATCACCTGCTCCATCAATTGAACGAGCGCACGCGCCACCTTCGTGTCCATCACCCTTTCTCCGGGGATCGGATGCGCCGGCGTGGGCGCCGGAAGACGCTCGAAGGAGATCGGCCGCTTGATGCCGCCGGCGCCGATGGTCGCGTAGGCATGCGCGAGCTGCAGCGGCGTCACCGACAAGCCGTAGCCGTGCGAGAGCGTGGCGATACCGATCGGCCGCCAATGGGAGTAGTTGCTGAGCATGCCGGCCGATTCGCCGGGAAATCCACTGCCGGTCACCTGTCCGAACCCCAGGCTCGTGAGCGTGCTCCAGATCTGCTCGGGCTTGAGCGACAGGGCGACCTTGGCCGTCCCGACGTTGCTCGATTTCGCCAGAATGGTGGCAAGATCGATGACTCCGAGATTGGACTCGTCCTCGAACACCTTGTTGCCGACCTGGATGAAGCCGGGCGAGGTATCGACGACGCTGTCGGGCCGGTACTGACCGGAGGCGAGCGCCGCCGCCATGATGAAAGGCTTGACGCTCGAGCCCGGCTCGAAAATATCGGTGACGGCGCGATTCCGGTAGAACGCGGGCTTCAGCTGATCGCGATCGTTCGGATTGTACGAAGGCTGATCCACCATGGCGAGCACCTCGCCGGTCTCCACATCGAGGACGATCACGGACCCCGCATGCGCGCGATACTCCTGCATCGCCGCCTTCAACTCCCGGTAGGCCAGATATTGGATGCGAAGATCGATGCTCGTGACCAGGTCGCGCCCCGGCCGCGCCGCCCGGATGCTCTCGACGTTCTCCACATAATGACCGTACATGTCCTGGATCACGCGCTTCGCGCCATCCTCGCCGTTCAAGAGTTGGTCGTAGCCGAGCTCCAGGCCCTCCTGTCCCTGGTCATCGACGGTCGTGAATCCCACGACATGACCCGTCACCTCGCCCGCAGGGTAATAGCGCCGGTACTCGCGCTGCAGATACACGCCCGGAATTCCGAGCGCCTTGATGTGCGCCGCCTGCTCGGGAGGCATGGCGCGCTCGAGATAAAGGAACTCGCGGTCGAGATTGCTGGTGACGCGGCGGGCCAGCGCCTGCTGATCCTGCTTCAGAGCCTTGGCCAGCCTCGGCAGCTGATCGATGTTGTCGTTGAGCTCCTGCGGGTTGACCCACACGCTGTCGACCGGCGTACTCACGGCCAGCGGCTCTCCGGTACGGTCGGTGATGGCGCCGCGGTGCGCGGCGATCTTGACCACGCGCATCGAGCGGTTATCGCCTTGCTTGGCGAGAAAACCATGGTCGATCAATTGCAGCTCGACGGCGCGGGCCGCGAGAGCGGCCGCGCCCAGCACCACCAGCCCCAGGATCACGGCGGAGCGCCAGCGCTGGCTCGCGGCGCCGGTGGCGATTTCGCTCGAGCGCAGCTTCACGGCCGCACGATCCGCACGTCCCGGGTTTGCGGCAGACTCATCTGGAGTTTCGCGTTGCCGACGCGTTCGACGAACGCGTTCGATGACCAGTAGCTCTGCTCGAGCTGCAGCCGGCCCCATTCCATTTCGAGGGAGTCGCGCTGCGAATCGAGTTTCTCGAGGTGCACGAACATGTCTCGCGCCTTGTAGCGCGCATAGATCACCTGGACCGCGGATCCGAGAACCGCGAGCCACAAGAGCGGCAGAGCCAGCGGCAGTAGTCTTTTCCGGATCATGCGGCGACTCCTTGGCCAATGCGTTCGGCAACGCGCAGGCG